>Ga0307380_10002958_pt1 | contig 23821 bp, 16 predicted proteins | sample UN3MG_FD_202239 | JGI IMG/M metagenome (GOLD analysis project Ga0307380, IMG submission 202239) | Soil microbial communities from Risofladan, Vaasa, Finland - UN-3 | ecosystem: Environmental > Terrestrial > Soil > Coastal area > Acid sulfate soil | place: Finland: Risofladan, Vaasa | collected... | reverse complement strand
AAGATAGAGAATCCATTGACCAACCGGCTAATCGGCCATCGTTATCTGCTGCTATCTGTCCTGTGCGGCCTGCTTTACCTGGCAAATCTCGGCGGCTACCGGCTGTTCGATGTCGATGAGCCCCGGTATGCTGAAACGGCGCGTTTCATGGTCGCTTCCGGCGACTATATCGTGCCGAGATTCAATGGAGCTTATCGTTTTGAAAAACCTGTGCTTACCTACTGGCTGATTGCGGCCGGTTACCGGCTGTTCGGGGTGGGAGAATGGGCGGCTCGCCTCCCCTCGGCGCTCGCCGGGCTGGGCACGGTTCTTTTAACCTGTCTTTTAGCCGGCAGGATCCGGAGTCCCGGCCGGGGGCTCGCTGCCGGAGCCATTCTCGCATGCTGTCTGCAATTTATCGCCCTCGGGCGCTGGGTGCTGACAGATATGCACCTGTGCTTTTTTTTTACCGGCTGCCTGGTCTTTTTTTATTTGGGACAGAATGAGGGAAATGATTCGAAAGCCAGGCTTTATTTCCTCGGCGCATTCGCTTTCTCAGGGTTTTCAGTGCTGACCAAAGGACCGGTGGGTCTTGTCCTGCCTGCGGCGATCAGCGCTGCGTTTCTTTTCAGTACTGGTCAGCTCCACGGCTGTCTCAGGCGGATTCCCATTACTCTCGGCATTTCTCTCTTCGCAGCCATCACTCTCCCCTGGTATGTGCTCGTGACCATACGCAGCGATTTCGAGTTCTTTCGCGTATTCATCCTTCAGCACAACTTTCTGCGCTTTTTCGGCGAGGTTGCTCCAGGCGGCCAGCATATCGAGCCTTTCTATTATTATCTCCCCTGGCTGCTGGCTGGAAGCTATCCCTGGACTTTCTTCGCCCTGCAGTCGGTTTTTAACCCATTGCGCCCGTTTATCCGCGCCTTTGGCAAAGCTCAGGCTCTCCAAGGCAATGGGGCTTTTCCGCTTGTCTGGACCCTGCTTGTCATTCTTTTTTTCAGCCTTTCCCGGGCCAAATTACCGACTTACATAACCCCCGCCTTTCCGCCACTGGCTGTTTTGCTTGCCGACTACCTGGCGCAGACCACAGCAGTCTCCCCAGGCAGGCGGCCGCTGCGACTCGTTGTGCCGGCAATTCTTGGGGTTGTCTTCGCCTTAGGCCTTGGTGTCTATCTCCTGGCTGAGGGAAACAAACTTGCTCCTTTCAGCCTGGGAAACCTGCCTTATGCGGCTGCGGCAGTTATTCTCGCCGGACCTCTCGCTGCATTCAGTTTCCTTTTGACCCGCAGGCTCACCGCAGCATTCAGCCTTCAGATCACAGGACAGATACTGTTCACCTGGCTCCTCGCTTTCTCTGTTCTCCCGCTGGTCTCGGGCCATCGTCAGGAACCCCAGATCAGATTGATCGACAAGGCCGACGAGATTATCGGTGACCGGGGGAGACTGGCTGCTTACAGGTACCACAAAACGGCCCTTGCTTTCTATTCAGAAAAGCCGGTGATGTTTCTCGAACCGGGCGAGACAGCAGCGCTTGATACTTTAAATGTCCCATTTGCAGTAATCACCATTGACCGATATGCCGAAGAGCTCACTTCCAGGGCGCCTTACTTGAAACTGATTTCTAGCGCTGAGCATCTCGTACTCCTGGGTCAATCGGGAAATTAATTCCTCCTGCCAATAGAATAATTTTTTCCCAGACCGGTAGATTTTACCCTCCTCAAGCCTTTACGCTGACTCCTGCAAAAGCTCCCAGGTCTTGCCAACTTATTAATTTTACGACCATTACAGCTTTCAGCATTCTTCAGAGAATATGGTATACTAATTGCATTTTTCCGCGACAGTAAAACAGCCTGATCTGGTAATTGTCTGAACTAGCCTGAGGCAATCCGCCCGGGCAGGTGAATCATCGAATAGAACCATGCTTAGCGAGTTGGTCAGGAATTGAGACTTTTAAAATCGATTGAACAGGAGGTTTGGCATGTCCGGATTGAATCTTAAAAAGGTCAAAAAGTACGATAAGATCGACACCAAATTTGGTGTGGTGACAGTGCTCGAGCGTAAAAACGGGAAAATAATGGTGTTGATCGATGATGACATAACAGCTACTTTCAATGAGAGCGAGTTTTTTGCGGACTTTGTACTCTGATCTTTAGTGGCTGTTGAACTTGAACGGGAGTAAAAAGTTAAATTTGAATCGACAGGCCGCCAACCGGTGCAGTGTCGCTTTGTCTGCACGTTTTTCCGGTTTTTCCGCTTTTTTGGAATATCTTCTCGATTCGTCGGTTTATTTATTCAAATTTTAATTTGACTAAATTCTTTTCCTGCTCTATTATTCTACAGAAATGATTTATTTCAATTAATACAAATCTCTCTGCCATAGAATATCAGGTATAATAAACCGACTTCCCGCTGATAAGCTGATAATGGTATATTACTATTCAATAATGGCAGTATTGGGACTGTGCCTGATTGTTTTCTTAATTCTCCTGATTCAGAGAAAAAGAGAAGAAGAGAAACGTCGCAGACAAATGGAACTGCTTACAGCTCAGCGGCGGTTGGAAGAATCGCGAGAAAAATTAAACCATTTGCGGAAAAAGTTATACGAGACTGAAAACCAGCTTAACGAGAACACTTTTTTCTTTAAATCAAAAAAAGAAGAGTTGATCCAGCTTGCCAAGCAATTGCAAGAGGTTGAAGCTGAAAAAGATTCGATCCAGGCAGCAATCGACCAGGGAGCGCCTTCGGATAAGGAACGCAACCTGCTCAACAACAGACTCAATCTCACCAATGAAAGATTCACCGAATTGAGAGCCAAGGCTACCGAATTGCAAGAAGAGGTGGACAGCATTAAAAAAAAGGCCTTGGAAAACGAACAAGGGATAAAATTATTGCAAGAGCAGACATTCCAGGCGGAAAGCGAACTTAATTATTTTAAGGAGACAGTAAAAATCAAAGAACGGATGATAAAAGCCTTAGCTTAGCCAACTGATACACCATTTAAGACTCTTTGCCAAAAACAGACCCGCTCAGAGCTTAGACCTTCAACCTGTCCCCACTTATAATTCCCTCTCGCTAACCTGGCGATTATTCACAGACTTTCATCTCCAGATGATGGCACAATGAAACATGAAAACTCCCCTGTAACTCAAGCTGAATTGGCAAAGGGGCAGAGGCACAAAGTTTGTGATACAGCTTATCCTGCAAGAATGTATTAAAACTGCAGGGCCTCCAAATTCAAATCGGACGAGAAAAACAGAGGGATTTCAATGTAATAAGCAGGGATCGTCCCGAATCCTGGTCCGGATTGCAAATTTCAGCAGTGACCGGCCGGTCCTGCGGGATCAGGCAACACTTCCCTTGACAATTGATTCTGACTGTCAGGCAATCTCCTTAAGGCCATCTGATCCAAGAGATAGTGAAAACCAGCCCGACTATTATCGCCGCCACGGCAACAGCCAGGAGAAACCCTACAATATCGGTGAGGTCGGGTTTTAGCATCTCCCAGTTTGTGCCAGGGAATAAAAGCCGGTCGCGGAAACGGTCTGGCCTGGCATAGGAAAGCTCCACCTCTCTCTGATCTGCGGCCCGGTCCTGCTTGACCGGAGTGTGGATTCTGGCGTAGAAGCGATCCAGAGCAGAGCTGGAAACCGGAGCCGTAAAAAAACTCACTGCCAGCAGAACCAGAAAGGGTATCAGGGCATCCGCGAGAAAAACCGCGGCATCCAGCGTGGATCGGGAACTCCGCTTAAAATCGGCTCCCAGCCTGGAAAAGATCCAGACCCAGATCCTGAATTTGCCCACACCGCGAAAGCCTGATTCCGGGTCACCGGGCCGGATGTTTATTTTATTTTCGAAATAGATCGGCACCGAGGGGAGCCGCCTTTTTTTGGTGATCAGCTCACCCGCCGCGCCGGCCAAACCCGCAGCCACATCGGCTGAATCCGCACCCATCCGCACCTCCAACAAGGCTGGCTCGGTTTCCGAAAGCAGGCCCGGCGAGGTGGCCGCACTCTCGAAGGCCGGCACCACCAGCGGGAGGATGAAAGAGAAAAAAAGAGAAAAAATCACCGCGCTCCAGGCAGCGGTTTTAGTGACCCTGCGCCAGAGATAACTGAGCCAGAAACTCGCCCCGAAAATAACCGGCAAAGTCCAGATATATTTCAGGAGCACTATCACGCTGTGAAAAGCCTGCGAGAGCAGCACACCGCCAATAATAATCAAGGCTGTGGTCAGCCTGCCTATCCAGACCAGATGGGCATCCGAACTCCGGGGCCGCAGGGGGTGGTATAGATTCATGGTAAAAAGCGCCGAGCCGGAGACCATAAAAGCATCCGCCGATGACATGATTGCCGCCAGCATCGCCGCAATCATCAAACCCACCAGTCCCACCGGAAGCAACTGCCTGGTCGCATAGCCCCAGATCATATCGGGATCCGAGACCTCCCGCGCGTAGAGTGCAAAGCCCAGAACCCCCACCAAAGCCCAGCCGATTGTGCAAAAGCGCTTGAGATAATTGCCATAGCACAAGCCCACCCGCGCGCTCATCTCGTCCTTGGCCGCGCCGCCTCCGGTGGAGATAATATGCGGCTGGACCACTATGCCTACCAGATTGATCAATATTATCGAACAGACAAACAGGGCGGTATAATCGCTTGTCTGGGGGCTGCCCAGCAGGTTGAACATATATTCCGGAACGCGCTCGTGCAGTCCTGAGAACCAGCCCACAGCTTTCAGGCCGAACGGGATGATAATAAAGGAGAGAAAAATAATCAGCACCCCCTGGACAAAATCCGTGATCACCGCTGCTTTCAGCCCTCCCAGCATGGAGTAGACCAGGATTACCAGAGCGGTCACAGGCACAAGGGTTCTGCTTGTGAAATACGAATAGCCGCTGTGCAGTTCCCCCTGCAGGTATCTGTCCCGCAGGCTCCGGTACTCTTTGTCCTGTTCCGGAGTGAATTTGCCGCCTTCCAGGTGAAGTTTGTCAAGTTCCGCATAACGCCGGTAAAGTCTCGTGCTTTCCAGCTCAGTGACAGTGTAGGTGCTTTCAGGCCTCGGGGAGAGTATCTCGACCGTTTTGCCGACTGCGGTCAAACCGATGGCGATATAATACATAAAGTAAAAAATGGAAAAAACCGCGTAAGCTGCCCCCATAGCTTTAGACTGGAAGCGCTCGGTGAAAAAATCTCCGATTGTCACCAGCCGCAGCCTTCTGTACCACGGCCCGATAATCCAGTAAAAAGGGGTGATAAAGAGCCAGAGCAGCACAGCCCAGATGCCGCTCATCCCGTTGCGGAAACTTTCGCGCGCCACGCTTACCGGCATGTCCGAGCTAGTGCCGGCCCCGAACTGCAGGAAGATGGAAAACACTTTTCCGAAACGCCTGCCGCCCAGGAAAAAATCCTCGGTGTTCCGGATCAAGCGCATGGTCCAGAACCCGATAGCGGCCACTCCCACCATATAGGCGATTATCACTCCCAAGTCGAGCCAATGCACTTTGAACCCTCCTGGAGTTCTGTCGTTCTATCGTGAAGCAGAATAAACCTGAAAAGAATTCTTTTATCAAACCTCGCTTACTACAGGGGGCATTAAATAGTTTCCATTTGTATTATTGTTTATATGCTTCAGCCTTGGTTATTCATAAAAGTCAAGTCAGCAGGAATGATTTACCAGGTGTCAATTTTTAAATTTAAGGCGCTTGCGGTTTACTTTATGTAACTACGATTGAAATATTCCGATAGAAAAACTTTTACAACTACCGAAAAAAGTTTAAGTGCAACTACCTGGGATGGTAGATCATCCCAAGTGAAACCATAGGCCATAAGAAGCCCTGAAGTCCGGGAACCCTGTTTTTGGAGCGTGTAGAAGACAAGTAATTTCCATCATCGCCATATTAGATGTACAACGCCCAGGCAGGCCTTTGCGCAGGCTTCCTGCGCACCAGGCGAGCTCGGCGAAGCGGAGTAAAGGACTTTAATGCCAGGATTAACTTTTGTTTCTTTTTGTTTAAAAAGAAATGGTTTTGCTTCTTTTGCCTTCAAAAGAAGAAAAAAAAATTCCTTTACGGATAGATGCAAACAATTTTATTACCTGAGTAGTAACAGCTTTACCTTTGTGACTATCCTTGATTTTAAAACCAGCCGTAAAATCAGCCTGGGGAAAAGTAATTTTCAGGGCCACCTGAGCCAGGAAACAGTGAAGACCAGGCCGACAATCAAAACTGCCGAGACTACAGCCAGAATAAATCCCACGATATCGGTGCGGTCGGGTTTCAGTATCTCCCAGCCCGTACCCGGGAACAAAAGCATGGAATCGAACCGTCCGGGGTTGGCATAGGAAAGCTCCACCTCCCGCCTGTCAGCGGCCGGGTCCCGGTTGACCGGTGTATGGATTCTGGCGTAGAATCGGCTCAGAGCATCCCTGGAGACCGGAGCAGTATACAGACTCAGCACTGCGAGCACAACAAACGGCAGCAGGGCATCCGCCAAAAACCCGACTGCATCCAGCGTGGAACGCGTACTGCGGGAAAAATCCGTTCCCAGGCCTGACAAAAACCAGACCCAGACCCTGAATTTTCCGCTGCCCCGGAAACCTGATTCCGGCTCACCGGACCGGATCAGTACTTTTTCTTCAAAATAGATCGGCGTGGAAGCGACCGGCCTCTTTTTTGTGATCACCTGGCCCATTCTCAGGGCCAAGCCTGCGGACAGATCTGCCGAATCCGCACCCACCTGCACTTCCAACAAGGCTGGCTCGGTTTCTGAAAGCAGGCCCGGGGAGGTAGCCGCACTCTCGAAGCCCGGCACCACCAGCGGGAGGATGAAAGAGAAAAGAAGTGAAAAAATCGCCGCGCTCCAGGCAGCGGTTTTGGTGACCCTGCGCCAGAGATAACTGAGCCAGAAACTCGCCCCGAAAATAACCGGCAGGGTCCAGATATATTTCAGCAGTTCTATCACGTTGTGAAAAGCCTGCGAGAGCAGCACGCCGCCGAGAATAATCACCGCGGTGGTCAGCCTGCCGACCCGGACCAGGTGGGAGTCGGAACTCCGGGGCCGGAAAGGCTTATAGAGGTTCATGGTGAAAAGGGCGGAACCGCTTATCAGATCGGCATCCGCACTGGACATGATCGCCGCCAGCATGGCTGCGATCATCAAGCCCACCAGGCCCACAGGAAGCAGTTGCCTTGTGGCATAGCCCCAGATCATATCGGGGTCCGAAACCTCGTGCGCAAAAAGAGCATAGCCCAGGACTCCCACCATGGCCCAGCCGATAGTGCAGAAGCGCTTGAGATAGTTGCCATAACACAAACCGACCCGTGCACTGAAATCATCCCTGGCCGCGCCGCATGAAGTGATCAAGACAGGCTGCGCTATGATACCCACCAGGTTGATAAGAATTATCGAGAAAATGAACAGGGCGCTGTAATCGCTAGTCTGGGGACTTCCCAGCAGGCTGAACATGTGTTCCGGCACCCGCTGGTGCAGTCCGCTTAATCCACCGGTGGCTTTCAGGCCGAATGGAATAATTATAAAGGAAAGAACGACGATCAGGACACCCTGGACAAAATCGGTGATTACAGCAGCCTTGAGCCCTCCCATCATGGAATAGATTAACACTACCAGGGCAATCACCAGGACTGCGAGCCTGCTCGGAAAATAAGAGTAGTCGCTCCTGATTTCCCCTTGCAAACGCTTATCCCGAAGGTTCTGGTGCTCTTTTTCCTCCTGCGGGGTCAATTCTTTTCCAGCCAGATACAGCCTTTCAAGCTCTGCATAACGACGGTAGAGAGCTACGCTTTGGGCTTCCTCGGCAGAATAGGTGCTTTCCGGACGCGGCGTGAGAATCTCCACTGTCTTGCCCACTGCGGTCAGGCCGATAGCGCTGTAATACATAAAGTAAAAAATGGAAAATATCGCATAAGCCGCCCCCATGGCTTTGGACTGGAAGCGCTCGGTGAAATAATCCCCGAGTGTCACCAGGCGCAATCTCCTGTACCAGGGGCCAATAATCCAGTAAAAGGGAGTGATAAAGAGCCAGAGCATCAGCGCCCAGATACCGCTCATCCCATTGCGGAAAGTCTCGCGGGACGCACTTACCGGCATATCCGAATTGGTGCCTGAACCGAACTGCAGGAACAGGGAAAATATTTTTCCGAAACGCCTGCCGCCCAGGAAAAAATCCTCAGTGCTCCGGATCGAGCGCATGGTCCAGAACCCGATGCCGGCCACTCCCAGCATGTAGGCGATTATCACTCCCCAGTCGAGCCAATGCACTTTAAGCCATCCTGGACTTTCTATCGTTCTTTCACGAACCAGAAAACAACTTAACCGGAATTACTTTTTCATGCGTTATATCAGCGGCTTTTCTAGCTGCCGGGTAAAAATTTCATTTAGCCGGCGGCTCATACCGCTCATAGTAGCCCAAAACCTGGCTGTTCGCTCCCCTGACCACCCGCATGTAAATCCGGTGTTTTTCGTTATCGGTGATCAGCCGCTCATCCACTCCCTGGTGCATAGCGGCCAGTATCTCTTTGATAATCCCCTGCGATTGCTCATTATGGCAATCCAGCAAAGAAGTGTTGAGCAGGCTTTCTCCCTCGCTGTAGTAAGCGACTGCGGCCTTATTCATATAGCGGATTTTGTGTTCTGTATCGGCGAACAGCAGGGGATCTTTAAGACTATCCAAAAGGGCGGCCATTAGCTCGGCGTCTAGCATCGAATCTCCTTTTTCAGTCAGTAGAGGCAGGATGTGAGCCTTTACAGACACCGGGTCCAGACCGGATATTAAAATTTGATGTTCGCTGCCACAGCCATTCCATCGAGCCTGTAAGACGGAGCGAGCGTGAGCTTTTTTTCAACATTACTTTTCTCTACACTGGCCGCGGCAGAATATGCCAGCCACCAGCCCAAAAAGGCCTGCGAAAAGTAATGCGCGTCGTCGTTTATCCTGGAAAGCCCTGTCAAAGTCGAAGCCAGGTAGAGAGGTATTTTCAAGTACGGGCTTTCCACCATCATGGCAGCAGTTAAAAACGGGACAGCCCCCAGGAAACTATGGCCGCTGACAGCATGATTGTTCTTAAAAAAATGCCAGTGAGAGTCTCCTTCTTCAGGCCTGTTGCCTCCAAGGGACTCCTGGAGGAAAAGCACCGGAGGGCCTCCTGCAAGAAGAGTCCTTAAAGACCTTTTCCCCCATTCCCCGGTATAGGACAAGTACCGGTTATCTCCTGCTAATTCCCCAAGAAGGGCGACACCAGCATATACCGGAATGGCAGATTTCCTGTCGCCAAATGTTTTAACCACTCTCGAAAAGTCGTCCGTGCCGCAATTTCTCAAAGAGCCCTGGTACCAGTCACGAATTCCCTGATCGGCATGAGTGTGAGAAAATAATGCGGCTGCGCCCAATCCCGCCCCTAACCAGGCGAGATTATCAAGGGAATAAAAATTTTTATAATCTCTGGAGACGACATTTTTTATTTCACTTAACCTGGAGTCAAAATCCTGCTGTTCTGCGGCCCATCCCAAAGCCGGCACGAGGATCAATATCAATTTCCTGATAGATCCCCGGACTGTTTTCATTTCAGATCCCGGTTCAGTGAACAGAAATTTTTATCCAGGCAAATGAATAAGGCCTAATATAACCACAAAACCGATTGACGCAATCCTATAGAGGTTGGGCCTCCGAATCCGATGAAAGAGTAAGCCTGATATTTGCAGCTTTGGTGGAGAATTGAGTATGATAATGGAATATCCACTTGACTGATATAATCCAGGCATGTAGTATAATGGGGCGCAGGAGAATTTCTTCTTACTCCCGGGGAATCCCGGGCCTGTTTTCCACTGAAAAATCATCTCGAGATTATCCTTTTCCTAGGCGCTGGCCGGATGGCTTATGAGTGCCCATCAAGTAGCGGTGAGCAACAGACATTTGAATTGTGATCCCGGTCAATTCCCTCTCCTCTTCAGCCACCGGACCTTTTTTCATGCTCTAAAACTCTTTTATCCACTCATCCGGCAGGCTGCAGCGAGAAAGCCTGAACCAGGCAAATTGTCAAGCAGGAAATAAAACCAACTTTATCAGGGAGGTACAGTTATGGATAATTTATCGCGCAGGGAATTCCTGGCCTCTATGGGGACTATTCTTGCCGGCGGGTTATCCGGAATGAGCCTGGCCGAGGCAATGGAGCAGCCGGTTGAGAAACTGGCGGAACACATGCCGATGACAGTGCTGGGAAGGACCGGCTGGAAAACGCCGATTATCGGATTGGGGACTATGTTCTATGCGAAGACTTATGAGGGGGGCCGGAAATCCACCATATCCGAGGCCCAATCCGATCGCCTGTTGAATACGGCTCTTGACCTGGGGATCAACACCTGGGAGACAGGCCGGGCATATAATGATGCCGAAGCGATGATCGGCAGAGTTTTATCCAAGCGGCGGGAGGAGGTGTTTATCACCAGCAAGTCATTGAAGCTGAAAGCCGGCAAGGAAGGCGTGCTCAGGGACCTTGAAATCTCTCTCCAAACCCTGAACACTGATCATCTCGACTGTTTCCAGCTCCATAATTGTTCCTCGATAACGGAGCTGAACCTCGCCTTGGCCGAGAATGGATCAGTTGAAGGGTTGAAACAGGCCCAGAAAGAAGGGAAAACCAGATTTATCGGGATCACGACACACTCCTGCCAGGCGTTTATGACCGCCCTGCGCTCCGGGATATTCGATATCCATGTCATTCCGCACAATGCCATGAGCCTTGAGTTCGAGCGTGGCCTTGCCCTGGCGCATAAATTGGGGGCTGCGGTTTTCAATATGAAGCCTTTCGGGTGCGGCGATACCGGAATAGGTCTCTTGAACTACGATCCCGGAGACCCTTATCAAATACCCGAAGTGTTGACTGATGAAGAATGCCTGCGGTTCGTGCTCTCCAATCCCGGGGTGACAATTGCCATTCCAGGCTCGGGCACGCTTGAATATCTGAAGCGGAACGTGGCGTTAGCCGCGACATTCAAACCACTCAGCCCCAGCGAGCGGGAGGACATTACCGCCCGCGCCCGCCGTCTGGCCGGCGGAACATGCGGGATTTGCCAGAAACCTTGTGAACAGGCCTGTCCGAAACAGGTCCCGATCAGTTTCCTGCTTTCCAACAACCAGCTTGACCGCAGGTTTCTCTACGATACCCGCCGGATGAGCGATATCTATGCAGTGCTTCCGCACGATTATCTGGACTGTGAAAACTGCGGAGAGTGTGAAAAGGCCTGTCCGCAAAAGTTCGCTCTCCGTACTGGGATGGCGGAAGCGCACGAAAGATTGTCCGATCTCCGCGCCAGGATGATGAACCATTGAGCTGCTTGTGAAAAAGAAATCGATCCTGCCGGTTTCAGTTATTGGAGCTGTTTTACTTGCAGTCTTCACTGGACTGACTCCCGGGGCCCCGGAGCCGGTCCAGGGTGATGCAGGCTATATTGGCTCGGAACAATGCTGTTCCTGTCATGCCGGCCTGCATCCAGGTATTGTCAATGAGTGGCAGGCCAGCACCCATCACAGGACAATGAAAGCTGGTTCGCCGGGTAAAGATCTTTCGTCAAATCCGAGTATTGATCCTGCTCTCGAAAAAAAGGACATTTCAGCGGTTATCGGCCATGAAGACAGCGTGTATGCATTTGTCGGAACTGATTTCCAGGTGTTTCAATCAGAGGGATTCGGGATAAAGGAGCCGTTTCCGCCGCATGATGAAATCGGGAGGGAAGGGGAAAAGACGGATGCAGGCCGGCTCTGTTTCGGCTGCCATGCCACCGGGTATTCTGTATCACGAAAGAAATATGCCGAGCCGGGCGTGGCGTGCGAGGCTTGCCATGGTCCCGGGAAGAAACATCTTGACTCCGGAGGCTCGAAGGGGACTATCGTGAATCCTTCCAGGCTTCCGCCTGAGGGCAACCGGATGGTTTGCGGCCAGTGCCATTCCCTGGGAAAAGACCCTTCCGGACAGCATCCCTTCCCGGTCATGACTGGCGGGGAGCCTTTTAAGCCGGGCGATGATCTGACTCTGGGATTTGTGGATGATAACCCTGTAATTGTTACCAGGGGCGCGGAATACTCGACCTTTGTTCATTCGCCCCGGCCCTATTCGGACCAGCTCTGCACTGACTGCCACGAGCCCCATGGAAAGGCCGGTAATCCCGCGATGCTTAAAAGCCCTACGAGCGCGCTGTGTTTACGGTGCCACGGGAACCCGTTGAGCGGGGTAATGCAGGTTGACGAGAAAAGACACTGGGGAGCGTATAAGCATACCTGCTGGCTCTGCCATGAATACGCCCATCTGCATTGACCTGTATAATTAACAAAATTTAGTAAAAAAGGAACAGGCTTTCGGTCTTTCAAGCATTTGCTCCAGACCGGACAAGAAGTCAGAAGTCAGAAGTCAGTAGACAGGAGTCAGAAGTTTAAAAACTCTGGTGATCATTTCCAAAAATATTCTGACTCCTGACTCCTGGCTCCTGAATTCCAAAAGGTTATTATAAAAACTTCCGGTTGCCGTTTGTTCATAATGGTCTGAAGCAGCGATCAGTTTATATTGGTGGACTAAAGAATCTCCCCCAAAACCACCGGGTTCACTTTCCTCTTGCAATCAACCTGCCGGAACGGACCAGCACCGCTCCCAGGACTAAGAGAACAAGGGACACGATCCCGTCGATCTTTACCGCAGAAGCGGAAGAACCGGCCAGAATCCCGACCAGCCCGAGAGCCAGGCCGATCACGCCGAGAATCACACCGACAATTGTAAATGGCGACGGTACCTTGTCTGTGTCCTCTTCATCAGCCGCCGGGCCTGCCCCCAAGCTTTCAGGCCCTTTGAGTACCCGGTCGAATAAAAGGTCTATTTTTTCCTTTAATTTCCCCCGCGCCGGAAAGAGCCAGCCCCAGGCCAGAAAAACCACCGCGGTTACCGCAATATTGCCCAGCACGAAGGGGGCGTAAGAAAATCCCCAGACCCATTTGGCAAGCGCGCCGAAAGCGACGCCGCAGGTGCAGGCGGCGATGGCCGCAGCAGGGGACGGCCTGCGGATCCACAATCCAAGCAAGATCGGGATAGTGGTGGGTCCGCCGATCATGCCGAGGATGGTCATCATCACTGCAAACGCACCGCCCATGGACTCGACACCAAGCGCCACGACCAGCGCAAGCGCGCCCACGATCAAAGTATTGAACCGGCCCACCACAGCCAGCCGCCGCTGCGACGCCTTGGGATTCAGCAGGCGGTGGTACAGGTCATTGGTCAGCACTGCGCCGTAGATATTATAATCACCGGCCAGCGAACTCATGGTGGCGGCCATCAGGGCGACCACCACCACTCCGATCATCCCCACCGGGAGAAGGTCGACACAAAGCTTGATATAGCTCGTCTCCATCAGGGCTTTGCTGCCCATGAGCAGATCACCGTAGAGGATACGGCTGATCAGGGGCGGGCCCAGGATCAATGGGAAAAAGATCAGACCCAGCCACATGGAGAGCCAGGCGCTCTTGCGGGCATCCCGGGGAGTGGGCACGGTCGTGTAGCGCTGAACCAGGGAGAAACTACCATTATACAGGAACGGGTGCATGATCCACATGGCCACGAAAAACCAGACAGTAAAATCGCCGTTAAAGCTTTGGGGGGCCTGGAAGATCCGGAAAAAGTGCTCCGGCGCCCCGGCGGTCAAGCCGGAGAGCCAGCCGACCTTGGCCAAACCTACAGGCAGAACCACGAAAATTACCAGGATGAGGATCACGAACTGCACCATATCGGTGATCATCACGGCCCAAAGCCCGCCGATCATGGTGTAGAGAATGGTTACCAGGGACAGACCGATGATGCTCAGCCAGGAGGGAATCCCGAAAACAAAGGCGATAATTTTTGCCGTGGCATAGCATTTAACCCCGTCATCCGCTATCCGGAACGGGGTCACCACCCAGGCGAAGACCTGGCGGGTGGCGAGATTGAAGCGTTTCTCCATATACTCGGGCACTGTAATGATCCCGGTCTTGCGCCATCTTTCGGCCCAGAGTAATGCTCCTGCGAACCAGGCGAAAGACATGGCATAGAGGATATGGTAAAGCGGGGCCGCGCCGACCTCATAAATCACCGAGGCCAGGCCCACGAACACATAGGCGCTGAATGCACTCATCCAGCTCGAGATCCCGGAAAGCCACCAGGGAATCTTTCTTCCGCCAGCGAAATAACTCACTCCCTTGCGGGCGTACCTGATGCAGTAAAATCCGATAACAATCATCAGCACACTGTAAATTAATATCATCACCCAGTCGCCAAGCCGAAGATTCTCCACTTTGAACCCCTCTGGCAATTATTGTGGGAATATTCAAACTGCGAAATAAAAGAAGAATTTACACAACCGGCGGTGGATATGCAAGTGAAGCCTGGTAAGGATGAAACCGAGTGGAAAGCTCTGTCTTGCCAATTCCCCTCAAGACCATTAGATTGGTTTTTCCAACTGCTCCTTAGACTTGAAAAACTGAACCTTTCTCTACAAGCTGGGAGGCTTTAGTGAACTGCGAGCGTCACGAGATCAATATGTCAGTCTGCAACTGCTCTTACGAGCCCTGCAGCCGCAAGGGCAGATGCTGCGAATGCATTGCCTATCATAAGCGCATGGGAGAACTGCCAGCCTGTTATTTTACCAATGAGCAGGAGCGCACTTACAACCGTTCCATAAGTTACTTTATCAAGTGTAACAGCTGATTTTTCCCATCAGAACGGGGGACAAATTTGAAGAGCCTGAACATTGGAGTGGTCGGCGCGGGTTATATCAGCCAGAGCTACCACTGCCCGGCCCTGAAACGCCTGAGGCAAAAAAATCCCCGGATCACCCTTGCGGCAATCTGCGATCTCGATCAGTCCCGCGCCAGGGAACTGGCCTCAAGCTTCGGCTTTACCTCCTGCTACACCGATCTATCAGAGATGCTCGAGAAGGAGACTCTTGACGGGGCCTATATTCTGATCGATCCAGGCCATATAAAAGAGATGGCGCTCGAGTTTATCGGGCGCGGCATTCCTCTGCTGGTGGAAAAACCGCCGGGCAGGACAAGCGGGGAGGTGCGTGAGCTTAAAGAGGCGGCTGCGCAAAACAGGGTGCCCTGCCTGGTAGCGCTCAACAGAAGGTTTATCCCTCTGGTCGAGCGGACAAAAAAGCTGCTCGAGGAGGCCGGGTCCCCGGCCCAGCTCATGATCGGGGAAATGCTGCGCTGCAAGCGGACTGAAGAGGAGTTCGCCTACGGTACAGCAGTGCATGCAGTGGACCTGATGCGCTATCTGGGGGGAGATGTGAAGGAGGTCCAGGTGAAAAAGCTCTCGCTTGCCGGCAACAGCTCTTTTTCCTACCTGGTTGATTTCGTTTTCAAATCCGGACTGCTCGGGTCTCTCTCAATCCTCCCAGAGGTGGGATTCGAAGCCGAGCGCTACACTGTTCACGGCCATGATTTCACTGTCCGGCTCGAGGCCCCCCTGGAATGGACCGTAGATTACCCGGGCCGGCTGCTTTTTTTCAAGGGCCGGGAAAACCATTTCATCCAGGACAACCGCATTCTCTCGGAGCCGATGCGTGACAGGCTCGAAATCACGGGATTTCTGGGAGAAAGCTCACATTTCATAGATTGCCTGGAAACAGGCCGCACTCCGCATCCCTCTTTCGAGGATTGCCTGCAGTCAGTAGAAATAGCAGAGGCGATTCAGGCGGGTACAAGCAGGAAATTCTGATCCCTGAAATGATCACCAGAACTCCGGTAACATTTGCTTTTTACCAATTGGAAAGGAAAAATCTTTCAGCAGTTCTGTCAGTTTTCGGGAAGGAGGGTCGGGCTTTTTCAAAAACAATCCCGGATGACCATTCATGAAAAAGTGAAAAAAAGCCGATTTCTCCGTAAACGAAAGCGGAGGATGCCTCCTCCTTGCTCCCGCTGAAGAAACCGGCTTGCCCATGGAGAGGAGATCATTCCCGGCTCTGTTTTTCCGGCAGGGTCCCGAAAAACACTTCCTTTATCTCGGATGATTCACAGTTCTTATCCGTACACTTAAGCGGCCTCATATTCAGCATGTCGATCAGATCCCCAGGCACCAGCTTTCCGCAGGCACAGCACTGCCAGACCTTGGAATAGCCGTTTCTGAGAATATTCTTGACAAAGCGCACAAAAACTTCCATGGTAAAAACTTTGGGCAGAAAGCCCACCGCTCCCAGCTTGAGCGCCCGTGCCACATTTTCCGAGGTATTGGACGAGCTGACCAGAGCGAGCTGGATATTCCTCTTCTGCTTCAATATCTCGAGAATGTTATCCACAGAGCGCCCATCCACCGGGGGAATCTCCATATTCAGAAGCACCAGGCCTATTCTGCCCTCGTTGCGTGGATTGGTAATATAATTGAGCGCCCGCCCCGGTCCTGTAAATCCCATCGGATTGAAGCCGGAGATATAATTCACTACGGCCAGGGATTCCATCTCCACATAAGCCGGGTCATCATCCACCAGAACCACCATGTTAGCCCTTGAATGCCGGTTGTCTCCCTTCTGCGGTTCGGCATCTTTCTGATTCTCCGGTTTTCCCCGCTGGTTTTGCCCTGTATGCCTGCCCCGGCTGTCAGAACCGCCGGCTTGTTTATCGAAATGTCTTTTCCTGCTTTTCCGCTTCATTGTTCCCCAAAACCCTTTAAACGTGGTTAATTTTTAAGGTTCCAAATCCAGCCGACCCGGGGACAAAGCTCTTTCGAGATCACATCCTGATCAACCAGAGCGGCAGTCCGGATCAGCGGATCTGAATCAGCGATTACCTGCCTATTCAGAATTCCATCTTGAAGGCTTTATAGGGTGAGACTTTATTTTTTATCTCCGCGAAAATCTTCTCTGAAACCGGGTGTTCGGTTTGCAGAACCGCGATCGAACAGCCCTCTTTATCAGTAGTGAAACGAATATTCAGAATGTTTATGCCCCCTTTTGAAAGGGTTGAGCTTATGTCGTTTATCAGACCGACCCGGTCTTTCTGATAAGTAAAGAGCATGTATCCGCTCGGAATGAGATCCAGGTTCACAAAAGTGTCGATACGGTTGATCTTCAGCTCGCTTTCCGGTGTAATGGTTCCCCTGATACTGGTATCCCTGTAGCCCTCCTTTTTGGAAAGAATGTCGATAGTCATCGACTGCCCGTAACCCTTACTGTCATCCGGAATACGTTTGACCACGTTGATACCGTACTCCGCGGCCCGCCTGGCGGCTTCACTGGGTGAGAGAACCTCCATCTGGTAAATATCCATCAGCCCCTTGAGCAGGTAGCCGGTCAAGAGGTCGATATGCTTGTTCAACCTGCCGTAACAGGTTATCCTGACTTCGTGGGGCTGATAACCGCCGATATTGTAATATGCTACCTCCCCGATCAGGCGGGTCAGCTCGAGGAAACGCGGATTCAAATCCGGCGGGATCTCGAGGTTGTTAACAGGATAGCGGACCATGCGCTTGGTGAGGAAATCCCTCATTCCCTCGGCGGCTGCGGATGCCGCGCGCCTGTTGGCCTCAAAGGTGCTCGCTCCGAGATGCGGTGTGCCGACCAGCCGGTCGGCGAAGCGGGCAACCTCTTTTTCCCCTTCCTTGTCTCCCTCGAAAAACACATCGGCACCCAGAACCACATCCTCGCGCTTTTCCAAAAGCTCGATCAAGGATTGGCGGTCGATCACCTCAGCCCGGGCAGTGTTGATAAGGACGGCTCCGTTTTTTAACGCCCCTAAAAGTTCGGCATTGACCATCCCCCGGGTCTTGTCATTGAGCGGCACATGCAGGGTGATATAATCGGCCTGCGAGAATATCTCCCCGAGAGGTTTAAGCTGGACCCCCAGCTCAGCCGCTTTGGCTTCCGAGATCAACGGGTCAAAACCGATCACCTCCATTCCGAATCCCTTGGCTTTACCGGCCACCAGAGAGCCGATATTGCCGAGGCCCACGATCCCCAGGACTTTCCCCTGGAGCTCCCGGCCCATCAGCCTCGATTTCTCCCACAAGCCCCGCTTGACTGAGCTGTCCGCATAAGGCAGGCGGCGTGCTGCGGCCAGCATAAAGCAAAAGACCAGCTCAGCCACCGAGTTGCTGTTGGCCCCCGGGGTGTTCATAACCTGTATATTCCTGGTAGTGGCGTATCCCACATCGATAGTATTGACTCCAGTGCCGGCCCTCACGATAGCTTCGAGATCAGTCGCTGCATCGAGTACGGCACTGCTGACTTTATCACTGCGGACGATCAAACCGTGGAAGCCCGGTATGGCCTTTGCAAGAGAGGCTTCATCAAGCCCTGGTTTCACCTCGACTTCGATGCCCGCCTGTTCCAGAATTTCCCGGGCCACCGGGTCCAGTTTGGTCGCTATCAACACCCTCGGCATCCAGCGCTCCTTTGAAAGTTATTAGTTGTCAGAATTCTATCGACCGACTGAAAAATGAAAGCTAAATGCAATACCGTTCACTTAAAGCGGAAACACTCTCTTTTTGTCACCCCCGCGAAAGCGGGGGTCCAGAAAATTGGCTTAAAAACCTGGATTCCCGCTTGCGCGGGAATGACATCGTTTGCCTTTCCCGCCCAAAGTGATCAACATTGAAGCTAAATGAACATCTCCCAACCTGGGTCGCCACCTCCTTTACAGGAAGGATTTTCAGCAGTATTCGTTGAATCTGCGGTTTGCTATTTGAGCAGGACCATCTTGCGCACGCTGGCCTTCCCCCCAACGCGCAGGCGGTAGAAATAGACTCCCGAGGACATGCTCCGGCCCCGGCTGTCCCTGCCATCCCAAATCACTGAATAGATTCCCCGGCCAAGCTCTTTTTCAAGGAGATTCCTTACCAGGCTTCCCCGCAAATCGTAAACAGAAAGCGACACCTGGACCGGAGCCTCGAGCCTGCCGATCTCAAAGCCGATAGTTGTCGCGGGATTGAAAGGATTGGGCACGTTCTGCCGCAGGTAAAACCTCTTTGCTGCGGGCAGTTCCGGCATTTCGAGCGCGGTCAGATCAGCCACGGTTCCCAGGTTGACTGTGTCGGCATCGGTCTTTTGCAGGGTAAAGACCGCTGTTTCAGCCGGCAGCGGCTGTCCGTTTGAACTCAACCGGATTTGATAGCTGCCTTCGGTAAGTGCCTGGAAGCTGAAATTGCCGTTTTTGTCGACCTCTACCGAATCATTGACATTTCCCTCCAGATGGACTAGCACGGGCCAGTCATAACCGGCAGCCAGAGCCACGTTCCCGGTGACATAGCGCAGATCGATTTCCAGCGCCTGGGCCAACAGTCGTATCCGGCCCCCGACCGTGTCCTGCCAGGCCACGGCAATGCGGTTAGATCCCAGGATGCTCACCTCAGGCAAAGCGACCATTTGCACTCCGGGCACCTTGAAAACGCTCCCGTGGGCCACACCTGAGGAATCGATCTTGAGACCCAGCAAGCGGGCCGGCCCGCCGATCTCTTTCTCGACCCAGAAAGCCAGGTAGTCTCCAGCCTCATCTACAGCTACCGTGGGATTTGTCTGGTTGACCTCGACAGAGCTTTTGAGGTTAAAGAGATCCAGTTGCCTGCGATATTTGCCATTCACGCTGAGGCTGTCCCCGGAGCTATTGTAGATGCGGTAGTAGAGGCGCTGACGGTCCGAGAAAAACTCCTGCCAGAAAACGAGAAAATCCCCGGTCACCGGCGAGGAGGCTACAACCGGATGGCCCGCACTGCCGAGATACTGAAGCGTGTCGGCACTGATCAGCATTTCAGAACCGGTCCGATCGGCCTGGGAACCATAAAGTTTACCCTTTATGCGAGCATTCTTTCCATCACTTCCTCCCTGGCGCCAGACCACCATATGGCGGCCTTCTTTTCCCACGGCGACCGAAGCGAGCCTTCCACCTCCCTTGGCAGAGGAAACCACGTCCACAGGGAGGCCAATCAGAGCACCGAGGCTGTCCAGGCGTGCGAGAACAAGGGCAGGCGTATCTGCAAGCGGCGACCAGCTTTCCCATACCAGATATCCTCCCCCGTTCTCACTGATAGACGCCGCAACACCGGAGAGGTGATCTTTGTTCGAGTCCTCAGTAATCAAAGCGGTGTCCACCGGAGATCCGCCGGAGGTGAAAAACATCGTTCTTACGCGATAGCCGGAAGCTTTGCGCTCCTGCCAGGCAACCAGATATTTTCCGTGGAGGTTTTGGGCAGCCACAGGCCTTCTTTGCTCCCAATCGCTCGGTGAAAGGCTGCCGGGTAAACCGTCTACCCTGCCGCTGTAGCTGAAACTTATTTTCTGAATTCCGGTGTACTCGGGCGACTCTTTTTCCCAGAACACGGTAAAGCCGCTGTCCGGACGGCTGACAAGCGCAGCATAGCGTGATATCTCATCTGCGCCCCCGCCTGGTGAAATATAGACCGGTTCTTCCAAATTGCCTGCCGAGGTGTAACCCTGCATGCGTAAATCCACATCCCTTCCGCTCAGGTCTTCCCATATCACGGCAAAGGAGCCGTCCTGACGAACAGCCGCCACCGGATGGGCTGCCGGGAAACCGAATCCGCTCTCTTTTTCCGTAAACCGGATTATGCGGTCCGAGGGTCCCTGTCCGAGCACAAAACGTACAGCAAAAGCGTCAACCCCTCCCCTTGCGCCCTCAGTCCAGACAAGCACGATATTCCCGTTCTCTCTGCCTGCGATTGTGGGTCTCTCCATAGTAAGAGAAGAGTTTGTGCTGATTATCCAAAGGGTCGAGTCCGGGGAAAATGCAGTTATACCATAGCGCATGCTCAAACTGAGTTTCGCCAGCTTTAACTCTCTCTCACCCTGCTGATCCTCCTCTATCCAGCTTACCAGAAAGTGGCTCGAGTCAGGGGTCAGTCCGGCAGCGGCCACGCTCGGAGGGGATACTTTCACAGCAGGCAATAGAGTGTCGCCGAGTGGAAGCCTGAACTCGTCCAGGGCCAAGCCTTTCCTGGCGAAGACACGGCAGAAAATCCCTGTACCGGTCTGGGTGCTGTCACGCCAGGCCACCAGGAAATTACCCTTGCGGTCTGAAGCCACAGCCGGATTGGTCTGGTCCCCCGCAGTTTTCGAGTTTATCCTTACATCTCCGACCCAGGCAAACCGGGCGGAATCAGGATTGGCATAACCCACAGTATCATTGTAAGCAATCCAGGTGCCGAATATGTCGAAACTTGCGCCACTGGGCTCCTGCCATACCAGGATGATGTCTCCGATCGAGTCTGCAGCCACCCCGGGATGGCTGCCTGAAATATACCTTACCTCGGACGGCGGCATGATATAATCGCCTTTGGGAACTCCGTTCATCCCGTAGCGCCGGACGTAAATCCGCCGGGTACCACTCCAGCTCTGGCTCCAGGCGACAACAGCGGTACCGTCAAAATCCACTGCAACCGAGGGATCCGCCGCTCCTCTGAACAGGTTATCCTGAGTGAGGGACGAGATTGGAGAGAGCCTGCCGCCTAGACGGTCGAAGCCCTGGGCCAGGATAAGCTCGCCACTGGTAGAACTGTCGCGCCAGACAACCAGCAACTGGTTGGCGCTGTCGGCTATTGCTGCAGCCTGAATCTGGTCCCCCCGGGGATCGAGATCAACGGTTACAGGGACCGGTCTCGGCAACTGGCTGTAGGCAGCGGTCGTAAGGAGGATACCAAGAAGCGCAAACCTCAAGCCTCTGTTCTCTTTCCAGCCTTTGACATTCCATTTTTTCTGGAGAAAAAACACCAGCTACTCCTTTAGCCGCGCGGCACAAAATTGAGTCAACCGGCCAACAGTCAATCTCAAGGCAGGCGTACCACCCTGAAACCGACATTTATCTCGCGATTGTCCGGGTCGAGAGCGCCCCGGTTAGTGTTCCGGGCCTCATCGAGATCTTCGAGCCAGCTCCCGCCCCGAATCACCTTGTACAATTGATTTTCCGGATCAAACGAACCCTGGGGATCGATCCAGAGCATATCTTGACGGTAGTACTCGGGATCGTACCAGTCGAGACACCATTCCCAGACATTGCCGGCCATGTTAAATGGTCCGAAAGCGCTGGCTCCGGCAGAGAAAGCATCAACCGGCGCGGTAAAAGTGTAACCGTCACCGTTGAGCCTGGTATTGGCTAACATAGCTGGACTGAGATTTGCGCGGGCCGTATCGCTGGACCAGGGATAAATGTTCATTGAATCCCCGCCTGTGGCCACATATTCCCACTGCGCTTCAGTGGGCAGGGTATAACGCTCCCCGGTACGCAGACTAAGCCACTGGCAAAAGGCCGCGGCGTCATTCCAGCTTACACCGATAACCGGGAAATTGGGACTGTCCAGAGCGACATTGGGCCAACGGCCTATCACAGATGTGTCCCTGGGTGTGTGCCTGGTGGAATCCTCTTTCCAGAATTCGTAATACTGAATGTTGGTGACTTCGTAGCGCCCGATAAAAAAGTCGCTCAGGGTGACCTGATGGGCGTCCCACTCATCATGATATTTGAATTCCCCTCCAACAGCCGCCGAGTCCTGGCCCATAGTAAAAGTGCCGCCGGGGATAAAAATCATCTCCATGTCCAGGAAATAACCCCGCCCCACTCCGGCAAGCCGCAGAGAATCCACACCCAGTGTATCGGGCAATATCCTTAGAGTGTCTGGCCAGCCGTAAGTTATCAGGTAGAGGTAACCGAGATTGACCGAATCCGGTACCCTGGGTTTGTAAGTGACTGTGACAGCGGCATTTTGTTTCTTTTTGGAAAAATGCACACTGTCCGGACTGACTGAAAAGACTGTCGAGTCACTTGTCGAGAGGAGCAGCTCCATATCCAGCGTGTCGCCGTATTCGATATCGACCTGGCGCTGGCTGGTTCTGCCGATAAAGGTAGGATCGAAATTGATCGAACTCACCGAGACCTTAATCCCCGTTGCACTGTAAAGGCTCTCTTCCGGCTCGATAGGTAGTTCTGTAGAGCAAGCGGTAATCAGGAAAAGTAAAAAAAACGCCGGCCGGAAAAACCGGGCCGGCCAATTGCGCAGCTTGTTAACTTTTCGGCCCACCATAAGTAATTTCAAGGCTGATTCTCTTAACTTGTCACCGGTGAAACAAACCCGAGGATTGGCAGGGGAAACATTTTAAAAAAATATAAAACACGTGATTCTTAAAAAGATAAAATAATTCGTTTTTGGCTGATCAGTCAAGCAAAGATTATTTTTCTGAAAGGGGAAAAAACATTGCCTCAATAAAAAATCTCCTCATAAGAGGAGAACAATGGACCCGAACTCCCCGCACGGTTTCCGGGAGCAAAACCCTAGACTTTAATCAATCTTTTTCAGACGGCTGCAGGATCTTGCCAAAAGACAGGACAGACATCTTTACCGGGGAAACCGGCTGCAAAGGAGCATAGTGCGCGTGATAAGAATTACAATAAAGATTAAGGAGCTGAACTCCGAAATTCCCGGGTCAAGAATTATCCAAGAGATATTCGATTGTCATCAAATTAGCCAGACACTCCATCATTTCTTTAGGAGTCTGGCCGCATTTGCGTTGGCAATCTTCCCGGCACCTCCGTTTGAGCTGTTCCAGATTTTTAGGAACATCCTTGCTTAAAAGATTGAAATACTCCTTCTCCACCTTTGATCTCCGAAAACACATGGTTCTTGAATATGAATTTGATTGTTGACCTGCTACAGTACATTGGAGCAGGCGAATCAGTAAAACGAACACATAGCCAACAAGCTACCCAGGAATCGACCTAATGATAACTGACTAAAAGGTTTTCGCTGCTTCCCGGGCCTCTTTTATCACAGTGGAAAGTATTTCCTCGGCTGCTTGCGGACCTTTTTGCAAGGTAG
>Ga0307380_10002954_pt1 | contig 23827 bp, 17 predicted proteins | sample UN3MG_FD_202239 | JGI IMG/M metagenome (GOLD analysis project Ga0307380, IMG submission 202239) | Soil microbial communities from Risofladan, Vaasa, Finland - UN-3 | ecosystem: Environmental > Terrestrial > Soil > Coastal area > Acid sulfate soil | place: Finland: Risofladan, Vaasa | collected... | reverse complement strand
GCGAGGCGCGGCATTCGCAGCCGTACCTGGTCCTCGGCAAGGACTTGGCCGGCGTCGCCCCGGCGATGCCTCACGCGCTTTACCGCCCCGGCCCGGAGGTCCGTGCCGCCCGGGGAGCCAAAGTGCTCGCGACGCTCGGCGACCCATACTTCAGCCGCACCGACCGGCATTTTTACGGTCACGGTGAAGCGCCGATGGCCCGCTCGACGCGCCGGCCCGCCATCGTCTGCAAAGGCCGCATCGCCTATGCCCAGGCCCCGCTTTTTGCGGCCTATGCCGAGACGGCCTATCCGGTGTACCGCGACGTGGTCGGCGCCCTCGTTGATCGGCTGCTCGGCGAGCGCGCCCTCGAGGTGGCCATGCCGACAACCGGCCGGGCGACGCTCCTTAAGCAGGGCCGGCGGCTGGTCGTCCACCTGATGCACTATGTCGCCGAGCGCCGGGCCGAGGGGCTCGATATCATCGAGGATCGCCTGCCGCTGCGCGACGTCGCCCTTTCCGTGGCGATGCCCGCCCGGCCGCAGCGCGTGTACCTCGCGCCCGAGGGGGGCGATCTCGATTTTTGCTACCACCGCGGGCGCGCTTGTGCGACCGTGCCGATGGTGGACGGCCACCGGATGGTCGTCCTGGAACGCTGACGTGCCGGGCGGCGGTCCGGTACGTCGAGGCGAACCCGCCGCCGGCAGGCCTCCCGCCGCAGCGTTGGGATTTTGTGACACCGTTTTCCGCCGGCTGCGACTCCTGCTGAAGTTCCCGTACGTCGAACGGCTTGGATCGCGGCCGTCCCGGCCGCGGCTAAACGCCGGCGCGCCGTGCCGTAACGTTTAGCCGTCGCCGCCCGCCGTCGTCCCGATAAATCGGGACTATGGCGGGCAAGGCACGGCGACGGTCGCCCGGCGGGCAATGGGCCTTGACCCCGGAAGGCGCCTCCGCTTATCTTTTGTGAAGCGGGCGAGGGTTCCGCCCACCAAATCGGCCGGCCACGGCACGGCTCGTGGCCGTGCCAGGGAGGGTCTCATGCCAACAAGCCTGCGCCGTCTCGGAGACGAACTCTTCTCGCACCTGCCTTTCTCGGTCTTTTCGACCGTCGGCGGGATGATGCTGGTGGCCATCCTCACCTTTCTCGGCGCGCCATTCTACGCTGCCGTCAAGGGAGGCCTCCCGGCGGCTTTCGAGGACCTCTTCCACATTTTCCACCCCGCGCACATGCTTTTCTCGGCCACGGCGACCACCGCCATGTTCTGGAAATACGAGCGCCGGTTCTGGAAGGCCTGCATCGTCGGGTTCCTCGGCGCGATCGTCATCTGCGGCATCAGCGACATCCTCATGCCGTACCTCTCCGGCCTCCTGATGGGCGCTCCCATGGAGATGCACATCTGCATCCTGGAGCACCCGCAACTCGTGCTGCCCTTCACGCTGGTCGGCATCGGAACGGGTTTCCTCGCGGCCGACCATATTGTCCGCGCCACGTTCTTTTCGCACGCGGCCCACGTGCTGGTGTCCAGCGCCGCCTCGCTCCTGTACCTCGTCAGTTTCGGCCTGGGGGACTGGTTCCATCAGGCGGGCCTCGTCTTCATCTTCCTCGTTCTGGCCGTCATGATTCCGTGCTGCGTGAGCGACATCGTCTTTCCGCTGCTGGCGGTCTCGCGCGACGGCCGGCCTGTCCCTCGACCCCACGCGCACTGATCTGCGCCGGGCGGAATTGACACCCGCGCCCCGGGCGGTTAGAATCAACCGCCGCGTGCCGAAGTGGCGGAACTGGCAGACGCGCAGGATTCAAAATCCTGTGGCCCTAAAGGTCGTGAGGGTTCGACTCCCTCCTTCGGCACCACGTTTTTAAGCGCCCGGCCGACCCTCTACACCCTCCGCCTCGCCGCTGAAGGGATCCGCTAGCGCACCACATTTCCCCGCCCCGCGAGCCGCTTGCCACGACGACTTGTCACGGCGAAGTCGCAGACGAAGTTCACCCGCCTATGGCGGGCCGGAAGCCGAACGGGGGTCTCGCCCTCCGTTCTCCAGCCTCCGGCCTCCAGCCTCCGGTCTGCCCTTTTTCCTTGCCCTTCCCCCCCTCCCATGCCAAAATCAACGCGGTCCATCTGCGGGGGATCACATGGCTACGGACAACTACCCGACGATTCGCGTGACCAAGACGGAACTGGTCTGGCCGTCGAAGTTCGACGCCCAAGGCAACATCCGCCCCGTCGAGAAGGCCATCCTTCCCTTTCAGGCCGTTGAAACCGTCAACGAGTCGAAGACCGACCGGGAGGACAGTCTCCTTTTCCGACAGCGCGGCGAAGAGCCGGAAGCCTGGCGAAACCGCCTCATCTGGGGCGACAACAAGGTCGTCATGGCCAGCCTGCTGCCGGAGTTCGAGGGCAAGATTGACCTCATTTACATTGACCCGCCCTTCGCCACGGGACAGGACTTTTCGTTCCGCACCCAAGTGGGCGACCAAGACATCACGAAAGAGCCTTCCATTATTGAGGAGAAGGCGTACCGCGACACCTGGGGTAAATACGGTCCGGACCGCAAACTTGAAAGTTATCTGGAAATGATGTACGAGCGTCTTGCTCTTATGCACGACCTCTTGACTCAGACTGGCAGCATATACGTTCACCTGGACTGGAGGGTTGTATCTTATGTTAGGGCAATAATGGACGAACGCTTTGGGCCATCAAACTTTCAGCGTGAGATAGTATGGGACATCAGCGTGCTTTCAGGCTTCAAGACAATAGCGAAGAACTGGATCAGAGGCCATGAAACCATCCTTTTCTACTCCAAGAGCAATGGCTTCATCTTCAACAAGCAGAGCACCGAGCACCGTCCTGAGTATATTGCACGTTTCAATAAGACGGATAAGAAAGGACGGCGTTATTTTGATGGGCGCGGCGAGAGAAGATACTTGGACGAAGTGATGGAGAAGGGGAAGGCCGTGGGGGATGTGTGGGCTGACGTTATGTCTTTTCAGCAAATCCCGACTTCACAGGAGCGCGTGGGCTATGACACACAAAAGCCTGAGGCCTTGCTTGAGCGAATCATAAGCGCCTCATCCGATCCGGGAGCACTCGTTGCTGACTTCTTCTGCGGTTCCGGCACGACCGGCGCAGTGGCCGAAAAGTTGGGCCGGCGATGGATCATGTGCGACCTCTCGAAGTGGGCCATTCAGGTGGCCCGCAAGCGGCTCCTCGGCATCAAGGATTGCCGCCCGTTTGAAATCCTGAACCTCGGCAACTACCAGCGCCACAAACTGGCCGCCAACGGCCGCGCGGGGCCGGTCCGATATCTGAAGTTCATCCTCGACCTCTACCGCGCCGAGGTCCAGACCGGCCACCGGATGCTTCACGGCAAGAAGGGCGGGGCCTTGGTCCACGTCGGGGCGGTGGACTCTCCCATCACGCTCCGCGAAATCCGCGAAGCCCTGGCCGAGGCCAAGGAGGCCGGGGCGCGCGAGGTACACTTCCTCGGATGGGACTTCGAGATGGGCCTGCACGACCTCGTGAACGAGGTGGGCGAGGATTACGGCCTCAAGGTCCGCCTCGTTTCCATCCCGCGCGAATCGCTCGAAGTCGCAGACCCCGCCAAGGAGCACCTGCGCTTCTACGACCTGAACTACCTGGACGTGGATGCGGAGGCGAAGAAACGGACCGTCACGGTGAGAATCAAGGACTTCGCCATCGCCAACCCCGAATACCTGCCCGAAGAGGTCCGCGAGCGCGTGAAGAAGTTCTCCGACTACATCGACTACTGGGCCGTTGACTGGGACTACAAGGGCGACACCTTCCACAACGGCTGGCAGGACTTTAGGACGCGCAAGAAACGAGCGCTGAAGACAGAGGCGAATCACCACTACGAAGAAAGCGGAACCTATCGCGTTCTCGTAAAGGTGGTGGACGTTTTCGGCAACGACACGACGAAGTTGCTCCAGGTAAAGGTGAAGTGACATGGCGCGCCTGGAACTGGTGGAGAAGGTCCGCGCGGCGGTCGCGCCCTGGCGCAAGAAAGGCTACCCCGGCGCGAGCACCGTCACCCAGCGGCTCCTTGAGTTCTGGTTCGCCGAGCCGCACGTTCTCCCCGACGGGACCGAGTTTCGCTTTTATGACGCCCAACGAGACGCCATCGAGTCCCTCATCTACCTTTACGAGGTCTGCGGTTACGAGAACCTCTACGCCCTCTCGCGCAACCTGGGCGTGAGCCTGACCTTCGACCCCACCAAAGACAACTGGCCGAAGTATTGTTTCAAGATGGCGACCGGTTCGGGCAAGACCTTCGTCATGGCCCTGGCGGTGGTGTGGCAGTATTTCAACCACTTTTTCAGGACGTCGAACGGTCGGCGGTACTCGAGCGCCCTCTTGGTCATTGCGCCAAACCTCATCGTCCTGGACCGGCTCTATGGGGCCGGGGACGGAAAAAGTGCCGACGCCAGTTCCTTCGCCGACAGCGCGATTTTTCGCAACTTTCCCTTTCTGCCCCCGGAATGGTCCGTGGACTTCGACCTTCAGGTCATCTATCAGAGCCAGGTGCGGCCTGTGAGTTCGCGCGGGGTGCTCTACCTAACAAACGTGCAGCAACTTTACCCCGTCCCCATCGAGAAAGAAATCAACGCCCTTGACGAGGAACTGGGGCATCGCGTGGTGCGCGACGACTCCCTGGGGCGCGAGGACCTTCAGGAAGCGATCCGCCACCACGACAACCTCATTGTCATCAATGACGAGGCGCATCACGTCCACTCCGACGACCTGGAATGGGCGAAGGCCATTGACTTGCTCGACACCCACGCCAAAGAGCGCGGCGGGGCCAGCCTGGTCATGCAACTGGACTTCACCGCTACGCCTTACGTTGCATCCGGCAATGCGAAAGCGTATTTTCCCCACATCATCTGCGACTATCCCCTGGCGGCGGCCATCCGCGATGCCGTGGTCAAGCGCCCCAAGATCGGCGAGATTGAGAACGCGCCCGAGGTCGCCACGGGCGATTACGTTAAGAAAAACCGCCTGCAAATTGATACCGGCGTTGAAATCCTGCGGCGATTTCAGAAGGACTTGAGCGCCAGCGGCAAAAAACCCGTCCTTTTCGTTATGTGCGATAGGACCCGTAACGCGGACAAAGTCGGCCGATACCTTCAGAATCAGCACAACCTCTGCACGCGCGTTATCCATACGGACACGAAAGGCCAAATCACCAAGAAAGACTTGCAGGAGGCGCGTGACGTTGCCCGAAACATTGACCACAATGAATACCACGCCATCGTCAGCGTCATGATGCTGAAAGAGGGATGGGACGTCAAGAACGTATGCGTTGTGGTCCCTTTGCGCTCCTACGTTTCGCCCATTTTGGCCGAGCAGACCCTCGGCAGAGGCCTGCGGCGCATGTCACCCCACGGTTCGGGATGGGAAGAAAAACTCGTCGTGATTGACCATCCGCGCTTTCGTGACCTCTGGGAGGCCGAGATCGAAAACGAGGACCTCCAGATCGAGATTACCGGCGCCTCGCGCGTCTATGAGCCCCTGAACGTCATCCGCGTGGACCCGGCCAAGATGCGGTTCGACATGGAGGTTCCCGTCCTTTTGGGGGGCTTGGCTGGTTCAAAGCGCAGGATTGAGGATATCCGGGTTGAGTGCCTTCCGGCGGCGCAAATGAAATGGTCCGAGATTAAACTCCCCAAGGTCATGTACCGAGAGAAGGATCTCCTGACGCAGAAGACCGATCTGGAAAAGGAACTGGCCTTTGACTTCACCGACCGGGCCGATGAGTATCTGACCTACTTGACGAAGGCTGTATTGGGCCGGTGCGCAGCGTCAGGCCAGTTTGCCGCGCTCTACCCCAAAGTTCGCGACTACGTGCAAAAGCGATTCTTTGACCAACCCATCGAACTTGATGATCCGCAGACGGTGCGCCGGCTCAACCACATTGCCGTGCGCGAGAAGATCGCCGACACTCTTGCCAAAGCGATCCTGGCGCTGGAGGTGCACGAGGAACCTTATGAGTTGGAACTGCGCTACCGTCTGAGCCGCACCCAGCCCTTCCACACTTCTGAACCGGTTTACGACCCCAAGAAATCCGTTTTTGAGCGCCTTCCTTATGCCGCGCGATCCGATTACGAAAAGCGTTTCATGAAATACCTTGACGGCCAGGATGAGGTCGAGGCGTACACGAAAATTTGCGGGCCGATCCCGCCCCGGATTTTCTACCGGTCCGCCGAGGGACGCATAGCATCGTACACCCCCGATTTCTGGATTCGCACGAAGAGCGGTCACGTCCTCTTGGAAACCAAAGGCAAGGGATGGGACCAGCAGGAAGACGTCAAGGCGAAAGTGGCTGCGGCTAAGGCTTGGTGCGCCGGAGTCCAGAAGATAACGCGCAAGCCATGCACCTTCGCCAAAGTTCTGGAATCGGACTTCAAGCGGTTCGCCTCGCTCTCGTTTGGGGAACTTCTCAAGGCCGCGGGCGCCTAGCGCACTCGGTCTTAGGGGCGATCTATCAACGCGCCCCGGAATTCGGGGAACACAAAACTGCTTTCGGTTTTCCGATTTCCGGCGACTGGCATTTCCGGCCACCCCATCCTGCTTTTCCCCCGCTTGCCACGGCGACTTGCTTGCCACGCCGAAGCATGTGGCGAAGGCGGGTCACGGCGTAGTCGCAGACGAAGCCGGAAGTCCGTCGCTCCGGAACGAAGCTTGCCCGCCTGTGGCGGGACGGGTTGCCCAAATCCCCCTCTGCGGTCTCTGCGTTGAAACCACCCTCTTGTCCCTCGCCCCTGGCCTTCGCGTCCTTTCGGTTTCCTTTGCGGTTCGTTGCCCGCCGTCGCCCAATTCTCCCTCTGCGTTCTCTGCGCTCTCTGCGTTGAAACCACCCTTCCTCCCCCCGGCATGCAAATCCCGTGCCAAACTTTGCGGAAAAACGGCTCTCCCATCCACGCCGCTCCATAGCATAGGAGGCAAAACGAGGGTTCTGCGAGGTAAAACCGGGGCAGTACGGGGCATGTACGGGGCAAATCGGGGCAAAAGCGGGGCAAAAACGGGGCGTTTTGCGCTCGACGCGGAGTCTTCTGCGCCCCAAAACCCCCCTGGCGCTCTCCAAGTGCCCCCCGACCCCTCCAAAAATCGCGCCAAAAAGCGGACCCTCCCCAAAAAAAATTCTGGATTTTTTCTCCCTTTCGTGGCGAATAGAGATTGGTGCTTGCAAAAGGGTTGGGGGGAGCGTATAGTATGGGCACCGTCCGGCATTGGGCCGGGCGGATTGATTATGGCGGTCCTGGTTAAAGGAACAGTATCCGAATGCCTTTTAACAAGTTGGGGCTCATAGAGCCCCTGTTGCGGGCGGTACGCAGTGAAGGTTACACGATACCCACCCCCATTCAGCTGCACGCGATTCCTCCTGTCCTGGCCGGCAAAGACCTGCTGGGCTGCGCCCAGACGGGAACGGGCAAGACGGCGGCGTTTGCGCTGCCGATCCTCCAGCGTCTGTCGGCGAACGGGAACGGCGACCCGCAGCCCGCCACGGCGGGTGAAATTCGTCCCGATGAGGCTGGGGCTCATCCGCGGGCTTCAAACGGCAAGCGGCCGGTCCGGGCGCTTGTCCTGACGCCGACGCGCGAACTGGCCGCCCAGATCCACGCGAGTTTCCGGGTCTATGGCCAGCACGTGGACCTGAGGTGTGCGGAGGTGTTCGGCGGCGTGAGCCAGGTGCCGCAGGCCAAGGCCCTGCGCCAGGGCGTGGATATCCTGGTGGCGACGCCGGGACGGCTCCTGGACCTGATGGGCCAGGGGCTGGTGCAGTTCAAGCACCTCGAGGTGCTGGTGCTGGACGAAGCGGACCGGATGCTGGACATGGGTTTCATACCGGACGTTCGTCGGATTCTGTCGGCGTTGCCGGCGCAGCGTCAGACGCTGTTTTTCTCGGCGACGATGCCGGGGACGATCCAGGGGTTGGCGGACGCGATCCTTCGGGACCCGGTGGAAGTGCGTGTGACGCCGGAGGCGCCCGCGGCGGAGACGGTGGAGCATTCGGTGTACCTGGTGGAGCAGGGCCAGAAGCAGGCGTTGCTGGAGCATCTGCTGGCGGGTCCGGAGATTTGCCGGGCGCTCGTTTTTACGCGGACGAAGCACGGGGCGGAGAAGGTGGCGCGTCGGTTGAAGGGGGCGCGGATTTCGGCGGACGCGATCCATGGAAACAAGTCGCAGGGGGCGCGGGAGCGGTCGCTGGACGAGTTCAAGCGCGGACGGACGCGCGTGCTGGTGGCGAGCGACCTGGCGTCGCGCGGGCTGGACGTGGACGACATTTCGCACGTCATCAATTTCGACATGCCGCGCGAGGCCGAGACGTACGTGCACCGTATCGGTCGGACGGGGCGAGCGGGCGCCAGCGGGACGGCGCTTTCGTTCTGCAGTTACGAGGAGCGCAACCAGTTAAACAGCATCGAGCGTCTGATGCGGCAGACGCTGGGGATGGTGGAGGATCACCCGTTCCGGTCGCCGCTGCCGCGGATGCAGCCGAAGAGGAACGGGTATATTTCGGTGCCGAAGCGTCGCGGTCGTCGGGGGGGAGTGCGCGGTCGGCGGCGGTAAGCGGGCGTAGGCAGGGCGAATAGGGCGCGGCGTCCAGGAATGGCCGCCGCGCTGTGTTTTTTTGGTGCGCGAATCAATCGAGGTATTGGATGGTGAGGGACTGCAATTTCGCGGCGAAATGGCGGTCGGTCCATCCGATGAAGGCGTGGAGTAGTTGCCAGGGGTTGGCGGCCTTTCCGGCGGCGGTGACTTTGGCGGCGATGGCCTGGCCGCGGGTGCGCTCGAGGGCGATGCGGCCGGCGTAGCGGAGATGTCGCCAGCGTGCGCGGTTCTTTTCTTTTCGACCGAGTCGGCGGAACGTGCCGCGGCCGTGTGCGGCAAGGCGTGCGACCTCCGTCTGCATGGCGTCGAAGAGGTGAAAGTCGCCGACGGGAACGATGCGCAGCGTGCGTTTCATGGTCGGGCCTCCTAAAGGTTCGGAGCCCTGGAACGGTCATTGAGCATAACATGGAGAGAGGGGGGAATCAATGCAGAATGGAGAGGCCGGAAACCGGAAAGAACGGCGGACGGCGACGGAAAACGGCAAGGCGACGCGGGTGGGCGGATGATATAATGGGCGGGGCCGACAGGAAAGGGAGACGACCGTGGATCTGCGGGTGGCGGCGGAGCGGGCGCTGGCGATTGATGAGCCCAAGGCGCTTGGGCAATTGGAGGAGTACATTCGGCGCGGGTGCGACGCGGGGCGACCGGGCGGCGTGCTGATGGGCCTGAGCGGGGGTCTGGACTCGGCGGTGTTGGCAGCGCTGGCGGTGCGCGCGCTGGGGCGCAAGTCGGTGCACGTGGTTTTTCTGGGCGAGCGCGACACGGACCCGGACACGGCCCGCAAATCGCGTCTGGTGGCGGACTGGTTGGGCCTCGAGTGGGAGGTGGAGGACATTTCGCCCGAAATCCGGGCGAAGGGACATTATTCGTCTGTGGTGATGTGGGTGACGGCGCGGTGGGGATGGGTGAACCGTCACGTCGTTTGCCGGCTGTACCGCTGGGCGACGGGTGAGACGCCGTTTGTGTCCACGCTTCGGCGCGGGGATTTTACGGGTCGGCCGGTCACTGGCTTTATGTACCGTTCGGGGATGCGTCAGGTGGAAGCGGCGTTCAACGCGCGTCAATTGCATCGGCGGGAGGTGCTGGAGCGCCGGGCGGCCGAGCGCGGGGCGAGCATCATCGGTGCGGCGAACCGGTCGGAGGGGATGACGGGATGGTTCGTCATCGGTGGGGCGGACGACATGCCGTTTCAGCCATTGATGGGTCTCTATAAGACGCAGGTGCGGCAACTTGCACGGCGCCTGGAGGTGCCGGCGGAGATCATCGAGCAGGCGCCGTCGCCGGACATGATGCGCGGGGTGACGGACGAGACGGCGCTGGCGGTGTCGTATGACGTGATTGACCTGGTGCTGGATGGGATTGAGCGCGGAGGGGCGGACGGGGATCTGGAGGCGCTGGGGATTCGGGCGGATGCGATTCGCCATGTGCGGGAGATGCACCGGATGAGCGCGTGGAAACGGAACCCGGCGCACGCGGCGGCGGTGGACGGAGGCATTCGCGGGGGGCTGCGGGTGAACGGCGATGGGGCAGGGTGCGGAGTGAACGGGGCCGCCCGTGCCCCCCGCGGGTCTTGACGCGTTTGGGACATTTGCCGGAAAATGCCGGCGCACCCCAATAACCCGTCGTGTCGAATTGACCGTGTCCTGAAAGGTCTCCCCGGGTATATTTGTAGCGGCACCGCGCACCCCGGCGAGGGTTAAACAGGCAAGGGACGTCCAAGCACCAGGAGGCCGGCGGTCAAGAGCCCATCGGCCTAAACACAAGGAGGTATGGTTCCATGCGCACCAAAATGACGAGGCGGCAATTCGTGCGGACGGTCGGGGCGGGGGCAGCGGCGTTTCACGTTGTGGGCGCCCACGTTCTGGGTGGGGAGGGCAAGCGGCCGCCCAGCCGGACGCTGACGCTGGCTGGCATCGGCTGCGGCGGCCAGGGGGGCCACGACATCGGGTGGTTCGCCAGCCTCGGCCATAACTTCGTCGCCCTCTGCGACGTCGACGATCAACGTGCCGCCGGAATTTACAAGCATTTCACCAAGGCTAAGACCTACCGCGACTTCCGCAAGATGCTCGACGCGCACGCCAAGGAGATCGACGGCGTCGTGGTCGGCACGCCCGACCACACCCACGCGGTGGCGGCGGTGGCGGCGATGAAGCGCGGCAAGCACGTCTTCTGCGAGAAGCCGCTCGCCCACTCCATCTGGGAAGTCAGCGAGATGATGAAGGTCGCTCGCGAGGCCGGCGTCGTCACGCAAATGGGGAACCAAGGCCACGCCGACGAGCACATCCGCCTCTTCTGCGAGTGGGTCCGGGACGGCGCCATCGGCGAGGTCAAGGAAATCCACGCCGGCTGCGACGCCTTCAAGGACGTCTACTGCCAGATCAACAAGTTGCCGGAACTGGCGAAGAGTCCCCCGGTGCCCGAGCACCTGGACTGGGACCTCTGGCTCGGCCCGGCCCAGGCCCGGCCGTACAACCCCGTCTTCGCGCCGTGGAACTGGCGAGGGTGGATGCCGTTCGGCACCGGCTGCCTCGGCGACTGGGTCTGCCACATTGTGGACCCGTCGTTCTGGGCGCTGGACCTGGGCGCGCCGGCCACGGTGCGGGCCGAGGTCGAGGGGTACGACCCGGTCCAGCACGCCCTGTGCTATCCGCCGGCCACGAAGATCACGTTCCAATTTTCCGCCAAGGGCAACCGCGGGCCCGTCACGCTCGTCTGGTACGACGGCAACAACCGGATCCCCCGGCCGCCGGAACTGGAGGCCGGCCGCAACCCGCCCGGCACCGGGGCCGTCGTCATCGGCACCAAGGGCACGATCACGCACGGCAGCCACGGCGCCGGCGGGTGCCGCATCATTCCCGAAGAGAAGATGAAGGCCTACAAACAGCCCGAGAAGACGATCCCCCGCGTCGGGAACCATCATGCGGACTGGTGCGACGCCATCATCGAGGGCCGAAAGGCCGGCTCCGACTTCCACGACTACGGCGGCCCGCTCACGCAAATCGGGCTGTTGGGCGCCATCGCCATCCGCTACCCCACGCAGACGCTGGAGTGGGACGCCAAGGCGATGCGGTTCACAAACTTCGCCGACGCCAACCAGCACGTGACGCCCACGTTCCGCCAAGGCTGGTCGCTCTGAGGGTGGGGGCGGGCAGGCCAATCGCTCCAAGCGCGGCGGGTGAACGGCGACGGGGCTGAGTGCGGAGTGAAAGGCGGGCAAAGGCGCGCGGGATTTCAATCGGCGGGCGTATCGGGCGGCGGCTCGGGGGCCGCCGATTCTTTTTCGGGAGCGGGTTCGGGGGCGGTCTCCTCCTTGGGGGGTTGCTTGCCGGGGGCGGGGGTGAAGATCGCCCAAGGCAGGAGGTTGGGGATCTTCAAGGGGTTGGCGCCGACGGGTTGCGCCTCCAGGTCGAAGCGATAGAGCCTTCCGCGCGTGGCGGCGGCGGCGACCTGTTCGTGGACGAACTCCTCGGCGGCGGCGCGGTATTGCTTGAAGGTGGGCGTGTCGGTTCGGCCGGCGGGTCCGCGGCCGACCATCGTGTAGTGGTTTGGCGCGAGGTTGAGGTAGTCGTCGGCATCGTCGTTCGGGACGGGGTCGCCGAAGAGGTTGTACGGGACGAGTCCGAGGGGCACGGGGACGTTGACCATGCGGAAGGCCTCCAGAACGCCGGGCGATGCGGAGGCCGCCTCCAGGGCGCCGAACTGTTCGGTGCTGGTGATGGTCGGCAGGTGATGGAAACCCATGACGGAGGCGCCGAAGTTGGGATGGCGCAGGAGGGATTCGATTTTGAGGACCTCCATGACTCGCAGTTTTTCGCCGGCGGGTGCGGTGTAGGGAGCGCGGTCGCCGTAGTGCGTGTCGCGCGGGTTGACGAAGGAGAGAAAGCGTCCGCGGATGGCGGCGAACGGCGTCTCGTCCATACGGCACATGGAGGATCCGAGGAAGACGATGTTCTGCGTGTGGGCGAGGCCCTGGGGGTGGGTGTCTTCGCCTTCGGGCACTTGGCCGAGGAACGCCAGTTGCGTCACCCGTGTGCCGGCCGAGAAGCCGATGACGCTCACATTGCCCGCCGGCCCGTGGCGTCGGCGGTGGATTTCGAGCATGGCGTTCAGGACGGCGGCGGCGCGTACCTGGGCGGGGCGGTTGAGGTGTTCGGCGACGACGTCGCGGCTCTCGCTCCACTTCAGGAGCATGACGACCAGGCGGTCAGGGCGCTCGGGGAACCCGTGGGGGCTTTCGGCGAGGAGGTGCATCGTCCAGCGCGACGCCTCGACGGTGTCGCCGGAGCCTTCGGCGTAGATGAGGAGGTTCGAGTCGTCCACGTGCGAATCGTCGGCCAGGTCGGTGTCCTGGAAGGCGACGTAGCGTCCTTCCTGGGTGTCGCGGACGACGAAGGCGGGCGTGGCATAGGTGTCGCGGAGGGCCTGAGGCGTGAGGGCGCCGAGAACTTCGGCGCCGATGGTGCGCGGCTGTCGGACGGCCTTCGGCGCGCATCCGGCGGCAAACAGGGCGGCGGCGAGCGCCAGCGCCGCGGAAACAGAATATCGTCGGATTGGCATGACGGTCCCTTTCGCGTGGGCCGGTTGGGCGAGGATGGCGAGGTCTCGCCAAATTTTGCTACGCAAAATTTGGCGGAGAGGCCGGGATTCGAACCCGGGGTACTCTTGCGAGTACACACGGTTTCCAACCGTGCCCAATCGGCCGCTCTGGCACCTCTCCGCGTGCGGGAAAAGATTGTACGGCGCGCGGCAAGGTGCGTCAATCCAATGCGGAGTGCGGCATGCGGAGTGAACGGCAACGGCGAACAAGCGTGGCGGCGGGCTTTGACGGCAAACGGCGCGCCGGGGCTCAGGGGGCGGGCGGTTCCTGCTTGTGGAAGCGGCCCTCGGATCGGCGGCGTTCTTCTTCGACGAGTTCTCTCCACGCCCCGGGCTCGACGTCGGCAATCCACTCAGCCGGAATCCGGTCGTAGTCCACGCGGTAAAGAAGGAAGTCGTTCTCGCGCGAATCCTGGCCGGGCGGCGGATAGACACGCTCCAGGTATGGCCGGTCGGGAAGCGTCTTGAGCCAGGACTCCGGGTAGCCGGTCGGCTCGATGTCGGGGGACCAGTCGGCGATTCGGCGCGTCGGATGGATGGCGAGGTACTGCACTTCGAAGTAGCGGAGGACGCGGGCCTGGTTGCGCTCGGTGGTGCTGAAGAGGTATCGGGGGACGGCGGCGGCCCAGATGAGCGGCCGGCCCGTCAAGGCCATCAGGCTTTCTTCGTTGTAGAGGATGCGGGCGTCCTCGGGGGTGTGGAGGCGGATCCAGGTGTAGGCGGCCTCGGTTTCGGGCGGCAGCCGCCGGAGTTTCCACCAGACGGTGGGCGGGACGGAGAGGAGTTGCCCGGCCATGGCCAGGAGGAGGACGATGGCTGCGGCCCGGCCGATCCATCGGCCGCCCTCGGCACGGCGAAGGGGCAACCGGCTTAAGGGGCGCGCCGCCAGGAGGCACAGCATCAGTGTCGCCGGGTGCAGGTACCGGACGTCGTAGGCGCGGCGGAGCATGACCACGTAGGCCGCGAGGTACGCCCCCAACGGGAGTGCCGCCAGGAGCGTCCAGGCGCCGAGGGAGTCGGGCAGGCGCGCCAGCGCCCGCAGTCGGCGCCGCAGGAGGTCCCGGACGAAGTCGCCTGCGCTTCGCCAGACCGCATACACCGCTATTGCCGACCCCAGGACTGCGGCCACCAGGCCGCTCGCGCCGAACATCTCCAGCACCGCCACGGGGTTGCCGATGCTCAGCGGCACGGCGCTCATCTTGGGGGACGGCAGGTCCAGGCCGGGGAACGAGAGCGGCGTGGCGTAGTAGCGGATCATCAGCGGCTGGCCGAAATGTTCCATGTGCCAGAGCATGTCGGGGACGAGAAGGGCCAGTCCGACGGCGAGGGCGACGGCGGTGCGCAGCAAGCGTGCGGCCCAGGTGTCGCCGGGCCGCAGGATCGTCGCCGCGAGGATCGGCGGAATGAGGACGGAGGCAACAGGCGACTTGGTGAGGAACATGGCGGCAAGGGCCAGGCCGAGGGCGGCGCCGAGACCCGCGGCCGACCGCAGTCCGCGGCCGGCGAGGACGCACGCCACCGCCGCCGCCGTGAAGGCGAGGAACGGCATCTCCTGGTAGAACGCCATGCCGAACAGAACGTTCATCGGGATCGTGAGCACAAGGGCCCAGGCCCAGAGCCCGGCCCGATGGCCGCCGAGCGCCCGGCCGGCCAGGTAGGTCGCGACGCCCAGCAGGAAGACGAACGAGGCATGGTAGAGTTGGGCGCCGACGAGGGAGGTATAGCCGACCACGCGCCAGAAGAGGGCCAGGCCCATGTGCCAGAGGCTGGCGTCGTAGTAGGGGACAGCGCCGGGGCCTTCCTTCGGGAAGGCGGGGTCGTGGTCCACCCGCCAAGTCATGGCGAGGAAGTCGCGCAGGGAATGGGTCTGGTCGAGTGCGGTCCAGTAATTGGCGGCGCGCCGGAAGTGACGGGCCTCGTCGCCGAGGATCGGCCTGGAGCCGATCGTCCAGGCCGCCAGGTACGCGCAGACGCCGGCCGTCGCCAGCGCCACGAGGGCCAGGCGGCGGCGGCGGGAGGCGCCGGGCGAATCCGGGAGCGTCGGCAGACTGTCGTTCATTCGGGGGCTCCGGGCGCGGGGTCGGGGTGCGGGGCGTCGCCCGCCCTGTAGCGAGAGATACTCTCTACTACAGGGTCCGCGCTGCGCACTTGGGCGAGGCGTTTCCACTCCTCCGGAATCCGGTCGTATTCGATGCGGTAGATAAGAAAATTGCCGCGGTCGTACACCTTCGTCAGGTAGAAGTGACCGTCCAGCGTCGCAATCCAGTCCTGCGGGTAGGCCGGCGGGATGACGTCGGGCGAACTGGTGGGCATGCGCCGCGTGGGGTGGACGGCGATGTAGCGGACGTCGGCCGACAGAAAAAGCAGCGCCTGGACCTCCGGGTCCGCGCTGAAGAGCGTGCGCGGGCTGATGGCGCCCCAGATGATGGGTCGCCCCGTCACCGTGTAGAGGCTTTCCTCGATGTAGAAGATGCGGGCATGTTCCGGCGTGTTGCGGGCGATCCAGTGGAAGGCTTCTGCGATGGCCGGGTCGAGGCTGCGGCGCCCGCGAACGGCGGGCGGTGCGAGCAGGAACTGCCCCGCCGCCGCCAGCGCCAGCGCCGCCGCCCCCACCTGTTTCCAGCCGAAGCGCCTGGGGCGGGTGAGCGGCAGGCGGACCGAGGCCAGCGGCCCGGCCACGAGGAGCGCGGCCGGCAGAACCATCGGATAGAGGTACCGGACGTTGTAGGCGTGGCGGAGGAAGATGAAGAACGCCGCCAGGAAGGCGAGGATCGGCAGGCCGAAGACGAGAGCGGCTTTCAGTCGCGGTTCAGGTTCCGGTCCCTTGCCGAAGAGGCGGCGTGCTGCAGCCCACGCGGCTGTGGGCAACCGCACCAGCGCCAGGCCGAGCGCCCAGGGCAGGATCGCCAGGCCTGTTGCGCCGAGCAGTTGACCGGCCGCCAGCGGGTCCAGGATGCCGTGAATCTCCGAGGTGGACGTGGGGGTCAGGACTTTGCCCATGCGGTCCGAGACGCCCTTGGGAATAGGTTCGGTGCGGCTGCTTCCGCGCAGGAGCGGCCGGCCGAAGTGCTCTGTTTGCCAGGCGAACTCCGGCCCGAGTAGTAGTGCGACCACCAGGGCCGCCATCGCCAGCTTCACCAACCGCTCATACCACCGGTCGCCCAGGTACACGACCGCCACGGCGAGCATCGGTGCCGCCAGCGCCGCCGCGCTGCCGAGTTTCATCAGGCACGCCAGTCCGATCGCGGCGCCGAATGGGACGGCCCAGCGGCGCAGCAGGAAGTAGAATGCCATCGCCGCGCAGGCGAGCATCGGCACTTCGGTGTAGAACGCCATGCCTGAGAGCACCGTCGTCGGAACCGAGAGCACCAGCGCCCAGGCCCAGGCCGCCCCTCTCGGCCCGTAGAGGCGCCGCGCCGCGAGGTAGGTGAAAACGCCCAGCAGAAAGTAAAAGGAGGTGTGGTACACCTGGGCCGACACGACGCCCGGCCCGCCCGTCAGCCGCCACAACTGCGCCAGCGCCAGGTGCCACAGGCACGTGTCCCAGTAGCCGACATAGCCGACGCGTGTGGGTGGATAAAGGGGGTCGTAGGGGATCCGCCAGCCTTCTTCATAGTAACTGAGTGCCCGGCGGTAGTGGGCCCCCTCGTCGCCGATGGTCGGCTGCGTGCCGAGCGCCCAGGCCACGAGCCAGACGGTCGCCAGGGCGCTGGCGGCCAGGAGGATGGTGATCTCGCGCCGGGCCAGGGGCGCCGGGGGCGCGGCGCTAGCGGTGGTGTTCATGGCGCGGCCATCTATAGCAGAAAGCCGAGATGGCGGTAAGACTTTTTCCGCCTCCGCCGCGCGAAGCGCTTGACAGCGCCCGCCGCATCGCTACCCTTGAAGTCGAGAAGGTGCATGGAGGCGTGATGGCGGAAGGGACGGGAATGGCGGGGAACGTGGGCAATGCACTTCGCGTCCTCTTCTGGCGCGTGATGCTCCGGTTGCGCGGCGGTCGGCTCGGCCGGCGCTGCCGCATCGAGCCCGGCGTCTGCCTGGCCTCGAAGCCGGGGAACCCCGTCATCGTGGGCGACGAGGTGCACCTGGGGCGCGGGGCGATTCTTTCGACGGCGCGGACCGGAAGGGTCGTCGTCGAGGACGGCGCGAGCGTCGGCGCCGGGGCGGTTGTGACGAGCGACGCCGAGATTCGCATCGGCCCGGGCGCCGTCATCGGTTCCCACGCCGACATCGTGGACTTCAACCACACGTTCGAGCGCCTCGAGGAATTGGTGGAGTTCCAGCCGCTTGAGGCCCGGCCCATCCGCATCGGGGCCCGCGCGCGCCTGGGCGAGCGCGCCAAGGTGCTGTGCGGCGTGACGGTGGGCGACGGGGCCGAGGTCGAGGCCGGCTCCGTGGTGACGCGCGACATTCCGGCCGGGGCGCGGGCGGGCGGTGTGCCGGCACGCGTTCACAGCGCGGCCCCGCCAGGCGGCCAGTGACGCTTTGCAGCGGGCTGGTCGTCGGCTATAATCAGCCTTTCGACAATGGCAAGTCGGACGGGGGTTCCACTTGGCAGCCGATGTCCGCAAGCGCGGGCTGGACGACCCGGAGGTCGCCGGCTTTCTCGCCCGCCACGAGACGTACCTGTTCCAGGAACCGGTCTGGGGCCGGGTGCTCTCCTCGCTTGGTCACGAGGCGGCCTACTATTGTCTGGAAGAGGGGAATCGGATTGTCCTGGCGCAGCCGGTGCTGCACATGCGGCTGGGGTTTTTCCACCTGCTCTACGGCGGGCTGCCGTACGGTTTCGCCGTCGGCGACCTTTCGCGGTACCAGGAACTGGCGGCCGGAACGGCTCGCACGGCGCGCGCCGAGGGCGCCCACCGCGTGCGCCTGAGCCGATGCGCCCATGACCCCGACGTCGCCCCCGCCGGCTACGCCGTCCACGAACACGTTCAGCACATGCTGCACTTTGGCGGGCGGAGCGAGGAGGAGGTGTGGCAAGGTTTCAAGCGTCGGGTGCGTCACGACGTGCGAGTGGCGATGGGGCGGGGCGTTGTCGTCCGCGACGCCGTCGGCGAGGAGGACCGCGACACGATCTTCCGCATGTATTGCCGGACGATGGCGCGGAACCGGACGTACATCGTCTGGCCGAAGAACCTCATTGAGGAGGTGTGGCGGCTACTGGTCGAGCCCGGCCGAGGCGAGATGATGATCTCCTGGCACGACGGCGAGCCGCTCGCCGCCATGATTACATTCTACGGCGGCCGGCGGTGCTTCGCCTTCCTGGGCGCCTCGACCGGCGCGAAAAGGAACCTGAGGCCCAACGACATCCTTTTCTGGGAGGCGATGAAACGGGCGGTGGCGCGCGGATGCGAAGATTTCGATTTCATGATGTCTTCGTGCGACGACAAAGCGCTCATCGCCTTCAAGGACAAGTGGGGCGCCGAGCGGCGGCCCTTCCTCTTTTTTGAAAAGGACCTCTCGCATCTGCGGTGCCTGGCCTGGAACGTGGCGTTCCGGGCTGCACGCACCCCACCGGGCGGCGCCGTCCTGCGCTGGCTCCGGCGATAGGATGAAACGGTGACGGAAACGAAGGTCCAACTCGGCGCGGAGACGGCGGGGGCGGCGTCGCCCGTCTGGGCCGCAGGCATCATCGCGCTGGCGGCGGGCATCGTCCTGGCGGCCGGCCTGGCCAGCGACGTCGTCAAGGGCGACGAGGCCTACCACTGGATGTTTGCCGAGGCGTGGGCCCGTGGGGGCGTCCTGGAGCGGCCGGTCTATAACCCGATCTATCCCTCGGGCGAAGCGGGGTACTACTTCACGACCGAAGCGCTCTGCCCGTTTCTCGTGAGCCTCCTGTGGCGCGTGACCGGGGTCAGCCAGGCGGCGGCTCAAGCCCTCCAAGCGGCGTTTTACGTGTTGCTGCTGGCGGCGGTATACGGGCTGGGGCGGGACCTCCTCGGACCGCGCGGGGCGATTGTTGCGCTCCTGGCCGCCGTCGCTGTTCCGATGGTTGGCGCCTTCTCGGTGCTCCTGTTTACGGACGTTCCGGCGGCGGCGCTGGCGGCGGTGGCGGCGCTCTTGCTGGTGAGGAAGCGGTTCCTCGCGGCGGGGGTGGTGATGGGTCTGGCGTACCTGACGAAACGGAACACGGCGTTCCTGGCGCCGGCGTTTGTGGTCTGGGCGTTCTGGACGGAGGGGCCGGCGTGGCGCCGACTGGGGCATGCGGTTGCTTTCGTCGTGCCGGCGGCTCTGGTCACGCTGCCCGACTGGTTCTGGCGGAAGGCGCACCTGCCTGCCCTGTACGAGCCGGTGTCCGTACCTTACATCCTGACCCGTCTGGGGACGTTTTTCTCGAAGCAGGCGCTGGTGGCGCAGGGGGGCGGGGGCGACGCAACGCGCGCGCAGTGGCTGTGGGCGTGGCTCGGTTCGTCGGGGGGCGCGTCGCGGCTCAATAATCCAAGTGATTTGCTTCAATACATTGGCGCCCTCTTGCCGGCGTTTCTGGTGCTGTACCTGGTGCGGCGGGCGTGGGATCGCCGCGACGCCAGGCTCTGGATCGCCATCGGCGTTTACCTGGTCATCTTTCTCCTCATGTTCACGCTCGACACGGAGATCCGCTACGCCATGCCGGCGATCCCACTGGTGGCGGTTGTGGCGGCGCGCGGATTGCGAGGCTGGTATGAGAAGCCGTGGGTCCTCGCCCTGGTGGGCCTTGCGGCGTTCGGCCAGTTGGGGGCAATGGCCTGGTATGTCAAGGCCCAGCGATCGCTCGCGCCCGGGCAGCGGGCGGTCTTCGCGTATCTGCGAGACGAGATGCCGCCCGACACACGCATCCTCTATCCGGGCGAGGTGATGGTCGCGCAGACGAAACGCCGGGCCGTCTGGTCCCAACTGAAGAACCCCGAGACGGACACCATCTACATCACGGGGTTCCTGCGCGAGACGGACCCGGAGCGGATTCAGGCGATCCTCGATTTCAATGGCGTGGACTATATCTGCGTGGATGAGCGGCGCGTGTACAAGGACCGAGGCGAGGTGGTCGGCTTCGGCTATCCGCGGTCGTTCGTCAAGCGGCTGCCGACCTTGCCGTTCCTGGAGCGGGTCGAAGGCGATTGGCCCGGCATCGAACTGTGGCATGTGAAGGGCAAGTCAGCGGGGGATGACGCGCCGGCTCCGGCCGAGAACACTCCGGCCGCACGACCGGCCGAATAGGATTCCGCCGTGGCGAGCCTTATCCGAAAACGCGCGATGGACGATCCTGAAGTCGCGGCCTTTGTGTCGCAGCACGAGACGTATCTCTTCCAGGAGCCGGCCTGGGGCCGGGTGCTGGCGGCCCTGGGATATCCGCTCGATTACTGGTGTCTGGAGGAGGACGGGCGGATTGTGGTCGCCCAGCAGATGGCGCTGGTGCGCGTGGGGTTCTTCAGGCTTCTGTGCGGCGGGTTGCCGTACGGCTTCGCTGTGGGCCCGCTCGCGCGGTACGAGGAGTTCGTCGGCCGGCTGGCCGAGGCGGCGCGGCGCGAGGGCGTCCACCGCATCCGCCTCAGCCGCAACTTTTACGACCCGCCGCTCGATCCCCCGGGCTACCAGAGGCAGGAGCACGTCCTGCATATCCTGCACTTCGGCGGGCGGACCGAGGCCGAGGTCTGGAAGGATTTCAAGAGCCGCGTCCGGCGCGACGTGCGCCTTGGCCAGCGCCGCGGCGTGGTCCTGGAGTCGGCCGATACGCCCGGCGCCCGCGACGAACTTTTCCGGATGTATTGCGACACGATGGCCCGCAATCGCACGATCGTCACGTGGAAGCGCGCGATGCTCGATGCCGCCTGGGACCATCTCGTCCGGCCGGGCGAGGGCGAGATGCTCATTGCCCGCTTCGAGGGCCGGCCGCTCGCCGGCATGGTCACCTTCTATAGCGGCCGGCGATGCTTCTACTTCCTGGGCGCCTCGAGCGGTACGCACCGCAACCTTTGCCCGAACGACGCGGTCGTGTGGGAAGCGATGCGGCGGGCGCTGGCGCGCGGCTGCGAGCACTTCGATTTCATGACGAGTTCGCGCGAGGACGCGCCCCTGATGGATTTCAAGGCCAAATGGGGCGCAACGCAGCACCCGTTCTACTTCTACGAGAAGGACCTCGCACCCCTCAAGTGCCGGCTGTTTGACCTCGCCCTCTGGGCGGTGCGAACGCGGGTGGGCGGGGTGCTGCTGCGATTCCTCAAAGGTCGCGGGGGCTAGGCGCCGGCGTCGTGCGGCGCCGCGCCGGCGGACACGGCGGCCTCGGGAAGCGCCCGACCGGCGACTTGGCCGAGGAGATAAAGCAGCCCCACCGCCGCGTACAGAATCAGCCGCGACAGCAGCAGAAACGACACGAATTCCGGCTGCGGGTAGCCCAGGTAGCCGAACAGCGCCACGGACGTGAACTCGCTTAACCCCACGCCTCCCGGAATGGGCGACAGAAACATCGCCGCCGCCCCCACCACCATCACCACGAACACCGTTCCGAACGTCACCCCCGAGTCGGGGACGACCGCCTGAATCAGGAGCCAGTTGGCCCCGATCATCATCATCCAGATGGCGACCAAGAGGGCGCTGAAGAGGAGGACGGGCCCTGGGCGGAGGATCCGCTCGTTGGCGTTGTAGAACTGTTCGAGGCCGCGGGCGTTCTTTTCCTCGAGGTGCAGGAGCCAGGCGACGGGGGCCCATCGGCGAAACGGCGCCAGACACGCCCGCACGAGGCCCACCAGGCCGGCCGTCAGACGCCGCCGGCTCAGGATCACCGCGACGGCGATGAACGCCGCCAGAACGACCACGAGGATCCACAGTCGGTTGCTCCTCGGGTCGCCGCGAAAAATAAGCCACGCGGCGAAGATGGCGGCGAAGACGGTCCAGAGGCTCTCGAGCACCCGATTGACGAAGGCAACGCCGGTCAAGTGGCCCCCGCCGCGCATCAGCATGGGCACGACGAGTTCGCCCGCCCGCCCCGGCGTGAAGGTTCCGACCAGGTACAGCGTCGAGAAGAGGCGCAGCGATTGCCGCGCGTCCACGGGAACCCCCGCCAGACGTGACATCAGGTGCCACTTGACGAAGAAGCCGGCGAGGGTGGCGGCGAAAAGGCCCATGGCGCCGGCGAGCAGGCCCGGATAGCCGAAGGCGGCGAGCATGGCGGCGGCGGCCTTGACGGGGTCCGCCCGCCAGACGACCCAGCCCAGCAGCGCCAGGCCGACGAGCAGCCACACGATTCGCCATCGCTTGCGTCTCACGGTGCGGGCGTCTCCCGGTCTTGCGCCATGCCGCGGCGCCGGACGACCCGTGCCGGCACGCCGAGGGCGACGGCGCGTTCGGGGACGTCGGCGTCGGCCAGGGCGCCGGCGCCGAGGACGGCTTGGTCGCCGATCGTCACGCCGCCGAGGACGCGCACCCCTGCGCCGAACCAGACGTCGCGTCCGATGCGAATGGGCGCGGCGCGGGCGTTGTCAGGTGGTGCATCGAGGGTCGGCCCGTCGGCGTGGCGCTCGAAATCCACGATCCGCGCGTGGGGGGCGACGATGGTGTCGCGCGCGATACGGACAAGCGCAGCGCTGCGGACGGTCCCGTATTCGCCGACGTACACGCGGTCTTCCAGGGCGATGCGGCCGCCGGCGGCGGTGGAGAGCACGACGCCGCGCTGGAGCCGCACGCCGTCCCCCAGGATGATGGGCCGTCCGCGGCCCGACTCGATGCGGACGCGCGGGGCGATGGCGCATCGGCGTCCGATGCGCCCGCCGCGCAAAGCCAGCGCCAGGCGCCAGCGCGTGACGCGCGCGAGGTTCAGCAGGTTGCCGATCCACTCCAGACCCACAGCGGTGCCTTTCGCAGACGAGCCTTACCGCTCGCGGAGGATCCGGGCGGGGACGCCGGCGGCGATAACCATCGGCGGCAGGTCCTTGGTGACGACGGCGCCGGCGGCGACGACGGTCCCGTGCCCGATCCGCACGCCGGGCAGCAGGATCGCCCGGTACCCGATCCAACAATCGTCTTCGATAGTGATGTCGTCGGTGCGGATGCCCTGGGCGATGATGGGGATGTCGCATCGGTCGAACACGTGGTTGCCGGTGACGGCCGCCGCCTGGCGTGTAAAGAGGACGTTTCGGCCGATGCGGATCGTGCTGCGGTGGTGGCAGAAGAGGTCGCAGCCGGTGTAGATGATGGCGCCGTCGCCGATTTCGATCCGGCCGTTTCCACCGAGCGTGTCAATCGTCGCCCGGCCGATGAAGCACCGCCGCCCGACCTTGACGTTCCAGTCAATCGAGGCCAGCGGATGGATGAGCGACCCCGTGCGAAGGGCGGTCCAGGCGTTGACCAGCGGCCGGAGCAGCAGGAACGTCCTCAGGCCGCGCTTCAGCGTTTCCCAGAAGACGTGGGTGCGGACGCGGCCAAACTGTTCCTGAGGCGTTTCGGGCATCGGCGGCGTCCTCCGCGGTTTCCAGGAAGGTATAGGAAGGCGGTCGCGCCGTCAAGGTTTTCGGCCACGGCACCCCCCGTGTATTCCAGGATTTTGCATCTACGCGGCCTTAGCATCATGAATCAGTGTCCGAATCATGTTGAGGATGATCTTGCCTTGGACCCACAGGCGAACCCGGGGAAGGGTGCGGACCCAATTGGGCAAC
>Ga0307380_10002953_pt1 | contig 23832 bp, 15 predicted proteins | sample UN3MG_FD_202239 | JGI IMG/M metagenome (GOLD analysis project Ga0307380, IMG submission 202239) | Soil microbial communities from Risofladan, Vaasa, Finland - UN-3 | ecosystem: Environmental > Terrestrial > Soil > Coastal area > Acid sulfate soil | place: Finland: Risofladan, Vaasa | collected... | reverse complement strand
GCTGGGTGGCCTACAAGGAACGGCGCAGCCAGCACGACATCATGCTGGAGTTGCTGGAGAAGGCGATGGCCAAGGTCCAGGTGCCGAAGGAGGTGGGCAAATGAGTGCTACACAGAACCTGGTTGAAGCTCTGTTTGGGCCGTCGGCGCCGGATGCTGACCCCTGCCCGACTCGCACCCGAGCCGTGGCCTGGGCGCGGGTATCGACCGACATGCAGGAGGAACGCGGCCTGTCCATGCCGGAGCAGTTGCGCGAGATCCGCGAGTACGCCGTCAAGCATGACATCGAGATCGTCGAGGAGTTCTCGGAGGCGGCGAGCGCCTATCAGAAGGAAGAGCGCCGCGTCGAGTTCAAGCGGATGCTGGCCTACGTCAAGGCCAACAAGGCGGTTTCGGCGATCCTGGTGCGCGAGTTCTCCAGGTTCTCACGGGACAGCCTGCGAGCTCAGTCTCTCATCCGCGATCTGCGCGAAGCCGGCGTCAAGGTGGTTTCCCTGAACGATCCCGAGGTGGACCCGGATACGGTCGCCGGGGTGTACATGGGCGCGATCACCTTCGCCGGCGTCGAGGCGTACAGCAAGGCGGTCGCCTTTCACACGCGCAAGGGCTGCCGGGCGAACATCCAGGCGCGCGACCCGGAGACGGGCTGGTGCTTCAAGAACGGCGGCCAGCCGCTGTGGGGCTATCGCTCCGAGCGCCTGGTGCGGGGCGAGGAGAAGAAGGGCCGTCCCATCATCAAGAGCGTGTGGGTGCTCGACGACACTGCGGTCGCCGGTCGGCCCGTGCATGAGTGGGTGCGTGAGTGCTTGGTCATGGCGGGTGGCGGTTCGTCCCTTGACGAGATACGGGATTTCCTCAACCGGAACGAGATCCGGGCGCGGCGCGGGCGCTACTGGAGCATCTCGACTTTGTACACGATGCTGCAACCCCATTCACTGCTGCAGTACTGTGGCTATGGCGTCTGGAACGTCCATCGCAAGAACGGCACCATGCGGCCGGCCGCCGAGTGGGTCATCGTCGAGAACGCGCAGCCAGCCATCATCAGCGACGAGGAGGCGTTGAGGATAACGGCACGGCGCCGCAGCGACCAGCGCAAGCGCTTCGATACCGGCTATGGCCAGAGCCGCACCTCGAAGTACTTGCTCACCGGCGGGACGTTCAAGTGCGCTCGCTGTGGAGCGAACATGACCGGCCTGACCACGGCGAGCGGCACCTACTACGTGTGCGGCAGCCTACCGTATCGGCGCGGCATGGGCTGCGGCCCTGGGGTTTACGTTCCCCAGAAGCAGGTCGAGGCGGAGGTGATGGAGGGAGCGAAGGCGCTGCTTGGCGTGTGCTCGGACCGCAAGGGGTTCACGCGGCAAGTCAACGAGGAGTTGCGGCGAGTGTGGGAGCAGCGCACGGGATGCGACCCCCAGGCCGACCGGAAGGTCAAAGCGGTTGACGCCAAGTTGAGCAACATCCTGAAGGCCATCGAGGACGGGCTGGTCGAGACAGCCTGGGCGAATGGGCGGCTGCGGGAGCTGCGGGCCGAGCGCGAGGCGCTGGCCGTGCCGGCGCAGGCATCCGGGGAGCCGCCGCAGATAGACGACAAGACCGCCCTGGCCTACCTCCTGGACCTGGAGCGAGTGCTGAAGCAGGGCGATGTGGCTGAGCGCAAGCGCGTCGTGCGCACCTGCGTCCAAGAAATAAAACTGGCCCCGGACAGCTTGGAGGTGGAAATCACCTACCGGCTGCCGGAGCCTGTTATGAATGGCGTGGTAGCGGGGGCGCGATTCGTACCCGATTGGCAGCGCGACAGGATGCCCCTGGTGGCCGCGCACTGGGTCTATGCGCTGGCGAAGCAGGGTGGTAGGGAAATGCGAAGGTCGGGGCTGACGGCTTAGCCATCTCGCCAGGAAGCGGATGCGAACGTAGGCAGCACCACTCCCGACTCTGTCTATGCCTCCTATGTCACGGGAACCGTCCCAAGTGTCCCAGCCGTCCCATCTGACTGTGGATAAAGCTGAAGACGACCAATTCTATGGGACACTTGGCACCCGGCAGCGGGCTGTACCGTCCCAGGAACCGTCCCGCCGACGGCTGCATGTTCCGGCCGAAACCGGCCACTGATTCCGACCGAAAGCAAGCGACTGCACGCTCGCTCTCAGTAGGTCAAGGACGGAAGGCTCGTCGGCGCGTCGGGGATATGGACCTGGCCTCGGCCACGCTCCTCTTCGTCACTGGCCAGCGGAAGCATGAGTCCCGTATGACCTGCATTCGGCGGTCGTTCTGAGTCCCGGCGGCGGGCCCCGAAGACGCTGCCAGGCAGTCACCCATCATGACGCCAATCGCGGTTGCGGAGGGGTGGTTTGAGTCCACCCCTCCGCGACACCTTCATGCGAACTGTTCTTCAACAGCTAGGGGGCGGGCGAGACCAGATTAGCGTTGTTGTTTGCGGCGTCGCAAACGTCTTTTGCCGCTTCCTGCTGCGCACGAGTCCAACTCGTCCATGGATAAACTGCCTCGACCGCATCGAGCACATACTGAACCGTGACGATGTTAGCCCCAAACAAATCGCGGGCTCCGGGGATGTTGCCAATGTACACCCACGTGTCCGACGGCACAATGCCTGCGAGGACGTTGAGGGTCAATCCTAGAAGCTGGGCGCGTAACATGACCTTCATGTCGACGGCGTTTGCGCCGTCGAGTATCGGGTACAACTTCTTCCAGGTGTTGACTCCCCTGAAGGCAGGTAGCACCCGCAGCGCGGCATACATCTGCGCGGTGATGGCTTCAGGATGGGTTTTCCAGTAGCCAATCGTGCGGGCGCCGAGCGGCAGTATCTTGAGATTGCCGTACTCGAAGCCGATGCTAATCTCCTCGCCTTCCTCAAGCCACGTGTGGCGGCACAGCGTCTGCGGTGCGGTCAGAATCCACTCCTCGGGCTTATCCTCACACACTGTGTAGCCGACGTCTACATGCGATGGGTAAAGCCGGGGGAAGCAGAACTTGCCATCGCTGCCGCTGATCGCCTCTCGCTCGGCTATGGGCACGTCGAGATCGCACGTGCCGTTGAGAGTGAACCGCCAACCGCTCAATAGCGGCTCCCCAGGGTCATACTGCCCGTTGCCGTTCCTCGGGTCAAACGGCGGCAACGCAGCGTTAGCATCGTAGAACTTGAACCCACAGATCATCCCCAGTTGCACGTTGCCGAAATCAGCCCCGGTGACTTCCTCACCTTCTAGGAGCACGATGCGGTATGGCTGCGGAGAAACCGGGTCAGGCAAGGGGTTGTTGAGCACCGGATCGAACGGGGTGGTTGGCCCCCAATGCTCCGGGTCCTCTAGCGTCTCACTGATGGTGTAGCCGACCCCATCGCTCGGCGGCAGGAGTGCAAACTTGTACACGCCGTCAGGCCCTGTCGGAATCGGCTCCGGGTTCACGGGGGTTCCCGCTACGTCATTTCCGCTGAGCGTTATTGTCCAGTTCTCAAGCGGCACCTCCGATGCGGCCTTCTGATGATCACAGTCCGTGTCGTCCCACTTGATGCCCGCGATGGAGCCGAGGCGGACGTTGCCGAAGGAGTCCTGATCGCGGTCCACTCCCTCACCGAGGTGAATGGGGCCGATGCTGGTCGGGGTGGTCGCCATCCACCAGGCGCCGTCCCGCTCGGTCATGATGCGCCCCGGCATGTAGGGGTGAGCCACCCAGTCCACGTCCTCGGCGACGTAGTAGTCACCCGGAGGCAGGTCACTGAAAGTGACCGGCGTGCTGTGGGTGGGCCTTGTCACGGACGTGCCGTCGGCTGCGGTACCCCACAGCTTCACCGGGAAGCCGGGATCATCCTCGCCCGCGTCCTTGATCCCGTCCATGTCCGCGTCATCGAACTTGGGTACCGTGATCGAGCCAAGGCGGACGTTGCCGAAGGCGACCGTCGTCGTGCCGCCGGCGGTCACATCCGCCGACACGGTGCTCGGGGTGGTGTGCTGCCAGTGGCTCAGCGCGCTCTCGCTAACGCTGTATGACCCTGGCCTGACTTGCACGCTGAGCGGAGTCGAGCCGCTGCCGCTGTCAGGGCCGGAATAGGAAACAGGCCAGCCCGTAACCGCGCTTTCCCCCGCGTCTTGCTGGCCGTTCATGTTGGAGTCATCGAACTTGATGATGGGCAGAGTGCCGGAGACCTCCGGTGACATGTTGCCACACACCTTGCTGATGAATGAGGTCTCCGTCGTCTTGAAGACGTGTAACTCAACCCCCGGCTCGAATACGTACTGCAATTGAACGAAGTCGTATCCCATCCAGCTCCGAAGCGGCGGCTTGGGATCCGCCCATGGAATATCCGGCGGCACCCCCCACTCGCGCGTGTCGCCAGGCTGAACGACGATCACACCGTTCTCATCACACGCGTTCAGCCAGCTTGCGCTGTAGCCGAATGGCGCATACACGCCAAGCTGGCTGCCAAGCTCGGCCTTGTTCACGGCCGCGAGAGTCATCCCGGGCCAGTCGGGCATGACTGACCAGGCAGGATGAGCTTGAAGGTCGGCACGAAACGCCTCCTCGCTATCGTACTTAGCCACTGCGGGGGTCTGCCATCCCAGAATCAGTGCCACTGTGCTCGCAATGACGAGCACCATGACCACGTGGGCTGCTCTGCCCATCCCACGCCAACATCCTCCGCGCATTTTGCACCTCCTGGTGATTCGCTTCCAGCTCAGTCATCGTCGACTCAAAGACAGCATGACCATGGGTGCTTCGGAGCGTCATTCGACCAGCCGACGCGAGCGCGACGCCGGGTCGAGGTCATAGAAGCATAGTCACCCCCTTTCCGCGAGCGAGTATCACGTAGCAGCTACTGCGGCCGACGCCGCGTGCGGAGTGACACTGCCTCGCAAGTCGCGGGAGTCGATGGATTCACGAGCCGCCGGTCTTGCCCCAGTTGCTGACGACGAACGACTAGTTGGCGGTACTCACCACCCCCGTCACGACCACCTCTTAATGACTGGCAGCCTCTCATCGCGACGTCAGTCTGCGCTGCTCTGCCTCTTGCACTCTCTATGGCGCGTTAGCGCGCCGTGAATAGTCCGCCTAGCTTATTGTGCGCAATGGTCTGCGCCGTCTCGCTGTACAGCGTTGCGCTCGCCAAGGTCAGCGCCGAGGTCCTGCCCGCGGCCCCCGAGGCCACCGTGAACTGCACGTTGATCAGCGCTCCACTCCCCCCGCTGATGCCCTGGGCACTGGCGAAGGAGATGACTATCGCGCCCGGCGTCGGGTTGCTGACCACGCCGAACCCTTGCGTCAGCGTCGTAGCCGTGGCACCCGTGGCGGTGAGCACGCTGGCGTCGAAGGTGAACTGTATGTCGCCGCCGGCCACTCCGGTGGCATCCGTGATGTAGATCGGGACCGTCACGGCCCCCGGCGCGCCCTCGGCGTCGCTGCGAACGTAGAGGTACCGCCCGCCGGTCGGAACCCCGATGCTGAAGACCGAATTGCTCGAATCCGCAGACAAGGCTGCGTTCGCCGCGCTCTCGCCGATCGCTTTGACCAACGCCTTGGAGGTGATGACCTGCGGCACCGCCCATGAGTAGGCGCCGTTGTTAGGGGTGTTGGCGACGATATCCCGCCAAGTCGTCCCGTCGTTGGGCGAGTACTGCAGGTGCGCGTGGTCTATCACGCCGGCGCTCTGCCAAGTGATTGACTGCGTGCCCCCCGCCGACCATGCCTCCGCGCCGTTCGGCTGGGTGACGGTTATCGTGGGCGCCACCACTGTTGGCGACAGGGTGAAGTTGCAGACGTTCGCCCCCGCGCTGATCACCACCGTACCGCTGTAGGGCTGGTAGCCCGTCTTGGTGACCGAGGCCGATTGCGAACCCACGGCGATCCCTGTGATCGCGAAGGTCCCGTCGGCGCCGCTGGTCGCGCTCTTGCCGCCGATGGTCACGCTCGCCCCGGCGATGGGGGTCTGAGTAGAGGCTTCACGCACGAGGCCGGAGACGTCGCCGATCTGAGCCGACGCATCGCCTCCGCCACTCCCTCCACCGCAGCCCACCAGCATGAGCCCGGCCACGAAGAGGAGCCCGCCTGTGATCGCCACAATACTGCGTCTTCGCCTGGTCATTTGCTCTGCTCCCCCGTGCTGGGCTGGTGCTTCCTGTGAAGCCCGTAGGCGCGGCAGATCAACGTGGCAAGTTCGGCCCTGGTGCAGGCCGCGCCTGGGCGGTAAAGAAGCGGCTTTGCGCTGCTGCCTTTCACCGCGCCCTCATCGTAGAGACGCTCGATGTGGCCGCGCAACTTATCTTTCGTCGCAACGTCCTCGAAGACCGGTTGCGCGTGAGCGCGCTCTGCCCACCCGCGGACGAGACAGAGGGCCTCCGCTACTTCAGCCCGGGTCGCCTCCGCGTCCGGACGGAACCTGTTCGCGCCTTCGCTCGCAGCATCGGCCGTCATCACGCCCTTGTCAACGAGGCGTTCTACCCAGCGGGAGGCCCGGGCGTCCTTGCCGACATCGCTGAACGTCGCAGTCGCTACGAACAACGGGCTCCAGCCCGCCGCCCGGCACAGAACCTCCGCCAGCTCGCGCCGGGTCACGGGAGTCTGCGGCCGGAAGAAGCCCTTCTCGCCATCGGCGGGCCGCATGATGCCGGCCTCGACCACAGCCTGGATGCACTCGCAGTCAGGTGACGAAGCAGGCACATCGTCGAACCTGGGACACTCTCCTTCGCCTCGCTCGCCCTTGGCGCTATCGTCAGTCTCGCGCCCAGGTGGTTCGCGCTGCGGCGCAGGCGGTGCGACTCGATCCGAGATCGCCGGTTCTTCGGCAGGCAAGACCGGCGCACCGACCTGCCAGCCCGGCGCCCACCCGGGCGTGGTCTGGCTGGTCGCGCTTGAGTCTGTGGCGGAGGTCTCGGGTTTCGCGCTGCGTACACCGCCCGGACGGGAGATCATCCCTCCCATCGGTGTCCCGCCGTCTTTTACAGGTTGCGGGACCGGCGCAACCCCGGTAGGCGCCCCAGGCGCCGGTGCGGGCGCGGGGCCTAGTGAAGGGGCGGGACCCGGTACGGGGTGAGGCCCGGGTGCCGGTCCGGGCCCGGGTGGAGGTTCAGGCCCAGACCCCGATCCTTTGATCGTCACCACCCCATCCTGAGTTGCCAGAGGTGTGCCCGTTCCAGAAGCAGCGTATGCGGCTGCTCGGCTGAAAGTGAGGTGTGTGCTGCCAGGCTGGGCGTTTTCAGCGACGGTTGCTGAGACTGAGAACAACGTGCCATCCAGATTGGGCGTGGACTCCGCGCCTGCAAGGCTCACCCTGATCTCGCCCGGCCTTACGTTCTGCACAAAGAGGTAGCCGCTCGCCGCAGCGCCGGCCTGCACCTGAACATCCTTGAGGGCGGCTGGATCGTACGTGATTGCCAGGCTTGCGCCCGCCAGGCTCGCGGCGACCGCGACCGGCAGCGAGATGCTATCCCCGGCGCCCGCCGTCACCGATGGGATGGTGATACTCCCGCCTGCTTGCGCCGTCGAAGGCAGCGTGGCAGTCCTGGAGGCCGCCGCAGCCGCGTCCAGTCCGACCGCCTTGCGCAGGATAAGCACCGCGTCCCCGGCGTCAACAGTACCGTCTTTGTTCACATCAGCAGCCCAAAGCTCCTCCGCCAGGTACGGTGGCCCATGAGGATCGGGGTTCCCCGGATACGCAATTGGCAGCCCCGCATCCATGCGCAGGCACAGTATCGCGTCGGCGGCATTGACCACCCCGGAGCCGTCTATGTCGCCTCCGATGGCGGCGGTGAGGTCGAAGTTGACATGGGTGGCTTGACCGGGAGTCACCGTGACGCCCGTCGCCGTTCCGCTCATGTAGCCTTGCTTCCACGCAGTCAGGGTATAGTCACCCGCCGATAGTCCGCCAATCTCGTAAGTGCCGTCCGCGCTGGTTAGGGCTGACGCCTTCAACTCGCCGCCGAGGTACGCCTGCAGGACGGCCCCTTCGATGTTAGCCCCCGTGGCCTTGTCCTTTACCTGCCCCGCCAGGCTCAGCGGCACCTCAACGCTCACGGTAGCGCTCACCGGGTTGCCGGCGGCGTCTCTGCCGGAGACGGTCAAAGGCCATGTGCCAGGCGTCATGCCGGTGATGTCCGCAGCCAGGCTCCATGTCCCGCCCGCGTCGAGTACCGGCAGCCCCAGCGGCACTTCTCCGAGCATGGCGATGACCTTGAGCGGGGCTTCATCATCCGACCAGGAGCCATTCATGCTGAAGGTCGGGGTAAGCGTTGCGCCACTGAGCGGAGAAGCAATGGTCAGCGTCGGCGCGGGAGCTCCGCCTTGGAGAGTCACCTGCACTTCCGCGCGCCCCTCGTTGCCAACGGCATCGCTCGCCACCGTCGCCAGAGTGTACACCCCCGGCGGGTAGCGGGAGCAATCGAGATCGGCAGTCCAGCCATCAGCGCCCACCAGGTCGGTGTCCAGCGGCAGGTCGCCCAGGAAGAACTGAACCGACGCCACGCCGTAGTCATCCCAGGCATCCGCGGTAATAGTCTGCGCACCCGCGAGCACGCTGCCATTAGTCGGGCTAAGGATCGTGACGCCGGGCGCATTGGTTTCTTCGGGCATCGGCGCGCTTATCGCAAACGTCCCGAGCGCGGTGACCGGCGCGGTCACCGTGTGCGCGTCCTCGTCCACCGTGCTCGGCAGTTCAACCCATGCCTCCGCGTCGGGATCGTACCACCAGATCGCCAGCATCGCCTCCGGCACGAGCGTCACATCCTGCGGGTCATATCCGAGCCTGAGCGTATTCGTGCCGTCAAGCGCGGCGCCCGGCAGGAAGCGATAGCATGACCCGATGTACCCGAGCGGAGGCGATGAAGGCGGGCGGTCCGACGGCGGCAGAAGGTAGGCATACACCGTTCCAGCCAGGTTGCTCTGTGGCTGTGATATCTCCAGGTGCGCCTGGTCGAAGTCAATGACGACTGGCTCCAACGCCCGCGTGGTTACCGCCTGCGGCGTCCACATGAACGTCTGCGTCCCCTGGCGGCCGACAAGTATCGGTTGAGTCCAACTGATGGCCGGAGAGAACCCGCCGGTTGACACCGCCGCGCGCACGTACCCGTCAACCTGCATGGTATAGGTCGCTTCATAGCGCCCGTCGGGGCGCTGCTGCAGCACGGCGGGATGGGTGCTCCCGTTTGCCACGAACTCCACTTTCGGATACTGCCGCGGAGTCACCAGATGGACTAGCGCGTCATCACCCACCGCCTCGGCCCACCAGCCGGAGATGATAGGGGCGCCTGCTCCGCCTCGCCAGCCTCCTCTGCACGAGTAGAACGCCCCGCGGCGCAGGGCAGACATCGCCCCGTAAGTGCTCAGGCTGGACCAGGGCGAGACGATAACCACGCAAGCGTCATCCTCCTGCGGCCAAGGGTTGGTAAAGTCATCGCCTGCGGTGCCCCAAACAACGTGCCCGCGTTCAAGCAGGGAGTCCCACATCCAGGTGGCGTCCGCGTACCAGTAGCCTCCTGGTGTGAGCCACACGCCGGCGTTGAACACCTCGATCCCCGCTAGCCTTGCCTGGCTCGCGCAGTTCTGCAGAACCCAGTACTCCCATTTGTACTTCGAGTCATTGGGATGCGCGGCAATGGCGATGCCGCCGCCCGCGCGCTGGATGTTGCGCACTCGTTCCACCTCGTGACTTTGAGAGCCCGCAAGGCCGAGGTCCATTCGCGTGTGATCGAAGCCGATGCCCAGGATGTGCTTCGCGCCCGTGTCCTCGAATGAGTCAACGATCCGCCCGACCGCTTCGGCCCCTGTCGTGTTCCAGAATCCGCCGTCCCAACTATACTGCGGCCAGTGCTCGGTGGCGGCGGTGAAGGCGTAGCCATGGCTGCGGTACATCTGTGCGAGTTCGTTTGGAGTCATGTCCCAGCGCCGGGAGAATTCATGGCGATAGTGCGCGTGCAGTTGTGTCGGATAGTAATAGACCGGCCCCGCAACCGGCCAGTCGGGCAGCCACGGCTGGTCGGGCAGGGTGGTCGGCGGGCCGCCGTAGCCGTCCAGCCGATAGCCGTAGATATCAAGTGCGTTACGTTCATTCCGGGCGTCCGCCCAGACCACTGTCTGGTACGAAATGGCCGACCACCCCTGTCCATGCGGTTCGCCACAGACAAGGAATTCACGTCCGGTACGGAGGTCGTACCCGTATATGTCCCACCTAAGGAAACCTGCCCGGTCATCCTCCCAAACCACGATGTCGCCAGATATTGCTGGGCAGCCTTGGTTCCTCGGTGCCATGCAGACGGGAAACTCGCGGCCGGTCGAGAGGTCCTTAGCGTAGATGTCCGAACCTGTGGTCAAGGCGTTCCGGTGGTCTTCCCAGACGACGACGTTCCCGGAGATGGACGCCCACCACTGCTCACGTGGAGCCGTGCAGATAGGGAACTCGCGCCGGCTGAGCAGATCATACCCGTAGATGTCGGGGGCGGCGAGGCCGTTACGCCAATCGGTCCAGACGACAATGTTGCCTGAGATGTCAGGCAGTTCCTGCTCTCCAGGCGCTGTGCAGATGGTAAGTGCACCCCCTGTGGAAAGATCGACCCCCAAGATATCCGCTCCGGATTTCCACACAACAACCTCGCCAGAGATCGCCGGGGTATAATCACCCGGAGCGTTCACCAGAGTCGAAATAAGGCGTTCGGGGCCGGTGGACAAGTCCTTCGCGTAGATTAGCGGGGTTCCATCGCGAGCGTCGGACCACACCACGATACTGCCATCAACATCCGGCTGGGCCTGCCATCCAGGAGCGGTGCAAACAGGAAACTCGCGACCGGTCGAGAGGTCGTAGCCGTAGATATCGTAGGTTTGGGTCTCGAGGCCTTGGCGGCCATCGTCCCAGACGACAATGTTGCCGGAAATCGCCAGTCCTCTCTCCCAGTTGGACCACAAAGGTTGGCTTCCAGGCGCCGTGCAAACAGGGAACTCGTAGCCGGCCGCTGCGGGCGGGGCGGCGGCAGGGATTAGAACTGCCGCCGCCAGCGCGGCGAGGATGAGCGAGGGAGCAAACGGTGCAAATCGTCTCATGGCACCCCTCCTGTTGCAGCAAGCGGTCACTTCGCCGGGAGACGGCTGCGCACCTTCCGTCCGCCACGTGCCCGCGACCGCTCACACATCCTGCTTTGCCGGTCCTCGTTCCGCCAGCAGTTGCGGGACCGAGGCAGGATCGCGGCACACTGCGAACGCCCAACACCCCAGTTCGCCCCAGTTATTGACGGCGGCGACCCAGCGGTGGGCGGCGGTGTGCTTCTCGCGGTCTTCCTCGGTCTCGTAGCCCTTGACCTCAAGCAGCAGGTTGACGCCGTTCCTCAGCCGCACCAGGAAGTCCGGGATGTACACTTGCGGCTGGCCGAGAAACTCGTACGGGATCACGAGGTCCAGGTGATCGTTCCGAACATACGACTCGACCGAGTCCGCCGCCTCCAGATAGAAGGCCGCCGACGCCTCCCACGTCTCCGTATCGAGCACGACGTGACTGACATGACTCTTGGCCGTCGCCCGGCAGTTCCGGGTGGTATGGAAGTCCACTTCGTCTGTACTGCCAATCGAGCGATAGCGCTCCTTGTCCCAGTCGACCCAGCCGGGGCGCTGGCGCAGTGTCTCATACGGCGTCGCCGAGATGATGAAGTGGTCCAGCTCGACACCCGCGCCACATCGCGCGGTCGATAGATGCACCTGCCGAAACCTACGGAAGATCGCTCGCTTTCGTCACCACCCTGTAATCCACGCCTAGCGCGCCATCGAAGTGCTTCTCCCCGCACTCGATCTTCCGGCGCTCGTCGGGGCGGAGCCTGGAGCGGTCGGTCGTGTCCTTCGTCTCCCGCACCAAGTACAGGAGCGGCTTGCCTGTCGGCTCTCCATGCTCGTCGCGGTCCTCCATCACGATGGCCCAGTCCGGGTTATACTCACCGATAGGAGTCGGCACCGTGAACCACACCGGCAGCTTGAGGAAGAGCTTCACATCATCGCGTCGGTCCAGCTCCTCGGCGAAGCGGCGCTCGACCTCGGAGTCCCACACGACATGGTCGTAGACTGAACGCTCGGCAGGCACCAGATACTGCTCCCAGCTATCGATTTCGGCCTCGAACTGGCTCATTTCGTACCACTCGTTGATCTTCTCGTACTGAATCCCGTCCACAAGCTGATCAGCGAGCTTCTCCTTGATGATGCGGACCGCTTCGGTGGCGAACCCATGCGGGTTGTCGAGCGCTGCCTGTTTCTGCCGGGTGCGGCGGAAGATCTCCAGCAAGGTGCGCCGCGTGAGACGAACGGGCGGTGTCGTGTACTCCAGCAGGTGCGACATGAGCTGCACCAAGTTGGGCGCCTGGTATCGCCCTCGCAGCTCCACCGCGGTCCGTGTCGCCGTTGTCTGCACGGCAGTGAAGGCATCGCCACCTTCAACGGCCACTTGGGCCTTCGTGAAGACGACACGCGGCGGGGATATCGTCGTCCGGTCCAGCTCGCCCACCACCTCTTCAACGAGGCGCGGGCTGTCGATCTGCACCGCGTAGCGTGTCTTGTGCTTGATCCTCTCCCACAGCTCCTTGAACTCGGGGCGCAGCGTGTACTCCTTCCGCAGACGGGCGACACCCCGCCTACGCGCATTCGCAGGCTTGGGGGGCAGACCCTCCGCGCCGTATTCATCCTCGATTTCCGATTGCAGCCGCTCGACATAGCGCTCGTAGCTCTCGTTCGCCACCACTGTCAGGACGTTCACCCGCTCATCGTGCACCCTGTCGCCTTCCTGGTTGACGGCGAGTCGCGCGCCCCGGCCAACCTCTTGCCGCTTCTTCATCTCGGAGGCCGTCTGGTTGAGCGTGCAGATCTGGAAAACGTTCGGGTTGTCCCAGCCTTCGCGTAGTGCCGAGTGGGAGAAAATGAAGCAGGTCGGCTCCTCGAACGACAGTAGCCGCTCTTTGTCCTGCATGATGAGCTCGTAGGCTTCCCGATCTCGCTCGGCCTCACCCGTCTTGCTGTCCTCCAGCACCACCTCGCCGCCGCGGGTGCGGCGCTGCGCGAAGTACGCGGCCTGCACGGCATCCGCGTCCACATGCCCCCACTCCGGATGTTTGGCCCTGAGCTCCTCGAAGGCTTCCGTGAACAGCCGGCGGATCACACCATCGTCGCGCGCGTAGTTGTCCACGCGATCAATGAAGAACAGAGAAAGCACCTTGATGCCCTGGTCGCGCAGACGAATCTGCTTGCGGACATGCTCTTCGAGGGTGTAGCGAATCTGCGCGGCGAAGATGGCCTCCTTATCCAGCCCCATGCTCTGACCCAGATACAGCCCGTGGCCGTTGGCAAAGGTGACCATACCCGCCGTGGCGTTGATCTCGTCCACGACATAGGGCGCATACTCAGGCCGTCCCGCTTTTTCCTCGAGGCTGTGCCCCGGGCGCACCGTCACAACTTGCTCCTTCACCGTGCCGGTCTTCATGAGCCGATGCAGCGCGATCCGCGCGGTCAGTGTCCGCTTCTCCGTGCGAATCTGATCCAGGCGCAGGAACGGCAGGTTCTCGTCATCCGACTGAACGACCGAGGCGACCTCAATGCGCTTCACCAGGCCCTGCCGGTACGCTTCAAAGGGCGTTAGCCGGTAGACGAGGTTGTACGGATTGCGATGGGTCGCGCTGTAGCGCAAGGCGAAGAGCGGGTCGAGCGCAGCCAGCGCTCGCACCCGCAGCTCGCTCTCCATGTTCTGCGGCTCGTCCAAGATGAGAACCGGTCGGGCCGCCTGCACCAGGTGGATGGGGGTCTCGCCCTGCAGCCGGTCGGTGCTTTGCCGGATGACGTTCGACGCCTTGTTGAAGGAGTCAATCGTCATTACCATGATCTCGACGCCGTCGGAGAGGGCGAACTGCCGTACCTGCGAGAGGCTCGCTGAGTCGTAGGAGTAATACCGATAAGGCACGTTGCCGTACAACTCGCGCAGGTGCTTCTCGGTGACGCGAAGCGTCTTCAGCACTCCTTCCCGAACTGCCACCGATGGCACCACCACGATGAACTTGCGCAGGCCGTAGCGTCGGTAGAGTTCGAGCGCGGTCCGCAGATAGACATAGGTCTTGCCCGTGCCGGTTTCCATCTCCACCGAGAGATTGGCGAATCGCACCTGCTTCTCGCCGGTAGCCGTCTCGATGGCCCCTTCGATAACCTGCAGTTCCCCGTCTTCCGGCACGCCATTCTCGCGCTGGACGCTCTGGAGGTTCGCGAGCAAAGCGCGCTCGTCGAGGTCAAGGCGGTTGGGCACGGCGGCAAAGGCAGCGCCGACGCCGAACGACAGATCAGCTTCAATGCGCGGCTGGCCCTCGAGCAGCGCGACAACCGACTCGATTGCGCGCACCTGGTATTCCTGGTTGGCGTCGAACTTGAATTGCATGGTTTGGGCTATTCCGGCGGCGGTGGGATGAGTGGTTCCAGCAGAGAGATGAGCCCCGGGATCTGGTCAGTTGCGATACGGAAGATCAGTTCATGCCTGATCTCGCCATACTCGTGCGCCAACACGTTCCGCAAGCCGATGATTTGCCGCCAGGGAATGTCGGGATGAGCGTCCTGAAATGCACGGGAGACATTGCGCGCGGCCTCGCCGATGATCTCGAGCCGCCGCTCCGTCGCCATCCGCCGGTCACTATCGGCCATGTAGTCCTTGAAGGTGAGCCCGGATATCCTCTGACGGATCTCCCGTGTGTATGTGAGCATGTCCCATAGCCGGGCGGCGTCCATCTCATCGGGCCGCATAGATCACCTCGCGGTGGCTTAGGATGTGGTGCCGACGGAACGGGTTCCGGATCGCCGTCTTCTCGACAAGGTCAACATCCCTCCCGAAGATGTCCTTCAGTTCTTCGATCATATCAACCCAGTGGAACGCATCCCAGGGGGCATCTTCGTCGAGTTGCACCAGCACGTCCACATCGCTCTCCGGGCCGAAATCCTCCCCCAGCGCTGAGCCGAAGAGCGAGAGCTCGGCGACCTTCCATTTCCGACAAAACTCCTCAATGCGCCCTTGATCCACTGCGACAGCAAGTGGCATATCGCACCTCCGCTAGATTGTCTTCAGCCGGCATTGGAGCGCCAGGTTCGCCGCCGCCTCGTCGTCCAGCGCAACGTCCCGACAAATGAAGAGGTCGTCCCTGGTCAGGTTCAGCGCGCGGAGCGCACCGAGGTCGAGTTCCTGGTCGAGGCAGATGCGGAAGGTCTGCTCCTTGTCCGGGTCACTCACCCGCCACACCGTGTTGCCCGCCATCTCCGGGACACGTTCGATCCGGCAGTTGAGACCAAAGCCTGCCTCCTTCAGCGCCACCTCGTGGATCACCGGCTCTGGTGTCCAGTTGTCCACGAGCGGGTCCTCGAACATGCCCATCTGAGTGGCGAGAGGTTCGGGCGCGCTTTCTGACGGCGGCGCCCATTGGCGGAAGCTCGACTCGGCCAGCTTGAATACGCGGAATCCCAGGTCCTCGGGCAATTCGCGCTGCTCCAGGCTCTGCTGCCCGCCGTTGGCTTCCTGCAACTTCTTGATCACGCGCCGGATGCGCTCCTTGCCGATGTCGGCGATGCTGGCCAGGCCCAACTCCCGCGCTGGCGACCCTTCCGGGGTTGGTTCTGGCAACTGCACCGCGACGTAGCGCCGATTGCCGCCGTCTGCGCGGTTGAGCTCGAGCACGGCGTGGGCCAGCGGACATGAGCCAGCGAAGAAGTCCAGTACGATCTCGTGGCCATCTGAGGCCATTCCCTGCCCGACCGGTATCTTCACATACTCGACTGGCTTCGGAAAGTCCATAACCTCCTTGCCGTCAAACAGTTCCTTTAACTCGCGTGTGCCTTGAGTGTTGTAGACGGTGTTCAGGACCGTGGACAGACCCGTGAACTCGTCCACTAGCTCGTTCTGGTAGCGCTTGAGTCGTGGTCTGCCGGTCGGCTCCGGCGGCCAGATGATCCTGCTATCCGCGATCAAGCGCGCCATCGTCTCCCTGCCGTAGCGCCAACCTGCTTCCGAGCACGGGTATGCCTGGCCCGTTTCGGGATTCACGAGGTCGTAGTGCAGATTCGGTCGCTGCTCCCTGGTCGCTAACCCAACCAGGTTATCACTCGACCAAGGCCCTCTCGGATCGTCGTCTGGATTGCTGTATCTGGACGGGTCCTTCTCCCGCCCTCGCAACCGTGCCTCGCCCCGTCCGTACACCGCCATGTACTCATGGTCCACCGACACGCCTGTTTTCGCGCGGCTGTCCACTTGCTGCCGTCGCTTCCAGATGAAGGTGCAGATAAAGCTCTCCTCCCCGAACACCTCATTCATCAGCATCCGCAGGTTGTGCACTTCGTTGTCGTCAATCGAGACGAAGATGACGCCGTCCTCTCGGAGCAACTGCCTCGCGAGGAAGAGCCGCGGGTACATCATGGAGAGCCAAGCAGAGTGGTAGCGGCCGCTCGTCTGCGGGTTACTGGTGAGCAGGTTGCCTTCGCTGTCTTTCTGCCCGGTGAGCCGAAGATAGGTGTCAAGCGGGTCAGCATAATTGTCGGGATAGACGAAGTCATTGCCCGTGTTGTAGGGCGGGTCAATGTAGATCATCTTCACCCGCCCGAAGTAAGCCTTGTAGAGAAGCTTCAGTACCTCCAGGTTCTCGCCCTCGATGAACAGGTGCTGCGTCGTGTCCCAGTTCACTGATTCCTCGGGGCAGGGCACCAGCGCTGCGCGGCTGGGGACTTGAAGAGAGCGAATGGCATCCTGCTTCCCGGCCCAGATGAACGAGTAGCGCTCCTGCCGCTCGTCAACGATCTCACCCAGCGTCGCGCGCAGTCGCTCCCAGTCAACGCTTCCTTCGCTGAACGCCTCGGGGAAGATCTCGCGCAGCCGCTCAATCTGGTCAGCGATCAAGTCGGGCGACCTCGTAGCGACCTTCTGCATTCGGCTCATGTGCGGCTCCTCTTGGCAGGCGCTGCTGGGCGCCCTTCTTCGGCCAGGTCGCGCAGAAACTCCTCAACAGCCTCACGGCGGTAGAGCCGGTAGCGATTCATGGGATGGCGGACAGCCTTGAGCTTGCCGGACCGATCCCAGTTCCGGAGAGTGGCGGGAGAGACGCCGATCATATCAGCGGCCTGGCGAATGGTGATGAAGTCGCGCAGGTTAGGCATGGCCTTTCCTCGTTCCTTCTGTTCCCGGTCGGCCCCCTGGCACCTTCTCTCGCGGCAAGCGGGCCTACGACCGAGCAACATTGTAAGACTTTGTAGGTTCGCCGTCAACGCGGCGCAGCTAACCCGTTGCGGAGCCAAGAAAGAGGTGCAAGGGCTTGACAAGGACTCCGGGACATGCTAGTATGGCATTACGTTGAGTACAGTCACAAAGGCTGGACACACCGGCAGCAATGTGCTAGACTCTGGCTGCTGGGGAGAGGGAGGTGCGCAGATGACCTTCGGACAGATGCTGCGGAGGTTGAGAGACGACAGGAAGATGACACTGCGGCAGCTCGGTGACGCGGCCGGGATGGACTACGTGATCCTGAACAAGGTCGAGCTCGGCACGCGAATGGCACCGCCGTTGGAAGGCATCATCGCGCTGGCGGACGCGCTGAACCGGATCAGAAAGCTGAAGGCCGGCGAGTTCGAGAAGCTCTTGGAACTCGCGGCCGAGCCGAATAAGAAGGCCACGGCCCGGTTTACCTCGGATGAGCTTGCGCGGCTCAAGGAGTCGACGATGGCCTGCGCCTTCTTCACGCGTCGGGGTACCGGTGACGAGGAGGGCCGCTGATGCTGACGCCGCCAGGGGGAAGAGAGCTAACTCGGGGGCAGCGCTGGTGGCGAGATGAGCGTTTGCCTCAGGTGGAGGAAGCCGCCTACCGACTGATACGCGACTATGAGCGCCGGCGTGGGGCGATTCCCGGCTGCGTGGTATCGCCAGAGTTGGTGGCGTCGGCACTTGGCTGCAGCGTAGTGTACTTCAGCGACGAAGAGCGCGAGGATCACCGTATACCGCCCGACGCGATAGGAGCACTGAAACCGGCTCAGGGCCTGATCTTCGTGAGGCAGAGGATCGCAGCACCCGGGCGCGAGCAGCAGACGATTGGGGAGGAACTGGGACACTTTGTGTTGCACGCGAAGGACAAGCATAAGCCGGGGCAGTTGTCATTGAGTATGGTGATGGAAGAGCCGGATTCGGGCCGAGCTGCCTTTTTCTGCCGGACCGAGGACGCGTCATTCGTAGATGGGCAACGGGAGCCACGATGGATGAGCCGGGAGGCGGCGTTCTTCGCCGCTTGCTTGCAGATGCCGCGGGACAGGTACGAGCCGGTGGCCAGGCAGCGATTGGTTGAGGCGGTAGAGCAGACGATCTCTGCTGGGGGCGGGCCGTGGGCTAAGCTCGACAAACGAGTTCAGCAGGCTGTCATTGTCCTGGCCGAGGTCCGGGACCTGAGGGGTTGCGATGCGCCGTGGGGCGATGATCCGAATCTCCTGGATGACGAGGACAGGTGCAAGCGCGTGCTGAGTCTTTTCGACGACCTCAAAGTCGCCAGCGCGCTGAAGGCGCTTCGCACAGATCATCAAAGGCAGGTGTCGGACGCGGCACAGCGGCGCCGGTCCGCCGAGCTGGGCCTGACGCACGACGCTGCGGACCTGTTCTTTGAGGCGGACGGCAGGCCAGCATTCCGCAGAGACAAACACTATCTCGTGGCAGACGTTGCGGTGGAGGCCGCGTGGAGGCTGAGGTCGGCACCAAGCCACTAGCTGATGCCACTGAGTTGAACTGGGCGATGCGAGTGGGGGCGCTCGTGAACGCAGGTTGCATCTACGGGGGCGAGAACTGATGGCGCAAGGACAGGGTCGACACATGACTGAACGGCGGAATCGGGCCAAGACATTTGAGCGAGCGCAGCACAGCAAAGCGGGAACGGTCGATGTGATCGGGCTTCACCCGAACTGGTGGCATTTGATCAAACTGGCCGACGACAAGGGGTTCTTGACCTTCGACACGTTCAGCATCCAGGACGGCCTACCGATGTCAGCGGACAAGGCTACAGAGAAGATTCGGTTCGACCGTGATCAAGATTGACCTGGCGGCCGAACCCGTGACGTAGGTCGGGCCAGGCGTAGGCTGATACAGGCACTCGCTGACTCGCAAAGAGAGGCGAGCTTCGGAGCGTGCAACAGCACGCCCTGAGGCTTGCCTTTTTGTTTGGAGCGGACGTGGCGACCGAGAGAACGCGACAATCGAGAGAGCGCAAGGTGACCATCCGGGTGGTGCACGGCGCAGACCCGATGGACGACGCAAGCTTGCGCCGGGCCGAGGCGCTCTTCGCCAGGTTCGCGCTGCGCCGGTTTGCTCGCAAGCATCCGCATTTGTTCGGCCGTGAGCAGAGCCGTTCAATGGACGCAGATGTCGCCGGGCCGTACCTTCACCGGTGCACCGGGAGGGCGCTCACCCCTCGGGAGGGCGGCCCGGCGGAAAGTGAGAGTGAGTGTCATGGTTCAGGAGCCACAAGACGAACTAGGGGCGGCGACCCCGCCCGCGCCGGGTCAAAGTGACAGGACCGGCGACGACGCAAGTGCGCCCGGTGCGGCGCAACCCGGCGATTACGGGGCCGACCTCCTCCCCCACCACGCAGCGTTGCTGCGCGATTCCGGGATTTCCCCCGACGTTGCCCGGGCGCGAGGCTATCGCTCCGTCTCCATCAAGGCGGAACTCAAGCGTCTAGGCTTCAGCGATAGCCAGCGCCGCGTGCCGGCGTTGCTGATCCCGATCTGGGGCGTGACCGGCGACAGGACGATGTATCAGATTCGCCCGGACGAGCCGCGGATCGTAAACGGCAAGGCGGTGAAGTATGAAACGCCGCGTGGCTCCTCGATGGCGCTTGATGTGCCGCCCGGGGCGCGCGAATGGGTTGGTGACCCGAACCGTCCGCTGTTCATCACCGAAGGAGCTCGCAAGGCGGACGCGGCGGTCAGCGGGCTGCTCTGCTGCATTGCCTTGCTCGGTGTGTGGAGCTGGCGTGGCGGCAACGGGTATGGAGGGAAGACGGCGCTGGCCGACTGGGAGCAGATCGCCCTCAACGGCCGCACCGTCTACATCTGCTTCGACAGCGACGTGGTGACCAAGCCCGAGGTGCACGCCGCGATGGTGCGCCTGAAGGCGCTCCTGGAGTCACGCGGCGCCGAGGTGCTCTTGATCTACCTCCCGCCGGGCGATGGTGGCGTCAAGGTCGGGTTGGACGACTACCTCGCCGCCGACCACAGCGTCGAGGATCTACTGGCGCTGGCGTCGCCCGAACTGCGCGCGACGGCGGGAGATGATGAGCGTCAAGCATCGCCGGCCGGGCCCTACCGGTTCCACAAAGGCTGCACGGTATGGGACAAGCCGCAGCGGGACGGCGGGACGCTGCCAGTTACGCTGGCCAACTTCGTCGCCCAGATCACTGCGGATATCGAGTTAGACGACGGCGCAGAGACTGTGCGGCAGTACGAGATCTCGGCCACGGTGCAGGGCTGCTCCCCCAAGCGGATCGTCGTTCCCGCTGGCGGGTTCGCCCCCATGAACTGGCCGGCGGAGTGTCTTGGCGCCCGCGCAACTGTGGCGGCTGGCATGGGATCGAGGGATCGCCTGCGCGAGGCCATTCAACACTTGAGCTCCGATGTGGAGGGGCAGCGGGTCTACGCGCACACGGGGTGGCGGCAGATAGACGATGTTTGGAGCTATCTTCATGGCGGCGGGGCGATCCAGCCCGACGGTCTGGTTGCTGGCATCAAGGTTGAACTCGGGTCGGGCCTGGACCGCTTCGTCCTGCCGCCTGCCCCGCGAGACCCTACCGAGGCCCTTCAGTCGAGCATGGACCTGCTGAAACTCGCGCCGCTGGCGATCACGGTCCCCTTACTCGGCAGCGTCTACCTGGCGCCACTGAGTGAGGCGCTGGCGAGCGAGCGACCTGACCTCACCCTGTGGTTCCACGGTCCCTCCGGGGCCTTCAAGAGCGAGCTGGCGGCCTTGGCGCAAGGCCATTACGGCAGCTTCACGCGCAAGACTCTTCCAGCGTCCTTCACATCGACCGCGAATGCCCTCGAGCGCAGCCTGTTCACCTTCAAGGACGCGCTGCTCGTGGTTGATGACTACCACCCCGCTGCCGATGCACGGGAAGCGGCGGCGATGGCTCAGGTGGCCAGTCGGCTGGTGCGCGGCGTGGGAAACGGCGCCGGGCGGAACCGAATGCGCGTCGATACCAGGCTGCGGCCGCAACTGCCGCCCCGGGCACTACCGCTTGCCACCGGGGAACGGCTTCCCACTGGCCACTCAAACCTTGCCCGCATGTTTCCGGTGCCGGTACCGGATGGTGCGGTGGACCGGCAGATGCTCAGCGTTGCCCAGCAGAGGCGCCACGTCCTCCCGGGGGCGATGGCCTGGTATGTGTCGCGCCTAGCTCTGCGGATGGAGGCCCTTCACGAGCAACTGCCCGACCGTTTTCGGGCGCTTCGTGAGCAGGCGCAACATACCAGCGTTCACATGCGCGAGCCCGGGCAGGTGGCGCATCTCTATCTTGGCCTTGAAACCTTCCTTGCCGTGGCCGTCGAGGCTGGCGCGTTGTCAGCATCCGAGAGAGATGACCTGCTCGGCGAGGCTTGGGGGGCCCTCATGGCTTTGGCGCGCGAGCAGGCGGGAAATCTGGTGGAGGAGACGCCCACGCGGCGGTTCCTCGCTCTGCTGGCAGATGGATTCGCCAGCCGCCGCGCCTACCTCGAAGCGCCAAACGGCAGCGCCCCTGATGAGGCGGCGACTTGGGGATGGAGTGAGCGCGACCTTGAGCGTCCGGTCGCCGGGGCGGTATTGCTCGGTGTGGCAGACGGAGACTGGCTGCTCCTCTTCCCGGAGGCCACCTACCAGTTCGTCTGCACGGCGGCGCGGGCAGCGGGCCAGGTGTTTCCCGTCGAGTTGAGGACGCTGCTGAAATCGCTCGACGACGAACGCCTGATTGGTATCGAGCCGGGGAGCGGTCGGCGCACGCCCAACGTGGCCATTGCCGGCCGAACGCGGCGCGTGATCAAGCTGCAAGCGAACGCTGTCACGGCGCTCCTACCATCGCAGGACGGGGAATTGGGGGAATTGGGGGAGAACACGCCCACACGAATCCCTCAGCATTCCCCGGATTCCCCCAATTCCCCCAATACGACGGACAGGACATACGGCGCGCGTGACATTGGCGGCGACGAGATCGCCGACACCGGCGCTGTGGGCCATTTGGGACAGTTGGGACGGTCGCAGGAGGGAGAGAGCCACGAGGCGACCGAGCGAGCGGTGTCCGCCGGCGGGGTTGGGACGAGCATCGCCCCCACCAGGCCGCACTACCCTTGCGGCGGCCGCAGTTTCTGGCGCGACCAATACCGGATCTGGCACTGCGCGACGTGCCAAGCCGCCGTGAGGCCCGAGCATGTGGTCGAGCGGATGGAGGTAGAGGTGCCCCGCGACGGCGACAGCCAGCCTGCACCGTGCTGGAAGTCCGAACTTATGTGCTGTCATTTTGAAGATGATGCTCCCACCCTTGGTCAAAGGGGAACCCATGACTGAGGCGATCACACCAGATGTTGCAGAACTCTCGACGGAGCGAGAAAGGCAACGTCTGGTGCAGGAGTGCAAGGCAGACGGAACGCCCTGCGAGGTTGAAAGCGCCTTGCTGCCGGGGCTGTCGAGCATCCGCGCCGACGAAATAGAGCAGACTCTGTGCCGGGGCCGCATAGCGTTGCCTTGCAGCATCTGTCGGCGGGGGGAAAGGGACGCCCTGAACATCCGGCGTTTGCGGCTAGGTCGGACAGAGCGCTTGCTGCTTCTCGGAGTAGCAGCCCCTGGCGCGAAGAAAGGGACACGCCTGCGTGATTGCTGGCCGCCGGCAGAGTGGCAGCAGGGTGGCCGGGGGCTGGCCGTGTCGGCGACCAGGGCAGCGAAACGCCTGGAGAGCGCGGGACTTGTTCAATGCCTGCGGCTTCGGGATCACATGCTCTTCGGCCGTAGAAGGTATTGCCTGTGGCGGACCGCCCTGGGCGAACTGGTGATTCAGCGCGCGGGCGATGCTTTGGTGAACGGCGGGCGCATACGGTGGGGCGACTTACCCGAAAGCCTATCGCGGGAAGTGCGGCGCCCTCTACGTGACCTGCTGGCGTCTTTCGCAAGCAGTTGCGAGGAGTACCGTGGATTCCAAAGGTGGGCGTCAGTCGCTGTCGCGGCGTGCGACCCTGCCGCGCTTCCGGCGGCGAGACAAGAAGACGCAACCTGGGGGCTACTGATGGAGGCGGCCCGCGGAATGCTCAGGCTCGGCAACGAGGACGGGTGAGGTGAAGCCCGCCCAGGAGCGCGAGTTCATGCGTTTCGGGGGGTAGCTGGTGGGTCTGAAACGACGTCATGCGGTTTCGCCGTACCCTCCCCCCCGCAGGGCCGCCCAAGGTAAGCATCCCGACCGACTGCCCCTCGGCATGTCCGCGCATCCCACCTTGCGTGAGTACACGTTCTTGGCGCGGAGGACATCTTCATTGCCCCCTTCCTTCGGAAGGGATGAGCGCCCCAACGGATAACGATATCCCCGCCAGGTTCACCCGCAGCCGCGCCGGGTTAGAACCGCGGGTCGCTTGATTTCGCGGGAGGGGCCATGTGTGCCCAAGGAGGATACGCCGATGGCGTCACGCCCTGAGTTGAAGAGCAAGGATCGGATTCGGAAAGGCCTGTCGAAGTACGTCGGCATCCTGTCGCAGGCAGCGGTGCGCGGCATCAGCGAGGAGGATACCTCTACCATCGTCCAGTCCATGCTAGTCGACATCCTCGGCTACGACAGATTCGAGGATATCACGGGGCAGTTCGCAA
>Ga0307380_10002951_pt1 | contig 23837 bp, 19 predicted proteins | sample UN3MG_FD_202239 | JGI IMG/M metagenome (GOLD analysis project Ga0307380, IMG submission 202239) | Soil microbial communities from Risofladan, Vaasa, Finland - UN-3 | ecosystem: Environmental > Terrestrial > Soil > Coastal area > Acid sulfate soil | place: Finland: Risofladan, Vaasa | collected... | reverse complement strand
CAATAAAGGCCAAGATATTCAACTATGACGGAACTGAGTGGACTGAAATGACGTTGAATGACGATTTTCCGGTTTTACTACAAAGCATTTGGGGTTCATTGCCAATTGATGTCTATGCTGTCGGAACGGACGAAGAACAATACGGTGGTAGCACTGGGAAAATCTTGCATTACGACGGCAACACCTGGTCTGTTGTGAAAGAAGACATACCGTACGGTCTATTCGGAATTTGGGGTTCCTCTTCGGAAGATATCTTTGCCGTTGGAGGTCGCGGCCATATTTTACATTTCAATGGCACCGACTGGAGCGAGATGGAGACGCCAGATGGTACTGACTATCTTTCGACGGTGTGGGGTGCGTCCGCAACTCAGGTCTATGCCGGAGGCGGTAGCAGGCTTTACTATGATGGAATCCGGTGGATCGACATCAACAGTGGATCACCGGCTTACTTCGAATCCATCTGGGGAACTTCGGCCACCAATTTGTTTGGCGTTGGAAGTGTTTTTGGGGAGAACTATGAACCGGTGGGAACAATAGTACAGTACATCTGTCCCGAGCCAGGGATGAGCCGGTAGCGGCTCACACACCCAGGCGGCGCAGCATCTCGCGGGCCCGGGCGGCCAAGGGGTCTTGGGGAAAATTCTCTGCCAGATAACGATACATGGCGATGCCCTGTTCGCGATCGTCGAGCTTCTCGGTAAGCAGGCGGGCGGCGGTGAAGATGGCCCGGGCGGCCAGCGGGCCCCCGGCGTCCCGCTCGGCGGCCCGCCGGCAGGCATGGGCCGCCCCCAGTGAATCTCCCGAGCGATCGAGGATGTTGGCCAGGCGCATCTCCAGCGGTGGATCGAGATTGGGCACGCCGCCCGCCGCGATCAATTCGCTGTAGGCTTGTGACACGCGCTCGATATCTGAAGCCTGAAGGGCCGCCCGCAGCGCGGCCGCGGGATCTTCGGGCTCGAGAGATATCGGCTGCACCGGCTCTACCACTCGCGGTTTCTCCCAGCCTCCCTCGGGGGCCGTGCCGTGGGGCACGGCACTGGGATACTCGGGAACCAGGAGATCGCGCGGGCGGCCGAAACCAAGCACCCGGCGGTTCTGGTAAACCAGCCGGCCGAGCACCATGGCGGTCATCAGCGGAATGAGCAGGCCGACGCTCTGGCAGACTACCCCCATGAATATCATCCGCGTGACGGAACATGGGCAAGTCAAGAGGTGCGCGGCCACGAAAGTATTCAAGTACACGTTGGCCACCGACATCATGCCCCAGACGACCACCGTCAACAGATACTGCCCCGGGATGCGCACCACCATGCCGATGACATACAACGGGTTGAGCATCGCAAAGGTCGATTCGGAAACGGCCGCCGTGATCATCGCCCCGGGAAAGTAGATCAAACTCAGGAGCACGATGACGACCAATACCGGATCGTGAAACATGGTGTTGGGGTATTTCAGCATGAAAAACAAACCCATGTTGTGATGGACGTAGAGCAACGCCGGCACCCAGATAATCAACGTGGCCACAACGAAGCGCACGAAGGGCGATACAAGGTTGTCCCAGACATCGCTGAAATCGTCCGGGACGGGCAGGTTCTCTTCACCGTAGGCAAAGTGAGTGATGACCAGGAAGTAATATCCGGCGTATAGACCCAGGGACATGGCCCAACCGACAATTGGCATGAGTCCCAGGAAAAAGATACCGGCCCCCAGTGCCAGCACTTGCATCAGACCCTTGGGGCAGAAAAGCGCCTTGAGAAAAGTCGCGAACATTCCCCAATAGGGAACGATCTCTTTTTCGCTCATGATCTGCTGGGCAACGCCGCCGCAATTAACACACCTGACGATCGGGACGTGCTGCACTTCGTCTCCAAGGGCGCAAAGCGGACAAAGAGCAGCCTGGCACTTCGAGCAAATCCAGGCGGCCCGGGCATTGGAATGGTGGGTACAGGTGTGCATCTTAATCTATCAGTCGCGCTTGAGAATGTTTATCAGGTCGTCGGCCACTTCCTTAGCGCCGCTAGTCTGCAGTCTGACCCACTGGCCGCTGAAGGCGCTGCGGGCGAAGTACTGCTGCTTGCCCTGCTTCGTCTGCCCGCCGGCCAGGACGACCTCGTCCGTCGCTCGGCCTTCCTTTATGAAGCGGATCTTGGCCAACACCGGCGGCGCCGGCTGTGGATCGGTATCGAGATACTCGTCGGCAGCCAGGCGGAACACCTTGCCCACCCAGGTTCCGAAGAGCGAGTCTGTCGTGTCGGGCTCGTCGGCCGGCGCCCACCTGTCGCTGTGCTCGAGCTTGTGTTTCTGCAGCTTGCGTTGCCCCCCGGAGGCCGGAGAGACAACATCGACAGCATCGCAATCTTTTTTCTTGAGTTCCAAAAGGCGCCGTTCAAGGAACCTGGGCGCCCGGATGTCGATGCCGCGCAGTGCCGCGGCCGAGACCAGGTAGACCGGACCGTCCGGCAACCGGCGCACGTAGTTCGTGGCGTTGCCGAAGGTCTGCTTGCCGATGCGGTAGGACACCTTCTGCCCGCCGATCTCGATGGTCAGGATGCGATCGGAGTCTTGCAGGCCGAAGGCCTCGAGCTTGTCGGCGCCCGGCTTGCCCAAATCTCTTTCGACATACAACGGCATCAGGCGCTCGAGTTGACGAGTAAGTTCAAAACTCGCGCGGTAGCTGGTCACCTTGTTCTCGGTAATCATCGGCGGTCGGGGAGACTTTTCTTCTCCCTTGGCCGCCGGCTTGCGCAGTGCCTCGCTCACCGAAAGCGTGAACCCACCGCCCTTGCGCGGCGTCATTGTCACTTTTTTTCGGGAGGCCGTAAGTTCCAAGCGGGTGAGATCGGTCGGCTTGGCGTCCAGCACAATCTTACCCTTGGAGCGCTTGACCTCGGGCGAAGCGAAGACAATCCAGGCAGCCAGCGCCACTACCAAAAGCGCTCCGAAGTGTACCAAGAGAGAGGTGCGCGCTTTCATCAGGCAACCCTCTTTTTCTTCCGTCCACGTCCCCAGCGCGTCGCGAAGCCGATCAGCAATATAATCAGCGGCACCGCGAACACCGTCCCGTAAAACCAGACCACGTCCTCGTCGCGGGTGTGGACGATCTTGACGTCCTCCTCGCTGGCCGGCAACCCGGGAACCCGTTCTTCGTCTGCCAGCCATCTGAGCACGTCGGCCATAAGCTGCATGTTGCCGCCGATCTCCGAGAAGCTAACCCGGAAGCCCAGGTAACGATCGGCGAAGACGTCGCTGTCTGAGAAAACGACAACCCGCATTTCATCCTCGGCATGGAGGGCCTTCTCTTTCCCGGGCTTCTTGGCAACGGCTTTCTCACCGGGCTTCTTGGCAGCGGGCTTATCGCCGACCGAGGTCTTCGCCTTCTCATCCCGATCGCCATCCTGCTTCTTCTCTATTTTCATGCTGACTGCCGCGGCCAGGTTGAAAACAGCGCTGCGCTCTTGCGCCGAGCGCCGCATGTCTCCGTCGGTGTCGGCCCAGGTCTTCGGCAACGAACGAACGGTGAAAACGATGCGCCTTGTCTTGGCTGCCGTCTTGGCCTTCTCGATGTAGCCCGAGGCCGGAAACAAGACAGGAAAGCGGCGACTGTCCCGGGATACGGTTGTCACCGACTGGTGCGACGAGAACGAGCCTGTGACGATGTTGTAGACGTCGGCCGGCGTGCGGTCGATGGGGACATAGGCCTTCTCGTTGGCCAGCTTGACTGGTTTGTAGGTAAGACCGAGGTAAGAGAGAATCTCGCCGGCGGCCGTGCCGCTGTCCACGTCCAGCGTTATCAGCATGCGCCCGCCTTGATCAAGATAGCTTTCGATGGCCTGGGCCTCGCCGGGAAACAGGGGCGCCGTCGGATCGATCCATATTACCAGGGCGGCGTCCGGCGGGACTCCTCCGGCCAGACCCTCGACCGGGCCGAGGTTCTCGACTTTCATGTTCAGGGCCATCAGGAATTTCTTGAGCACCAGGACACCCGGGCGCACGTCACTGGCGCTCTTTTCCGGGCCGCGCTCGCCGTGGCCGCGGATCAGGTAGACGACATCCTTGTTGCGATGCAACTTAAGCATGGCCTTCTGAAACTCAGAATCCAGCTTGCGCAGGTTGCGCTTGGCGCGCTCGAGGTCGGCGCCGATTGTGATCTTCTGCTTGGACTCGCCGCGCACAAGGAGAATCGTGCCGTCACTGGATACGTGGTGCTTGCCGGTCAGTTCCGGGTTCAGGGCTCGATCCACGATCTCGATGCTGAAATGGGACGACAAGCCCGTAAGTTCTTTGAAATAGGGCCGCACCTGCTCGAGGACATCGTTGGCGGCCGGGAAGAACAGCAATGCCCGGGTGTCCGTGTCCAGGCCGGCGATCATCGAGCGGCTGGCCTCGCTGGGCGTCGTGGTCTTGAAGTAGCTGAGATCGATGCTTTCGTCCTTGCGGTCGGCGATGGCGTTGAGCAGGAACAGGGTACATAGGAAAGCCGCACTCACCGCGCCGGAGAGTGCCGAGGCCCGGATGCGGCCGATCTCCAGCCCGCGGCCGCGAGCCATGGAAGCCGAGCTGACCTGTAAAAATACGAGCGGCAACAGCGTGCAGAACATCAAGATCGGCCAGGCAATGCCTAGCACTTGCCGTGCCCCGACACCCTGATCGCCCTTGCCCAACGGCGAGGGTCCCATGACCAGGTCGGATCCCAGCAAGTATAACCCCAGGGCCGCCAGGCCGCCAAGGGCCAGAAGGCCCGCCAGCCGTTCGATGCGCCTGGAGACTCCCTCGGAACGCAACCAGGCGGCGATCCAGGCCAGGCAAGCCAGCACGGCGGCCGCGGCGCCCAGTCCGCTTGTAAGCAGTCTGCCCGTCCCATGACCGCCAACCAGGCGCTCGCCGATGAAGACCGCGATTATTCCGATCAGGTAAAGAATCAGCACCTGGGGGCCGCGCAGGCTTCCCCAGGGAAGTTTCTTTTTCCGCCCTACCTCCATCGGCGTGACTCCAGTGTACGCGTGGCCGCAAACAGGAAGAAGGAGGTCATCGACAGGTAGTAGACGATATCGCGCAAATGGACCTTGCCCTCCTTGAAAGGCGAGAAATGGAGGTTGTGAATCGCCATGTAGGCGAAGATGTCGTTCAGCGGTTTATCTGCGAAGCGCCCAAGCAGCCAGAAGAGCACCAGAGGCATCCCGATACCCAGGGTGACGAAGATAGCCACGATCTGCGAACGGGTCAGCGACGAACTGAAAGTTCCGATGGCCAAGACGGCCGATCCAAGAAGCAGCACGCCCAGGTAGCCGGCGCAGACGTGGCCCCAGGAAACCTTGCCGTTGACCATGACCAGCAAAGGCATGTAGACGGTGACCAGGGTGATCAGCATGAGGAACAGATAGGCCCCGAAGAACTTACCCAGGATAATCTCGAAGTCCTTGACCGGCGAGGTAAGCAGCAGCGGAATGGTACCGGTCTCGCGCTCCTTGGCAATCAACCCCATGGAGATGAAGACGCTGAAGAACATGGTGAAGCCGGACAACTCATGGAAAAACCCCGTCAGGACGTCGGCCGAGTACTTGGCGCCGCCTCCCAGCACGCGCAGGTTGAAATCCAGGCCGACCAGCGCCAGGTAGAGCGCGGCAATGATGAACCCCTGGGGCGAGCGCAGGATGGAGACGGCCTCCCGGCGGGCAATCAGGTAGACGCTTTTCACCGCTCGTCCTCCTTGTCACCGGTCAGCCTGAGGAAGGTCGCCTCGAGCTGGCCGCTCTTCCTGGCCAGCTCGATCAGATCGAGCCCGCCCTGGACTAAAGCGCGACTGAGCAAAGCCCGGACATCTTCGGAAGCTTCGATGCGCAGATCCAGAGCGCCGTCGGCGCGCTTTTCGATCTCGATCGAGGTGACGCCCGCGACTCCCGCCAGAGCCTTCTCAACGTCCGGCTTTTCTCCGCGCACAATGGCCATGAAATGCTGTTCCTTGCCCGCTCCCCCGGTTAGCTCTTCCTCTGTGCCCGAACCGACAAGCTTGCCGCGCTGCATGACCATGATGCGATCGCAGGTCTGGCTGATCTCGGTTAAAATGTGGCTGGAAATGACGACGGTATGCTGGCCGCGCAAACCGCGCACCAGCTCGCGCATCTCGACGATCTGGGCCGGGTCGAGGCCGCCGATGGGCTCGTCTAGGATCACCAGCGGCGGATTGTGAACGATCGCCTGGGCGATGCCGACGCGCTTACGATAGCCGAACGAGAGCGTCTCGATGCGCGCGTCGATCATTTTATCGAGCTGGCAGCGGCGGGCCGCATCCTGTACCCGCCCGCCGATGTCGGTGCGCGGAATGCCTCGTATACCGGCGGCAAAACCCAGAAAGGCGCCGACCCTCATATCGTTGTATAGCGGAGGTTCCTCGGGCAAGAAACCTATCAGGCCGCGGACGTAGTTGGCCGCGCCACCGACATCCCGGCCATCGACCGTCATCGTCCCGGCCGTGGGAGTCAGCAGGCATCCCAGGATCCTGAGCAGGGTTGTCTTCCCGGCGCCGTTCAGCCCCAGCAGCCCGACACACTCGCCCTTGTCGATCTGGAAGCTCACGCCGTCTAAAGCGTGAACATCTCCGAAACTCTTCTGTAGGTCGTTCGCAATAATCATAGTACCGCTGCAAAGTAAAAGAGCCGCCACGCCATGTCAAGCATAGCGTCCGCCCTATTTTGTTGACAATTAACTCTCGTCGGCCCGAGTATATTCCCCTGCGAGAGGAAATATCAATGAAGGCCGCCGTTGTTCTCACAAGCCTGTGCTTGGCGCTCGTCCTTTCGGGTTGCACGCTGATCGATTCTACGCTGACATTGAAGTTCGAGCCCTTGACGGGAAAGATCGCCGCGGCGCCCACCCTCGTCCTGATTACTCGTGTCAGCGATCGCCGTGCCGATCAGCGGAGAATCGGCTGCAAGAAAAACGGCCTGGGCAGCGAGAGCGCCGACTTGTTTCTTAATGCTCCGCTGACTACCTGGTTTTCCTCGGTGATGAAGTCCGAACTCGAGCGGGCCGGCTTTCCCCCGGCCGGTCCGAATGACGCCAAGACAGTCAAGCTGGAGATCGACATCATCGACTTTTTCATCGAGCCCGACGTCGGCATGGGTATCCGCGTCTACGCCGTCGTCAACGCGGAGGTCACCGTCCGTTTTCCGGACGGAGCCGCTTATGCCAGGCGCTTTGCAGGCCTTTCGAGCGATTCGGCCATCGTGGTGACCGACGGCGATTACAGCGGACAGATATTGACGGCCATGAGCGTCTGGGTCCAGCAGGCCGTCGGCGAGACGGCCCGGCTGATTTCGACTCACTCTTCCGCGGCCGGCGTGGCTTCGACTTCGGCCTGGAGGGTGGTCGGATGATCGGGCGCATCGCAGCTTTCGGCCTGCTGGGCGTGAATCTTGCGGCCTGCGGCGGCCTGAGTCATATTCCAGATGTCAGGAGCGAACTCGACTGGCGCCCGTTGTCTGCCATGTCCGGCTCGGACGTCAAGAAAACCAACGATACACCCGCAACCGTAGCGACGGATACAACCGGCGGCAGCATGGCCGGGATGCGCGGCGCCTTCGTGGCCGTCTTCGACATCGAGGACAAGAGCGGCCGGCTTAGCTCGTCCGAGATAGACGGTCTGACAGACTACCTGGCCAACAAGATAGCCGAGGGCGGGCTGTTTCACGTCGTGCCCCGTGACGAGATCAAGAAGCGCTTGCTGCAACAGAAGTCGAAAAGCTACAAGAAGTGCTATGATCAATCTTGCCAGATAGAGATCGGCCGCGAGATCGCCGCCCAGAAGACCCTGACGACGACGATCTCACGCATCGGATCGTCTTGCGTGGTAACGGCCGCCCTGTTCGATCTGCAGAAGGCCGCCACCGACGCCACGGCTTCCTCGCGCGGCAAGTGCGGGACGGACGACCTGGTGTCGCAGATAGAAAACATCATCGCCAAGTTTCGAGGCAGCCAGAACTAATTGTTCGGGATATCCATACAGACTTTGCGATGCACGATGCGGGCATCCAGGAACTCGGGCCCGTAGACTGAAAAACCTTGCCTGGCGTAGAAATCCAGGGCACGCACCTGGGCGTCGGCCTCGAGGCGCGCAATGCCCTTGCCGCGGGCCAGCTCGACAACCACCTTGATCAAGGCCGCGCCCACGCCGCGTCCGCGCCATTGCTTGACGACGGCCATGCGTCCCAGCTTTCCCCCGGCCGACAGGCGCGCCGTCCCGATCGCGTTACCCCGGTCGTCCTCGGCCAGAAACTGATCGCAAAGAGGATCGAGCCCGTCCCATTCTTCCCTGGGGTAGACGTGCTGTTCTTCTATGAAGACCACCCGGCGCACTGAACGGATCGCCTCGCTGTCGGCACTCCAGTCGGCCGTACGCACCGAAAATCCCTTTTTTGCTTTAAAGCTCACTTACCCTTGAACTCTGGCGGGCGTTTCTGGACGAAACTCTGCACGCCCTCCGTGAAATCCTGGCTGGACACGAGCTGGCTCTGGGCCCAGCCCTCGAGTTGCAGTCCCCGGTCGGTGTCGACCAGGCCGTCGATCACCCGCTTGGCCATGCCGATGGCCAGTGGAGCCGCCTTCTGAAGATCTGCGATCAACTCCTGGCTTGCCTTTTGTAACTCGTCCATGGGCACAACGCGGTTTACAATCCCCCAACTTGCGGCCAACCCGGCATCGATCTGTTTGCCGGTCATGATCAACTCCTTGGCGCGGGCCGGGCCGACCAGGCGCGTCAAACGGGTCGTCCCGCCCACGTCGGGGATCAGACCCAGTCGCGATTCCGGAAGGCCAAGCATGGTCCCGGCTGCGGCGATGCGAAAATCGCAGGCCAGCGCCAGCTCCATGCCCAGGCCCAGGCAGTGTCCGTGAATCTGGGCGATGGTCGGCAACTCGAGCCGTTCGAGAGAGGTCAGCACACGCTGAAAGTCGTCGGTTATGGTTCGCATGCGCCCGAGCCAGTCGTCGCCGTAGTGGTCGGAAAGCTGAAAAAAGGCGCTGACGTCGATGCCGGCCGAGAATCCCTTGCCCGCGCCGCGGACAAGCACAGCCCGCGCCCCTGTCGTCCGGCCGGCTTCGCGCACGGCCTCGCCAAAGGCCGCCCACAGCCGGCCGTCAATGGCGTTACGTTTTTCGGGACGATTCAGGACTATCTCGAAGACGACTCCCTGGAACTCGGTCTCGACAAGCTCTGACATGATTATTGCCTCCACTGTTTTGCTACCTGTTCGCACGCCAAGTGGCGCGATGCAACCGTTTTCCACCACGTTGACGCGCGGTCGTCCAGGTGAGTATAATGGCCATAGGTAAAGCAGGGCCATCCGACAAGGGCAATCCGGACATGGCCGGAGCGCAAAGCCGCGCATCTTATCGAGAAAGGCGGGCTACCGAAGATGGTTGCAAGACAGAACACGAATCTCTTTTGCGCCGTCCTGGCAGCCGGACTTTTCTTGCTGGCCGGCCCGGCGGCGGCTCAGTATCTGTACTACCAGCCGGACGGCACGGGCATACCCCAGACCAACGCCCTGCAAGGCTATCTTACGGGTCAGGGCGAGAGCCTGGACGCCATCCAGGACGCCTCGCTGGTGCCGGAGACGTTCTACCCCGCCCTGCAACTCACCTTCACGCTGATCGCAGAGGGGGCCGGATTCGAGAGCATCTTCGGCTGGTACAACGTCGGCGACGACGTCACCCTCTCCCAGAACCGACACCCGGTGTTCTTCTCGAACTACGACAACGGATCTTCCGACCCATGTGACGGTGTCAACGCCGAGCCGATCCCCCCCGAGACAACTTGCAACAAGCGCACGGTAGTGCTGTGCCTGGACAGCGTGGCCAACCCCGACTGGAAAGGAGGCCCAATCGGCTTCTTCTTGGTCTCACCAGAGGGCATCTCCGGCAGCAACGCCCACAACGACGTGCCCCCAACCTACGGCTACATCTACTACTCCGAGCCGCGCCTGAACATCCTCGAGCAGAACATGGCCGATCCCTACATCCACCACCTTGTCTACCAGTCCACCCTGGACCCGACCGCATTTTACTTCGGCTTCGAAGATCTGTTTCGAGGCGGCGACAACGACTTCGAGGACATGCTGATCAAGGTCGAGGGTCTGCTGGTCTCGGCGCCCCTCGAGACCTGCAACAATACAGACGACGACTGCGACGGGCTGATCGACGAAAACGTTACCGAGCCCTGCTCGACTGCCTGCGGTAACGGGTTGCGCGTCTGCAACGCCGGCTCGTTCGGCGCCTGCAGCGCTCCCCAACCCCAGACCGAAAGCTGTAACGGCACGGATGACGACTGCGACGGCCTGGTAGACGAGGATCTCGTCCAGGCCTGCTCCAACCAGTGCGGCAGCGGGGTGGAATTCTGCGTCGACGGAAGCTGGTACGGTTGCACCGCGCCGCAGCAGGGCCCCGAGACCTGCGACAACATCGACAACGACTGCGACGGCGACACCGATGAAGACCTCAGCCAGCCATGCTCGACCGCCTGCGGCTCGGGCTTCGAGATCTGCCAAAACGGGTCATGGGTCGACTGCACGGCTCCCCAGGCGAGCCCCGAGGTCTGCGACAACATCGACAACGACTGTGACGGCAACACCGACGAGAACCTGGTGCTGGCCTGCAGCACGGCCTGCGGCTCCGGCCAGCGAACCTGTGCGGCCGGCACCTGGTCGGACTGCTCGGCCCAACAACCGTCGCCCGAGCGCTGCGATAATCTCGACAACGACTGCGACGGGGAGACCGACGAGCCCTGGCCGGACAAGGGCACCCCCTGCGAGATCTGGCAAGGGGGTTGCTCGACCTACGGCGTCTACATCTGCAACGACGACCACAACGGCCTGACCTGTTCGGGCCAGGTGAACCCCACTTCCGAGGTGTGCGACGGGGCGGATAACGACTGTGACGGCGCCATAGACGAGGAGGATCCCGATCTCGGCCTGCCCTGCGGCAACTGCGGCCCGGGCGAAAACCCGCCTTGCTACATCGTGCAGGGCGAGTGCCAGGCGGGCACCTTCTTCTGCATCGATGGAAACCTCGTCTGCCTGGGCGAGATCGAACCGTCGCCCGAGGAGTGCGACGGGCTGGACAACGACTGTAACAACCTGGTCGATGACGGCTTCCCCGACGTCGAAATCATATGCGACGACGGCATCGACAACGATTGCGACGGGATGACCGACGTCTTCGACAACGACTGCAGCACCGCCTGCACCCCGGGCGAGCAGGAGCCCTGCGGCACTTCGGAGGGTGATTGCGAACAAGGCATTCGCACCTGTCAGCCCGACGGCAACTGGGGCGACTGCCAGGGAGAGGTCGGGCCTTCGCCTGAGGTGTGTGACGGGCGCGACAACGACTGCGACGGACTGATCGACGAAGACGCCGTACCCGAGATTTGCGACGACGGCATCGATAACGACTGCGACGGACTGGTCGATTACCTTGACCCGGACTGCGGCGAGTGCACCCCCGGCGAGGCACGGCCCTGCGGCAACGAGATCGGCGATTGCCAACCCGGCCAGCAGGTCTGCAATCCGCAGGGACTATGGGGCGACTGCGCCGGGACGGTCGATCCTGCGCCCGAGGCGTGCGACGGCCGCGACAACGACTGCGACGCCGGGACCGACGAGGGCGACCTGTGCGGCAGCTACGACGTGTGCCTGTGCGGAGAGTGCGCCTCGGCCTGCAGTTCGGGCGAGTGCCCGGCCGGCTCGGACACCTGTGTCAACGGCTGGTGTGTCAGCGACCCCTGTTGCGGCGTCAACTGTCCGGCCGGCGAGGTTTGCGGTGAGGACGGTAGTTGTCAGGATCCCTGCGACATCTACCAAATCGTCTGTCCCGAAGACCAGGTCTGCAGCCTGGGCGAATGCGTGGCGGCAAACTGCTTCGCCGCGGGCCACGAGTGTCCGGCCGGTGAAATCTGCCTGGACGGCGCCTGTCAGCCGGATCCTTGCGCCTCGGTCGACTGCCCCGAAGGCCAGTACTGTCACCAGGGCGAATGCCTTGACGTCGCCTGCGGCGACTGCTCGCCCGACGAGATCTGCCGGGACGGCGCCTGTGTCGAGAGCCTGTGCGCTGGAATACGTTGCGAGGCCGGCCAGGTTTGTAGGGACGGTGAGTGCGTCGCCGACGCATGCCAGGGAGTCTACTGCCCACGGGGTTCGACCTGCACAAGCGGGCAGTGTATTCCCAATGGCTGCCTGGATGTAACTTGCCCCGAGGGAAGCATCTGCCGGGACGGCTACTGCGTAGACGATGGCTCGGGCAAGGTCGACGGCGGGGTCGCGACTGACGGTGACAGCGGCCCAGACAGCGACGCCGGGGGTGACAACAAGCCGGACGGCGGCGAGCCGGACATCGGTCAAGACGGCGGCCAGGCCGATGGTGCCGCCGCAGACCTGCCGGCAGACTTTGGACATCTCGGCAAGATCGGCGGCGGCTGTTCGTGCTCTGCGACGCACTCCGGCGGCGCTTCCAGTGCGCTGCTTTTCCTGATCCTCGCCCTGGCCATGGGCATCAAGCGTCGCTGGGCGCTTTTGGCTGGTGCGCTTTTCGGCATGCTTTTCCAACCAGGCTGCGGAGGCGTCAGGCCGGGCTCGCCCGACGCCCAGTTGAAATGCACAGGCTCCGCCGACTGCGCCGCGGGCTACGTCTGCAGAAACAGCCAGTGTATCGTGCGGCCAAGTTGCACCGACCTCGACGAAGACGGCTTCTGTGACGTCCGGGAAGGCTGCGATGTCTGCGACGACTGCAACGACAACCGGGCGGACATCCATCCCGGCGCCGACGAACTTTGCGACGAGATCGACAACGATTGCGACGCTGAGACCGACGAGGGTTGCCCTTGCAAAACGGGAGAAACACAAGCTTGCGGCAGCGACGTTGGCGCCTGTCGCAAGGGAGTCTCCGAGTGCATAGACGGCCAGTGGGGCCCCTGCCAGGGCGGCGTCGAGGCGGCTCAGGGCGAGATCTGCGCAGACGACCTGGACAACGATTGCGACGGGGCGGTCAACGAGGGCTGCGACTGCCTGCCGGACGACAGCCGGCTGTGCGGCAGTAACGTCGGTGAGTGCACCAACGGAGTCCAGGGCTGTATCGATCAAGGCGGCGCCTTGTACTGGGGCCCGTGCCGTGGCGGCACCCCGCCGCAGGAAGAGGAATGCGCCGACGGCCTCGACAACGATTGCGACGGTGCGGTGGATAACGGCTGCGGCTGCTCCGCCGACGAGTCACGTCCCTGCGGAGTCAACACCGGTATCTGTCACGCAGGCATCCAGCGTTGTCACGAAGGCGCCTGGGGCCCGTGCGAGGGCGCCACCTGGCCGCGTGACGAGAGCTGCAACGGCCTCGACGACAACTGCAACCATCTGGTTGATGAGGGCTGCGACTGCATCGACGGCACCTTCCAGTCGTGCGGCAACGACCAGGGCGTCTGCCAGCGGGGAACCCAACGTTGTCAGGCCGGCCAATGGAGCGCGTGTGACGGCCAGGTAGCCCCGGCGGATGAGCTGTGCGACGGAAAAGACAACGACTGCGACGGGGAAAATGACGAGGATTTTCCCGATCTGCGCTCCACCTGCGAGGCCGGCCAGGGCGCCTGCGCCCGTCCGGGTATCATGATCTGCAACGCCGACCGGACGGCCACTATGTGCAGCGCCACTCCCGGACCTTCCGCGGACGAGACCTGCGACGGCATCGACAACGACTGCGACGGCCTGACCGACGAGGACTTTCCCGACGTGGGCGGCCCATGCACCGTCGGACTGGGAGAATGCGAACGTCAGGGCGTTTATGTCTGTGGTTCCCACGGCGGTATGGTATGCAACGTCAGCCCGGGCCTGCCCGAGATCGATCGCTGCGACGGCCTGGATAACGACTGCGACGGCTCGGTCGACGAAAACTTCCCGCTTTTGGGCCTGCCCTGCAACGTGGGCCTGGGCGAGTGCCAGGTGTCGGGTACCTACGTCTGCTCGACAGACCATCTGAACCACGTCTGCGACATCACTCCCGGCCAGGGATCTTCAGAGTTGTGCGACAACCTCGACAACGATTGCGACGGGATGACCGACGAGGACTTACAGCAGGCGTGTACCAACATCTGCGGCAGCGGGACGGAGATCTGCGTGGCCGGCGGCTGGACGGGCTGCACCGCGCCGCTGCCGGTTGCCGAGATCTGCGACTACGAGGACAACGATTGCGACAATGAGACCGACGAAGATTTTCACTTCGACAGCGATATGCAAAACTGCGGCGGCTGCCTGCGTCCTTGTGATCCGCCCCACGGCACCGGTGAGTGCCTTTCCGGCGCCTGCACGGTCATCTCATGCAATACCGGCTACCACGATCTCAACGGCAACGCCATCGACGGTTGCGAGTATGCCTGCGTTGCCGGCGGCATCGAAAGCTGCAACGGCATCGATGACGACTGCGACGGAATGACCGACGAGGAACCCGGCTCCCCGACTATCACCTGCCTCGACCAGGGGGTCTGCAGCGCCATCCAGCCCAGGTGCCAAAACGGCTCCTGGCACTGCAACTATCCCGTAACCTATGAGCAGAACGAGACGACCTGCGACAACCTGGACAACGATTGCGACGGCGCCATCGACGAACCGTTCGCCGACAAGAACCAACCCTGTTTCGCGGGCGACGGAGTCTGCAGGCGTAACGGCGTGCGCCTGTGTACTGCGAACGGACAGGCAACCGAGTGCTCGGCGACACCCGACTGGAGCCGGCAAACGACCGAGACCTGCGACGCACTGGACAACGACTGCGACGGCGCCACCGACGAGGACATTCCGCTGGCCGACGAGATGATCCAGTTGGACGCCGGATCGGGCGCGTTCTGGATCGACAAGTGGGAGTCCTCGCGGCCGGACGCCTCGGCCTCGGAGCGCGGTTACAACACGGCCTACGCCTGCTCGCGCGGCGGCGTGCTGCCATGGGACGACGTCAGCTGGGACGAGGCCCAGACGGCCTGCGCGGCGCGCGGCAAGCGCCTGTGCACCGACAGCGAGTGGCACTTCGCCTGCGCCGGGGCCTCCGACCTGCAGTTCCCCTATGGCGACAACTATCAGGCGGCCACTTGCAACGAGTTCGATCAGAACCAGGCGGTGTTGCCCGGCGGTCAGCTCTCATCTTGCGCAAGTCCTTCGGGCGTGCTGGATCTGAGCGGCAACGTATCCGAGTGGGCCGACTGCGAAGACGCGCGCGACTGCCGCTTCGTAAAGCCGATCTTCGGCGGCGACTACGACGACGCCATTGTCGAGCTGGTAACCTGCTGGTTCCGCAACAACGCCGGCCCCCAGTATCACCAGGCCGGCGCAGGGTTCCGCTGCTGTCACGACTGAAAATGTCGATACCCGCTCGCGTCTACATCTACTTGATCATAGGCACGCTGGCGGTGAGCCAGTCGGGAAACATCATCCGCATCGGCACGGCCCATCCCGTAGCCATCGCCGCCTGGCGCCTGGGGATCTCGACCGTGTTGCTTGCGCTCATGGGACGGGGCCAGTTGCTGGCGCTCAAAAGGCTTACCCGGCCGGAGCGGATCATGCTGGCGCTCTCCGGCATCGCTTTAGCCGTTCACTTTTTTACCTGGATCGCCGCGGTGCAGTCCACCACGGTGGCAAACGCGGCAATCTTCTTCTCGATCAACCCGGTATTCGTGGCCGTGGCCGCCTTTCTGATCTACCGCGAGCGGGTGGGATGGAAGCTGATGGCGGCCATCGGTCTGGGACTTGCCGGCGTGGCGGTGATCGGACTTGACGACCTCGATCTGAAACCCGAACACCTGGCCGGTGACATCTGGGCGGTGGCCTGCGCGATGCTGTTCACGGTCTACTTCATGCTGGGCAAACGTCTGCGCCGGGTGCTGCCCACCCATGCCTACGTCACCGGCGTCTACGGGGTGGCCGCGCTGGTGGGATTTGTCTGCCTGCCATTCTTCGGGGAACCCCTCTTCGACTACAACGCAAGAACCTGGCTGTGCTTCGTCCTGATGGCCCTGCTGCCGACCATGATCGGGCATACCGCCTTCAACAACGCCCTGCATTACATCCGGGCCGGCTGGCTCTCGGCGATAACGCTGGCAGAACCCGTGCTGGCCGGGACAGTGGCGTACTTCGCCTGGGGGGAGGATTTGACCTCCCGGGTGTCCGCAGGCTACCTGTTGATCTGTCTGTCGGTGATCGTATTGGTGTTCGACCGGCCCGTGATCCAGAAGGGGGGAAAAGAGCTTGACCGTGCTAAATAGTATCTTTCTTCACGAACCGGTATGGAACGAGACAAGCGCCTCTTGCAGGGATTTGCCGTATGCCTGAAAGCGTTGGAACGGTCCGGCTACCTCGACCAACACGATCTGGTCGCCTTCGATGAATATTGTCTCCTGCAAGATCCAGTCATCGGCTCCGTAGGGCAGCAGGAAGTCGAGAGTACAACCATCGAGGCCCTTTTGGGTCTTGAAACAATGCTCCGATTTCTTGGCATAGCCGCGCTCGGTCATGTGGCGGGCGAGAGCGTCCTTCCAGAAGGCCATGTCAGCCCGCGGGTAGTTTTCCACTTGCCTAGCCTTGAGACGAACCCCGTCGGCGGTGATCATCTTGAAATCCGAACCTTCTTCGTATTTGACGAACCCGTCGGGCATCGTCATCTTGAACGTCGGGCCGCAGGCCGATGCAACCAACGAGCAACCCAGGACGGCAAACATAATTTTCTTTGAATGGCGCATTTAGAACTCCGCGAGAAAGCGATCGAGATCCACCGAATTGAGCCACTGAAAAGGAGAGTAGACGTAGACGACCTTGTCACGTTTGCGGAACCGGAAAGCCACCTCGACGGTTGCAAAGCGCGCCTTGTCCATTGTCACCCGAAGCTGCCCCTTGACTTTTTCCAGTTCAATGACCAACTGGGTCATGTTTTTTTCGATCTGCAAAGTCGCCTTGACGTTGGAATCGTCGAAAAAGCTTCGAAGCTTTTCCAGGATATCCTGCTTTGAACGCAGGCGCCCGCTCAGCTGCGCCAGTTTTTCGGTGATGTCCTCTCGTTGCATCGTTTTTTCGATCACCATCCCGTAGTTGCCGATATCCCGGATCAGGCCGGGGAACTTTTCGGGCGGGACGCGAATGGTCAGTTTTTGATCGGTAACCGCCGAAGGGAAGCCGCCCAGAGAGTCGACCAGGGCGACTATCTTCTTGCGCACCTCGGCCGGGTGTACGACCTTGACGAGCATCCGGGCGGAGAAGACGCATATCCGTTCTTTTTCCTTCTCTTCTTTCGCGTCCCGGGCCGCGCCCATTTGCAACGCTCCAAGAGCGACTATGAATATCGAAAAAAGGATTCGCCGGCACATGACGTGGATTCCTTTCACTCGACCCGGAAACTTCCGAGGGCCTTTTTAACATCATCCTTGTGCTTGGTATAGGCGCCTTCGTTGGGACTGAAGACTTCGACGACGTACAGCTTGTCTTTTTTCGCAACAACACCGACCAGATAGTAGCGACAGGGCACGTCCCGGTCGCGGAAAACCCTGAAGGCCAGGCTGCCGGCCGTCCCCGACTCGACCAGTTCTTCGTCGCGCCCTTCCATCTCGTGTTCGACGGCCTTGGCCCAGAAATCGTTGTCACCAAGCGGTTCATTGTCGACCCTGCCCGCCCGCAGCGTGGTGGTGTCCGCCGCCTGGGCGCGAAACACGTCGTCCTTGTCGAACAGCACGAAACCCGCGGGGATGTTCATCTTGATGTCGTTCTTGCCTTCCATGATGGTGGTCAGGTGTGCGGCAAGCCTTCTGACCCATTGGAAGGGAGACTGGTGTAGCACCTCGCGGTTGGATTCGTTGACCGGCTCCAACTCGATGGTGATGGTGAAATAATCGATCAGGTTCTGCAAGGTGGAACGGATCGAATCCATGGATTCGATCTCTTCACTCAGGCGTTTCAGTTCCTTGAGAATACGCAGCCTTTCCTCGACGTCCTGAACTTGCTTGAGCAAAGCCAGCAAACGGTCCCTGGCAAGTTTTACGATCCGTAGTCGGGCCGTGAGATCGGTAAACTGGGCGGTGACGTCCAGCGCCTTGACGTGCCGGTCGAGCAACTGGCCCACCGCGGCCATCTTGTCCATGATGGATTCGAAGCTCTTGGCCGGTATCCTGACCACTACCACCCGGGCGGTCAGCGATTCGACGTAGCCGCCTGCCTTCTCGGTGATGGCGATAATCTTATCGGCCGAGGCCAGGGCTCTCCTGACTCGTATTTTCAAATACCCCTGGTAGATGACTTTTGGCTTGGCCTGCTGCTTTTTCGAAACCTGCGCGGCCTGTTGACTGTCGATTGCCATCTGTCGGGAGTTGGCCATGCCCTTGTATGACAGGGAGCCGGCCGACTTCATCTTGGCCGGCGCCGGGCTCTTGCCTTCGCCCCCAGACGGCATTTGCATGTAAGCCGGTTCCCGCGAAGACATGCCCGCGCAACCGGCAACCAGGAACGGCAAAAGAAACATAGCGATGCGTTTCACGTTCTAGCTCCATCGGGCTGCGTTGATTCCCGCTTTTCCAACGTACAAACGCACCAACACGCCACAACTTACACCCCGGGAGGGCGGCCTCCCCGTGTCTGGGGATCATGTTCACAATTTTCTTTTATGAAGTGCTGCGGGTCGGTTCGCCGAGGGTGACAGCGGTTTCGCTAGGGACAGTCAACCGGGCAGTTGTTATTATCCTCGCCTGCGGACTCGCAGGTTCCGTTGCCGCAGCAGTAGCGTCCAGACGGCTTGCCGCCGGTCTTGCCCGGGCAGTCTGCCGGGCAGCTGGTGCAGTCTTCTCCGGCCGCGGATCCTGAGCAGAGTCCGTCACCGCAGACCGCGCCGCCGGCACAGCCGGAGGTGTCGTAGGCGTCGCAGCTAGCGTTGCAAGCCAGGTCGCCCCCGTCGAATCCCTGACTCTGACAGGTTTCGCCCATCAGCCCGGCGCCGTCGCAGACTTCACTACATTCGGCAATTCCGTCGCCGCAGGCAGAGGCGCTGCAGCCCAAGGTATCGTAGCTGCAGCCAAGCAGACAGGCCAGTCCACCGCCGCAGTCGTAACCCAGGCTCAGGCAACTCTCGCCGCCCAGGTTGGTGCCGTCGCACTCCTCGGTGCCCTCGATTACGTCGTTGCCGCACACCGGCGGCACGCCGCCGCAGTCGATCGGGCAGCTGTCCACGTCCTCCCCCGCGGCCTCGCAGGTGCCGTTTCCGCAGCAGTACTGCTTCTTGGGGGTGCCGTCCAGCTTGCCGGGGCAGTCGGCCGGGCAGGTGACGCAGTCCTCGCCCGCCGCCGCGCCGGCGCACCAGCCGTTGCCGCAAACCTCGCCCTGGGTGCAGCCCGACACGTCGAACCCGTCGCAGCTGCCGTTGCAGGCCAGCTCGCCGCCCGGGTACCCCCGGCTGATGCAATCCTCGCCGCCAAGATCAGTGCCGTCGCAGACTTCGGCGCATTCGATGAGGCTGTTTCCACAGGCCATGCTCACGCAGCCGACGGTGTCGAACCCGTCGCAGGTTTCGTTGCAGGCCAGGCTGCCGCAGTCGAATCCCAGGCCGGAGCATGATTGTCCGCCGAGTTCGCCGCCGTCGCAGACTTCGTCCCCGGAGATCTGGCCGTCCCCGCAGAACGGATCGCTGATGAATCCGAACACCTCGGCGATGTTGAGGTCGCGAAGCTCCCGGTGGTCCTGGTCGCCGTGCTGGGAATACACCAGGCTGCCGGCCCAGGCGACGTCTGCGACGTTGTCCCGGGGAGAGAAGCGTACGTCCTCGGCTGCATTCAGGTAGTAAGAATCGTCCGATTCTGTTCCCGAGTAGATCACCTGGATGGCGGTCAGACCCGGGTCCGCGATCACGCGCGCGTCACGCCATGCCTGCGCCCCGGTTGTGGCGCCGAACTCCGAGGTGCACCAGGCTAAGGACTCAAAGGCGGGATCGAGACAGATGGCCACACCGGCATCGACGGCCGAGGTCTTGTCGCCGTTGGGACCGGCGATGATAGTCAGTCTTGCAACATTTACTCCGGCCGGCCGATGCTCGAACAGCATGTCTTTGGTGAGCGGGCCCCCCTGGGAATGGGCCACGATGCGCACGTTGGAAACGCCGGTGTAGGCCGATACGGCTTCTAAGAAGACAGTCAGGTCCGTGCTGTTGCCCTCGGTGGACTGGTTCCACCACCAGTCGCGGGGAACGGCGCCGGTCCAACTGATGGCCCAGAGCGCCGAGTCGTTGAAACCCCGATCGCGGAAGAAAGCCTGGTAAGCGTCCCAAACGGAGGCATCGCTGGAGTTGCCGTGCACGAACACGAAAACGTAGGAGAGCGCCGCGCCGTAGCGCCGCGGCGAATGGTCGAGTTCGTCACCGCCCCAGCCACCCAGGTGCATGGTCTCGTAGCCGGGCGTAGTCTCGTAAGGCGGAGTGAAATCGGCGGCCCCGCTCCAGGGAGCCTCGGTCTGGGCGGCCCGAGCCGGTACGGCGACGAAGGTCAGTACAACGGCAAACAACATTGTTGTGAAGATACTGGTATTCATGTTTTCCCCCTTGACGAAGCACCATGATTGGTGCACGCACTGCCTAAACATACTGAGCTACACTTTGCCGGTACGGGTACCATGGTTTCTGATTATTGTCAATCGAACGCGCGAAAAACCCAGCTTTGATCGATTTTCGCGGGGACAGGGAATCAATAATACCCGAACGGGTATTTCTTTGATTTTCGGACGATTGAGATGGCACCGAGGTGGCTAGTGTATTGCAACCGGCGCACCTTGCAGGCCTTCTGTCCGTCGACCAATGGGACCTTTCGTATTTAACGATCCCATCTATGTTTATCCCGGTATAGTCAGTCCGGGATGTCATGCCGGTATGCTTTAAGCCGGCACCCAGTCTTCGAGCAACGAGCTTGAACCATTGCTTTCCGGCTACCCGCCTAAGGCACACCTGGCGCGCAACGATGCAATCTCATGCCCCTGGATGCCGATCACCGCATTGTGCATCCAACGCATGATGTCTCTCCATGGCGTCCTCCGCCGTTCCTCGGATCGTTGGGTCACACTGCGGAACAATGCCAGCATGTTGAAAGCCATCCGCCGCAACAACATCACCACCAGGGTCCCTTGCGGCTCGTTTTTGATCCAGGGCCGGTCATCCTCCTCGAACGCCGTGTCCCACGTCCCATGACAATGGTTTTCCACCGCCCAGTGCTGCCTGATAATCTTCAGCCATTGCTCATCAGTCAGCCTGTTCATCGGCAGACTGGATATGAAGTACCGGGACTCACGCTCTGCCACACGTCCCGTCTTGAGCTTGGTTCTGATCGACTCCACCCGCAATACGGTTCGTAGATGCCTCCATTCCAGATAGCCCGCCATCTCCTCCGTCTGATACAAATTGCGCCAAACCTCGTAACCGCCTTCCACATCGATGGTCCGGGCCACGGGTTCTTCCTGATGGGCCAAAAGGCGCTCGGCTTCCGACAACAGAGTGGGCTGATCCTGCTTCAATCCAAACAGGTAATGCTTTCCCTTCTCGATAACCAGGCTGGCATTCGCAAGCGAACACATGCCCGCATCCATGCTGGCCAACTCGAACAAGACCATGCCGCCATGTTTATCAATGGCACCTGTGGTGTAGACCCTGCAAAGCTGCCCGAATGCTTTGCCCAAATGGCCCATCTCGTTGGTGTGCGCAGGAATGGGCACGGCGTCGATGCACAGCTTGGACGAACTGCTGACCAGCGAACACGTCAGGGTTCTCACCAGGCCCACGGCCGACTTGCCGTATGCGTCTCGATGCCGTTGCGCGTATTTATTGTCCCAGGTCTCGATGGCCGTGCTTTTGCCGTCGATGGCCACCACGCCGAACGGCAGCCCCTCGGGCATCAGGGCCTTTCGTCTCTGTGCGGCCTTTACTTGGTGGTGAATGCATTGCCGCAGTTGTCCAGAATCGATGCGCACCAGCGTATCCCGCATGGTCGTGTCCGGCAGCCGCCGGTTCAAGCCCAGCATACGGCTCATCCCATAACTCATCTCTGAACTCAATGACTCTGTTTGAACCAAATTCCTACACCGGCAGGCCAGTCCTACCACGCAGGTCCTCAACAGGACATCCAGTGCCCAACGCTTGCCTCGCGCCTTGCGGGGGTCTTGGACTTTTTCCAGCCTCAAATCCGGAAGCCGTGATTTAAGTAGCCCCGCCATTCTTCGCATCAATCGATTCTGCTCCGACATGCCGCCTCCGTTTTTGCTTGCAGCCCGCATGCCGGTGGTTCATCCTGGCACACGGGCTTGGTTCTTTGGGAAGGGGCCCTAAATCCCCTTCAGTGTTTTGTTTTCAATCCGAGAAAATCGGATAATTTTCCAAAGGCCAAGCTTTTTGCTTATGACCAGTCCCAATCACAAGCGGATGTGCGTTTACATCCTGGCGAGCAAAAGAAACGGCACCCTATACATCGGGGTCACCTCAGACCTGCGCAAACGGGTATGGGAACATCAAAACCATATGGCAGATGGTTTTACCAAGAAGTACAATGTCAATCGCCTGATATATTACGAGGTGCACGATAACCCGACGACGGCCATCAAACGGGAAAAGAGCCTCAAGAGATGGCACAGGGACTGGAAGCTCAAATTGATCGAAAAGGATAATCCCAACTGGGATGACCTTTATCCCTGTCTGTGATCACCCCAGGTACTCCGGCTAGATCCCGGCTTAAAACATGCCGGGATGACGAATTTATGGGTGTTTGCGAATTTATGCCCTCGCTGCCCACTTGTGCCAAACCAGTGCTTGATCACTGTCCACAACTGCCTCGGTGCAATCCAATTACTGACTACCGATTAAACCTGGCGAAAAACCAGGCGGCAGATCGGCGTCGTGTTCCGGTCAAGCTCTGGAAACCCTCTACCAGAGCACCTGCAGGCCATAGATCGAGAAGCGTTTGTCTGATGTGAGTAGCGGCAAGTGTTCTACACGAGCCTGGGCGATCAATAGCCGATCGAAGGGATCGCGGTGATGAAGCGGGAGATCGATATACTCGGTCAAGTGAGACAAGCGAATGGCCAACACATCGATCTCGCGGGTTTGCACACAGTGCTCGGTGAATTTCGGGAAACTCATGCCTAGATTCAACTTCTCGATGCTGACCTTGACCGCTATTTCCCAGAGGCTCGCTATGCTTAGAACCTTCTTGATGCCTCGATCCGAGAACACCTGATCCGCATTTTCCGACAGCCTGTGATCGTCGAAAACAAACCAGAGAAAAGCATGCGTGTCGACCAGTATCGATTCCACAGGATCACCCGAGACGGTGCGAGCTTCGCTGCTGCATCAGACGTATTCCGAAAAGTCATCCGGCGTATCGTCAAAATCCGGCGCCATACAGTATTCCGGGTTCTTGGCGCAGCCACGCTCCAGAGGCTGTCGATCCACCGGAGCGGGACGCAGTTCGGCCACCCGTTTTCCCCGCTTGGTGATGTAAAACCTCTGTCCCTGCTCGACTTTTTCGATAAGCACGGATAGGTGCGTCTTGGTATCAAATACCCCTATTTCCTTCGGTTCCATACTGACTAGATAACATACTAGTCAACTACTGTCAATGCCCAAATTTCGTAGCCAGTCAAAGTCGGGTTCTGAGCTGATCATGGTGTGATGGATTCAGTACTGCGAACAATCCACTACCTGCACGGTATAGCTGATCGTCGCTGGCTGTTCTCCCGAGGCTGTTCGCACATCGGTCACCGTGACCTCGTAATCGTGCCCCGCAACGATTCCCGTGGGCTGGAAGGCCAGGTAGGAAT
>Ga0307380_10002950_pt1 | contig 23837 bp, 24 predicted proteins | sample UN3MG_FD_202239 | JGI IMG/M metagenome (GOLD analysis project Ga0307380, IMG submission 202239) | Soil microbial communities from Risofladan, Vaasa, Finland - UN-3 | ecosystem: Environmental > Terrestrial > Soil > Coastal area > Acid sulfate soil | place: Finland: Risofladan, Vaasa | collected... | reverse complement strand
GCACGCCGCCGTCGGCCTCGCGCACCATGGTGGCGCAGCCGTCGGAGGTGAGGTAGGCGTGTTCGCCGTCGATGGGCAGGTCGAACTCCGGTTCGCGGCCGCCGAGTGTGAAAGCGCCGGGCAGCGTGGCGAGCGCTTCTTCGACGGCGCTCGCTGGGATGCGGGCCACTGTCGTCTCGCGGTCCACGGTGGCCCCGTGGGCCTCGAGCACGTCGAGCGCCCGGTCCGAGTGGAACATGACGCCGGTCCCGGCGAGCACGTCGAGGGCGGCTTCGTGGATGCGCTCCACCTCGGCCTTGCTGAGAATCTGCAACGGTCGCCGCCTTCCGACGTAGCGTCCGTCGGCGTGGGTGGTCATGCGTCTCTTTTCGAGACGTCGTCGATGCGTGCGGCGGACTCGTCGCCGTGCGTGTACTCCACGCGCACGAATGGCGAGGTCACGGCGCGCACGAGCGCGTCGTAGTCGACCGCGAAGCGGACCTCGTCGCCGGGGTGCAGCGGCTCAGGCGTGATGAGCACGCTCACGTCGCTGGTGGCGCCGGCGAGGTAGGCGCCCTCGAGCAGAGGGCGGAGGCCGCTTGGCTCAATGTCGCGGCGGCCGACGGCCAGCATCGCGTACCACGCGTCCTCGCCGGGCAGGTCGACATCCGGCACGTGGCCGAAGGCGTCGAGACCGCCGGGGCCGTGCGGCGCCGGCGGCTTGCGGTAGCACTCGAGTACGGCCACGGTGAGCACGGGATCGGTGCGCCTGAGCCCGGTGATCCCGCAACCGCTGACGAAGTCGTGACCGTAGATAGGGCCGCCCCCGGAGCGCACCTCGGTCGCAAAGCGCGGCCGGTAGCCATCCAGGTGCTGGACGACGCAGGTGCCGCCGAGGCTGAGCACCGGCTCGGCGGCGCAGAGGCCGCCGAGCCGCTCGAGCACGTCCTCGGCCTGCCGGAACAGCTCCTGCGATGGCAGCTGCCCGGAGAGACAGGCGAAGTTGGCGGCGACGCCCGCCAGCTCGATGCCGGGCAGGCGGGCGATCTCCGCCGCGACCGCCGGGGCGGCGTCCGGCAGGACGCCCTCGCGGCGGTCGCCGAGGTCGACGGTGAGCAGGAGCTTGATCGGGGCGTCCGGAGCGAGCTCGCCGAGCATGCGGGCGGCGCCCGGGTCGCTCATCATGACGCGGTCGGCGACCTGTGCCGCCGTCTCGAGCTCGTCCAGCTGAGGCGCCCTGATGAGCGTCAGTGGGCCGAGCGCCTGCCCAGCGAGCCGCACCAGGGCGGGAAGGCGGCTGTCGGCGAGGCCGGCGCAGCCGGCCTCGAGCATCGTCCGCCCGACCAGCGGCTCGCCGTCGACGCACTTGGTGACGCCGGCGAGCGTCATGGCCCGTGAGCTGAGATAGGCGGCCAGGCGCCGGGTCGCGTCGGCGACGGCGTCGAGATCGATCATGAGACGGGGTAGCGTCATCCTTCTCCACTTCACAGGGTCGCGAACGGCGTCGCAGGGAGAGGCTGTGTGGCCCGCTATCGAGCACGGACGGCCGTCGCCAGGGGTCATCCGGCAGGGCGGTACCTGCCTGCGAACGCGGGACCACGCGCCACGTCGCGGATCACCTCATCAGGTGCGTCCGCGACGGCACGAGTCAGCGAAGGAGGGTACTAAAAGTCGTGGACCTTGCCGCCTGAGAAGGCGGTGCGACGACGGTCGTGAGGGCTTGCGTCTACCACTCGGTTCGTGTCTCCCGTAGCCGGTGGGACAAAGCGGGCGCAGTATACTTCTCTGACGGCCCATTCGACAAGCAGGGGGCATCATGCCGGCTACCGATCCGCTGTACACCGTGTGCGAGGGGCACCTGTGCTTCGACGGAGCCGATCTGGTGGACCTGGCGGACCGCCACGACACGCCCTTCTTCGTCTTCAGCGAGCGACGCATCCGGGGGAACGTGGAAACCCTGACCACGGCGTTCCGTGATCAGCACGCGGCCACCGAGGTCTTCTTCGCCAGCAAGGCCTGTTCCAACCTGTGGTTTCTGCACGTGGTGCGCGATGCCGGCGCGAACGTGGAGGTCAACGCCGGCGGAGAGCTCGAGAAGGCCCTCGCAGTAGGGTTCGAGCCGCGTCAGATCGTCTTCAACGGCGTCGCCAAGACCAGCGATGAGATCAGACGCGCAGTCGCCTGCGGCGTGCGCGCCTTCATGGTCGACTCGCTGCACGAGCTGGGCCGGATCGGCGAGGTCGCGGCGGCCATGGGGAGCATCGCTTCTGTCGCACCGCGCATCGACGTGCACGTGCCCACGCTCACGCACCCCGGCCTCGAGACCGCGCACGGCGGCAAGGCCGGCATCGACCGCGACGACGCTGCCGCCGCGTTCCGGCTCGCGGCGGAGCATCCGGCTCTCGAGCCGGCCGGCCTGCATCTGCACATCGGTTCGCAGATCACCAGCGTGGAGCCATACCGGCAGGCGATCGCCGCCGCGCTCGACCTCGTCGAAGAGGTCGAGGCCGCCGCCGGAGTGCGGCTCCGGTTCCTCAACGCCGGGGGAGGGTTCGCCGTCCCGTACCGGGAGGCGCCCGTCACTTGCCACCCGAGCGACTACTTCTGTTCGCTGCTCACGGGTGTCGACTACGCCACGGTCGTCGGTGGCGAGGTCGCCGCGCGGCGACCCGACCTCGCGCTCTTCCTCGAGCCCGGCCGCTCGATCGCGGCGACGACTGCGGCGCTCGTCGCACGCGTGGAGAACGAGAAGACCAAGGGACGCCGCGACGGCGCCGGGCGGCGCATCGGCGACGAGCGCTGGCTCACCGTCGACGCCGGCTTCAACACGCTGCTCGAGCACACCAACTACCACTGGTACTACCGGACGATCGCGGCGTCGCGTGCCGGCGAAGACGCGGACGGTGAGTTCCGCCTCGCCGGGCCGCTGTGCGACGGCGGCGACGTCTTCGCCGGCGACGGCGACTCGCCCTACCGGTGGCTCCCGGCGGCGACTGCGGTCGGCGACGTGGTCGCCTTTCTGGACGCCGGCGCGTACTCGCTCGAGATGATGAACCCGTACAATGCCCGGCCGACGGCGGCGGCGTTCGCCGTCACCACGGCCGGGGAGCTCGTGCAGATCAGGCGCCGCGACACCGAAGCCGACCTCACGGCGCATGATCTCACGCCCGGCTTCGACTGAGCGGGAGGCGCGTGCGACCGACCGGCAGGCGGGCCGGATCTCCGGCATCTGACCGCTCCCCAGCGCGGTGGCGGCCCACCGCGGCCGGCGCTGGGCGCGCGGCCGCGGCGGGCGAGCCGGATGGTCGTCGGCGACAGTGCCGGACGGCGTGTGCCGGTCAGACACCCGTCACACGTAGACCCACGATGTGCGCACCTTCGCGTACTTGTACTTGGTACTACTGGAGCCGAGCTTCCAGTACACCCGAGAGTGGTCCGTGGTGTGGGCGTCGATGACCCTCTGCCCGGCACGGTTGGCGCCGGCGATGACGGCGACGTGGTCCCAGACACCATCGCCGCTCCAATCGTAGTAGACGAAGTCGCCGCGGTTGAGCTTGCCGGCCGACGTCACCCAGTAGGTGCGGCGTGTGTTCCAGTAGCCCATCTGCTTGGTGACGTTGATCCAGCTGAGGCTGTAGGTGTCGTCGCCGGGCGAGGAACTGCCCCGCTTGTCGTACCACCAGCCGCTGCTCAGGGTGCTGCCGGCCATCGGCATGTCTCCGGCGCGGGCGCACTGGGAGGCGAAGTTGGCGCAGTCCGCGCCGGAGAAGCGGACGTAGGTGGAGTTGTATGACAGCGCGTACCTGTCGGCGTAGGCCTGCGCCGCCGGCCGGTCGTACGTGATCACGGCCTTGTATCGGCGCTGGGGAATGGGGACGCGGCGGATCGTCCGGCGAGGCAGACGCAGCTGCGCCGAGGAGCGCTCGAGCCTGCGCGCGGCGGCGCGGACCCGCGAGCGTGATGCTCCGGCCGCCTCGAGACAGCCGGGCCGCTGGACGTCCGTGTAGGCGTCGGCGACCACGACCCAGCCATCGCCCTCGCGGGCGAGCGTCAACGTGTGGTCGATGCCCGACGCCTCGACGTCCGTGGTGCCGGCACGGGCGCGCCAGGTGACGGTCGTGACGGCGCGCCCGGTCACGACGGCCGTGAGGCCGTCCTCCGCGAGCGCGCTCCCGAGGATGGTGACCAGGCACGCCGCGGTTTCCGCGACGCGCCCAAGGCTGTGCCCGCGCAGGGCCGTGCCTCGCGCCAACTGAGCCTCGGTGTGCGCCAGCGTGCTGCCCGGCACCACCCACTCGGCCAGCGCTGCCGCCGGATCGGCGGCGGGGATCGCAGCCGCTCTCGCCTCGAGGTACTCGGTTGCCGTGGCGGCCGCGCCGTCGGCGGCCGGACCGCCCGCGGACGCCGGGGCGGCCGCGCAGGCTGCCGCCGCCACGGCGGCTACCACGATGTGCGCCCAGTGCCGTCTCTTCATTCTGACCCCTTTCTGGAGGGTTACGGGCTGGTGGAGATGGCGGTGATCAGCCATCCCCCCACGGCGCTGCCGACCCTCCCCAGGGTGAAGAACAGCGTGGCGAAGCCGTCCGGCAGCGGACAGCCTCGCCCGGCGCGGACGTGCGCGCGGACCTTGAGCACCAGCGTGCGCGCGTCCGGCGCCGCATAGACGCGCGCGGAGCGGAAGTGGAGACCGTGCAGCGTGGCGAGAGCGCGTCGCGACCACAGACGGCGACGCGAGCAGAGCGTCCCGGCGCGGGCGTAGTAGCCTTCGTCGATGAGCCGGCAGTAGAGCGCCACGGCACGTACGGCCTCGAGCCGCCCGCCTCCGCCCACGGCCCCGTCCGGCAGCGCGGCCGGCAGCGCCAGGTCGGCACTGGCGAGGTGCACGTCCGAGGGCGTCACCACCGGCCCCTGGGTCTTCGCGTCGCCGCAGCTCCCGGCGAGAGAGGGAAGTGCTGCCATGACCAGGACGAGACGGGTGATTGTGCGGAGGTGCGACATGGCTGGCATCCTGCGCCCTCGGTCCGGTGAGCCTCAAGGGTGACGCAGGGTGCGGGGCGGTGACGTTGATCACCGCCGACCCGCCGGCAGCCGGCGACCTCCGCCGGCCGTCCAGCCCGCCGTTCGTGACGGGCCACCCCGCCCGTGCAAGAATCCCCGGCGCATGGCCGGTCCTGACGACAACATCCCCGGCGCGCCGCTCCCGCGGCCGCGCGAAGGCTTCGGCGCCACGGTGCGCCGGGACCTGCGCATCGGCGTGGTCGCCGGGCTCCAGACCTTCTGGGACCTCACCAAGGTCATGATCCCGGCCTACGGCATCACGTTGGCGCTCGAGCAACTGGGTGTGATCGGCCGGCTGGCGAACGCCGCCCGGCCGCTGATGGAGGCGCTTGGGCTGCCGGGCGACGCGGCCGTCCCGCTGGTGGTCGGCTACGTGCTCAACATCTACGCCGCGGTGGGCTCCATGCAGGCGCTGGACCTCACGGCACGCCAGGTGACCGTCCTTGCAGTCGCCATCCTCATCGGCCACAACCTGGTGGTCGAGGGCGCGGTGCTGCACAAGGCGGGGATGAACGGCTTCGTCTTCGGGGCGCTGCGTGTGGTCGCCGGCCTCGCCGCGGCGATCGTCGCCAACCAGCTCATGGGGCTGTTCTGATGACGGAGTTCCTGCGCAGCTTCGCGACCGGCTCACTCGATCTGCTGCTGCGGGTGTTTCTGATCGTGGTGCCCATCATGGTGGCGCTCGAGCTCTTCGAGGGGACGCGCGCCTTCCGCGCCGTCGTGCGCTGGTGGGCGCGCATCGTGCGTCACGTGGGGCTCGACGAGCGGTCGGCGGCGCCCACGCTCATCGGCTTCTTGTTCGGTCTCGCCTACGGCGGCGGGGTGATCGTCCGCGACGTGCGCCGTCACGATCTGGGGCGCCGTCAGGTGTTCATCATGAGCGTGTTCCTCAGCATGGTGCACGCCGTCGTCGAAGACTCGCTGATCTTTCTCGCTCTCGGCGCGAGTATCTTCTGGGTGGTCGTCTACCGCATCGTGTGGGCGGCGCTGGTGACGCTGGCGCTCACGGCGCTCGCCGCCGTCGTCCTGCGGCGCCGGCGCCTGCGCGACGTACGCCGCGGCGATTGACACGGAGCCCTCCGGGTCCGTAATCTTGACTGGAATTATCGGGTATCGCATGGACCGAGGAGCACGACAGCGGTGAACATCTCAATGAAGAGTAGATACGCGGTCCGGGCCCTGACCGAGCTGGCCCGCGTCGAGCAGACGCAGTCCCCCAGGCCTGTGCGTCTCGGCGAGATCGCCGAACGCCGAGACATGCCGCTCCAGTTCCTGGAACAGGTGTTCGCGGCACTGCGTCGCGGCGAGATCGTGCGCAGCCGGCGCGGGGCCTCAGGCGGCTATGCGCTCGCCCGGCCGGCCGACGACATCACCGTCCTCGACGTGGTCGCCGCACTGGACGGCGTGCCGTCACCGGCCGAGTGCACTCAGGGCCGGTGCGATCAGGTCGACCGCTGCGGCGCTTCGTCCGTATGGATCGAGGCGCAAGAGGCGCTCGAAGAGGTCCTCACGGCGACCACGATCGGCGACCTCCTCCGGCGCGAGGACGCCCTGCGGGAGACGGCGCCGATGTACCACATCTGACAAGGAGTCCTTATGAAGAGGGCAGAGAGCATCACCGAGCTCATCGGGAGCACGCCGCTGGTGCGGCTCAAGCGCATCTCCGACGAGACCGGCGCCGAGGTCCTCGGCAAGCTTGAGTCGTTCAACCCGGGAGGGAGCGTCAAGGATCGCATCGGCCTGGCGATGATCGAGGCCGCGGAGCGGGACGGGCTGATCACGCCGGGCAAGACCACCATCATCGAGCCGACCAGCGGCAACACCGGGGTCGCTCTCGCCATGGTGGCCGCTGCCCGGGGTTACGACATGGTGCTCACCATGCCCGATACGATGAGCGTCGAGCGGCGCGCGCTGCTCAAGGCCTACGGCGCGCGCCTCGTGCTCACCCCCGGCTCGGAGGGCATGAGCGGCGCGGTGAGCCGTGCCGTCAGGATGGGCGAGGAACTGGACGACGCGTTCGTCCCTCAGCAGTTCGAGAATCTCGCCAACCCTGAGATCCACCGGCTGACCACCGCCGAGGAGATCTGGGCCGACACCGGCGGCGAGGTCGACGCGTTCGTCGCCGGCGTCGGCACCGGCGGGACCCTGACCGGCGTCGGCGCCGTCCTCAAGGAGCGGCGACCGGGCGTGCTGGTGGTCGCCGTCGAGCCGTCGGACTCGCCCGTGCTCTCCGGCAAGCCTGCAGGACCGCACCGCATCCAGGGTATCGGCGCCGGCTTCGTGCCCAAGGTCCTGGATGCCGGCGTGTATGACGAGATCGTCACGGTCACGGGCGACGACGCCATCGCCGCAGCGCGCGCCCTCGCGCGCGAGGAGGGGCTGCTCGTCGGCATCTCCGCCGGCGCCAACGTGTGGGCCGCCGGTCAGGTTGCCCGCCGCCCGGGTATGGGGGGCAAGGTGGTGGTGACGGTCCTCTGCGATACGGGGGAGAGGTACCTCTCGACACCGCTGTTCGCGGACCTGCCGGAGTCGCCTGCGTGAGGATCAGCGGCCAGGAGAGGCAGCGCTACGACTGCCAGCTCGTCCTCAGGGAGATCGGAGAGCGGGGCCAGAACGCCCTGCGCGCCGGCTCCGCGCTGGTCGTGGGCGCCGGGGGCCTGGGCGCGCCGGTCCTGTTCTACCTCGCGGCCGCCGGCGTCGGCCGGATCGGCATCGTCGACGACGACGTTGTCGAGCTCTCGAACCTGCAGCGGCAGATCCTCTTCACCACGGCAGACGTCGGACGGCCCAAGGCCGAGGTCGCGGCGGAGCGGCTCGCGGCGCTCAACCCCGACGTGGCTCTGGAGCCGCGCGCGGCGCGGCTGGACGCTGCCACCGCGTTCTCAGTGATCGACTGCTACGACATCGTCGTGACCGCGGTCGACAACTTCGCCACCCGGTACCTGCTGAACGACGCCTGCGTGCTGCACCGCAAGACGCTCGTCGACGGCGCGGTGCTGCGCATGACGGGCCTCGCGATGACGATCAAGGGCGGCGAGACGGCATGCTACCGCTGCCTGTTTCCCGAGCCCCCGCCGCCGGCGGGCGTGATCAGCTGCTCCGAGGCCGGCGTGCTCGGCCCCATACCGGGACTGATCGGCTCGATCCAGGCCCTGGAGGTCATCAAGGTGCTCACCGGCGCCGGGCAACCGCTTTACGACCGTCTCGTGCAGTACGACGGCGGAGCCATGACTTTCAGCGAAGTCGAGATCGCCCGCGTGCCGTCGTGCCCGGTCTGCGGCGAACGGCCGACGATCACCGAGCTGACCGACTTCGATGTCTGACGACGCCGTCCTGGAGCGCCTTCTGGCGGAGTATGAGGGCGTCACGAGCGTCTGCGTGGCGTTCTCCGGCGGCGTCGACTCCAGCCTTGTGCTCGCCGCCGCCGTGCGGGCGCTGGGGCCGGACCACGTGGTCGCGGTCACGGCGACCTCGGCGACGTACCTCGGCGAGGAGCTCGCGGCGGCCTCGGCGGTGGCCGCGAAGCTGGGCGTCGAGCACGTGGTGGTGGAGACCCTCGAGTTCGACGATCCGCGCTTCGTGGAGAACTCGCGCGAGCGCTGCTACTACTGCAAGGCCGGGCTGCTGGACGAAGTGGCGCGGGTCGCCGCGGATCACGGCTGCGCCGTCCTGGTCGACGGCGCCAACGCCGACGACGCCGGCGACCACCGGCCCGGCATGCGTGCCGCCGCAGAACGCGGCGTGCTGCAGCCGCTTCTGACGGCCGGCCTCCGCAAGGACGAGGTGCGCCGTCTGGCGCGAGAGCTCGGTCTGCCCACCTGGGACGTCCCGCAGCAGGCCTGCCTGGCCTCGCGCGTGCCGTACGGGGAGCCGATCACCCCGGAGAAGCTGGCGGCGGTGGCCGCCGTGGAGAGGGCCATGCACGATCTCGGCTTCCGGCAGTGCCGTGCGCGACACCACGGGGACGTCGCGCGGCTCGAGGTGGAGCGCGACGACCTGGAGCGCGCGTTCGCGCTGCGGGAGGAGCTCTCGCAGCACGTGCGTGCGGCAGGCTTCACCTATGCGGCTCTTGACTTGGACGGCTTCCGCACGGGAAGCATGAACGAGGCGTGATACCGTACCGCGGGCGCGGCGGCGCTGACGCCGGCCGCGCCCGGCACACGGAGGTGAGGAGGTGACGGTCGTGATCCGCAAGCTGCTGGCCTCGGCGAGCCTGGGTATCGCAGGGGCCTGGTCGCTGGGCAGGAGCAAGCCCGGCCGCCGCCCCGGCAAGGGCCTCGTCGGCGCCCTCTCGCAGGACGTGCGCACGGCCATCGAGGAGATCGGCAGCGACGTCCTGGCGGTGCAGGAGCGCGACCCTGCGGCCACGTCCAGGGTGGAGATCATCACCTCGTACTCGGGGCTGCACGCGCTGTGGCTCCACCGCCTGGCGCACAAGCTGCGGAGCAAGGACATGACGCTCGTTCCGCGCTGGATCAGCCAGTTCAACCGCTTCGCCACCGGCATCGAGATCCACCCGGGCGCGAAGATCGGTCACGCGCTCTTCATCGACCACGGCTCGGGGGTGGTGATCGGCGAGACGACGGAGATCGGCGACAACGTCACCATCTACCAGGGGGTCACGCTCGGTGGCACCGGCAAGGAGACCGGCAAACGGCATCCCACGGTGGGCGACAACGTCGTGTTCGGCGCCGGCGCCAAGGTGCTGGGAGGCATCACCGTCGGCGACAACGCCAAGGTCGGCGCCGGCAGCGTCGTCGTGAGCGACGTGCCCAAGAACTCGACCGTCGTCGGCAACCCCGGGCGCCCGGTGCTTCTGGAGGGCCAGCGCGTGGGGATTCCCGACATCGACTACCGGCACCTTCCCGACCCCGTGGCCGAGGCGATCAAGTGCCTGGTGGCCCGCATCATCGAGATGGAGAAGGAGCTCGACGAGATCCACCCGGAACGCAGCGGCAAGCGTGCCGAGGCCCTGCGCGAGACGCAGGCGATGCTCGCCGAACTGCTCCACTTCGACGCGGGCGCCGGGATCTGAGGCAGTGCGCCGGTGCGTCGGGGGTCCGGCCACGCCCCGGTCCGGCTTCGGGGCACCCTCACCGCCGGCGAAAGGGAAGTGTCACCCGTTGGGATGACCGGTGAGCGCTGGTGGGTATGCTACGATTGCTGCCCTCTCAGGCGACCCTTGAACGGAGCGTGATCACCACATGAGCGAGGTCAGGCGTCTCGTGCTCGACGTCCTCAAGCCCCATCAGCCCACGATGCTCGTCCTCGCCGACAAGCTCGGCGACCTCGAGGGCATCCACGGGGTCGACATCACCCTGATCGAGATCGACAACAAGGTCGAGAACATCAAGATCACCTTGGAGGGCGACGACGTCGACTTCCAGGACGTCGCCGAGGTCGTGCAGGACGCCGGCGGCAGCATCCACTCCATCGACAAGGTCTCGGCCGGCAAACGGATCATCGACGAGGTCGAGACCCCCCAGGACGCCGGCGCGAGCTGGCTACGCTGACCCTGCGCCGCCTGACGCCCTGGTGAGCCGATGAGCCTCCCGGGCAGTCCCAGCATCGGCGAGCGCTTGCGCCACCAGGTCGGCACCCTGCGTCACTACCACGAGATCGCCGAGGTCGGCGAGATCGTGCGTCGCTACTTCGCCATGAACTCGTTCGACGGCGTGCTCACCGCGATCGGCGTGCTCGTCGGCGGCTACCTCGGCGGCGTCGACAGCCCTCAGACGATCTCCACGGTCGTGCTCACGACCGCCGTCGGCATGGGCGTCTCCGGGTTCTACGGCTCATACCTCGTCGAGCGCGCAGAACGCGGCAGGGCGATGCGCGAGCTCGAGGAGTCCACGCTCTCGAGCCTGCAGGGCTCGACCATCGCGTCGGCCTCCCGCTACGCGACCATCGTCATCGCCTTCGTCGACGGCGCCTCGCCGTTCGCGGCGGCGCTCATCGTGATGATCCCGTTCGCGTTCACCTCGGTCATCACGATGCACACCGCGTACTTCCTCGCGATCGCCGTCGGTCTCGTCGAGCTCTTCTTCCTCGGCGTGTTTCTCGGCGCCATCTCGCGCGAGCGCCTGTGGCTGTCCGGCCTGCGCCTCGTGCTCGCGGGCTTCGTCGCGCTCGCCATCAGCCTGCTGCTCGGCGGAGGCATAGGGTGACGGGACGGGGAAGAGCCGGCGAGGACCCGGGCGGACCGGCGCAGACGGACCACCCGCTGCTGACCGGCCTCAACGACGAACAGCGCAAAGCGGTCACGCACGTCGACGGACCGCTGCTGATCCTCGCCGGGGCGGGCTCCGGCAAGACACGTGTGCTCACGCACCGGGTCGCCTATCTCATCCAGGTGCAGCACGTGCGCCCGGACGAGGTGGTGGCGATCACCTTCACCAACAAGGCCGCCGGCGAGATGAAAGAACGCATCGAGGGCCTCGTCGGGCCGGTAGCGCGCACCATGTGGATCAGCACCTTCCACAGCATGTGCGCGCGCCTGCTGCGCCGCGAGGCCCACCGCATGGGCTACAAGAGCACGTTCACGATCCACGACGAGGACGACCGGCGACGACTCATCAAGCGCTGCATGGAAGCGCTGAACGTCGACCCCAAGCGGTACCCGCCCGAGTCCATCAGCCGCCAGATCAGCGACGCCAAGAACCAGCTGCTGGGACCCGCCCAGTTTCGCGAGCAGGGCGGTCGCTTCGCGCAGGTCGCGGCCGACGTCTACGAGCTCTACGAGAAGCGCCACGCCGAGATGAACGCCATGGACTTCGACGACCTCCTGATGAAGACCGTGGAGCTGCTCGAGGGCTACCCGGACCGGCTCGAGCACTACCAGCAGGCCTTCCGCTACATCCTCATCGACGAATACCAAGACACCAACCACGCGCAGTACCGGCTCGCCAACCTGCTCGCCGGGGCGCACGGCAACCTCGCTGTGGTCGGCGACGACGACCAGAGCATCTACTCGTGGCGCGGGGCCGACATCCGCAACATCCTCGAGTTCGAGCGCGACTACCCCGAGGCGGAGATCATCCGGCTCGAGCAGAACTACCGCTCCACGCAGAAGATCCTCGACGCGGCCAACGCGGTCGTCACCCACAACCGGCGGCGCAAGGGCAAGAACCTGTGGACGCCGCGCGGTGAGGGTGCGCTCGTCCAGATCGTCGAGGTGAACGACGAGCGCGCCGAGGCGCAATTCGTGGCCAGCGAGGTGCAGAAGCTCCTCGAGGGGGAGGCCGGCGCCGACAGGGTCTACCGGCCCGACGAGGTGGCCGTCCTCTACCGCACCAACGCACAGAGCCGCATGCTCGAGGAGCAGTTCGGCCGCTACGCGATCGCCTACCAGGTGATCGGCGGGCCGAAGTTCTACGAGCGCGCCGAGATCCGGGACCTCGTCGCCTACCTCACCGTCCTGGTGAACCCGGACGACACGCAGCGATTGCTCCGTATCGTCAACGTGCCCAAACGGGGCGTCGGGGCGACGAGCCTGCAGCGGCTGCAGACGCACGCGGCCAGCGTCGGGGAGAACCTGTGGACCGCGCTGCGCGGGGCGGACGACGTCCCCGGGCTTTCTGCCGGAGCCGTCAACGGCCTGCTGACCTTCGCCAGGATCATGGAAGGCCTTCAGGCCACCCACACCGGCCGTCCCGTCGCGGAGATCGTCCGCGGCGTCATCGAGGAGACTGGCTACGAGGAGGGCCTCAAGGCGCAGAAGACGCTCGAGGCCGAGGGCCGTCTCGAGAACATCGAGGAGTTCGTCGGCGTCGCGGCGGAGTACGACAAGCGCGCCGACGACCCCAGCCTCGACGGGTTCCTCCAGGAGATCTCGCTCTACAGCGACACAGATGCCTACGCCGACACGAGCTCGCTGCTGACGCTCATGACGCTGCACAACGCCAAGGGTCTCGAATTCCCGGTCGTGTTCATCGCCGGGATGGAAGAGGGCGTGTTTCCGCACCAGCGCTCCCTCGACGAGCAGAACGTCGAGGAGGAGCGGCGCCTGGCATACGTCGGCATCACGAGGGCGATGGACCGGTTGTATCTCGTTTACGCGCGGGCGAGGACCCTGTGGGGCGCGGCGCAGTACAACGTCCCCTCACGCTTCCTCGACGAGATCCCCCCGGAGCTCGCCGAGCGGAAGACGATCGGGGGACGCTCCCCGGGCGGCTGGGACGGCGGCGGTGGCCGCTGGGGCAACGAGCCCTCGGGCCGCGACGGCTGGAGTGGCCGGCGACGCGGCTACGAGCAGGGCGGAAGCGACGTGGACGGCGCCTCGGGCCGCACCTTCACCGGTCTCGAGAAGAAGCAGCTCGACGAGGAGGTCGTGGAGCAGTTCTTCGCCGCCGGCGACCGTGTGCTCCACGCCACGCTCGGCGAGGGCACGGTGCTCACCATGCAGAGCGGCGGCATCGTCGTCGTGCGCTTCGAGAACGACGGCTCCGAGCGGCGGCTCATGGCCAGCGTGGCGCCGCTCAAGAAGCTGCGCGGCTGAACGGCGCCCGCGGCGCCGGGTCAGGGTCGCGCGGTCAGGGGCTGCTGCCCCAGCCGGCTACGAGCCACGCGCCATCGTCCGCCTTGGCCAGATTGACGAACAGAGTGTGCCTGCCCGCCTCACCCCACGGCGTCGCTTCGGTGGCCGGGACGATGCGCACATCCACCTCGACCTGCGCTCCGCCGGGGGTTCTCTGCACGCGCGTCACACGCAGCAGCTCGACGCTGCCGATGTCGTCGGTGGCCGGGGTGACTGCGGCGACGCCGGGGGCGGAAGCCGCCGCGATCCCGGCGTAGTCGTCGGCGTCGACCATCTCCCAGTACGCGGCCACCGCCGCCTCCGGCGTCCCGGCCAGCGGGGCGCTACCGGGAGCCGGCGTGGCGGCAGCCTCCGCCGGGGACGACGCGGCGCCGGTCGACGCGGCGCCGCAGGCGGCGAGTGACGCGGCGCCCATGGCTGCCAGAACCAAGGACGACGCGAGAAGGGCTGCCCGGGCCCGCCGCAAGGTGCGGCCGGGCCTGCGGCCGCCGAAGGGGACGCATGGCCCGGCGCCCTCGTGAGGGCGCCGGGCCACTCCGCCGCCGGCGTCCTCCGCCTTGGGGACCGACGAAGACATGGCTGTGGTGCGGCGTGACATGGCGCCCCCTCTCTGGTCTGGTCGAGAACACTGAGACAAGCTCACCACAGGCCGGCCGGCCTGTACAGGATGACAATAGTAAGGCTCCTCCGAGGGCGACAGCAGGAGCCGCCGAGGACCCCGCGGGCGTCTCCACGGTGGCCCGTCGCCGACCGGCCTGCGATAGAGTGGGCGGCAGCCAGTCCACCCATGGCCTCAGGAGGGTCTGCCATGGCCGTCGAGATCACGCGCGCGGGCGCCGTGGCCGTCGTCGTCGTCAACCGTCCGGAAGCGCTGAACGCCCTGAACGCGGAGACCAACGAAGCGCTTCTCGCAGCGGTGGGCGAGCTTTCGGTCGACGAGTCCATCCGGGCGGTCGTTCTCACCGGCGCGGGCGACAAGGCGTTCGTCGCCGGAGCCGACATCGCTGAGATGAGTGGCCTCACGGTCGAGCAGGCGCGGCGGTTCGGGGCCCTCGGCCAGACCGTCATGAGCGACATCGAGGCGTCGCCGCAGCCGTGGGTCGCCGCCGTCAACGGGTTCGCCCTCGGAGGCGGCTGCGAGCTCGCGCTCGCGTGCGACATCCGTCTCGCGAGTGACAACGCCAAGTTCGGCCAGCCCGAGATCAACCTCGGCATCACACCGGGCTTCGGTGGCACGCAGCGCCTGCCGCGCAACGTGGGGGAGGGCTGGGCCAAGTACCTGGTGCTCAGCGGCCGGCACATCCGCGCCGACCAGGCGCTGCGCATCGGGCTCGTGCAGGCGGTGTTTCCCAAGAACGAGCTCATGCCAAAGGCGATGAAGCTGGCGGAGGAGCTCGCCGGCAAGAGCCCCCTGGCGATGCGCTCCTGCAAGGCGGCCGTGAACGCGGCCGCCGACACCGACATCGTCACGGGTCAGGGCATCGAGCGTGATCTGTTCGCCCGGGCCTTCGCCACCGAGGACCAGACCGAGGGCATGGCTGCCTTCCTGGAAGGGCGGTCGCCGGAGTTCGGCGGCCGCTGAGCCTGCGGGCCGGCCAGCGCGTCACTCGGGCCGGCGTCGCGTCACCCGGAGCGGGCGCGACCTGACGGGTCAGGCGCCGGTCGCCTCTGCGAGGCGCGCGAGGACTTCATGGACGCCGGGCGTGGCGTGCACCAGTACGTCCCCCGCCTCCAGCACCGGACGGGGCGTCTCGTCGGTCACAGCCGCGACCGTGCAGGCATGGCGCCGCGCGTCTCGCTCGCCCCAGTCTCGGATCGCGGCGAACGCGGTGACGTCGGTGAGGTCGTCGCCGCAGCCCATCGCGCAGAGGAAGTCGCCGGCGCTCAGCAGGCGGCGGACGGCCGTCCCCTTGGTGAACGGCAGAGGCGGTCGCACCTCGAAGGCGAAATGGCCCGTGGCGACGGCGAGGCCGCGCTCTCGCGCGGGCTCCACGACGCGGGTGAGGATCTCGTGACGAGTGGCGGCGGGGTCGACGGCCAAGCGGTAGTGGATCGCCAGCACGGTCCGTTTGTCCTCGAGCACTACGCCCAGGCGCTCGCAGTCCAGGTCGCGCGCCGCTTGCTCGGCGACGTCGTGGATGGCGGCCGCGTAGCGCTCGGCCTGTGGCTCCGTGGAGACGCTCCCGTCGGCGGCCATGGTCTCGAGGCCGTGAGTGCCCACGTAGGCCGCGCCCTCGAGCGGGATCATGCGCCGTCCGTCCTCGAGCCCGCGGCCGGTCGCGAAGACCACAAGACCCAGACGCTTCACCAGCACGGCGAGCACTTCCCGGAACTGCCCGGGGACGCGGGCATCTCCGGGCCGGGGGGCGATCGGCGAGATCGTCCCGTCGATGTCGCAGACGAGCGCCGTCGCGGCCGGCGCGTCGGCGGCGGCGGCGACGAAGGCGTCCAGCGCCTCTGACCCGCTGATGATCTGTGACCGAGCTTCCATGACGGTCCCCTGAATCTCGCTGGGCGTGAGCGTACCCGTTGTTCGCAAGTCCGCAACGATGGCCGTCGCCCAGGTCAAGTCCGCGGGGCCGGTGCCGATACTCCCGGGGAGAGAGATGACTGGACTTTCAGACAACGCGCGAGCGCCGCTGCCTGGGGGAAAGCCGCGAGACGTGCGCGCCGACCCCTACCTGAAGTCGATGCTCCTCGGCTTCATCGAGGACAGCTACCTGCACACGGGCACGTTCACGCAGTTCGCGGCCGAGGTGCTGCAGGTCATCGCCTACGCGGTCGTCGTGCCGGTGGCGTTCACCGAGGGGTTCCTCAGGTCCTATCTCTCGATCGACCGCGTGGTGGAGGACGAGGGCGGCCGCATCAAGATCATCCCCAGGATCGATGCACGTATCGAGGACATGATTCGCGACGTCGACGAGATCACGGCGCAGGTGGATCCCGGCGCGGTGTTCAATCCCGTGGTGCGCGCCAAGCTCGACGCCGTGCACCAGACCTCCGGAAAAGCGATGAAATGGGACCTGAACACGCTCTCGAGTATGGACGACGCGGAGCTGATGGAGGTCCTGCGCGAGATGCAGGCCGAGTCCGAGGCCGCCGGCGGCGCGAGCGGCGGCGAGAGCGACGAGGCGACCGACTACTTGCGCTCCAAGATCGCCACCATCCGCCGCAATGTGCGCCAGTTCCAGACCCGTCAACAGGCCGGGGCGCCCCGTGGTGAGCCTGAGGACGGGGAGGACACAAGCCCTGCCCGGCCGGGCGAGGCTCTCGCCTGAGGTCCGGTCCCCGCCGGTGTCCCGGCCGCGTGACTTGCGATAGCATGCGCGCGTAGGCGGCAAGGGGCGTTCCGTGCAGCACTTCTCCGACAGACTGGCAGCGGCCGTGCGCGCGCGACGCAGTGTCGTCTGCGTCGGCCTTGACCCCGTACTGGAGCGCATGCCTCCCGAGCTCGTTCACAAGTACCGGCCGCAGGCGGCCGAGCTTGGCGATGAGGCGGCCGTCGCCGCCTGCTTCCAGGAGTTCTGCAGCGGAGTCATCGACGCCGTCGCCGGCGTCGCCGCCTGCATCAAGCCGCAGGCGGCCTTCTTCGAGCAGTATGGCGCCGCCGGCTGGCAGGCCCTCGGCGCCGTCGTCCGTTGCGCCCACGAGTACGACCTTCCGGTGATACTCGACGTCAAGCGCGGCGACATCGCCTCGACCGGCGCCGCCTACGGGCACGCGGCTTTCGGCGGGGCGGCCGGCTTCGAGGGACCGGTCTCCGGTCTCGACGCCGACGCCGTCACCGCGAGCCCGTATCTCGGCGACGACTCGCTCGCGCCCCTGGTGGAGCACTGTTCCGAGGGACGCGGCGTCTTCGTCCTCACGCGCACGAGCAATCCGGGCGCGCGCCTGCTTCAGGAGGTCGAAGCAGACGGGCGTCCGCTCTTCCTGCGCGTGGCCGATCTCGTGCGTGAGCTCGGCGCCGCACACGTCGGCGAGGCCGGCTACAGCGACGTCGGCGCGGTCGCCGGCGCGACCGCGCCGGCGCAGCTTCGCCTCGTGCGCGAGGCTCTGCCCAACGCGTTCCTTCTCGTCCCGGGCTACGGCGCCCAGGGCGCCGGCGCCGACGCGCTCACGGGACTCGCCGCGGGCGACGCTGCCGGCTTCATCGTCAATGCGTCGCGGTCGATCATCTTCGCGTGGCAAGACGCAGGTGGCGATTATCGAAGGGCTGCGGCCGCGGCCGCCGAATCAATGCGCAGCGATCTACAGGACAGTCTGTGACCGACGAGACCCCCAAGAAGAGGACGCGTCGTCGTCCGGCGCCCGCTGGCGGCACGACGCCGGCCTCCGACTCTGCCGCGCCTGGCGCCGGCAGCCCGGACGAACCCGACGCCACGCTCGAGCGTCTCGCCTCGATGGGCGCCGGCGAGGCCGCCAGACCTGCGGCCTTGCCGCCGACTCCTGCCGTGTCCAGCTATTCGAGCCCGCCGCCCGGCCAGCCGGCGCGGCCCATGGAATCGGCCCAGCGGACCCCTCGTGCTCGGCCACGCCCCGCAAGGGGGCCGAGCTCCAATCAGATCGTAGCCCGCATCGCCGCTCCGGTCGTCTTCCTCATCGCCGTCATCGCTCTCGTCGGCATCGTGGTGCAGTCCGGCGTGATGAACGACTCCGGGGAGCCCACGCCCAAGCCGGCCCCCAAGGCGACGAAGAGCACGTCGGTCACCAAGAAGTACGTGGTCAAGAGCGGCGACTCGTGGTCGAGCATCGCTCTGCGGTTCAACACCAGCGTCAAAGAACTTCGGGCGCTCAACCCCGACCTGAGCGCCTCCACGCTGGTCGTCGGGGTTCGCGTCGTCGTCCCCAGACCGTAGCGACGGCGCGCCGGCGGCCGTGATCTCCGGCCGGCGCCCGTAGCTGCGACGCCGGCGCCCGCCGCGCCGGTCCGGCGCACGCCGTCGCTTCGCCCGCTTCTCTCGCGGAGCTTCGCCTGCGCGCTCACGTCTGCCTGCGTCCGTCGCGAGCCGGGCGGGCGAGCACGCACGACCGGACTGCCCCCAGAAGCCCACGCCGTGATGGTGGCGTGACTGCGGGTCCCCACGAAGTGGGGAGTATGCAAAGAAAAGTGTTGCATGATGGGGAAGAGTGGGGTAGAGTGGCGCGCATGCAGCGACCGTTGTTGGTGGGGGAGTTCGAATTCACGCTCGATGCGAAGAACCGCATCGCCGTTCCCGCCCGCCTGCGCCCGGCGTTCACGGAGGGCATCTACGTGACCCAGGAGAACGAGCGCTGCCTCGGCGGCTACAGCCCGGACGAGTTCCAGCGCCGCCTGGAAGAGGACGTCGAGGTCACGAAGGCCGGCACCGTCGGCCGGCGCGACGTCAAGCGACGTCTCGCCGCCACGGCCGTGTTCTTCCCCGAGCTCGACCGGCAAGGGCGCGTGACGCTCCCCGCCAAGCACGTCGAGTACGCAGGTATCACCCGAGACGTGAGCGTCATCGGCGTCGCGGACCACGTGGAGATCTGGGACCGCACCGCTTGGACAGACTACCTGGCCCACCTTGAGGAGGAGGCCGATGCTACCGCAGACGAGCGTTCAACTCCGTGAGTACGAGATGGCCCTCGCTCACACCCCGGTCCTTCTCGACGAGTTGCTCGAGTTGCTGCGGCCGGCCAAGGGTGAGACGGCCATCGACTGCACCTTCGGCGCCGGCGGTCACGCCGAGGCCGTCGCCGCGGCGCTCGGCGCCCGTGGCCGGCTGATCGCGGTCGACCGCGACCCGAGCGTCGCCGAGTACTTCCGGGACGTCGTCCGCGCCGCGCCCTGCGCGTGCGAACTCTTCCACGGCAACTTCGCCGAGGTGCTCGCCGAGCGTGAGACCGCCTCGGCCGACATCGTCTACATGGACCTCGGCGTCTCGTCGATGCAGCTCGACCGCCGCGAACGCGGGTTCAGCTACGCCTACGACGCGCCGCTCGACATGCGCATGGATCCCGGGCTCGAGGTCACGGCCGCCGATCTGGTGAACACGCTGCCCGAGGCCGAGCTCACGAGCATCTTCCGCCGCTACGGCGAAGAGCGGTACGCACGCAACATCGCCCGAGGCGTCGTTCAGGCGAGGAAGAAGACGCCGCTCACGTCGACGAGTGAGCTCGTCGAGATCGTGAAGCGCACCATCCCGACGCCGGCCCGCTTCGCCGCCGGCAACCCGGCGCGACGCGTCTTCCAGGCGCTGCGCATCGTCGTCAACGACGAGCTCGGCTCGCTCGCCCGCGGCCTCGAGGAAGCCTATCGGGTGCTCCGTCCCGGCGGGCGTCTGGCGGCGATGAGCTTCCACTCGCTCGAGGACCGCATGGTCAAGGACTTCTTCAAGGGCCATGCCGCCGGCTGCATCTGCCCGCCCGGCCTGCCCCAGTGTGTGTGCGGTCACGAGCCGACGCTGCGGCTCCTCACCCGCCGGCCGATCACGCCGCGGGCGGCGGAGGTCGAGTCGAACCCGCGCAGCAAGTCCGCCAAGCTCCGCGTCGCCGTGAGGCTGGAGGAGTAGCAGGTGGCCACCGCCGTACGGCATGCGCAGCGCGCTCCCACGGTCCGGCCCGACGATGAGGTGCGCCGGGACCAGCCCGCCTACGCGTATCGCGCGCCGCGGACGCGGAGGCGCGCGGCGCAGCGCTCGCGCGTCACGCGGGCGTTCGTCATCTTCGTCGCCTGCCTCACGGTGCTCGCCGTCGGGCGCGTGGCCTTGAGCTTCGCGGTCGTCCAGAAGAGCCTGCAGACCGAGGCGGTGATCCACGAGGAGCGGCGCATCACCGCCCTCAACGACAAGCGCCAGGAGCAGCTGGCCCAGCTGGCCTCCCCCGTAAGGATCCGCAAGATCGCCGAGAAGGAGCTGGGGCTCGTCGAGGCCACGCACCCCCTCTATCCCAAACCGCTTCTGCGCGGAACGGTCGCCGAGGTCACGGCGAACCGCTGATGGCGGCTCGCTCGACAGGCCGTCGTCGCCCGGCCCGTCGGCGCGGCATCCTGCGGGGGCGCAAGTCCGGCACCGGCGGCTTCGACGGCCGCATCCGGCTGCTCCGCTTCGTCTTCATCGTCTTTCTCGTAGTCGTCGGCGGCAAGGCCGTCGCGCTCGCCTCGTCGTCCCAGAACCTCACGAAGATCGCCCAGGAACAACAGGTCAAGGAGGTCATCCTTCCGGCGCCCAGGGGTGCGATCCTGGACCGGAACGGTCACGAGCTCGCCGTGGGCAAGCCGCAGCAGACCGTGTACGCGACGCCGTACCTCCTCGTCGATGCGGCGGGGGCGGCGGACGAGCTCTGCGACGCGCTGCAGATCAACCGTCGCCGGAAGCGCCGCGACGTCGAGAAGACGCTGGTGCGGGGGAAGAAGAACGACCTCGGCTTCGCCTACGTGGCACGCAAGGTCGACCCCGAGTTCGCCAAGGCCGCGCTGGCGCTCGGCCTGCCCGGCGTCGGGAGCTACGAAGAGGAAGAGCGGACCTATCCGCTCAAGGGCACGGCGGCGCAGGTCCTCGGGTACGCCGGCATGGAGAACAAGGGGCTCGCCGGCATCGAGTTGCTCTACGACGAGGAGCTCTCGGGCAGCGCCGGCAGCGAGTCAATCGTGCGCGACCCGGCCGGACACGCCCTCAAGACGGTGCGGCAGACGGAGCCGGTCTCCGGCTCCGACGTCCGTCTTACGCTCGACGGCGAGATCCAGTATTACGCCGAGGACGTGCTCCGGAAGACGGTGCGCGACTCAGGAGCCAAGTCGGCGACGAGCATCGTGATGGACCCGCGCACCGGCGAGGTCCTGGCCATGGCCAACGTGACCCGTGAGGGGTTTCATGGCTTCGGCAAGGGTGATCAGTTCGCGGAGAAGAACCGCGCCGTCACCGACGGCTACGAGCCGGGTTCGATCTTCAAGCTGGTCACGATCTCTGGCGCCCTGGCGGACGGGCTGGTCACGCCGGAAACGAAGTTCACCCTGCCGCCGAGCATCCACGTGGCTGATCGCGAGATCAACGAGTCGCACCCGCGCGGGACCGTCAAGTACTCGGTCCGGCAGATCCTCCAGTGGTCCAGCAACGTGGGCGCCGTGACCATCGGCAGGAAGATGGGGAAGCGGGGCCTCGCCAAGTGGATCGACGCCTTCGGCTTCGGCAAGCGCACCGGTATCCAGTTCCCCGGCGAGTTCAACGGCATCGTCCACCCGGTCAAGGACTGGTCGGAATCGTCCATCGGCAACATCCCTATGGGACAGGGCATCTCGGTCACGCCCATCCAGATGGCCGTCGCCTTCTCCGCCGTCGCCAACAACGGCTGGGCGGTCCGCCCGCGATTGGTCGCGCAGGTCGGCACAACTACCTACGACGGCGTCGTCGGCAAGCACCGGGTGATCCCCGGCAAGGTGGCGCGCGAGGTCCGTGACATGCTCGCTCTCGCCGTGGCCAAGGGCACCGGCACGAAGGCACGAATCCCGGGCTACGAGGTCGCGGGCAAGACGGGCACAGCCGAGAAGGCCGTGCCGGGCGGCTACGCCAAGGGTGTCTATGTAGCCTCGTTCGTCGGCATGGTCCCGGCAGACCATCCCAGACTGGTCGTCCTGGTGGCCGTGGACGGGACTGCCAGGTACGGCGGCGTTGCGGCGGCTCCGGCTGTTCGGGAGATCATGCGCTTCGCCCTCCAGCACCTGGAGATCGCCCCGTGACCAGTCACCGCAGGCGAACTGTCGAGCGGGGCGCCGGTGGCGCCCCGCTCTGCGAGCGGAGGGTGGGTCTGCTAGAATCCGCCGCGATGAAGCTGAGCGAGCTGGTCGAGGGGGTCTCGGGCGCCACCGTGCGCGGCGACCCCGGCACAGAGATCCGGGGCCTCGCCTACCACACGCGTGACGTCGCCGACGGCACGCTTTTCTTTTGCGTTCCCGGACTCACGCACGACGGCCACGCGTTCGCCGCCGCGGCCGTGGAAGCCGGAGTCGCGGCGCTCGTCTGCGAGCGAGATACCGGACTTCCGGTCCCGCAGGTCATGGTCCCGTCGGCGCGCCGCGCCATGGCGCTCATGGGGGCGCGCTGGTACGGCCATCCGTCCCGAGCCCTCCGCGTGGCCGGCGTCACCGGCACCAACGGCAAGACCACGACGGCGCACCTCGTCGCCGGCATCTTCGCGGCCGCCGGCATGCCCTCCGGACTCCTCGGCACCGTAGCGAACCGTATCGGCGGCGTGGAGCACGCGGTCAAGCTCACGACGCCCGAGTCTCTCGACCTCCAGCGTCTCTTCGCCGAGATGGTCGAGGCCGGGGACAAGGCGTGCGCGCTCGAGGTCAGCTCGCACGCCCTGGCCCAGGACCGCGCCGCCGGCATCGACTTCGACGCCGTCGTCTTCAGCAACCTGACGCGCGACCATCTCGACTATCACGAGGACATGGACGACTACTATGCCGCCAAGCGCCGCCTCTTCCTTCCGGGCGAGGGTCGCAACGGCGAGGCGGTCGCCATCGTGAACGTCAGCGACGATTTCGGCGCGCGGCTCGCGCGCGAGTGCGCTTCGGTGTACGGCGACGCCCTCTGGACCTGCGCGATCGCCGGCGGCGCCGAAGCGGCAGTCGACGTGATCGCGCGAGAGCTCGACCTGCGCGCCGACGGCTCGGCGTTCACGCTCGTCTGTCCGCGACGTGCGCTGGAGGGGCGGGTGACGCTGCGTCTCGCGGCCCGCTTCAACGTCGAGAACGCGCTCGCCGCCGCGGCCGTCGGCCTCGCCCTCGGGCTGCCGCCCGAGGCGGTGTTCGAGGGCCTCTCCATGACCGAGGGCGTGCCCGGCCGCTTCCAGGCCGTCCGCGCCGGACAGCCGTTCAGCGTGGTCGTCGACTACTCGCACACGCCGGATTCGCTCGAAAACGCGCTGCTGGCTGCTCGAGCCGTGACGGACGGCCGCCTGCTGGTCGTCTTCGGCTGCGGCGGCGACCGCGACCGCGGCAAGCGCCCCCTCATGGGCGCCATCGGCGCGCGGCTCTCCGACTGCTCGGTGGTCACGTCGGACAATCCGCGCAGCGAAGATCCCTTGGCCATCATCGACGAGATCGTGGCGGGCGTCCCCGGCGAGCGCGCGGGCACCGTCACCGTCGAGCCAGACAGGCGTCGTGCCATCCGCATCGCGCTCGAGCAGGCCGGGCCCGGTGATACGGTCGTGATCGCCGGCAAGGGCCACGAGCAGGGCCAGATCATCGGCGACCAGCGCGTCCCGTTCGACGACCGCCTGGTGGCCGAAGAAGAGCTGGACGTCC
>Ga0307380_10002945_pt1 | contig 23868 bp, 9 predicted proteins | sample UN3MG_FD_202239 | JGI IMG/M metagenome (GOLD analysis project Ga0307380, IMG submission 202239) | Soil microbial communities from Risofladan, Vaasa, Finland - UN-3 | ecosystem: Environmental > Terrestrial > Soil > Coastal area > Acid sulfate soil | place: Finland: Risofladan, Vaasa | collected... | reverse complement strand
GCTTTGCCGACGCCTATGCGCAAACCGTGACCTTTGCGCTCCTCCTCGCCCGCAGCGAAGGAAGCCCGACAACCCATCTGACCGATGCCGTGGACGCCCTCGCCAGCCATCATAGCCTTCTCTCTCGCGCGCTCCTGATACTCACCGACGCCAGAGTCCAGGTCGAGATATCCGCTTCAGTGCGGCTACTCCAGCGCGTTATCGCCGCCATTCCACCAAAGGCATTCGCCCGGCAGGAGAAGGACCCTTGGCTGTACTTTTACGAGACGTTCCTCGGCGCCTATGATCCTCAACTGCGCAAGAACGCAGGGGTGTACTATACGCCGGTCGAGGTTGTGCAGGCGCAAGTGCGGCTGATTGACGAATTGCTGCGGGACAGACTGAAGAGGCCGAACGGCTTCGCCAATCCGGATGTAGTCACCCTCGACCCCGCGGCCGGCACGGGCACCTACCTCCTGGGTGTGATCAAGCATGCCCTGGACCGTGTCGAGGGGCGCCAGGGGAAGGGCGCGGTGCCGGGCCAAGCCACAGCGCTGGCCCGCAACCTCCATGGTTTTGAGACCATGGTCGGCCCCTACGCTGTGGCGGACCTCCGCGTCAGTCGCGCGCTCCAGGACCGGGGCGCCACTTTGCCTAAGGACGGCATTGGCGTCTATCTCACCGACACACTCGAGTCGCCAAATGCCAAGCCGGGCGCCTTCCCGCAATTCCTTGAGCCACTCGCCGATCAGCACAAGCGCGCGCTGCGGGTGAAGGACAAGGTGCCGGTGATCGTCTGCCTGGGCAATCCGCCCTATGACCGCCACGAGGCCGCCGACCCGACCGACGAACGCAGCCACGCCCGCACTGGCGGTTGGGTGCGATGGGGCGACGTGGGCGACCCGGACAAGGCAATTCTGAAGGACTTCATCGAACCCGCCAAGGAAGCCGGCCACGGCGGCGATGTCAAGAACCTCTACAACCTCTACGTCTACTTCTGGCGCTGGGCACTGTGGAAAGTCCTCGAACAGAAGGGGGCTCAGGGCCCAGGAATCGTCTCCTTCATCAGCGCCTCGTCCTATCTCACCGGTGACGCCTTCGCCGGCATGCGCCAGCACATGCGGTTCATCAGCGACGACATCTGGATCATTGATCTCGGTGGCGAGGGCAGGGGCGCCCGCCAGACCGACAATGTTTTCGACATCAAGACTCCCGTCGCCATCGCCATCGTTGCCTCGTATAGTTGGCCCCACAAGGATGCTACGGCCGCGGTCCACTACACACGGATCGAGGGCTCCACCAAGGAGAAACTCGCTGCTCTCGCGTCTGTGAAGTCGCTCAGCGACTTGGCGTGGGAGGAATGCCCTGGAGAGGACATGAGGGCGCCCTTCCGTCCACCGGGCAAGGGCAGGTACTTCGACTGGCCTCTTCTCACCGACCTGTTCCCCTGGCAACACTCAGGCGTCCAACTCAAGCGCACATGGCCCATCGCGCCCGATGAGTCCACACTGCACAGACGTTGGCGCGCGCTTCTTGTGGCGCAGGACCGGGCCCTCGCGTTTAGGGAATCTGGCGACCGCTGCGTGGGCAGAAGCTACAGGGTAGCGTTGACAGCGCAGGCTTCGTCTGCACCCATTGTCAAACTGGCCTCTGACACACCCACGCCGCCCATCTGTCGTTATTGCTACCGGTCATTCGATCGTCAGTTCATCATTGCAGACGGGCGGCTGATGTCAAGGCCCCGCCCTGATCTGTGGTACGTGGCAGGCCAAGAGCAGGTCTTTCTCACTACGCTGCTGACTGAGCCTCTCGGAAGCGGCCCCACGCTGGTAGCCTCTGCAGCAATCCCGGACCTGCATCACTTCTCGGGCCGGGGTGCCAAGGATGCGATCCCGCTGTACATAGACCCTGAGGCAACGCTTCCGAACATCGCCCCCGGCGCTCTGGACAGAATCGAGGAAGCGATCGGGCAGCCTGTAGGCGCTGAGGATCTGGCTGCGTACGCGTACGCAATTATGGCACAGCCTAGCTTTGTCGCGCATTTCACTGCGCAACTCGGCAAGCTCGAGGTGCGGGTTCCTATCACCAAGCAACCGAAGTTGTTCCGACGCGTTTGCCAGGTGGGTCGGCGGCTGCTTTGGCTGCACACCTACGGCGAACGGTTCGTGCCCGAGGGGCAGCAGCCGGGGGTGGTGCCGGCAGGGTCGGCGCGGTGCGTGAAGGCGGTGCCCAATGATCCGGAGCGCTATCCTGACAGCTTCGAGTACGAGGAGGCGTCGAAGACGCTGCGGGTCGGCGAAGGGGAGTTCGCGCCGATTGAGAAGGTGGTGTGGGAGTTCCAGGTTTCTGGTCTGGAGGTGGTGAGGTCGTGGCTGCGGTATCGGATGAGGAGCGGGTATGGGCGCAAGTCGTCGCCGCTCGACGACATCCGGCCAGAGCGGTGGAGCGGGCAGTTCACGACGGAGCTACTGGAGCTTCTGTGGGTGCTGGAGGCCACGCTGGCCGAATATCCGCGCCAGGCCGAACTGCTCGATGAGGTGCTGAAGGGGCCGCTTTTCCGGGCCGACGAGTTTCCGCCCGTGCCGGCCGAGCTTCGCAAGCCGCCCAAGCCGCCCGGCCAGCAGGAACTCCCATACGGAGAGTGATGCGACGTCGGAGCGGCTGCCGCGTGCGTGGTTGCACGCCCTACCGGCCTGTCCTATCCGTGCCCATCCGTGCCATCCGTGGTTGTCGGCTTCTTCTCTGCGCGCTCTCCCCTCCCTGTGCGGCCTCTGCGTGAGATCTCGCCGCTTCGCATCTGGCGTCTGTCGCGCGCCCTCATCGCAGCCGCACTTCGGCCTTCTCGGACACTTGATAGCCGAGCTTGGCCTTGAGGATGCGGGCGTTGACGGTGTCGGCGATGTAGCAGGCCTCGTCGGTTGCCGAGACAACCAACGGCCAGGCGAAGGCGATCTCAGGCTTGGGCACCGGGCTGCCAGGGCCGCGGGAGTCCATGTTGCCGTAGCCGCCGAAGCGGAGCACGGGATTGGCGTTGCTGTCTATCACGGCGACCGAGGCGCGCATGGCGTCGGGCACGAAGAGGCGGCCGAAGCCGTCGAGGTCGAAGCGAGCGCTCTCGCAGTTGCAGCGGCTCGACTCGACGTCCTTCTGGTGCATGGGGCAGTAGCCGAAGTAGGTCCACTCGGCGCCCTCGATGCGGCAGGCGTGGAAGTGGCCGTAGTTGGTGGCCAGGTGGTCGCCCTTCGCGTCCTTCACCACGGTGCCGCCCTCGGGCTTGAACTTGACGATCGAGCCGTACATCTGGCGGTAGAAGAACCAGGGCTGCGGGCAGGCGACGTGGATGGGCAGCCGCCCCTCGAAGAACTCGGGGCAGTACTCGCGCTTCGGCTTGAGGGCCAGCCCCACGTAGACGTTCCCCTTGCGGTCCACCGCGATGCCGGAGCCCGAGCTGTAGGCGTCGTTGATGAACTGGTAGCGCTTCACCGTGCCGTCGGGCGCGACCTGGGAGATGCAGACCTGGGTGTTGCCGTGGGGGTGGTAGTGTTGGACGAAGTAGATGTCGCCGTTGGGCGCGACGCAGTGGCCGCGGTTCGAGTTGCCGTGGCCGCCGAAGAGCTTGGGCACTTCGGGCTTGCCGTCGGCGAAGGCGAGGGTCTTGCCGGCCGGGTCGAACTTGCGGAGTCCGTTGTTCCCTGCGAAGTAGAAATTGCGGTCGCGGCCGATGGCGATCTCGCCGCCCCAGCCCTCGCGGTTGCCGATGTCGAGGGGCTGTCGGCGCAGGAATTTGCCGGTCTTCCCGTCGAAGGCGCGCCACTTGCCCGCGTAGATGGTCTCGGTGGCGTCGTCCACGGTCATCAGGTTGCCCTCGAAGCCGGCCGATTCGTCGGAGTAGGGGCCGGTTTGCATGGCGTAGAGGCTGCCCTGGAGGTCGAAGCGGTCGCCCAGGTCGGCCACCTTGTCGCCGCTGCCGAGCCAGAGGATGGGTGGCTGGGCGTTGGCGTCGAGGGCCATGACCAGCTCGTTCTGCCACTTGGCGATGGGCGCGCGCGCCACCTCGGTGGGCTCCTGAAGGCTCTTGAGCTTGAGGAGCGCGACGTTCTTCGCCCCTTCGCCGGAGGCGCAGGCGAGGACGTAGAGGGCGCCGGTCTTGCGGTTCACGAGCACCTTGTTCGCGCCGGGCAGGGGAATTTGCTTCAGGGGCGAGCCATCGGGCTTGAAGATGGCCAGGCGGCCGTTCCCCGTGTCGGCGACGACGATGTTGCCCTGGGCATCCACGGCGATGCCGCGGGGGTTGCTCAGATGCGTGGCGTCGTTGCCAGGCTTCTGGAACTCGCCGATGAACGGCTTGGCGAAGTCGTCGAGCAGCTCCGGCGCGCCCCAGGCGACGCGATAGACGACGTCGTGCGGCTCGCCGTGGTCGTAGAGGCTGCGGCCGTGGAGGCCGGTGACATAGATCGTCTTCTCGTCGGGGGCGAGGGCGACATACATCTCGCCGCCGAGGGAGAAGCGCGAGATCTGCGGGCCGAGGAGGTCGGGGGGCGCCGAGCCGTCGGTGCCCAGCCTCATCAGCCGCCGGCCGTGGCCCATGCCCCGCATGCACAGATTGGTCAGGAGGATATGACCGTCCTTCGCGATGACTGTCTGCTGGGTGCCGATGGCCGGGCACTCGGGCAGCCACGAGTGGTTGAGGGCGTTGTAGAGAATGGGCAGCCACGAGCCGTCGCCGATGGCGATGGGCTGAATGCCCTTCATCTTCTCGGCGGGCAGGCCGCTGGGGAAGGGGTAGACCTGGCGAAGGTAGCGCCCTTCGCGGTCGAAGACGCGGATGCCGCTGTTCGCCCAGCCGTGGTCCACCGACACGCCGCCGGTGAAGACATAAAGGTCGCCCTTCTCGTCCACGGCCAGGCTGCGGATGTGGCCGACGCCCGGCTTCCAGCCGATGATCCGCTCGAAGCCGGCCTTGAGGCCGAGGCCGACGTGGACGTTGTAGGTGCCCTCGGGCAGGTCCTTCCCGTCGTCGTCCTTGCCGTCCCAGGTGAGGGTCTGTTCCAGGGAGTCGGCCTTGAGGGGCTCGGGGGCGTTCTTGCCGAGGACGCCTGCGGCTAGGTGGCGGACGATCTTGCCCTTCTCGTCGGTGACCCAGACGGCGGCATCGGTGGGCGCCTTGGCGGCGAAGCGCACGGACGCCCCCTTGCGCTCGCGGCTCACGCGGGGCGCGCGGGCGAACTCCGCCGGCGGCGAGGGCGGCTCGGCCAGGGCGGGCGCGGCCACCTTCGGCTTCTGCTCCTTGAGGCCGAGGGCCGCCAGATTCATCCCCTTCGCCGCCATGTAGCGGGCGAGTTGAGGGTGAGCAATGTCGCCCTTCTGGAAGTAGAGGTAGGCGAACAGCTCGGGCTCGTGGCCCGTGCCGAGGTAGTTGGGCCGCCAGCCGTAGTCGAAGTTCTGCCAGCCGGGCGTCTCGTCCATCGTGGGGCGGCGTGCCTGGCGGATGCGGAAGAAGTTGGCGCCCCACAGCTTGGGGAACTCGCCGGGCTTGATCCCGAGGTCCTCGAAGGACACTCGGCACTCGCAGCGCCAGCCGCGGTCGCCGCGCCACGTCTTCACCTGGAGGCTGGGCGGGTTCCACGTCAGGTCGTTCTTCATGTGCCGCTTGTTGTGGGCAGCCTTGGGGTTCACGGCAAGGTAGAAGTACCGGTAGTCCTCGGTGCGGCCGGGGTCAATCAGGTTGTCAATGCAGTCGTCCAACCACAGGGCGCCGGGGTCCACGCCGTCGCAGTCGGCGCGGATTTCCTGCATGAAGTCCTCCTCGCAGTCATAGCCGATGTAGAAATACTTCGCGTCGGCGAGGAGGCGGACGCGGGTGCGGTTTTTCTCGACCTCGCCGGGCACGAAGAGGTCGAGGTAGCGGAGTTCGAGGGGGAAGCCCTTCTGCCAGACGGGGTCGCTGAGGTCGCCGCGGACCTCAGGGCCTTTCTCGACGAAGGGCACGAGCGCCACCGGGCTGCGGAAGTACTCCTCCAGCTCGGCCTGGCTGAGGTCGAAGCCGGGCGGCGGCGTCCTCTTGTCGGCTTCGGCGGGCCGGGGCGTCGGCTTCACGACGATGTTCTCGACGCCCTTGAGCTTCTCGGGCACGACCTTGCCGCTGGGGATGTAGACGATGCCGAACATCGCGGGCGACGGCGAGAAGGTGGCGAGATCGGCGCAGGCCTTCCAGGAGGTCGTCCAGTTCGCGTAGCCGATGTCGCCCGGCTGCACGGAGTCGTAGAGATTGGCGTTGCGCTTGCGGAAGAAGTTGGCCGGCCAGGCGACCTCCATCTTCGCGGGGTCGGTGAGGACGCCGGCGAAGGGGATCTTGACCTCAGCGCACCAGCGGTTGGGGTAGACGGCGGCCTTGGCGGCGAGGCCCTCGACCGTGGTGGGCTTGCCAGGGCGTGCGTCGCCCTCGAGGTAGCGATAGGTGCGTGCCCAGACGGCGCCCTTGGGGTTGACCTTGATGAGCACGAAGGCGTTGGAGTGGCTCGCGTCGCACCAGCGGTTGCCGCGAGGCTTGAGGACGATGCTCACGTGGTCGTCCTCGGCCACCTTCTCGTCGTAGTCGCCCGTGGCGCTGGCCTTGAGGGCGTGAAGCTCCACGCAGTCGAAGGCGACGTAGAGGTTGGCCGCGTCGCAGGCGAGGCGGACCTGGGTGGTCTCCTTCGGCTTGCCCGGCGTGGTGGGGTCGCAGAAGCCGAAGTGCAGCGGCTCGGCGCCCTGCCAGGCCTTGTCGTTGAGCCTGCCATCCAGCACCGGCGGCTCGGCCACCTGGGCGGCGACGGCGACCGGCTCGACGTACAGCGTCTGAACCGCCTCGCGCGTGACCGCGCCGCCGCGCGCCGCCACGGACAGGACCGATAGGACGGATAGGACCGATAGGACGGAACGCTTCGCCATCGGCGGTCTCCTGAAGGTGGCTCACTTCGCCGCGTGCGCCCGCAGGGCGCCTTGCCAGGCGGGGATGCCAACATACCAGAACGTGGTCGTGGTGTAAACCCATCCATGGCCGTCGTGAGGCGTGTAGGCCGGGAACGTGTTCTCCATCGCGTCGGTCGAGAGGTCGGTGGTCGGAGCATCCTTGGGGATGCCCGAGTGAAAGCCCTTGGCGCGCTGGACGAGCCATTCGAGCGCCCGCTTGTCGCCCGTGGTGCGGTAGTAGTGGGCGAGCATGGGGCAGGCGCCGATGTGGTTCGACCAGGCGGCCTGCCGCTTCCCGTCGGGGCCGAGGCCCTCGAGGGCAAGCGTCCAGTCGTTCAGCATCTTGTCGAGGGCGGGGTCGCCGTAGACGTCGGCGATTTCGATCAGGGCCAGATGGCCGCCGAACGACCAGATCCAGAGGTCGCCGCGCGGGTCGGCGGGCGGGGCGCCGGGGGCGTTCGACGCCCAGTCCCAGTTCGCCTGGGCCGCGGGGTAGCCATTGTGGTCCTTGGCGAACTTCACCTGAAGGTCCACGTAGCCCTTGATGCGGTCGAGGTACTTGGGGTCGAGGGTCATCTCGTGGCCCATGATCATGGCCCAGAGGATCGCCTCGTCGCCGTCGGCGCTCATGTACTGGCTGCGGCGCATCTTGAGCGCGGAGGCGAGGATGCGGTCCATGTATTCGCGGAGCACGGGGTCGCCGGTCTGGTAGCAGGCGAGGCGGAAACCGGGCGGGGAGCCGACGCGTGGGCCGAAATAGCCGTCGGACCAGTGCTGGCAGTTGTGGCGGCGGCCGCACAGGTCAATGCCGCTGGTGGTCGAGCTGGTGTAGCGCAGCTCGCCGAGCCGGCCCCTGGGGCTCATCAGCGGCTGAGGGTTGGCGTGGCGGACGTCCACCTCGAAGACGTGGAGGCTCATGGCCTCGGCCGCCTCCCAGATGCGGCGGTTGCCCGTCATCAGCCAGGCGAGGTGGTAGTTGAGGTCGCGGACGGGCTCGTTGTTGTACCAGCCGTAGCGGCCGTCGTCCACGGCCCAGCGGTGGCGGTAGGCGTCGTAGACCTGGATTTCGTCGCCGAAGTCCCAGAAGCCAAGCCAGCGCCAGTAGTCGCGGTTGTGGCGGTGCATGCGGGGCAGGTGGTAGAGCACGTTGTCGTAGTGCGGGTCGTTGGTCGCGGCGCCGTGCTCGGCCACGTGGCCGACCGCCAGCGTGTCGGCCACGTAGCGGGGTCGCACCCGCGCCAGCGGCGGATTGAGCATCGCCTTCACCAACGGCAGCGACTGCTCCTCGCCAGCGCGCTGGAAGGACCAGCATGCCTCGTGAGTCCGCAGCGCGCCGAAGGCCGTGCCCCAGCCGGTCGCCGACGACTCGCCGTCGCCGTAGTGGAAGGCGTAGCGGCGCAGGTCCATCGGCGGCACGCGGGGCGAGTAGAAATGCGTCCAGATGCCGTCCTTCGTCACCTCGATCTCCTGCGGCCACATCTCGCGCATGTGCCGCAAGCCGACCGTGACGCCCCACTTGTCGTTGGAGACACCGAGCCAGCCGTCGGCCCGCCGGGCGCTCGTGACCAGCCGGCCGCGCCCCAAGCCACTCCCCCACACGAATGCAGCGTCGGGGCCCTCCTGCACGACGCCGCCGTCGCGGTTGAACACGACACCCATGGCTCCATCCACGACTGTGACTACCTCCTCTCCCGCCTGAGGCGACACAGGCAGGCAGACGCCGAGCTGGCGGAGGAAGTCGTGCGTCACGTCGCCGGCGAACATGAACGTGTGCTGAAGCCGCACAAGGCTCAAGCCGGCGTAGAGATGGAACCGCAGGCTCACGAGCGTGCCGACCTGCGGGCGGTGCTTCGGGTCAATCGTCGAGGCGAGCAGCTTGTGCTTCAGGTTCGCCCGCACGAGGACGACGGCCCGAAGCGGCGACTGCTCCTCGACCTTCAGCTCCGTGACCTCGGCTACGCCGGGATCAAGCTCGCCGGGGTCCACCCACGTCCGCGAGCGGTACTCCTCCGTGTTCGCAATGTGGCTGAACGTGCAGCCGAGGATGTCCTCGCTCGGCTTCACCACCACCTCGTCGTCCGCGACCTTCCCATCCCCATTGAGGTCGAGAGCCACGGAAAGGACGGGCTTGCCGCCTTGATTGGCAACTGACAGCCTCAGCTTCCCCGTGTCCACCGAGACGCCGCCCGCCCCTTCCGAGACCTTCAGGGGGTTCGGAACCGGGGCAGGAGTCGCCTTGTCGCCGACGACCAGCTTGAGCTTCGCCCCGACGTTCGCCTTCAGCGGCGTCTGGAAGTCGAGGACGAGCCACTTGATGCTCTTGTCGGGCCAGAAGGCCACGGCCCGCGAGACGCAGGGCACGGGCTTGCCCGCCGAATCGAGCAGCGCCGCCTGCTTCTCGTCCTTGAGCACGCCGCGCTGGAGCGGGATGCCGCGCGTCACGGGCCAGGCATCGAGGTCAACCCCGTTCGGCTCGTCCACCCAGATCGGGATCTCGCTCATCGAGCCGGGCTCATGCGAGGCAAACTGAGGGTCCTTCTGCTCGCGGATGGCCTGCCTGGCGAAGACGGGCGCATCGTGCATCTCAGACACCCCGAAGTTGCACTCAGCGGGCGGGAGCTTGGCGAGGGCCTCGCCGATGGCTGCCAGGGCGGGGCGCTTCTTGGGGTCGCGGTAGGCCTGGGCGTTCCGCGTCTCCTCCTCGGCAGGCTCGATGAAGATGTAGGCGGGGCCGGCGGCGAGCTTCGGCGCCGCGGCACTCAGGTCGAGTGGGCGGCAGTAGGGCGACTGGAAGCAGATGCGGAGGACCTTCGCCTGGCTGTCGGCATAGATTTCCTTCGGCGCGACCTTTTCCATGCCCGGCATCCCCGCCGCCACGGCCACGCGGCCATCGGCCACGGCCATCCAGCCGGGATGAACCTTGTGGTGTTGGAGGATGAAAGGCGGGTTGACCTTGCCCCAGGCCTCCCAAACCTCGCACGAGGCGGGCGTGGCCTGGCGGATGCCCGCAAGTTGCCAGAGCATGTGGCCCCACACGCTCGTGTCGTTCTGCTCGGCCACGAGCCAGCGAATCTCGGGAATCTCGACGCCGACGCGCGGAAGGATCGCCGCCGCCACCGTCTTGCGGTCCACCTTCGACTTGCCATCGGAGGTCGGGTGGAACGTGAGCGAGAGCGGGAGCGCGAGGCCGAACGACGTGAGCCAGCAGCCCTTGCACGCCTCAGGCATCGCCAGTTCCGCCGAGACCGCCATCGCCGGGCCGCTGCCGGCCACGGCGATGCGAACGGTGAAGGGCGCCTCGCCGAGGCCATCGAAGGCCACCGCCCCAGCGATCTCGACCTCGCCCCTCCCCTCCCCTTGCTTGCCAGAGACCCGCGCGACCTTCACCGTCCCGCCGACCTCCTTCCCGCGGATCGGCTGGAGGGGCGGGACCTCCCCAGCTGGCACGGCCAGTGAGGCGAACAGGCCGCCCGCAGGCAATGGGGCGCAGACCTCCGCCTCGCCCAGCTTCGCCGCTGTCACGAAGCCGTTGCCGCCGGCGTCGAACACCAGGGTGAGTGGCCCGCGGGTCACGGTGGCCTTGCCGGCCGCCGATTGCACACGGACTGGCTCTCCGGCCCAGGCCGACAACGACAAGAGGGTCACACAAAGAAAGGCGCGAGCGTGTTGCATGGCAGCATCCCTCGGATGGTTGAACGAGAGACTCCGAAGGCTACTATAGGCAGGCGAGCAGCGGCGTGCAAGAGGGGAAACAGCCGGCGGCAGGGCGAAAAAAAACTAGGGCGAGGAATAGGGAAGGCCAAGAGGCGGCTCGTCCCCGTTCGAGCACGCAACGACCCTTGACCTTTCCCTATTCCTCGGCCCCTTCTGGTCTCGCAACCCCCAGGGCCGCACACCGTTTGCCGCGATGCAGGGAGAACCCGTCCCCGTTTTCGGGTCCTCAGCACAATCAAGCACCCTCGGCTGCGGCGCATCGCAGCCCCGTTGGTGGGGTCAGCGAGAGATCTTGCTCCTTACTTTCGTGCCCGTCGTCGCCGTCGGGCGGCCGCGGCTCACGCCACCTGTGTCTCAGGCACGTCGTCGAACCGCACGGCCACCTTGGTCGAGACACCCGCCTCGTGCATCGTGATGCCGTAGAGCACGTCGGCCACGGCCATCGTTTGCTTCGAGTGGGTGACGATGATGAACTGCGAGTCCTTCAGGAACTCGCGCAGGAGGCTGACGAATCGCCCGATGTTATTGTCGTCGAGCGGGGCGTCCACCTCGTCGAGAATGCAGAAGGGGCTGGGCCTGGACTTGAAGATGGCCAGCAGGATGGCGGCGGCGGTGAGGGCCTTCTCGCCGCCGGAGAGGAGGCTGATGCGGCTGAGCTCCTTGCCCGGCGGCTTGGCGATGATCTCCACGCCCGCCTCCAACACGTCCACGCCGGCCTCCAGCACGATATCGGCCTTGCCGCCGTTGAAGAGCTTGCGGAAGAGCATCTGGAAGTTCTCGCGGACCGCGGCAAAGGTCTGCTCGAAGAGCTGGCGGCTCTGGCGGTTGACTTTCCGGATGACCTCCTGGAGCGCGCCCTTGGCCTTCTGGAGGTCCTGCTCCTGGGCGGTGAGGAAGTCGAGGCGGTCCTCGAGCTGCGTCTGCTCCTCGATGGCCAGCAGGTTCACGGTGCCCATGCCGTCGAGCTTGCGGCGCAACTCGTCCACCTCGCCCTGGAGCTCCGCCCAGTCCACCTCAGGCTCCTGGTAGCCTTCGTGGAGCGCCAGGAGGTCCTGCTGGTGTTCCTCGCGCACTTTCTCGACGAGGTCGTTGCGGCGGAGATCGGCCTCGCTCACGCGGAGCTGGAGGGCCTGCGCCTCCTGCTCGGCCTCGTGGAGTGCAGCGGCCTTGGCCTGCGCCTCGCCGCGAAGGGCCTGGATGCGTTCGAGCAGCTCGGCTCGGCGGTTCTCCCCCTCGACGCGGCCCTGCTGAAGCGCGTCCTTGCGGGCGAGGAGCGAACGAATCTCCTGCTCCTTCGCCGCGATGTCCGCGGCCGCGCCACGCCGGCGCTCGGCCAGGACTTCCAACTCCTCCGTCGCCTGTCGCTGGGCCGCCTCGCCATCGGACGCTTCGCGGCGCAGCCGGTCGACGCTGCTCCGCAGGTGCTCGCGCTCCGAGGCCCGCTCGGCGCGGGTGACCGCGAGGTCGCCAGCCTTCCGCTCGAGGCCGGACCGCTGCTCGTCCAGGGCCTGGCGCTCGCGTTCCACGGCGCCGAGGCGAGTCTTGAAGTCCTCTTCCTCGCGGTCGGCTGCCTGGATTCGCTCGCCGAGTGCCGCGCCGCGCGCCCGACGCTCATCGAGCGAGGCCGCCAACTCGTCGAGCTCGCTCCTGGCCGCAACGTCCTCGGTCTCGAGCGCTCGCACGCGGTCGCCGAGCCGCGACAGTTGCTCGCGCGCCGTAGCCAGGTCGAGGTTCAGGTGGTTGAGGGTCCGCACGGCGTCCTCGAGCTCGGTGTCGAGGACGGCGGATTCGTTGATGAAGTGCTCGCGGCGCTGTCGGAGCTGGGCGAGGCGCTCCTCGGCCTCCGCGATCACGGCGGACAGCGTGCGCAGCTCGTTCTTGCGCGAGAGCAGGCCGGTGCGCTCCCTGGGGCTGCCGCCGGAGACCATGCCCCGGGGGTCCACGACGTCGCCGCTCAGGGTGGCCAGGCGAATCTGAAGGTCGGGCCGCCGGGCGATGTCCACCGCGGCCTCCAGGTCGCGGACGACGAAGGTGTCGCCGAGGAGATGCTTTACGGCGGGAGCCACGGCGTCGCTGTACTGGATGAGGTTCAGCGCGTGGTCAACGACGCCGGGATGCTCGAGGGTCTCAAACCCGTTTCGACCATTGCCGCAGAGGCGGTCGAGTGGGAGCAAGGTGCTTCGACCGCCGTCAACCGCCTTGAGGTGGGCGACGGCCTGGGCAGCGGAGTCGAGCGTGTCAGCCACAAGGTGCTGCACGGCCCCACCGAGGGCAGCTTCGATGGCGAGGGCGTATTGTGGCTCAACCTGGAGGAGGTCGGCGACCATTCCGTGGAGGAACTGCCTGTCGGCTTGACGCTCCAGGAGCGTCTGGGTGCCTAGCTCCACTCCCTCGAAGCGGGCCTCGAGATCCTCGAGCATGTCCCGGCGCGTGTTGTGCACGCTGAGCGCGTTGGTGAGTTCGGCGATCTGCTCGCCGAGGGTTTCGATCTGGGCGCGTAGCTCGCCGCGCTCCTCGGCGCGGGCGGCGAAGCGGGCCTCGGTTTGCGCGACGCTGTGCTCGAGGCCTTCGATGGCTTGACCCGCCGCCTCTCGCTCCTGGGCCAGCTCGGCCAGGAGACGCGCGATCTCGTCCCGGCGACGCTCGAGGCGCTGCCGGTGGGCGTCGAAGGCCCGGCACTCGCTCTCGATGGCCGCCAGCTCGTTCTGGTGGCCGGCGCGGCGGCGCAAGACATCGAGCAGCCCCGTCCGCAGGCTCTCGCTGCGTCGGGCCAGCTCCGCGCACTGCCCGCTGATGCCCTGAAGGGCCTGGCGGGCGCGGGTGATCTCGACCTCGATCTGCTGGAGCTCGCCCTGGAGCTCTCCCGACCGGCGCTGCGCCGTCTCCAGGCCGCTGAGCGCGGCCTCGACCCGCGTGCCGAGATGGCGCAACTCGTCCTGCGTGCGTTGCTCGCGGGCCTCGGCGTCGCGGATGCGCTCGCGGTTGAGGCGGATCGACTCTTCGGCGGCCTCGGTCTGGGCCTGGAGCTCCGCGCACTGGCCTCCCACGCGGGCCAGGCGCTGGTCGTTCTCGATGCTCTCCGTCTCGCGGGCGGTCCGGTCGGCCCCCAGGCGTTCCAGGGTCGCGGCCAGGGCCTCCTGTTGCTGATCGCAGGCGGCGATGGCGGCCTCCGCCTCGGCCCGCTGCTGCACGAGGCCGTGATAGCGGTGCAGCGCCTGGGCGAGGCGCAGGCGACCGAGGGACTCGGCGTACTCCTTGTAGCGGCGCGCCGCGGCCGCCTGGCGCCGGATCGAGCGGAGCTGCTTCTGCAGCTCCTGGATGGTGTCGCCCAGCCGCAGGAGGTTCTGCTCGACCCGTTCGAGCTTGGCGAGCGCCGCCCGGCGCTTCGCATTGTATTTGGAAATCCCCGCAGCCTCCTCGAACACCGCCCGGCGATCCCGAGGGTTCGACTGGAGGACCATGTCAATCTTCCCCTGCTCGACGATCGAGTAGGCGTCCATCCCGATCCCGGTGTCCATCAGCAGCTCGCGGATGTCGCGCAGGCGGCAGGGCTGGCCGTTCAGGAGGTATTCGCTCTCGCCCGAGCGGTACAGGCGGCGTGTGACCGCCACCTGCTCGTACTCGATAGGCAGGGCGTGGTCGTGGTTGGACATGCTGAGGGTGACCTCGGCGTAGCCCATCGAGCGCCGGCCCTCGGAGTTGCCCTTGAAGATCACGTCGGCCATCTCCGAGCCGCGCAGAGCCTTCGGGCGCTGCTCGCCCAGCGCCCAGCGCACCGCGTCCACCACGTTGCTCTTCCCGCAGCCGTTCGGCCCCACGAAAGCCGTCAGGCCGCGCTCGAAGAGGAACTCCGTCTTGTCCGCGAAGGACTTGAAGCCGTAGAGTGTGAGTTTGTCGAGTCGCATCGAACCTGGCCTGTCAAGCGAGCAAGAGGTGTCGGGTCGAGCCAGGAGCCCACGCGGTACCGGTACAGCAGGGTACACCCTCTGTTTAGTTAGTCGAGAGAAAGGACGGGAACTTTAGCGGAAAATCGCTCCCCGCGGGCCCTTTCTCGCAGCCCGGGCTACGCCACGACAATGGAGTTCTCCGCGCCGCACGAGGCGCACAGGGCGCCCGTGAGGCCGACCACCCGCACCTGGTAGCCCCGCCGGGTGATCAAGGTGGCCCCGCACTGGTGGCACCTGGTGCTCGACCCCGCGTCGCTGTAGCAGTTGCCCAGGTAGACGTAGCGCAGGTGCTTCGAGACGATGGCGTGCGCCCGCTGGAGGGTCTCCACCGGGGTCGGCGGCGCCTTGAGCTTGTGGCGGGGAAAGTAGGCGGAGAGGTGCATGGGCACGTGCGCTCCCAACTCGCCCGCGACCCAGCGCCCAAGCTCGTCGAACTCCTCGTCGGTGTCGTTGTGGCCTGGGACGACGAGGTTGGTGACCTCGAGGTGGGTCCGGCGCGAGGCGGCCCGGGCGTTCGCCAGCACCGGCTCTAACGTCCCACGGCACAAGCGCTTATAGAACTCGGGGCGGATCGCTTTGATGTCCAGGTTCATCGCGTCAACGTAGGGTAGCAGCTCCTCGAAGGGCTCGGGGCTGGCGTAGCCGTTGCTGACCAGGACGTTGACGAGGCCGGCCTCGCGGGCCAGCTTGGCGGTCTCGAGCACGTATTCGAACCAGATGAGCGGCTCGTTGTACGTGTAGGCAATGCCGATGGAGCCCTCGCGCCGCGCCGCCTGGACGGCTGCGGCGCTCTTCAGCGGCGAGGTCGCCGCGTCGGCCTGCGAGATCCCCCAGTTCTGGCAGAACTCGCAGGCGAAGTTGCACCCGCGCGTGCCCAGCGACAGAATGCTGCTCCCGGGGTGGAAGTGGTACAGCGGCTTCTTCTCGATCGGGTCCATGGCGACCGAGGTGACCTGCTCGTAGATTTCCGAGTAGAGCGTGCCCGCGCGGTTCCTTCGCACGCCGCAGAGGCCGACCCGTCCCTCGGCGATGACGCAGTTGTGGGGGCAGAGGTGGCACTGGACACGTGCCTCGCCGCGCTTGTCGTAGTAGGCGGCTTCCTTCATCGGGTGCGTCCGCGGGCGAGGGCTTCGCCCCTGAGGCGGCAGCCGGCGACGAATTCGGTGGCGGCGGAGGCCATGTCGCGCAACTGGTCGCGCGAAAACGGCCGCAGCTCCTGGTACGCAGGGTCAATGCAGTTCAGCGGCGCGAACTGCTGGAGGACCAGGGTCTCGGCGGGGCCGAGCTCGCGGGCGATCTCGATGATGTCGCGGGCACAGTGAAGGCCGGGCACCACGGTGGTGCGGAATTCGTGCTCGATCCCGCGCGAGCGCAGGAGCCCGATCGTCGCGCGGACAGCCTCGGGGTCCACCGGCACACCGGCCGCCGCGCTGTAGCGCTCGTCGAGCGGCGCTTTGATGTCCAACGCCACGGAGTTGACCAGCCCGGCATCCATCAGCTCGCGAACCACCTCGGGGCGCGAGCCGTTGGTGTCGAGCTTGATCCCCGCCAGATGCTCGCGGAGCACGCCGAGGAGGCCGGCGAGCCCCTCGTGCAGCGTGGCCTCGCCGCCCGAAACCACCGCGCCATCCACCCAGCCCCGGTTGGCCTGGAGGTGCTCGACGATGGAACCGAGGGACACGTCGGGGATCTCGTCGGGCCGCAGCACCAGGTCGCTGGCGTGGCAGAACGGGCACCGGAAGTTGCACCCTGGCAGGAACAGCGCGCAACTCACCCGTCCTTCCCACTCAATCAGGCTGGTGGGCAGGAAGCCTTTGATCCGGGGAAGCCCATCACTCATCGGCAACGTTCCCAGGCCACGGCACGGTCACGAGCGACGCACCCAGGCGTGTCTCAGGCGGTTCCTGCGAAATGCTGCTTCAGCTCCAGACTGTCGGGGACCACGCCATCCCAGCGCACCAGGTCGCGCCCGTTGTCCTTGATAATCGTCGTCGGGACATCGAAGACGTCGCAGAAGGCGCCCTCGGCCATGCCGTCCACGGTGTCCATGTCGAAGAAGGTCATGCTCACCGCTTCGAGCAGGCCCAGCTTCTCGATGAAGTGCTGGACCTTGTGCTTGGTGCTCTCGCACTTGCCACAGTTCTGCTTGCCGAATACGCGGATTTCCATGTGCAGGCCCTCTAGACGGTGAGTTTCTCGGGGATCGGGGACTGGGCGACGGGGAGGACGTAGCGCCCGGCGTGGCGGTCGCGCAGCTCGCCGATCTTGCTCTTGTTCCAGTTGGTGATGCGGCTGTAGTAGCCCACGATGCGGGTGAGGCCGTGGACATCGGGAGAGTCGCAGACCGGACACGTGTCGTGCAGTCCCACCTCCATGCGGTGGCACGCGCTGCACACGGTGAACTCGGGCGAGATGGTGAGTTGCGCGCAGCGCGTCTGCTCGAAGGTCTTGCGGACCAGGTTCAGGACGCTTGCGGCGGGCGGCAGCTCCTCGCCCACGAAGGCGTGGATGATGGCGCCGGACTCGATCATGGAGTGGAACTTGCTCTGGGTGCGGATGCGAGTCACGATGTCCACCGGGGCGTCGGCCCGCAGGTGAATGGAGTTCGTGTAGTAGAACTCGTCGCGATCGATGTTGCCCTTGATCACCTCGCGGGCCTCGGGAAAGTTGCGCAGGTCCACCTTGGCCATGCGGCGGGCGGCGCTCTCGGCCGGGCTTTCTTCGAGGGAGAGCTTGAGGCCGAGGCGCTTGCCGTCGCTCTTGGCCTTGAAGTACATGTGCGAGATGACCTTGAGGCCGAGCTTGAGGGCCGCCTCGCTCTCGTGAAGCTCCTCGCCGGTGAGGAACTGGATGGCCTCGTTGAGGCCGAGCAGGCCGATGATGTAGGTGCACTTGTCGAGGTCCACGTAGGGCCGGCCGTCGAGTGCCGGCTTGCCGATCTGCCACAGGGGCATCGCGGGCGAGCTCATCAGCTTGGCGATGAAGCCGCGCTTCTCGATGTGGGCCTGCACCGCGATGTCCATCATCGCCTCGATCTCCCGGATGAACTCGTCCACGTGCCCGCGGCCGGCGCGGTAGGCGGCCTGGGGCAGGTTCACCGTCACGTTCTGGAAGCCGCAGAAGCGCATGCTCTCCAGATGCTTGATCATGTACACGTCGTCTATGGCCGTCCGCAGGCGGCAGCAGGCGCTCAGAGTCACCTCGTCGCGGTCGAAGACGAAGTACGGCACGCCGTTCTCGCTGGCGATCTGGCAGGCATATTCGAGGAGCTCGAACTGCTTGGGGTCGCGGAACGTGTCGGCGTTGACGTGGAAGTCGCACTTGGGGAAGGCGAAGATGTGGCCGTTCTGGTCGCCGGCGCGCCAGGTGTCGAGCATCGCTCGCGTGAAGAGGCGGGCGGTCTCCGCGTAGTCCCCGTAGGTCTTCCCGGTGTACTGTCCGCCCGGCCCGATCGCCGGCACGTCCCACAGGTACCGCGGCACGCCCGAGTGGATGTTGAAGTCCAGGAACAGGGTCTGCCCGCCCCGCGAGAAGGCGCTCTGCGACCCCGAGAACACCAGGTGCTGGGCCTCCTGGCACATCTCCTTGTAGCCCATGCCCTCGAGGTACGGGGCGTAGAGCACGTTGATGTAGCCGACCCCGAGCGCGCCGGCGTAGTAGGCCTGCATCGAGGCCAGGAAGGTGTTGAGGTGGCCGGTGAGCGTGCGCGCGTGCTTGGCCGGGGCCGACGAGGTGTCGAGGTTGCACAGCGACAGGCCGTATTTCTTGATGTATTCGAGGGAGTGCGACGAGCAGTAGACGCGCGTGGGATAGCCCAGGTCGTGGAGGTGGACCTTGGCGGCGAGATGAGCGTCGGCCACGTCGCGCGAGAAGACCTCCTGGAGCGCGTACTGCTTCAGCGTGGTCTCGGCGATTGCCAGGTTGATGGCCTCGGGGTTGTTGGCCCCGATGTTCGAGTTCTCCTTCGACTTCGAGAAGACCAGCTCCTCGAGGTCGTACTTGGGGATGCCGATGGACTTCTGGCGCTCCAGCTTGGCGGCCAGCCCGCGCTCGAAGAGCTCGTTGTCCACCAGCTCGCGAATGAGCGCGGTCGAGATGCGGTTGAGCCCGGAGTCGAAGATCTTGCGCTCGACGGCCCGCGCGATGTCGAACGCCACGCGCTGGTCCATCTGCGCCTCGTCCACCAGCGCGCTCGCGATCCGCCGGCGGTCCCACGGCAGCAGCTCGTCGCGCGTCCCGGGATCCACCAGCAGCGTGATGTCGGTCGAGCCGCCGCCCGCGCCGTCGCGGATGGGCTTGCGGACGCGCACCGAGTCGCGGCGCCGCGCCCGGCGCTCGCGGTAGAGGATGTACGCCTTCGCCGTCCGCGCGTGCCCCGTCTCGATCAGGACCCGCTCGACCACGTCCTGGATGTCCTCGATGCCGGGCGCGCGCCCGTCGAACTCGCGCTCGAGGAACATGGTGGCGACGCCGGCCAACTCGTCGGCCAACTGGCGGTCTTGCCCGCCCACGGCCTGCGCGGCCTTGAAGACCGCGTCGGCGATCTTCGATTCGTCAAAGGGCACCCGGCGCCCGTCGCGCTTACGAACCTCTTGAATCTTTGCCATTGGCTCGTGCTCTCCTCTCCAACATCGGTCGCAACTCCTCGAGGAATTGACTGATGTCCTTGAAGGCCCGGTACACGGACGCGAAGCGGACGTAGGCCACCTGGTCGAGCTCGCGCAGGTGTTGCATCACCATCTCGCCGATTTGCCGGGACGACACTTCGCGGTCCGCGACGTCGGCCAGCTTCCGCTCGATCTCCTGCACGATGCGCTCGAGGGCCTCGGTGGGCACCGGGCGCTTCTCGCACGCCTTCATCAGCCCCTCGAGGACCTTGCGCCGGTCGAACGGCTGCCGCGTGCCGTCCTTCTTCACCACCCGCAACGGGATCTCCTCGATCCGCTCGTAGGTCGTGTAGCGCCGCCCGCACTCCAGGCACTCGCGGCGGCGACGAATCACCCCGCCCGCCTCCGAGCCCCGGGAGTCCACCACCTTGTCGTTATCGGCTTTGCAGAATGGGCAACGCATGGCTTTGGCTCCAATCTCCCACGAGGTATCGAGGTGCGCCAAGCATCGTCGCGCGCCCGACGCCACTCCGTGGCCGGCACGCTCCTCGCCACGCATCCGACCCCGGCTGCGGGCGAGAGGACGGGGACAGTGGGTTGAGGCACGCTCCCTCGGGCGAGGGCAGGTGCGGGCCAGCACGGGGAACGTGGTCAATTCTGGCCCAGCATCTCGGCGTCAGTTTCTCGCCCGACCCAACATCCAGCGGGCGAGGCCACTCCTCGCCCATCGGCGCGCCTGGGACTCTGTCGCGATACCGGTCCTCGCTTCCCTGGTTTCTATGACTACCGGCCGCCAGCGCCGATGGGCAGGATACGCCCAAGCCGCGCCCCGCAGGGCAACCACAGGATGTTGGGTGCTTCGCGCACCCGATGCGCTCTAGATTGTAGCGCGAAACCCAAAAGTGTCAACCAGAAATTCTCGAAAAACCCATGCGATTTTCTAACGTTCTCCTGAAGAAAATTGCACTCGCGGCACCCCCTGATCCCGCGTGATCCGGGTCGCTATGGGGTGACCCAGATCATGCACGCCCCAGACTCGGCCGCGCCCTCCGCATCACGGACCAGTCTTCCCTGTGAATTCTCCCATCCCGCCCAGCCGCCGACGCTCAGCCGACGACGATGTTCACGAGCCGGCCCGGCACGACGACCACGCGCCGCACGGTCTTGCCGGCGATGAGTCCCTTCACCCGCTCGTCGGCCAGCGCCGCGGCCTCCAGGGCAGCCGCTTCCACCCCGGCGGGGACAAGGACCTTGGACCGCAGCTTGCCGTTGACCTGGACGGGGACCTCGATTTCTTCCTCCTTCGCGGCCTCGGCGTCATAGGTCGGCCACGGATTGCGGAAGATGCTGGGCGCGCCGCCCAATCGCCCCCAGAGCTCCTCGCAGATGTGCGGGGCGAACGGTGCAAGGCACTGGACGGCCAGCGAGAGCGCCTCTTTCACCGCCCCCGGGTGCCCGGCCTTCTCCGCGCGGTCGCGCAACTCATTCGTCAGCTCCATGATGCCCGCGATCGCCGTGTTGAAGCGGAACGGCGGCTCGAACGCGTCGGTCACGCGCTTGAGAATCTGGTGGGCCTTCCGCCGCAGTGCCCTCGAATCGGGGTCGGAGGGTTGCGCAGCCGAGGGCGGCTGTGCCACATCCCTCAACCGTTCCGCCCAGCCCGTCACCGCGTCCCAGAACCGGTTGAGGAACCGATGAATGCCGATCACCCCCTCGTCCGTGTACACGACGTCCTGGTCGGCCGGCCCCACGAACAGAATGTAGGAGTGCACGGCGTCGGCGCCGGACTTCTCGAACAACTCGTCGGGCGACACGCCGTTGAACTTGCTCTTCGACATCTTAGCCATTTCGACGCGCACGGGCCAGCCGTCGCTCTTCCGCACGAGGCCCTCGATGTCCACTTCGGCGGGGCGCAGCCATTGGCGGTCGAGGACCACGGGCGCGCCGTCGCTCGTGCGCGTCGCCGTGCCGTCCCCGTGCTTGCTCACCTGCTCCTCGGGCACGGGCTCTTTGGTGCCCTTGAGGCAATGGCAGTCGGCCCGGTACGCCGGGGCGCACACCATGCCCTGGCAGAAGAGCCGCTCGAACGGCTCGTCGAAGGCCAGGAGCCCCAGGTCGTGGAGCACCATCGTGAAGAAGCGGGCGTAGATGAGGTGCATCGTCGCGTGCTCGTGGCCGCCCACGTACTGGTGAACGGGGAGCCACGCGTCGCACAGCGCCCGGTCGAACGCCCCGTCGTCCTTCCGCGGCGTCACGTAGCGGAGGAAGTACCACGAGGAATCCACGAAGGTGTCCATCGTGTCGGTCTCGCGGCGGGCGGGGCCGCCGCACTTCGGGCACGTGGCGTTCACGAACTCGGCGCAGCGGGCGAGGGGCGATTCGCCGGTCGGCTTGAACTCGACGTTTGGCGGCAGCTCCACGGGGAGCTGGTCCTCGGGCACGGGGACCTCGCCGCACGTGTCGCAGTAGACGATGGGGATGGGCGCGCCCCAGTAGCGCTGGCGCGAGAGCAGCCAGTCGCGCAGCCGATAGCTCACGGTGAAGTCGCCCACGCCGTGGTCCTTGGCATACTGCGTCATCGCCCGCTTGGCCTCTTCGTTGGGCATCCCGTCGAAGGGGCCGGAGTTCACCTGCACCCCAGGGTCAATGTAGGCCGCCGGCATCGTGTCGGGGTCGAGCGTCTCGCCTTCGGGCTGGATGACGACTTTGATGGGAATCCCGTATTCGCGGGCGAACAGGAAGTCGCGCTGGTCGTGCGCGGGCACGCCCATGACGGCGCCCGTGCCATAGTGCATCAGGGCGTAGTTGGTGACCCAGATCTCGGCCTTCGAGGCGTCGAACGGGTTGACGACGTAGTGCCCCGTGGGAATGCCTTCCTTCTTGCTCTCCTCGCTCGTGCGCTCGATGGCGGACTGCATGCGCAGGCGCTTCACCACGTCGAGCAGCTCGGCCCGTCGCGGGTTGTTGGCCAGCAGCTTCTCGACGTGCGGGTGCTCGGGGGCGATGGCCATGAAGGTCACGCCATAGGTCGTGTCGGGCCGAGTCGTGAAGACGGGCATCCCCTGGCCGTCCAGCGGCGTGCCGGGCGCCGAGAGGGTGAAGTCGAGCCGCGCGCCCTCGCTCCGCCCGATCCACTCCTGCTGCATCTTCAGCACGCTGTCGGGCCACTTGCCCGCGAGCTTCGCGTGGCCGTCGAGCAGCCGCTGGGCGTAGCGCGACATGGCGAAGAACCACTGCTCGAGGTCGCGCTGCTCGACCGGCGTGCCGCAGCGCTCGCAGCCGCTGTCGTGCACCTGCTCGTTCGCCAGCACGGTCTGGCACGAGGGACACCAGTTCACGGGCGCCATCTTCTTGAAGGCCAGGCCCGCCTTGTAGAACTGGAGGAAGAGCCACTGCGTCCACTTGTAGTAGCCAGGGTGCGAGCAGGCGACCTCGCGGGTCCAGTCGTAGCCCCAGCCGGCGCGGATCATCTGCTGGCGCATCTTGTCAATGTTGCGCTTCGCCGACGCCGCGGGCGGCACCCTCGCCGCGATGGCGGCGTTCTCGGCGGGCAGCCCGAAGCTGTCCCAGCCCATCGGCGTCAGCACGTTCTCGCCACGCATCAGGTGGTAGCGGACAACGCTGTCGCCGATGCTGTAGCAGATCACGTGCCCCATGTGCAGCGCCCCGCTCGGGTAGGGGTACATGGTCAGCACGTAGTAGGGCGGGCGCGAGGTGTCGGACGTGTCGCAGCGGAACAGGCCGGTCTCGTGCCAGAACCGCTGCCACTTTGCCTCGATCTCGGCGAACGGATACGACGCCTTGGCCATCGGTGCCTCCTGGCTCAGCCTCAAGCAGCGAGTCGGGATTATAGCACCCCATCCCACCGCGCGCAAGACAATGAAAATCGCCGGCCGTGGAATCTCCTACGGTCAGGACCCGTGACAGGAACGCCCGAGAGGCACCCCTTGGGATCGCCATTGGGCCATCCTCGGCCTTTCGGCTCAGAGTCGCGCGGGGTTCTCCATTTCCTGCGCCCCGATTTGGCGATTCTCGGCCTTCCGGCTCAGGGTCATACAGACTCTACAGAGTCAACCACTTTTTCGCGCGGTGGGGCCAGGCCTCAACTTACTGCTTACCACCAAAGCACCGCCGGATGCCCCCTACAGGCTGTGGCTGCCTCCCGCCGAACCACAATCCGCTGAGTTTCCCAGTCTTCCCAGTCTTCCCGGTTCCTGGGGGAGGTCTCGTGACCCCCACAGGTTGTGGGCACATCCACGACGAACCACAACATATCCCAAGTCCTCCAAGTCGTCCAACTCGTCCAAGTCGGCAGGTTCATGGGGGAGGTCTCGTGAGCCGGTCGAAGCGGGTCGCGTATGATACCATTCCCGCCCCCACCGAGCTTGCCTCGGTGGAGCGGAGGATTGGACACTACCCGGCGACGCCCCTCCCCGCATCCCCCTCCCCGTCCGCCCGACGGCGGACGGGGAGGGGGTGAGGGGGTGGGGTGCGGCTCTCTCTAGTTGTCAATCCCTTGCCCCACCGACGCGAGGTCGGCGGGGGCAGGAACTTCAGCCAGCCGAACACTCACACGCCCACGAGCCGTTCCGTCGTCCTCGCCCGTCCCGTGCGTCAGCCCTTTGGAGTGCGGCATCTCGATGCCGCTTTCCAGAGACCTTGGGGTCAGC
>Ga0307380_10002944_pt1 | contig 23874 bp, 28 predicted proteins | sample UN3MG_FD_202239 | JGI IMG/M metagenome (GOLD analysis project Ga0307380, IMG submission 202239) | Soil microbial communities from Risofladan, Vaasa, Finland - UN-3 | ecosystem: Environmental > Terrestrial > Soil > Coastal area > Acid sulfate soil | place: Finland: Risofladan, Vaasa | collected... | reverse complement strand
TAAAGAAAGGACGGATGGATTAGTTGGTTGTCCAAGCTTGTTTGTTTCTACGCCATTAGCCGATTTGCCATCTATTCTTGCATACACTTTATATTCAGGGAATTGATCGCCTTCTCCGCCAAGAATAGTGGGTAATGCAACAATCTGACCCTTTGGGTCAGTAAAGTCGCCACCAAATATTTTATTAGCCAATGGGAAATCGACCTTGTTTTCACCATCTGGATCACCGGGCGCACAATCGCCACCAGTAAGCCCAATACAAAATTCAAGTGGTAATTCCCATTCGCATTCGGCTAGGTTTTGAGCCAACTCACACAAAACTTTCTTGGCTTCTTCGTCTTTAACAACAATATGCTCTTTTATTTGTTTATCATACGTAACCGATGCGTCCAATAATTCTTGTCTAAAGTGATTTGCTATATCGTTTAATAAGTCACCTAACCATCTAACACCGATTTCAGTGCATCCACTTTTAAATCCCTTCGGAAGAACAGCAACTAGCACATCATTTTCGTATTCACTTTTAAAAAAACACGCACTATCACCGCCAAGAGTAACACCTATTTTGCTGTCCATGCTAACAGGGTCAATAGATGGCTTCACAATATCAAACAAAAATTCTTCACTAAACGATACTGATCGGTTAATACCAGATGCTATCACTTGGTCTGCTGGCTTACCATCAATCGGAACTCTCATTCTAGATTTAACAACATGCAACTTTCCTGCATCTGCATCTAATTCAAGGCCAACCACAGCAGTGTCGTACACATCATCTAGATCAACAAACTTCACGCCAGTAAAAGATGCCTCTTCAATAGCGTCTTCACCTGTGGTGCCAACATCGCCCTTCGGGCCATCGCCGGTTCCCGGCTTTCCGTCATTTCCTTTTAGTCCTTGTTTTCCAGAAGGACCCTTGCATCCCGGAACGTTAAAGCACAATGTTTTTAAAAATTCTTCTTTCAAAGAAAACGATATGCCTCGTGGGTTCTTTACAGCATCGCTGTCCTTCACGCCACAAGCATCATCAACTAACACGCCATTCTTGTTTTCAACACATTTTATATCAAGACTATCAGAAACTAACTCTATGTTGCCTGATATAATACCATGTGGATTTAAGTCAACTAGATCATATAGTTCAAATTTATCGCCAACAGCAACAGATGATAAATCACCATCTACAAACACTCTGCCCTTATCATTATCAAATATTAAGTAGTCTTTGTTTTTTAATTTGCCAGTTGAAAATCTCATCAACTTAGCGACCATAGAATTCTGAATGTATGGGTTGTAATTTCCGTCTTTATCTTTAGTAAATGGCAATTTGCCATAAATAGTAGTACCGGATTCTGTTTTAACAAACCTCAACACAGAATCGCTAAATAAAGGTTTCACATTAAATGGTTTAACACTGAGAAGTGGCTTTACTACTAATCCAAAATGACCACCTTTATTAGGAATGGTATCTAAAACTTCTTTCAATTCCCTAGATAGCAACCCAGTAGTATCTTCATCGGCTACTGGAATATCTGGGCCAGCACCATCCATGACCCAACAATCAGAAACCGAACTGTAAAACCAAGTTATACCGTAATAATCTATAAATTTTTGTCCATCAAATGGTTTTGATGGTAAAATTGATTTACCTAATTGAGTGCTTGTAGCCATTTTTACTGCTAGGGGGCCTTTCGGCCCCCGTAGTTAGCCTTATGATATTTTAGCCTATCCAGTCATCACCGTTATACCACACAAATCTAGATCCGTTATACCACCCATCACCAAAGATCGGGTTTCTACCAAGCAATATTACCAATCTTGGCAGGATGTCCGTATCATAGTCGATTGTGCTATCGGAAGCATCTATGACCAATTTTACTAGTTTGTGTGTTAGCGCACCAGTCCAACCATATCTTTCGATTGATGGATTTTCTCTCTTAGCTTCCGGAAGACCAGTAGCCGCAGCAGAGAAATCGATTTGATCGCCAAGTCCTTGGTCAGCCTCACAAACATATCTATTACTATCGCTAGGATAAACTGGGGTTTGCAAACCAGCAGTAGAACCAGTTAGAGCCTCTGATTCGCCCCTTGTTGGTATTGTCTTCGGAACTCTATTGACGGCGAAAGAAGAAAGTGTGGCATTTCCCATTGGGAAAACAAATGTCACTTCATCGCCAGCAACAGCAGTTAACGCATCAAAAAAGGCATCAACTTCGCCATCAGTTACGCCCCATTTACTACTAAGTCTTACGTGTCCGTGACCAAATCCCTGTCTGAAGTTGATAGAATTGGAAGTATCCGTTATTAATGGGAATAGATCATCAATCGGATCAATAGCAAGTATTGCCTGAGCTACATCATCTCTCGATAGTGTCAACGACGCAAAATCAATTGGCGTAGAACTAGGTGTGTCGCTGGTGTTGTATGTAGCAAACACAAACCTTATCGAATCAGCATTGGCGTCATCTCTGATTACTTTGCTGATATACACTGGAAAGTAATTGCCGGAAGTATCGCCAGTCGGATTATCTCCATCTGGCGCTATGATCTGAAATTCATCAAATATTGTTTGAGGTATTGTAACTGCCAAAGGAGAACTAGCAGTTCTTGTAGCCTCAGATCTGAATGGATAATTAAAAGCTGTTATCCAAGTATTGACATCTGAGTTAAGCGATGGGATTTTGCTAATAGCGCTGTCGGTCAACATGCCCGAACCGTGCTCAAACACGCCAAATGCAAAATCGTCTTCTTCAGTAGCACCACCAGCAGGATTGTCCTGAGTTTCATAAACTGCAGGGACTAAGAAGAAACCGCTACTATCTTCAGTTCCCGGAACAGGGGGAGCTACAACCGTAAAGAACGATTGATTGTCCGTATCGTCAACATCCAAAGTATTGAATGTTATATCACCAGCAATTGTCGCTGCTTCACCAGTGCTAATAGCAACAGATTCCTCTACTGTGCTAACAGCAGTTACTTGCGATCTTTGGAATCGAAGTTGACTATCTATTTGATAATCTGCTTGGAAAATAGCAACTTCGGCAGTGGAGGCACCATCTTGACCAGTAAATATCAATCTCAAATAACCAGTGTACTCAGCACCAGTGCTAGAATCGGCGTTGGTCCCACTAATTCTCTTAATTTTAGAAAGTCTTATATTGTTCCACTTCTTCGGCAAGGAAACATTTAAATCCCAGATCCAGCTAAGTGGTACCGGTTCTGTTGAAGTACCGCCAAGGTCTAGTAGCGGCTGGAAGACAAACGGGAAAACAGCTTGATGCCCAAGTCTAACTTGCAATAGGTCAACAGCCTTGGCCATAGTCAATTGGCGCAAAGCAATATCAGCATGTGGTCTATTCAAAACTTCGTAATATGCTGGATCGGTGGCTACAAGCCACCTGATGTTAAATTCGTCAGAACCCGTGAATCTAGAGAATAAAGATCCGGGAGCTACTAATGGGACTGTGCTTGGGTTAATCGTAGGCATGTCGCTCCGCCAGTAAAAATTTCAATCTATATATTTAATTAAAGATTATTCTCCATCTAACTATAAGCTCAATATCGCTGGTTTTTCTAATCGGCGCAGACAATATACGATGTGAAAACAATCTGAGCGTATCTTTGTAGACACCAATCTGACCAACTATTGGACTATTGCTAGAATCGACTACTGCACGGTCTAATTGGATGTCTCTACCGCCAACCAATTTTGATATTACTAGATAGTATGGAGAAACTTGATTTAAATTAGTTAAAGCACCAGTTGACGGACCAATTCTGATTTGATCACCTTCTTTTATCAAATCAACATCTGTTTCAGACGAATCGATTGAAATTGTGCTACCACCGCTGGCACTGCAAAGTAATGAAGTCTCATCGTCAGTACCAGTAGATCCAACTCCCTCTAAAAATAATTCGCGAGGGGCACATTCGCAAGCACCAACATTATCGAATGATCTACCGCCAGACAATGCAACTTCAGTAATTGTAAAATAATCGCTATCCGTTGTTCCAAAACCGTTATATTCATCAGTTGCTATTGTTGTTTCAAAAACAACAACATTATCCATCGCTCTTACATCATCTTGTAGAAGCGGAACTCCCGATGGTTGATAGAAATTTTCAAACGATATTGATTCAACTCTTTTAAGTGGTCTTTCAGGCTCAGTTATCGCAATTGGGTTTATTAAATCACCCTCGTTAGTAGCGCCAACTGTTAATTTAACCGGTATGAAACTGTTAGTTACGGTATCAAGATCATAAAATCGCGTATCATTAAATTCTAGTGGTACTCCATTGTCATCATATGAAGCACCAAGAAGAACATATCTCGCTGCAAATTCTTGGTTCGGATCGATATTAGAATCTTCCCAAGCACCAAGACCAGTATTGGCCTGCGGATTCCACACTTGTGTTGATGGCAGTCTGTGAGCCAACATTTCCTTAGCGAAAATCTTTACTAAGTTCGGCTCATTTCGAATCCATACAGTATTACCGTTCTTATCTCTAGCTTCAAACTCAATTTCGCCCTTATAAGTGCGAAATGGATATTTTTCGGGCAGATCTTGGCGAGTCATTAAATAATCTCCTCTTTAATTAGATTTGCCTATATCTTCATCATCACGGCTTGTATTATTCACTGGCTTCATATTTAAAGTGATGACTTGAGGACTTATAAATTGTAGCAATTTTTGTCTAACAAATTCGTCGTTCACAGCAGCAACATAAAAACCATATAATACGTGGCCCTTTTTCGTGCTGGTGTCTATTTTCATTAAAATACTACTATCTTTTATAGCGTCAATTTTAAACATATGGTCAGAAAGTTCCTGCCATTTCACATCTTTACCATCTCTTTTCGTCTTTACTTCGTACACTTGAACATTTTGCTCATCAGCAGAAATATTATATTCAATGTCAAGCTTATTAGCTTGTTCATTGAATGCTTCCCACACATCGATTAAGTCTTGGTTGATGCCTTCTGTTTCACTCATATCACAAGCTTCATCGCTATTTCTGCTAGCATTTTAATTGTGTTAACTAAAAATGCTAAATGTTTTCTAGTTTTACTGTAACTTTCCGCTATTAAATGAGACATTAAAGCCTTACCAATATCATCCATCGCATCATCGAATTCTTCTTTACTAATATTACCTTTTACAAGGTCCTTAAGAAGATTTTCAGACGCTTTAGCGAATTGTTTTCCCTGTTCAAGTTGGTCTTTACCATCTTGCTTAAGGATTTCAAGCCACGACTTCAAGCTTTCTTTTGCAGCCGCGATAATTTTAGCTTTGACTATAGCAAGATCATTGCCATTAAGTTCTTTTTTAGCCATTTTAACCTCGCTTTAAATTATTATTCTGGGTCTACTGGTTCCGGTTCATCAACAGGATCATCAGCAGGGTCTTCCAGAACGTATGGTGCGGGCTTTGGGCCAATGCCACCAGTAACTTCCGGTGCTTCTTCGTCATTTCCAGCAGTTTTTGCCATTTCCCATGCTTGGATTCTGGTACTGGAATTACGCAAGTGCTTCGCGTCTTTTACAGAATCAGCCATATCAGCATCGTTAATAAAACCATCATTCTCGGTGGTCACTTTATTAACATTCCAATAAAGCTGTCTAGTTGCTTTCTTATCTAGAGCGCAACCACCAACGAACAATACTAACAGTAATATTGGTGCAAGATACTTCATTGGAATCTCCATTTAGTGTTCTATACTATATACTACGACTTCTCAATCATCAAGTACCATCACCTGGGCCTACTCGAAAATTAATTACACCGTAACCGTTACCATTTCCGCTATTAACTGAGAATCCACCAACACGGAAATTGGTCCAACGACTACCCAACGTATCATTAAATGATCCCTTACTTATATCATCTAAGAACACTTCGATAAGCGTCCCCGAACCGCCCACCGTTGCAACTACGCGGATTTCTTCATCGCCAGTAATACTACCAATTGCAATTGTTGCAATGCTAGTTGGCACATCAGCAATCACCCTATTAACATGGAGATTGGTACTAATTAAATTAAACTGGTAACCATTTACAATTTCACGACCAAAGAGTAGACCCCAACCACCCGGATTGACACCATTTTCCAACATCAACGCGTGATATACGCCCGTACCGCGTAATAGCGATGCTACAAATACTTGCGTCTCACCGTTTAGGTCCCACGTAGTGGTAGGGGCTGAATATGACATTTCATTATCACTAGGCGTTGCATAAATTGCTCCACTAAGACCAAAAAGAGTAGTGTCAGCTAAATCCTCTCGTAGTGATGCAGCCATTGTATACGCACCATCGGGCACGCCACTAAAGTCTATTGTGTAACCGACAGTACCAGTTCCTGATATTGTAAACTGTAAGATGGAAACTCCACCTATTATGATAGAAATCGTTACACTAAATGGTCCTGAGCCGGGAAGTATAGAAATTCCAAATAAACCACTAGACCCAGCAGCGATTGTTGAAGGTAATTGTTGAGAAATTACTGCAGTTGCGTTACTTGTGCTAGTTACATACGCAATAGGATAAATTGGGTTAGATCCAGCAGTAAGCGAATACGTTAATATTGTTAACTCTGTATCTATCTCACCAAGATCATCTACATCGCTTATTGCTCCAGTACCCTTCTCAAGCGTTACGCCAACCAAAGATGGTGGTGTTAAATCTGCACATATAATACCAGAGCCAAGTTTAAACAATAATTGATCTGGCACTTCAGTTAGGTTAGTAACTTCATCAATTCCGTATTCAGTTGGGTCAAAATCGTAATAATCAGCTATCGCGGGGTACCCATCTGCGTAGTCGGTTTCACAGTCACTATTATACGAGCCGTATAGTCCATCGGTTCCGATGATTAAATCTTGAGTTATATGCACCATTGTGCCGTCAAGTTCGGCCAACGGGTTATAATCAGCGGTAGTAAAAATTGCGTGGGTTACTTGATACGATCTCAGATCGTGGGAACCCAATCCGGAAATATCTGGCTCAACTCCATTACCAGCGTAAATCAACGGAGCGTCATCCCACACTAAAGTCTCATTGCCATCCGACGCTATTTCCAATCTTGCGTTCAACGGATTGGTTTGAAACTGACTCAATTCTCTGCAATCTCTACTGGTCCCAGCATAATAGTCATCATACGGCTTAGCATCATAGACAGAATGTGTAAAATCATTTTCTAAATTGGACATACTGACAAATCTATGACCGGGAAATAGCATCCACGGTAAGCTAATTTGCAGTCCAACTCTTTTAGCTGTGGCCGGTTCTTTATAAACGTCTAACAGCGTCTCCATTACTAATCTGTTGCTGTAATAAAGTTGCTGCGAAACGTCAAGCCCCTTCCAATTTTTAATCCTTTTATGTAATTCTGAATTCTCGAAAAATGCAGTCTTATCAAATAATGTACCATTGGGAAGAGTGAAGTATCTTCCATTCCCCAATGGCAGCGAACACGGGTTGCACGATATATATTCTGTCAAATCGACTATTCGATCTTCGTGTAGCTCGTCTTTAACTCTTCCTTTATAACAATAATCGCTGGTATTAGTTGTTAAATCGCAAACCACATCTCTTTCATCTATGTCATGATCTTGATCGAATTCAACGGAAATGTCCTGAACAATTCTGTCCTGACCGAACATCGCCAACCCACAACCAGCGCTATTCAGACTTAAATTTAGATTAGACAAATCACCAAGCGTCATTCTTTGTGATGATGTTAAATCTTTACTCGTTCCTTCATCTTTCCATGCATCAAATTCAGCCTCCAATGCGGCCAAAATCTTGCGTCTAGCTATCAGATCAGCTTCTTTAAATCCTCTATCTTCTAATTCATCACACTGCTCACCATCTAATGGGATAATTGCTGGTGGTACTTGCAATTCCCCTGCATCAGTGCCGGGTCTTTCTTTATAATCACCACCAACGCAGAAGTCGGTTACATTGTAAACTTCTGATATATCAACGTTGAATGTAATTTTGCGTAGTAATGAATGGAATGCCTTAAATTTCAATACGAATTCTATCAAAAACTGGAAAAGGTTTGGCGTTATGATTTCGCCATCCTTAAACGTGATGTTTAAATCGAATCTATTACTGCGTAACTTGTCTAATTGTGGCGGCAGTGTGATTTTTTGTCTTTGATATTGAGCAAATACGTACAATTTTAAGTCAGAACCATCTTGACTTACGAAATCCTGATGGCCATCAAAATTCAACCTTATTGTGCTAGTGTCTCTATTAAATCCTACGCTTTCCTTCGATATGACAGATGTTCCGACAGAATAATCAAATAAACCATTATTCGTTATCAATACTTGAGAAAAGCCTTCTAGGGCAGCAGATCCAAGTTGGTCTGTTATTGAATCTGGAGTATGAAATCCAGCCAAATCAATACCACAAGTTGCTGAATTCAATGCTTCAAGGTTGGTAGTGGTTGATGTGACCAATGTCGATAAAATAGTATCCGCTGCGCCACCATCAACAACTAGATAAGCGTGCAATGTGATATTGCCGTTAGATTCCGGTCTGTACAGTAACGGCACCTCTGATTCACCAAAACCAGAGGTGCTGTACTCATTCAATAATAGATCATATTGGCATATTGATGTTGATTCGATTTGATCTTTATCTAGTGGCCCGTCAGGCAAGTCTTCATCTGGCGCAACAAACCCTTCACCATTAGATAGATACCACAAGTTTATTATATCAACTGTAAATCCGAATATTTCAAATAGTTCCCGTATAGCTCTTTTTGATCCCTTTAACTTCTGTAAGTGGACACCGCGCTTTACCATTGCAAAGCGCACTCTATCACTTACATCTGGGAAGTTTGGTAGATCAACACCAATTAAATATGATAAATACGGTACTAATTGGGCCGGTATTCTATCAACCCAGTTAATTCTTCTTAATAAGCTCTGTTCATCAAACACATTTTGTAAACTGTCGGCTAACGGTCGCCAAAAGTTTACTACATCCTGTTCATCTTTTGAATCATTTCCATCGAAATATAACGATGGCATGTTATCAACTGCGGCTTGATGCACTTCGCCGGGGCAAGCAACAATTAAATCAAACATCGACAACCCTTCTTGGGTGCCGACACATGCAAATTGCTCGTTTACTGCAATTCTTCTATTATAAGTAGCTTCCCATACAAACTTATATCTATTAGACGGAAGCTCGACTGTCGGAATTGAAAATCCAGATAAATCATAATATTCAGCGTCTGGATAGTAAATAACCCTACCAGCTACGCCATTATCGATCTGTGTTTCTATAAAATCGCCTTCAACAGCGTCAGCGCGGTCAATCTCTACCCAAGTAGATCCAACACGACGAAAAAAGTTAACAGCATCAAAATCCAAACGAGCGTTAACAATATCCTCTGTATTAAGGCTAATAGAAAATCTTTCAAATTCGGGTACCTTTATACCCTTGTGGTCATAACCAGCCACAATAGCTTGTTGAGGAACATCCTCAATAAAGTATCTTAGAGTTAAGATCTGCGATCCGGGTATTTCTATGCCGTCTTTATCTCTTCTGTATGGAGCCACAAGCACTAACGGCATACTATATGGTTTATACCCAGCTCTGTTTGATTGAAATGGGAATCTATATAAAGATGGCTGAAGCCTATTTGGCGTTTCGTCTATCCCGATATTTTCAGAAGATGTAGGCATCAATTATTTTTCGTTTTGATACTTTACTTCATTTCCTTCTTTTCGCTGACCTTTTTTATCAGACGTAACAGCTAAATTAGCCTTAGAGTTAGTTCCACCTTGCGATAATGGCTTCTTATGTTGTACTTCTCTACTATCGCCATCTTTCAAGCCTAACTTGCGTCTTGCCTTATTTCGATCAGCCCTTTGCTTCTTTTGGGCTGGTTTTCCGTGATAAAGTCTATATTCTCTTTTATAGTCCCTAGCTTCATCTAATTCATCTTCCATATCTTCTAAAGCATCGTAGTAGTCAGGATATTCTCTTAGGTGATCTTTGGCAATTTCTTTTGCTAATTCTTTATCATCGGTATGCTCTAATTCTGCTTTAATACCACGAGCTAGCTGCTTTTGATTAAATTCACTATCTGGAGCATCATCTGCTAAACCACCCGGAAGTGTATCTTCATACAATCGATTTAATTTCATTTAGATACTCCGCGCTTAACATCTTTCTTCAGTTCCCATCTACTGCCAACTTTTTTATATTTCGTTCTAACTAGTGCCATGCCGGATCTTCTTGCCCTTTGCTCATCATCATATTGCTTGATCGATTGGTTATATCTTCTAACAAACATTCGTTTAGCATCAAACGGCAAATTTTGTCCAGACATCCTCTTAGCTTGGGTGGTTTTAATTAATTCACTCATACTTTTATTTTACCAACTTTCGTCTTTTTGTGATATCCCTTATCCCACTGCTTTGGAACACCAGTTAGGCTACGACGTTTGCGGCGCTTCTTCTTTTTAGACCCACCCATACCACCGGGATGATTTGGAATAACATCCCAATGCCCATCTTCATGTAGTTGTGATAATTTCATACTGTTATCATATAGGTTACGGTAAGTGGATTAGTGACAGTGCCGACAGGAATAACACCATTGTCAGCCGTTAAGGTTAAACTCAAACTAGATGGAATTTCATCGTCATAAACATCGATTATAGCACTGTAGGCATATCCGCTAACAGTGCCAGCTAGCACCGGCACAACGAAATTAGTCTGCACATATCCTACTCCTTCCGTGATATTACTATCAATCTCGACAGTCACAACAAAATCTCTATCAGTAGGTTGTCCATCTTCAGTAATTATGGTTATATCAAATGTGTCGGTATCGTTCGGCCCAGTTTGTCCCGGCCCGCTAAAGTAATCAAGCTGTCTATTATCAGTATTATCCCAGCTAACATTAATGACTTGAACTTCTTCGACATAATCTCCCGGATCACCCTTACCACGGCGTCCAAGAGTATTCTTTGCTGGTTCATCAACCCCAACAGCGGCTAATTTCTGTTCTAAATAAGCAACAGTGTCACTAACATCTCCACTTTCATTAGCGTCATTAATTTTTTGTTCTATATCAAGCGTTCTACGTCTTTTTGAACCAAATGAAAACAATTCTGGCTCAACAAGTTCAACATAATCAACATCGATGAATTCAATTACTGAATTTGACTTTATAGCATCAGTTCTACAAAGCAAATTTCGATAGTTGTAATTAACGAACGCGTAGTAGTCACTTTCCTTTATACCCATTATACCGATAGCATCTCTAATAAATTTAACTTTATCATTAGGCACTTTTTCAAACTGCCTACTTGTTCTAGTGCCGTCATATGACACCACGTAGATTGACACCCCTGAATTTATTCCGATATTAGACAATCCGGTATCTCTTCTATTTTTCTAATGTAGATTACTTGTTCAAAAGGATAGCCAGCATTCGTACACGCACGTCTAATCTGTTTTTCAGTTATATCTTTGTCGATATAGATAATATACCTATCATCTTTAACTACTTTAAAAGATTTTGGCCTAATAGCAACTACAAATAAACCAAATTCTGTTCTGCGTTTTGGATCTATATCTATTAATATTTCTAACATTCTCTATATACAAAGTTGGGGGCTGACAATCACTATGGTCAGCCCCCGGTCCTTAGGTAGCGGCTGTGAGTGGAACACACAGCTTAACATATTTTTGATTACATATTGTCTCTATCGAACGTACCATATTTATGTGGTACTCCTGGATTGCTTCCCTTATATTTCTTAGTTTTTATAGTACCACGACTCGGTTCTCTCGATGCAGCGTCAGCACCACCAACATATTCATCTGACCCAACTTCAGTCATATGCCCGCTAACATTTCCGGGCGTGCTAGGTTTAGACACACTTTCAAAAACTCTGCTCAATGCTTCATTCAGCTTTTTATCAAAAGTCATATTCTTTCCCATCAAAAACCGCGCCACTGCGCTTTAATTGTGAAATCATATTGCGTAATGCTCTATGGTCGGATCTTGTACCAGATCCAATCACAATGTCTTTGGTAGGATCTGATGGTACAAACTTCCAATGCCCACTAGTTGTTCTTAACACAGTCCAATTTTGATCCTGTAAAGCCTTAACTATCTTGCGCATAACTTTAGGTATGCGCTTACCTTCATTGAGAACTTGGTCTATCACTTCATCTATTATAGTATTAAAATCCATAATAATTCCGTTATGATTTTTGCACGGATATAATATACAATAGGAGGCATTATGCCTACACATGAAATCAATGAAGAAATAGAAGATTTAAATAACACTATAGAAAAATTGGAAAACGAGGTAACATTATTCGGTGGTGTATTAGCTAAAGCAAGAACAGTCACATCGCAACATTATGACTACTTATTAAGAACAACACTACTACCAATATTGCAAATGGCTGATGCTAACTGTGATGATGAAGACACCGTTGGTGTCTTAAATAAAATAGCACCAATCATATACGATCTAGTAAAACACAAAACTAGTGAAAGAGAAAGAATATCTGTATTAATGGAAATTACTAGTAGTTCTTGGGGATTTAGAAGTGATCCGATATCAATGGATTTCTGGACAATACAAAAGATATTAGAAGAAGAAAATCACGTAATATTAGAAGAGATGTATCGATATTTGGGAGAAGAAGGATTTAGAGTGTACGCGATTAGTATAGTGTGCCATAAATTTGGCCCACTTGTAAAGATACCATACACAATGAGAGGTAATGTAGAAGAAATAGCCAAGTATTTAAGAACTCATATATCTAGTTATAGCTAGTCAAAAATTAATATTGTGGGCGAATGGCGGAATTGGCATACGCGCTAGTCTTAGGAACTAGTACCGAAAGGTGTGGGGGTTCAAGTCCCCCTTCGCCCACCATCACATCTCATCAAGTGCTTTAATAGCTTGATCTTTCAAACAGATTTCATTTATTGTTAAGTTATTATCTATAACAAGTTGGCCAGCTAATAATTGTCTCACCTTAATAGTAATAACAGCTTCTGCTTTTTGGCCAGCCGTCGCAAAAACCAAATCTCCAGTCCCAACAATATCCCCTAATTCAATCATGTATTCAGCACTAAGATTATCTTCCCTAATGGACCATTCTAAAGACTGAACACTGTTGAGATTATAGGAATATTCTGGAATAGCTCTCCAGTAGTTTGTATACTTACAAGAGCACGGTTCTACAGCATCGCAAAGCCCACTACTGTCATCAAGTTTTTCTATGAACTTAACCGGCATTGGGTGAGGACGACGACGGTTGGTTGGTACGCAAAAGTCACCGCCATCAGGACTAAAATACCCCTCAAAACACAAAACGGGGTTATGCCACAATATACTAAGTAGCATATCCTTTAATCTGTTTATGTATCTATTGTCTTCTTCGTTCTGATTCATCTTTTATAAATCCGCATACTTTAGTTGGATAGTCAGGATCTGAAACATTAATTGTAAATTGCTTGATCGGTGCATGTAAACAACTTACTAAACAGACACCTTCAACAGACACATCAACCGCAAAGGTTTTAATACATCCATTTTTATGATAACTAGCATATCCAATAGCCCCATCTGTTCCGGGCACCGAATCTAATATGGAAATATCATCATCTAATGCGATAATAGACATACTCTCATTCAAAAGCTTGCTAGATAACGACACAGCTTTTCTCAAATCGGATAAATTTATGTGGCTCATATGTACGTCTCAATTAAAAATAACATATGTGGTGGAGGGACCCGTTAATATGGAGACTAAGAAATCAAATAAAGCTAATTTGTATAGCAAACTTTATATGTGCAGTAATGTTTACAGTCTTAATGCTATATGCAGCATATGTTGATAACAGAAGCGCCACAATCATATTTATGTTTCTAGTGTTCACACACACCCCACTCGGGTTTGTATTCGCAACATTGTGGAAAACATACCCATATAAATACATGGATGATTATTTCATAGACAAAATACCAGAGATAAAAGAAGTGCCATATAATTCTGACCTCCTTGATTAAGCTGTGCAAATATATGAAGGAGGTAACACAATGAAACAGTTTCTTAAGACAGTAGCATTAATCGCAGTAAAATCGGTAATTTTAACAGTAGTAATGGCGATGTTCTTTTCGGCAGGATACATCTCACGACCATACACTGTTAAAGAATTACCAAAAGAAGTAGCAAGATACATTGGTGAGAAAGAAGTTAAAACTTTAGACGGTGAAGATTTTAAAGGAACCAGAGTAGTAATGGCAGTTATGGCAGATGGCGGGATTGAACAAATTGATCCAACCGATCTGCGTTCACTAATGAGAGCAGATATAAGATGGATTGTTGATATCAATCTTATTAGGACAGGAAACGAAACAATAACAGTAATCGAAATCGATGTGCCTATTGATGGCAAAACACTTACGATCTTTTTAAAGCTACGCGGCGTTGAGTCATACTCATTGACCACAGTAAAAAACGAAATGCCAGAAGTTGCTACGCCATCAGACGAGGACGCTTTTTAAGTGTAGTCGTCTGAGCAATACCTCCAGTTCTTTGCCGACATCTGGAGAAATTGATTCAACAAGTTCAGTCACAAAAGCAAGGGTCGGTTCGTCTAAATTATGGGGGCAGTTTATCTCCCTGCCCCCGATATTCAAATTAAGACTGAAATCAAACTTTTCCCGATTGTTTTCTTCCCAATAATTCTTAATATCATCAACCGGTATTTCTCGACCGATTATTGCCGCAATGCGGTTCTGAATATTAGCCCACGTCTCATTATCGCCGCGTTCCATGATATGATGCCTAATCATATCCCAGTAGACCAATTTTCCAGAAAAATACTCAGTTCGTATCTCTTTAAAAATTTTCCAATTATTGTCTGAGATGGTGCCTTCTCGTTTTTCCCATCTTCTAACACTTTCATCAGTGCATTTAAGTCTTGATGCTAATTCAGCTTTCGACCAGCCAACAGACGTTCTGAACGACTTGATCTGTAAATTCCAATTGGATGGAAGATCGGTATGTAAAGGTATGTCAACATTTTTCACGCTGGCCAGCTTTTGAACAACAACCTTACTGACATCAGTGCTGGCTTCCTCGATTTCCCCATTCATAATTGAAGCATGTCGTCTTTGAAGAGTATTGAGAGATATAGTACCCCCAATGAGAGTTTCTATTCTGAGCTTTACGCTAGACCATGGAACTTTACGATCTCGCAAGTCAATCAACTCATCGTCAATATCTTCCCAATTAAATCGATGCATTTTACTCCTTCGCACTTCTCATATGCCAGAACATGGTCAGTAATCGAAGAATCTCTTCTTCAATCGAAATTTCTGGTGTTTTAGTTTTCAGTGCAAGTGCCGATAAAGCACACTGTATTATGTAGTTGTGTCTAGCGCCACTCTTGTTAGGCAATTTACATACTAATTTAAAGTCGCTGTGTTCTCGATTAACTCTTATTGTATCGCCAACGGTCTTATATCTAATATGCCTCTGTTCCTTTAGGAACGGCTCGATTTTTACTGGTGTGCCATATCCACGTTTCTTTTTACGCGGCTCAGTAGCATCGAATGCAATCACACCAGACTTATCTTTTGATTCATCGGTGTCTTGCTGTCTACGAATTGATTCCATTGCCGATCTAAAGTCTCTATGATCCTTATCGCTTTTATTACTTGATGAATTTGGCTTAACCAAAGCATCATTTGATTTATTATTAAAACCAATGTGCTGACAAAAATCGTTCAAAATTGCCGTATACTTCTCATTATCTGCCTTAGCTTGATTGTCAAGCTCATCATTCAAGACGCTCTTGACAACTGCACGAACATATTCATCAGCCTGATCGCAAGCGTTTATGAACGCTTTTCCAATTGAGGCGTACTCATCCAATCTAGCTCTATCAAAGGATAAAAGCGAATCTGCTTTTATTCTAATAGCACCATTTATGTTTTTATCCCGCAGAATGCTTTGTTTCGATAATGTCTGTAATCCGTTCGATGTATCGGTGGCAACAACCGACATAATAGGTTGATTACGATTGAGAATTCTTATAGCGCCATCAATCTTTGTTGATATTAGTAGATCAAAATCAACCGCCAATTCTTGAGTCATACCTTTATCATCGATATGAATCCCAACAATTCTTTTCTTGAATTCTTTACCATTCTTTTTAGTGGCTTTTATAGCTGTCCATTTAACCTTGCGATTAATAGTGCCAATCTTAGCATATTCTATCGAACCAAGAGTATACGATGGATCAAGTAGTCTATCTATCCATTGATTACCAATAGCATTAGTGAATCTAGTTCCATAAAACGTATCGAATTTACCACTGTGGATGTTTTCAATCAGTATGTAATTCCCGGCCTTGTAATTGGCCAAGAAATACTTTATCATTGGAAATTTAGTTTCTTTATCTTTTTCAGACATCTGGAGGGGTCTATGGATGGAGGTCAATTCCTCTTTTACTTCGTCTGGTGAGTTTTCCCAAACGTATTCAAGTCCATCACCTTTCGATATGATGGTCTGCTTGTCGGCATACGATAAAAATGTTATGAAACCAGTGCCAAATCTACCCAACTTGGTGTAATCAGAAGTCTTTGACGACTTGCCAACGCCGGTTCTAATGGCTTCCATATCAATCTTTGATATGGGGGCACCATCATACATTATAACAATTCTGTTTGACGTTTTAAATGCGGCTATTCTAACCTTGGAAGCCCCGGCATCACAAGCGTTGTCTAAAATCTGGCTTACGGCAGCTGGCGGGTGTGGATATCCAGAGGCAACGTACCGCATCATATTCAGTTCAGATTTAAACTGAAATTTGGAAATTTCTTCCACTTTGGTTTTTACACCAGAAATCGCCCTACGCTCTTTAAAACGTGCCATGTGTTCCTCAAATATCTATTGTTTCCAACCTGCCTTCTTCAACAGAGGCAGCAAATTTTGGGTCAGCAACAGATTCAAGATTAATTGCACAATCGTGCAAAATATGCCCAAGTTTAATGCGGAGTTCAGCTTGAGCACGCGGATCTCGCAATATATCCTTTAATTTGTCATGAACAATTCTAATCATCAATTCGGTGTGTAGAATATCTCTATCTGATATTCTGATCGATTCTTCATCAACGTGCTTCAATAGCATTTTCTTACTGGTGACGGTATCAACCATCATCAGTCTTCTAGTAAATTCCGTTAAGTCTTTATCGTCAAAATATTCAGGTTGTTTATCGAGTAATCGTCTTAAATCATCAAGTCTAGTGGCTTGAGCAAGTTTCACAAAAGCACTATCATTTAATAGAATAGGGGTATTAACCAATAAAAAGCGGTAACTTTTAGAATACGTATGAAGACTGTTAACACTTATGTTTAGCTTTTCGCTAATTTCAAGAAGATTAAGATCGGATTTATCAATATATTCAGTGATAGGTTTAGCAAACTCAAGCCATTCAATCTTCTTGAGTTTCATATTTCTATAAAGTTCAATTATTTTCAACTCGTCTTCTGTCATTGTTTTATCCCAACTTTAAATTCTGGATTTGCTATGAGGACGCCCACTTTACCATCTTTAACCGCTTGATGCGCTTGTAATGCATCTCGCAGCACTATAAAATCATTGGTCCAATAGTCTTTAAAAGCATTGTACCAATTCTTAGCTATCGGATCTTCCCATTCTATTTCATCCTGTGAAAATTTTGGAACAGTATCGTGTCGAAAGTCAGGAGCGCCCTTCATGAATGCTCTTAAATATAACGCATCCTTACCAACGTTCAACCAATTCTGGTCATATCCCGGTACTGTGGCTATTAGTTCTCTTAGATAATCTATATTTCTTGTTGAATAATCAACCACAACCCAATACTTATTGGGTGAACTTTCAATCACAGTATACTTGCACTCAAAAACAATTTCAATGTGTCTACACGCCAGCGGGAGATACTCTGGTGTGTCAATATCAAGAAACATCACGTAATTCTTGTCGTCGTAGACATTTGTAACGAATGGAAGATCCCATTTTGAGCTAGTTTCCCCCCTTTTGTTGATTTTATCAGACCACATTTTTATCATTTTTAATATGAATTGCTTTTTAGACTTATATAATTTCCTACGTCTTTCTTCCGAAGGACCACCATATCCATTAACTGTTCTAACTTCGTCAATGCAGAAATTCAAGTAACCATCATTTGGCGATCTAGATTCCATTGGTAATCCCAATCTGTTCCACAGTTTTCTTAAAAAGCTCATTTAAGCACTCCGCCATTCGAATAACGTGCCACATCACATAACCAGCGTTTCTATACTGCTGGCCAGTACCTAACCCCGGCAATAAACACCAATCACCATAATGCGAGCAGTCAAATCCAAAGTAATGTCTTTCTTTATGAAAAGACTCGCCATTTCCACGAAAACTAGTGGTGCAACCACCGTGTGGAAACAAATGGTGTTCCTTTATTTCCTCTATTTCGATCTTACCACGAAGCTTTAAATCGTCAACAAGGACACCAATATAGCCACACAAGTGACCTAGCTCCATATGTCTCTGTATTACGCCATGATATTCTTTATAGTCGAACGTATATTCATCTGCCTCATTGTGAAAATGATCCACTTGATCAAAATCACAACGCCACGAATTAATTCTTTGCTTAACCCACTTGTACTTTAGATTCCTGACGTTCGGCATCTAGGTCATCACCGTACAATTTGTGGTCCATGGATTCATCTGTAAGCAGGTTTCTCCAAACCTTATTCTCATGATCGCTCCAGATCGCAAGCGTATTCTTACTGCCGTGTTTGGCCCATGCTGCTCGCCATTGCGCCTTGAAGTCAATCTTCCATCCGATGTAACGCTGTTTATCAAGAAGGGTTTCTGACACGCCTTCCCAGTTCGGGTCGTCTTCAAGCGTAGAACTTACAGAGTCATACGCGTTTTTATATGCTTGGATGGGATCAACGAAGAATTCATCAATCTTCAATTTGCCAAGCTCTTTTGCTAATTCTGGTATCCCTATTTCAGAATAGTATGGCATAGCTGGAGCTACGTTGCAATGTACCCGTATGCCAGCATCTTTCAATTTCTTGATCATATCTAAACGTGTTTTTCGCGGAATTGCTATCGGCTCCAGCTTCCTAAGCATGTCGTCTTGAAATGGCGAGATCGATACATGTACACGTACTCTAGGCAGCTTCTTTATCAGATCAATATCATCAAGTATCACCGGGCTTCTAGTGAAGATTCCAACTTTGCTGAATTTCCCGCTCTTCAAAATTGACTCAAGTGCCGATCTTGTTATTCTGTGCACCTTCTCAAGTGGCATGTACGGATCTGTCATCGTTCCTAGCACCAATCTTGCATCTTCACTTACTACAGCTAACTCTTTGGGGAGCTTGGTCTTTACGTGTTCCCTGATCCTTACAAAGTCTCCCCATTCGTGGGCGTCGTCTTTCACGAAGAACCTCACGTAGCAGAATTTACAACCCATCTGGCAGCCGACGTATGGGTTGATACAAATATCGTAACCCTTAAAACCAGTTTTCATAAGCAGTTTGCTTTTTGTTGCAGTTTTCGTGTGCATTTGTGTCTCCCTGTTCGCCCCAGTGTACCATAAAAGGAAAGTAGCATCCATCATTGCGCAGATTTGTATATACTTTATTTAACAAAAATATAATATGGTAAACAGAGGAAATAACGTCTTTACTCAGATTTCGGCCCCGCTAGCGCCGAAAATCGCACAACAGTTGCCTGACAGCGCAACTGATATTATATTGCATGCATTAATAGCAAGAGTTACCTATAAAAATGGAAACAAATTAGAATTCAGAACAGTATTTGATAAGAAGACCAACACAATCGAATTAGAAGTGCCAGAAAATGGTCTAGCTGTATTCGATGAACTTCAAGGAATACAACAAGGACCACGATTCCGACAATTTATCGACTGGCTTATAGGACGCCAATCTGTGATCAGCGATGCCCAAAGCGGCGGTGGCAACCTTGATCTAGATTCATCTTTCGTATCATCTTCCGATCTCAAAATTTGGGCCGGTGCAACGATTGGTAATATGGATGACGAAAAAATCGTAATATTCTTACCAACAAACTGCTTATCAGTTCTTGGATACAACGCCAAAATGGCATCTAATTTTGGAACAAATAGTGTTAAAATATCACTAATTTGGGTGTTCGAAGGTGGTAGTAACGCATCGTTTGATATACAAACTAAAGTAAGCGCTGGCGAAATAAATGGCAATAACGTAGCAACAGTTGATGACACCGCTAATATATCAACATTCAACCTCATTAAAGGTGATATAAGAGAAACAGAGTTAATCACCGTGAGTGGTGTTCAAAGCGACGATATTTTATCGATAATCATGCAACGAAACTACGACGGTAGCCCAGATCCAACAACTGAATTTGTGGGTGTTCTTGGTATTAAGGTAGAGAAGGTTGTCTAAGCAAGCAAAAACATTTAAAGGTTCAGTAGCATCACTCTCCGTATTGCCCATATCAGGAAATACAGAAGGTGATGCCCGTGTGGTACGCGATACTGGATATCAATACTACTGGTCAATCACGTCCGGTTCTGGATCAATACACGACTGGAAATTATTAAACGATCCTGAACCATCTGCGATAACGACAGATGAAAAACTAAATTTAGAACTAGAAAATGAATTCATGTTAGCATCAAAAACTTATTATATTAAGTTAACTTATGTTGGTGCCACAAATAAAGTAGCAGCAAAAGATGTATACACTGATTCCGGTATGACAGTGAAATTATTTAACAAAACGATTACTAGGACAGGAAATAAGGTTATAAAAACAACATTGACTAGAATTTCAGACGGCGCTACTAAAATTAAAGACATAGGGTACATTGGTAATAAAGTTGATGACCTTAACGTAGGATAAGAAAGGCACAAAATGACTGTAAAAGTTGCTGGGATTTGGGAAACTGGTTGGGTTTCTCCTAGAGAAGAATTCGAATTATGGAAGCATCCATTACTTGAATATGGTGTTGATGAAATTTGTATGACTCCAGTTTCAGGCATTAAAACTGGCGTCAGTCAAACCTTCCTGACGGAATGCCCGCAAATAGAAACTGTCATCTCAAATGCACGGACCGAAAAAATGACTGTCGTATTTGTGGACGAGAGCGCTGAAACATTACTTCAAGATTTTACACATCCGGCAGACGATGTTCTATATGTAATGGGTAAAACCACATTAGCACCATATAAATTGTTTTATGATGCTAAGATGGGCGATTTGGAAGTAAAAATACCAACAGCGACTAATAGCGGTGGTCTTTGGTCGCACCAAGCGGCAATCATGGTACTGCACGATAGATTTGTAAAGGCAAGCTAAATGGCAGTTACGATTACAGAAACTAGGACTGTTCCAGCTAACGGTGGTAACAACGGCCAATGTGATGCTACCGCTGGTTGGACAGCTACTGATGGGCCAACCTTATATACAGCCGCTCCTACGCCGGTTGAAGCTACGGGTTGTCTAGGAATGCAGGTTTCTAACACTAACGAAAATGCTTACTTTACAATGGGCGCATCACAAAATTGGTCAGCAGGGATGTTAGTTTACGTTTGGGTATTTTCACGTGGTGAACTAGACACATTGGCCGCAGGCGGTATCGCGATCCAGCTTGGTGACGGTACCAATCGTATCGCGTTCCACGTTGCTGGCTCAGATATCGCTGGCTTTCGCCCAAGCGAAGGACCGTCAGGTTGGCAGTGCTTAGTTATCGACACAGGCAATCTTCCAACTAATACGACTGTGCTTGCTGGTTCTCTTGCTAATTTAAATCTTGCCGCAATAACACAAGTTGGTGTCTATTTCAAAACGCTTGCTAAGAGTGTTGGTGGTACTGAAAATATGTTCTTTGACATAATTCGCTATGGTAATGGCGGATTGATCATTACTGGTGGTACCGGTGGTGATCCAGGAACTTTTGAAGAAATTGCAACCGGCAATCGTGGTGTCGCTGACGGTCAAGCATATGGTATCGTGCGTAAATTGGCCGATAAAACATATGGCGTACAGGGACCATTAACTTTTGGCGATAATGGTGGTAGTTCAGCTCACGTATTTAGAGATACAAATGCCATCGTAATTTTTGAAGACCGAGGTTTAACTAGAGATAAATACTATATTAACGTGGTGGGCAACGCTACTGGAGCAGGTGAATTTTCGTTGGGTACCAAAACTGGATCTGGTATCACCGCTAACGGTGTTGATGGTTGTACTATTCGGTGCCCTGCCAACTCACCAGCATCTTTTGATGCTAGCGATGCAGACCTTGATGAATTTAATATGTACGGTTGTACTCTTGACGGTTTTGCTAACAATATAACATTATCTAGCGATGCTACAAATGGAGTCAACCACGAATTTCATGGTAACACAGTAAAGAATTGTGGCCAAGTAGATCTTGGAAGAGTGCCAACACGAAATTGTCTATTCACCGGCACTAAGCATTTCAAGACCGCTATAGGTGCTGGCATTCAAGATGACGGTGGCGCATTTACCGATTTCACAACAGCAATTAATAATGCAACTACGGCTGACGTAAACATCACACCAGTCACGCCGGTTGCCAATGACGCATTTTACTTTGGACACATTGCTCAATCTGAAGAGCTACGTGTGTTAGTATCGACGGTGGGCACAAGCGTTGTAACGTGGGAATATTGGAACGGTGGTTCTTGGGCTGCACTCACATTGACAAGCCAGCACACAACATTTGATAGGGTTGGATGGCGCACATTTAAATGGACAGCGCCTGGTAGTTGGGCAACTACTACAATCAATTCGCAAGGACCATTCTTTTATATCAGAGCTAGAGTCTCAACAGCAGGCACGCGAATCATAGCAAGTCAAGCCACGATGTTTGGACCTACTGATGGGTCCGCTGTGTTGTGGAACGCCAATATTGATATGCAATATTGCAATTTTACACAAAACACAAACGCAACAAATGACCCCCACGCTATTGAACACACAGCAAATGGCAGTTTTACATATACTAGTTTGGTATTTAGTGGTAATGATTATGACATTGAATATTCTGAAAATGGTGGCAGTAGCGATCTTGACATAACGGCTGTTGGAACCTCTGACCCAACTACCTCAGAGGTTACTGGTACGACAACCGGCAGCGTAAATATTACTAACGATAAATCAGTGACTCTTACTGGCCTTCAAAATCCAACAGAGATAAGAGTTTATTTAACTGGCACATTAACAGTTGTTGATGGTCAAGAAGATGTAACTAGTGGATCGTTCAATTTTACTATAGGATCTGCGGTTGCGATTGATATTAGAATATTCGCTTTGGGTTATTACCCAGCCGACCTTATTAATTATTCAACAACATCTGATGCAACCATTCCTATCGCACAAGTTTTAGATAGGAATTATCTTAACCCATAAAATGGATATTAAAATGACCGAACAAGAAAAGAAGAAAAGTTATAGCATAAAAGAAGCCACATGGGGTGCAGACAAGGTAGTTCAGTGTGCAAATATAAAGTGCAATAGATACATAGTTAAAGATAAACCGTTTTGTTGGGATGCACTTAAAGACCTTGATTACTGCGAGCAGTGTGGAACTTGCTTACGATACATGCGCAAGAAAGCAGATGAGCGTGGTGAATCAATTGACGGAGTAGAACTAGAATGAGCATTGTAACCGATCCCGATGATCTCGATAGATTTCAAGTTTGCGTTGACCCGATTGCTGAAACAATCTCTCTCAAGGGGTTGGGGACAGAACGCCACGCTGTGGATTCTA
>Ga0307380_10002942_pt1 | contig 23883 bp, 12 predicted proteins | sample UN3MG_FD_202239 | JGI IMG/M metagenome (GOLD analysis project Ga0307380, IMG submission 202239) | Soil microbial communities from Risofladan, Vaasa, Finland - UN-3 | ecosystem: Environmental > Terrestrial > Soil > Coastal area > Acid sulfate soil | place: Finland: Risofladan, Vaasa | collected... | reverse complement strand
GGACGCCGGCGGGGCTTCTTCTCCGCCCGGTCGTAGCCACGCAGGAGGACGATGGCCAGCTCGGAGCACTCTTTCAAGAGGTCCTGGAGGCGGCGGGCCTCCGCCACCCACCCCCTGACCTCCTCCACGCGGCCCACCGGCACGTAGACCGACTGGGTCCGCCCGCCTTCCCTGAACGTCAGGCGGTGGCTGATGTGCTTCTCGCCCCGATAGCAGCGGCAGCCGGACCGCCCGCAGGTGCGGCGGCTCTCCGTCAGGCCAGCGGCCATGACCGGGCCGCGGGCGCGGAATTCCTTCAGGCGGGCATCGAGCAGGCGGCGTACTCGGATGGGGTCCTCGGCGGTGGCCATGGGGCACCTCTCGGCTGGGGGTGAGGAACAGGGCCATGCGATCCGAGGCGCCATCTTACGCCCCAGACCGCGCGCGGTCAAAACAGGGCCTCGCGATCTGAGGAAACCTCGGCGCCTCAGATCGCGCGGGGGTAAGTGGAGGTCCTGCGATCTGAGGAAACAGTTGCGCCTCAGATCGCGCTGGTAGACGGCCTTCCGAATATGCCCCCGGGGCCTGCCGGGGTGAGTAGCTGCGCAGGCCGGGGAGAGTAGTTGGCCCGCCTCCGGGGGAGTAGTTGAGGGCGTTTTTGGATGTCTACTTGGAATCTGCCGCTCTGGGCCTTCCGGAGCGGCGCGCGCGGGACACCCAAGACGACCCATCGTGCGACCGACGCAGGGGCAGCGCGGCCGCCGCGGAAGGAAGGTTAACTCCCATTCCACGCTCGACCGCAACACGGAAGCCTGGTGATACCAACGACTTCCGTTCCGATGCAAAGACGCACAGTAGCGGCAACTGGAAGCTCCGGAAGCAGAGCCAGGAAGCCACGGGATGAGAACTGGCTTCCATCTCGAACCAGTCTCGGAGCCAGTCTCCGGAGACTGTTGACTGCCGGAGAACGGGCAGGCCCCCGGCGGCCCCCATGGGGTTGTCTCATGTTTTTCCGGAGGGGCATATGAACAGGTCGGAGAATGGGGAACGATGAGGTGAGAGACGTAAGTCACCAGGAGGGGTGGACATGGAAGGAGCCGCTGCCGAGGGTGTTCAGCAACGGCTCCAGTCAACCAATGCGGAGAACTCCGCAGACCGAAAACTCGTGGCTCCCCGACGAGGACTCGAACCGACGTGGGCCGCCGTGGGCCGCCCCGTGGCCGCGCGTGCCAGCGACACAGGATGGGGCTTCAACGCCCGTATCCAGGCCCCGAATGGGCGATCCGGTGCGTCCGGCCGAGGCCGGGCAAGTAACCCTGGGCAACCAGGCCAACTAACCCCCGAAATCGCCCTTTAGTAACCCTTCGGCGGCACGTCAAGTAAGTCGATGGCGATGCACGAGGGGTTACTTGCCGAGCGGCGGTCCGGCGCGCGTGGAAGGGTTTTTTGAGGGGAATTTCCATCCCACCTCTGGCCCTTCGTCGAGCTGTCGGGTGTGCCGTGGTGTTCTTCTTCGGGCGCCGTGTCGGGGGGGTGTGCGAGGGTGTCGAGGGGGTCGGGAGGCTCACCCGCAGGGTCGGGTCGCCAGGCCCGCGGGGGACGGATTTACGCCGAATGCTCCGTGGGGGCGCCTGTCCCTGACAGCGCCGTGCTTCTCCAAGGTCAAGATCTCTGGGCGGCTCTGCTGTCCACTCTCGGCTCGTGCCCCTCGTTCCCTCTGTGGCCGAAGAGGCACCGCCCAGGGCGGGACGGGGTCGCGGCCATTCCGGGTGCGGGGGAGGAAGAGGAGGGCCTCCTGGATGTCGGGGCCAAGGCACCGCAGGTCGATGATCTGGCTCATGCTAGCGCGGGTCAGCCGGGCATCGACCACCCGGCGTATCCGGATGGGATCGCCGGGAATGTCCACGGGAGACCTCGCGGCTGGGGTGTGCCGAAAAATCGTGGCTCCCCGACGAGGACTCGAACCCGACCATTCTTTGGACCCTACGACTTCTGGAGCTTGTTCCGGTCAGAATGCTGAACGGAGCGGCCTCGTTTTTTTGCACGAAGAAGCACGATCGCCAGCCCACAAGTGACAGCAATCGTCGCCAGCGCGAGCATGGGAACGAGCCATCTCGGCGCGTTAGCTGGCCCGGCTGCTGTAGGGAGCCGATCCCTAACCATCGCGCTCTGTCCCGTGTCAGCAGATCCTTCGCTGTTGGCCGGCGGCCTATGCCCAACGGGCGCGCCTGTTGAGAACTGCCGTGGGCTGTGGCGCACCACCTTCATGGCGGGCCCTTCTTCCTGTTCACTGCGCGGGCGCTGCCCGGCCTGCGAGTGCATAACTTGCCCGTGCAGGCTCGCCCGCTTCGATGTTAGTCTGGGATGGAATGATACTACCCTCCCCTCGTCAGCGGCCGTCCCGCCGTATGAAGCCCATCTGGCATCCACTTGCTCACAGACCCGGTCCAGCACAGTCCGGACGGTCACTTCGGTCAGGTCGATCTCCAGGTGATGCGTTCGCAAGGGTGATTCACGCCACTTCAGTGTAGACGATCCCTCCTCGACACCGGGTGCAACCTCCCCGAGACGACTCAGAAAGCTTTCCAGTGTCCCCGAGAACCTGATCCTAGCGAGAACCTCCTCAAGTGGGTAGCCGTGGACACCCGTACAGCGGGTGGCCACAATGTGCACGAAGTCTCCGTCTATGCCCCAGGCAAACTCACCCGTTACTTGTGCAAGAGTATCGAGAGCATTCCATACAGTCACACCTGACAGACTGATGGAAACAGGCTTGTTGAACAGGGGGGTCTCACTGACTCCGACGTCACCGGAGACGTAATCCTCGTAGCAGAATGCGAGCCCGGAAGATTCCTCAAGATCGGATAGAAAAACCCCAAGTGGTTTCCCCTTCGCATGGATATCGATACGATCGCCTGGGGCTGCGGAGATTGCGGGCCCGTTTGTCCTTCGTGCCTCCACTTGCAGAACCGTACCCCGGATGTCCTGCTCATGGGCCCAGGTGAACCCCCCACGGTCTGTCAAGACCAGACCCCGCGGATCACACGCAGAAGGGAGGTGCACAACAAGCGCACAACCTCCAGAGCGCAAGGCCACCAAGGCGTATCGACGGCCCACAGCGCGGAATACCTCTCCCCGAATTGCAGGCTCGTGGGCGAACTCTAGCGTGACCCCAGGTCCATCTATGCGGTGGGCAATGAACTCCTCCCCAAGGTGTCTCCGAACCTCCACTCGCCAGTTGGAGGTCCGCAAGAACTTCCCGGTCTTGGCGCAATCCAGATAGACGTGCCCAACCTCAGTGATAACGCGATGGAGCCGCTCTGGCTCTTGTATGTCTCCGGGATAGTGCGGGCGGCTCCGGGTCAAGCGAGGCAGCAGGAGGGCACAGATGAGCAGCCCTATTGCGAGCACTATCACGGTACAGCAACCCATTCGGAATGCCATTCTGCGTCTCCCCTTGCCGGCAGATCGCCCCGCCGTGCCATGCTCAAGCCTTCGGCCCACGTCGGTTCGCCTTCGCTCCCATTAGCTGCATAGCCACGCTTGTCCGCCTCTGGTTGACATAATGTCCCCTCACCTGTTCCACTTCGGGATGGTGCGGAAACGGTCGAGGTCAACTCGCGGAAAACGCCGATCTCTGGATGCATCGATAACGTTCTTCGCGCCAAGCCACTGGGAGTGGCCATTAGATCTGAGCAGGACATGACGGGCCTCGTGCGCGATGTACATCCCGAGCCATGGTTCATAATTATTGGGAGTCCGGAGCGCGTGGGAATCATGGATTACTTCGCTGTACACAAGCGCCGTACGGCAGCGAGACTCGTAGCACCACCCCGGGGCAGCGAGGCCACAGTCTGGTGGCTCATTACCCGGGTCGAGGTCCCCGTCCTCGCCCGGCTGGAAGAGAATTGTGACACAGACACACCAAAAGCTCGGCGAAGGTCCCAACTGCTGCTTTTTGCTATACTTGACTATGCTCGGATATTCTGCCTCCGCCCAGCGCTCGAACTCGTAGCTGTCGGTGAAGACAGGGTGGTATGGTGCGAAGATCGTCTCAATGTACGCCTCGCGGTACGTGTTCACAATGTGGCGCCACGCGTCAGCTCCAGGGTAGTGGATGGGGGCTCCCGTTCCCGCCAGCCTCCCCTGGAACGTCGTAAGTGGCGCAGAGTTCTCTTCGTTGCGTATGAAGTCATCATCTCCCATGATGAGTTGGCCGCTCCTGTGACTACGGAGCATCGTCAGGAACCCAGTATTATCCCCTTCCGGCAGTCCTATCTGGATCTTGGGGTTGATGTCATGTGGGTAGGTTGAACGGGTTGCGGGCATTGCGGGGCTTGACGCCTTGATGCGTGCGTAGAAGGGGCCGGCGATAGCCTTCCCCTGCTCCGCGGGGTCCCGGACGGATAGACAGGCGCAACCCAACTCCCAGTAGTCCGCACCCCCGCCCGGGCCCCCCGCCCACCCCCCAACAAGAGCTGCTCCGGGGTCAACACGGCCACGTGACGGGTCGTCCCACCCCCCCTCGTACTCCAGCCATAGATCGCGCCCTGCCGAGCCGGTGAGGTTCACCTGCCCAGAGGACTTCCATGTTGCATGGTAAACATTATCTGCCCACCTTGGATTGGCCATGAGGTCCACCTCATAGTGTACCCTTCTCCATATGGTAAGCAGTTCAGAAAGGCGGCCCCTAAGACCGCTCGGCTGACCGTCCACCGGGCAGGCATCCAACTTCGTCGCCTCAAAGGGCGCGTCGAGAGCGGCAGCGATCCGATAATTGTCGCCTGGGTAAACCGATACCTCTGAGAACTGAGCGGACCGCTTTGTCTCGAACAGCACCACACCGTCCTCATCGGAGATCCCCGCCTCCGGGCTAAGTGCCGGGAGCTTTTCTCCAAAGCGACGCTCTCGATTGTCATCCCCGCTACCCGCGTTGGGATCAACGGGTGACGAATTGTCTGAAGGATCATCTGGGTCGAACCACCTGAGACGCACGGGAAGCCCCTTCAGAAAGGGCTTGATCCTGCCCCTCACCCGAAGCGCGCGCCTCCAATGGGCGATGCCCGCTGTGTCAGCGTCAGGGAAATACCTGAACCCCTTGGATGCTTCCGTGTCCCTCACCGCTTCGCACGTTTCAGGAATGACCCTGTAGTATACGTTGGGCTCGCCGATCAGCTTCTCAGCGGCGTCAAGCCACTCGACCCGCTCAATCCTGGCAGCCACGACTTTGAATGGGATCTTCCACGGGACCGCACTCTCGATGGCATCATCCCACGTGATCACTGGACTCTCTTGCTTTAGCAGACCGCCCTGCTCGTCGACCGGAAGCCGGGCTTCCCCATCATCCATGTCGGGGAACCACGGGAACACCGCTGTGGGATTGTTGTCCCACTTCGGCCCCCCCTTACCACGCGCAGGCTTCTCTGGCTCTCTCAACGGGGTGGCCTCGCCAAATGCCATGATGTATATGATCCCCAAAGGCGTAGAAATCTCGGCCTTCTCGCCTCTTGCCGGGACAATCGTGATGCTGCCCTTTCCCGTCTTCTTTTCCTCAGGCATGACGGGCATCTTGACCGCCCAGCTGATGTCGTCCTTCAGCATCTGGAAGCGGGTGGTTGCCTCCATCCTGACCTTGAGAACCTCGGTCTCCCCAGGGGGCTGGACGTATGTGATAGCCAGCGGTTGTGTGCGCTCGTAATCGTGCTCGGTGTCCCGCTCGACCACATGGTCTTTTGCACCATCCGATACCGTTACTTTTGCCGTAAGCACCTCGTCGGTGATGACATTGACCTCGTTGGTCTTGACCCGAACGAACTGGTCGCTGTCCTTTTTCTTGAACTTCACCTCCGCGTAGATGGGGCATGGACCCGGGTTCCCAAAGCGGCCTTTTCCTTGGTCGGTGCGGAACGAATGAACCGCGTCGGCCTCCCACCAGGGAGCATAGCAGAGCAGGTTGATGACGGTCGCACCGCTGTTCCCATCACAGTTGTCGTAGATGCTAATAGGCGGGAGGTTCACGGGGTCCAGGGGCCTCTGCGGCAGGAACAGCGTTGCCTCCTGAGGGGCCTCCTCCCAATCGCAGGGCACACTCAAGGCAGCCTCGAACCTGAGGTCGCTCGCAACCCACACGGTGGCGAGGTTGTTCTCAAACCCAGTGACCGTGATCGAAGGCGGCTCCTCCCCGCTGCCCTGGGTGGCCTCGGCGAGCGCGCCGAAGGTCATGAAACCCTGACCGGCAGCAAATTCCTGTTGGGCCATCCCCTGCGATGAACCCCCTGTGAAGACGCCAAGGGTAGCCGAGGGAAGATCCCCCTGCTCCTGACCCGGGAGCTCGTAACCCTCGGTTCCGGGGTCGATCTCGACGATGATCTCCACCTTGGCCTGCGCGCCGTAAGCGTCCGTGGCGATGGCGGTGATGAAGTTGACGCCAGGCCAGGCCTTCAGCCCATCGGCCTCGAAGGTGCACTCCCCGAGCGTGGCTTGCATCTCGTCACCCTGCCCGCCCCCATCCGCCAGTCGGGGCGCCTCATTCTTGACTGTAACGGACGTTGCGTCGCCGCACGTGCCGGTCACCTTCAGCATGAGCTGCTCTTCGGTTGACTTGGATGAGAACACGACCCCGGTGATCTCCACCTCGGGGGGCAAGTTGCCTGTCACGGTGATGGACACCTGGGTGGCGTGGCCAGCCAGGTCGGTAGCGACAGCGGTGATCACGTTGCTGCCCTCTTGGAGCGGAATCGACGGGCTGTCGTAGGTTCCCCCCGCCGCCGGTGCGGAAATCCCGTTCACTGAGATGCCGTCCAGGTTCGCCTCAGTGTACGTGCCACTGACCACCACATAGGACCCGTTGACCACTGACCCGTCTGTGGGACTCTCGATCGTCAGCGAGGGAGGTGTGGTGTCACGGCTCACGCTCACCTCTGCTTGTCCCGTCCGGCTCACGGCGTCGGTCGCTACCACCAGTATGGCATTGTTGCCTTCGGTATTCAACGGGACGCCCTCTGCGATGAAGTAGTTGCCGAAGAGTTCGGCGGGCTGGCCGTTGACGCTGACGGTCTGGAGCGAGTCGTCCTCGACCCAGCCTTCGACGGTGACTGAAGTGGCTCCGATCACGTCGCCGTCATCTGGCGAGTAGATCGTCACAATGGGGCCGGTGGTGTCGCGAGTGACGGTGATGGCGTGCTCGGCGGAGTCGTGCTGAGCGGAGGCGTGGGCGGTGAGGGTGTTGGGGCCTTCGGTGAGGGGGAAGTTGGCGAGGGTGAAGGACTCGCCGTCTCGGACGGCGCGCTGGCCGTTGACGAAGACCTCGACGTCCTTGGGCCCCTTGACCGTGCCCGTGACGGTGACGGAAGTGGCGTCGAGGACGGCGTCGTCGGTGGGGAAGGTGATCTCGACCTCGAGGGGGGCGACCTCGACGGTGCGGGTGACGGTGGTGACGTTGCGGTAGGCGTCCTCGGCGGTGACGTCGATATAGGTGCCCCAGGCGCCGCTGGTGAGGAAGAGGGCCTTCTCGAAGGCGCCGCTCCCGCCCTCGCGGGCCGTGGCCTCACCGTTGATCGTGAAGCTCGCGAGGTCCACGTCGGGGCAGGTGCCCTTGGCCGAGTAACGAAATGACCTCTCGACAACGGCCAAAGTCAGAGGGTGGTATAACGCAGCGACTCTACTCGCGTCGCTCAAGGCGCGCCTCAATGGAGTTGGCTGCCACCCCGGCCGCTCGCTGGACATACAAGTCTGGGTCCGACTGTTCTAGGCCTCTGAGCACGTGCACATCCCCGCGGTCCCCCACACTAGAGAGGCCATCTGCCGCGTGGACTCGCACGGCACGGTCCTTGTCCAATAGACCCTTGCGCATCACGGTCCGGACGCTCGATACAACGGCCCCATCTTCCTGGTTGCATCGAGCAATTGCTGCGAGCGCGAAGGTCGCCGCGGAACGCATGCCCGGGTCCCTATCTGAGCCATGCAGGGCATGCATGACTACCCCGAGGCTCACTTTGCTGCCCGCGGTCCCCATGGACATGATAGTCCGCTCTCTGGCTCCGCCGATCAGCCTAGGATCTTGCCACAGAGCCATCAGCAGAATAGATGCTTCAGGCCCTCCAATGTCGCCGATCGACCCTATCGCCGCGAATGAGACATCCCCCGGGCGGCCTGCGGCGCCAATCTCGGCCTGGATTGCGCGATAGAGATGAGGTAGTTCCGGCCTTCCCCCAGCCTGGCCAAGGGAGGCAGCAGCCCTTGAACGCACGCCAACATCAGGATCTGCGTTGAGAGCCGACAGCAAAGCTTCTACAGCCTTGGGCCCACACCACGCAAGGCAGGTGGCGCATTGCACCCTGACTGCAGGATTGGCATCCTTGGATAAGTGCTCTGATAGTCTCTGCAGGATCACCCTGCGTGCGCTTTCGGATGCCCCTGTGAACTTATCGGCCAGACGCGCTGCCGCGAGGTTGCCTGGTAGAGCGAATAGCGCGATCAATGCCTCCGTGTCAGCTTCCGACAGGGGTGGCTGCCCAGTACCAGCACTAGGTGCGGGGGCCTGCGGGCTACTTCTATGAGTGGGTAACTGTGGGCCGAGATCGGTCGTTTGGCAACGATTTGCCGCGCTACAGAAAATGTAATGAACCACCACGGCGCCCGTAAGTAAGGTAGCCGCAACGAAAGAGACCTTCACAACGAAACGCATGCTCATAGCACGAGCCCCTGTTTGCACTTGAGTCCGCCTCAATGGTCACCCCCTGCGTCACTGGTCACTTCGGGATCAAGGTGAACTACTCCTCTGGTCCCCTGCCTCTTCGGCTGCCAGATTCACCGCGACCTGACCATACGTACCGACCATGGCAAGCTTGAGATAGTCAAAGTACGCTATGTGTAGATAGATCTGGCCGACCTCTATGCCTTTATCCCCTTTGGGCACAGTGAATACTCTCTCAGTTGGCTCCGGAGCGACCTTGCCTTTCGTAACGATCTTGTCTTTGGCGATCCATGTCTCGTATTGGGCCGGGGCACAGCCGTATAGTTCGGCCCGCATCAGCATCCCGAGAGGTGGTGATACTGCCCCCTGCCAGGGCGCTTGCTCTGGGTCCTTCTCACTTTTAGCGTCGAACGCCCAACGCGCCGTGACTTTGACGTTTACCTCTTTCTCTAGCCCCTTCTTGGGTCGAAGCCAGAGCCTGACATCATGAGCTCCGCACATCTGCAGGCTGACAGCGAGACGCCGGTAAGTCGAATAAGCAGCCCCCTGGGTACTTGCAGCGTAGCCCACGGAGGAGGAGCCCCCATTCGGCACCAACGTGTTCTGCTTTGGCCACCGGATCTGGATACCGTATTTCATCTCCGTCTTCGCAATGAGACGATCGAGCAAGCCATCGTCGATCGTCTGTCCCTTAGCACCAACACCCTCCAGGCTACCGCTCCATTTGCCTTCATCATTCTTCATTGGAATCAGCTCAAAATACCATTCCATCTTGGTCTTAACCGGCGATTGAACGGGCTTTTCTTTTCCGCTGAGGGTTGGGACTGGTGGCCATTCTCCTTCCGCCATGATTCCAGGAATCCTTATCCTTGGCACCATTTTGCTCGGTTCTCCGCCAAGACTCGCCGCCTTGATCGTGACAATGATGTTGGTGCGCTCCAGGTTCTCGCCTCCCAAGGTGACCTCTTTCTTTCCAGCGGTCTCGGAATCGAGAACGTGCACCTGTGGCGCTCAGGTAATCTTGGCGCGAAGCGGGGAGTTAAAGGGCGGACTAATACGCTTCCTCCGGACACAAAGATAGCCGAGCTTCTGTAGGGCTCGGCTGATGGCGGCGCGGGCCACAATGGCTCGCGCTCGCGCGCCCAGTTCGGCCTCTGGGTCGAGGCCGAGTTCGGCTCGAACTCGGGTTTCCATGTCCTTGACGGTGGCCTGGAAGGTCTGGCGCTCTTCCGGGCTGATGGGTGTGCGGGCCTGCCAGGCTTCCTCGGGGCTGGGGCCATTGCTGCCCCAGGGCCTGGTGTGGTGGTTGCCCTGGCTTCGGGCGGCTTCGAGGTCGTCGGAGGTCCAGCAGCCGGGTCGTCCATGGCGTGCGGCCTCGTGGTGGGTTCCGGTTTTGAGGGACCCGATGCCCGCTTCGGCGCTCCCATTATAGCGCGGGGTGGCAGGGGGTGACAAGAGGGGAATCACCCCGTAGTGATCGAGAAGGTCTTGGGCCTTTTTGCTGATGAAGGCTCCGCCGTTGTCGCTCTTGAAGACCAGAGGCGGCCCGTGTTGGAGGAAGTCGGCCTCGAGGGCGTGGAGGGCTTCCTCGGTCTCCAGGGTGGGCGTGGGGAGGGCGCGGAGGCGTTGGTGGCTTCCCAGGTCGCGGATGGCCAGGACGTGGCGGTAGAGGCCGTCCACGGGCGTGGGGGCGTCGGTGAAGTCGGCGGCCCAGACGCGGCCGGCGCGCGTCCAGGTGAGTTGCTCGGTGGGGATCTGGTTGTCCTGGTGCCACTGGCGGCGGAAGGCGGTCTTGAGTTCGCGCAGGCGGCTGCGGGGGACCGTGGGGAACAGGGCGCGGAGGGCCGGGAGGCCGACGCGCGGGCCGAGGTCCTCGAGCACTTGGGTGACCTCGAGGCGCGTGAGGGGGTCGAGGGGCGGCCGTGGGCGGCCTCGGAGGCGTGCGGACAGGTGTCGGGTGTTCCACGAACGGTGCCAGCGTCCCAGAGTGCCGGGGCGCAGCCCGAGCCGGGCGGCCGCACGGGGGCGGCGAAGGCCCTGGCGGGCGGTCCAGCGTGCAAAGGCGACGGCCTTGCGGCGGACGCGCCGCTCGGCGCCGCGGCGCGGCCTCTGGCCCGCCTCGTCGAGGGGCAGGGAGGGCTTGGCGGGTTGTTCGGCGATCTCGGCCATGGCCTGGACCTCTCGGACGTGCTGGCAGGCCCGGCGCTCCGTGGCGCTCGGGCCGTCGACGTCAGGGCGCTGCGTTGCGCGATCCGCCTTTTTCCCCCCCGCGGGCGTGGGGTGTACTTTGAGGCTTGTGAACGACGTGCGGCATGATCAGGGCCAGCTCCTCGCGGACCTGTGCGGCGCGCAGGTCTACCTTGAGCTCCTGCACCTGGTCTTCGAGTGCCGCGACCTGGGCCTCTTCCGGGCTTGCTTGCCGGGGCGGCCGGCCGCGGAGCCCGGGCTCCAGGGCGGCGAGAGCTTCCTGAAGGACGGCCTCGCGGAGTTCGTGGAACCGGCTGCGCTCGATGCCGAGCTGCGCGCAGGCCTCGGGGACCGTGCGTTCGCCGCCGAGCACCTGGAGGATCACGCGCAGGCGCGTCTTGGCCTGCGGCGAGCCATCCAAGCGGTCCACAAGTGCGGGACCCACGGGCGGTCGGCCTCGACGTCTCATTCCGCTCGCTCCTGTCTCTCCCGAGCGGGTGGAGGGCCTGGGCACCCTCCACCCGCGGGGTGTACGTGACTCACGCCTGCGGTGCCGGTGCCATCGGGCCGTCCCCTGCCGGCCGGAGCACGGCGGCGGCCTTCAGCGCCCGAACGGTCGGTTGGCGTCGCCGCCGGCGGCCCCCGGCCTCAGCCTGGGGGGCCTCCTTGGGCGACGACAAGCCTACCACGCGCTGGGCGGCCCGTGCAAGGGCCTGGTAGCGCTGGAGCTCGGCCGCGAGGCGGTCGGTCTCCCTGCGGAGCCGCGCGACCTCCCGCTCCGGCGAGGGCCTGGGGCCTTTCTCCTGCGGTTCGCAGCCTTCGACGAGGCTTCGCAAGGCACGGCCCTCCAGCTTGTAGTAGGCCCCCAGCGAGAGCGTGAGGGCCGACGCCGCATCCGACGGCGTGCGAATGCCGGCCAGGACCTCCAGCACGGCGGCGGCCCGCCGCCGCTGGACCGGGCTGTAGCCGTCCGAGGGCAGGTTCATCGCCTGCCGCACCGACATCTTCGACCTCGGCCTCCTGCTGGCCGTTGCGGCTGGTTCGCTGGTCATGAGACGTCTCCTTCTTCCTGCTCCAGGGATTCGCCCAATCGCTTCAGACCCTCATCGAGCGGGAAGACGCCCGGCGGCAATTCCTCCGCCGCCGGCTCCTCCCCGCCGACCACGCCCTGCGGGCATGCCGGCTCCGGGATTGGCGCCGACGGCCCCTGCGGCGCCACGAGGTCCACCTCCTGCGGCTCCTCGCCCTCGCGCGAGAGGATCACCCGCTCGCCCTGGGCGTGGAGGCTGAACGTCTTCCCGCCCGCCTGGCCCGTCAGGTAGAAGGGCGCCTTGGGCACCCCGTGGCGTGCCAGGTCCAGCGGGTTCGCCGCCACGCGGGCCTCGAGGGTCCGGCGCACCTGCGGCGCCAGCTCGAAGAAGCGGTCCGCAGGCACCGCACTCTCGATCCCCTGGTGCGGCCGGTGGAAGTTGTAGTAGTCGATGAAGTGCCCCACGCGCTTGCGCGCGTCGGCCAGGTCGACGAACACGGCCGCCTCGAGGCACTCGCGCCACAGCGTGCCCCAGAAGCGCTCGGTCTTCCCCAGCGTCTGCGGGTGGCGCGGCGAGGCCACCACGTGGCGGATGCCGCGGCGCTGGAGCTCCTTGGCAAAGAGGCTCGTGCCCCGCCAGGTGATGTACTGCGGGCCGTTGTCGGTCAGCACCTCCTCGGGCGTCCCGTAGGTCGCCAGGGCCGACCGCAGCACCTCCAGCACCAGCGCCCCCGACGCACTCGCGTGCAGCCCGTAGCCCACCACGAACCGCGAGTTGTCGTCCAGGAACGCCACCAGGTGCACCCGCTGGTTCTGGCGCTTCAGCAGGAACGTGAAGAGGTCCGACTGCCAGAGCTGGTTCGGCTTCGCCCGCTCGAAGCGCTGCACCCGCGGCGGGTGCGGCGCCGTCGGCGTGTCCTCCAGCACGTAGCCCGCCTCGTGCAGCACCGTCGCCACCGCCGAGGCACTGGCCCCCAGGCCGGGGCCCCGCAGCAGCGTGTCGCTGATCCGCTGGCAGCCCCAGTCCGGGTGGTCCTGCTTGAGCATCAGCACCGTCCGGCGCGCCAGGTCGGGCAGCCGGCTCCCCAGCTTCGGCCTGGGCCGGTCCAGCAGCCCCGCAGGCCCCTCTTCCTCGAAGCGCTTCTTCCAGGCGTAGAGGGTGTGCTTGCTCACCCCCACCAGCTCGGCGAACGCCGTCGCCGGCAGGCCGCTCCGTCGCCACGTGTCCAACACCAGCAACCGCTGCTCCGGCGTCACCGCCACGGGCGGCCGCCGGCTCTCCTCCGCCTTCACCAGACGCCGCCCCTTCGGCGGCCCCGCACTCAGCCGCGGAACCCGCAACGGCACGTCGTCGTCCGCCGCACCGCCTGCGTCACTCGAACGATCGGGGATCGCCTCAGAGGGGATCGAACCCTCGCCAACACCAGGGGCCACAAGCCCTGCGCCCCCGCCACTCCCGGGACCAACATCGCCACGGGCGGCCAGCGGGGCACCGGCGGCTTCGCCGCCACCCCCCACCCCGGCCGCCGACGTGGCAGGGCCTCCGCACCGCCCTGACGGGCGGTGCTCCGCCCCTGCCACGTCGCTCCCCCCTCCCCGGGGCTCACTCCCGGACCTCGGGGCCTTCTCCTCGTCCCACATCGACTCCTCTCCTTCCCGCGGGGGATCCCCCGCGAAGGGGAGGAAGCGATTTGATCCAGCCCTTTAACCTGCTATACTGACCATCATTTCGGACAGCGCCACACTCGTCAACAGTGGCTGCGTCTGAATCCACAGGGTTGCAGCAAGGCTCGCAGCCGATGCTGCGATAGCGCTTCGTGCCCCTGGCGAAGTAGAGTTCCACCACGGGCAGGCCCTCCCGCCGCACGTAGCGCCATACGTCAAGTTCGCTCATGTGCAAGAGGGGATGGATGCGGAGATGATGGCCATCGGCGGAGAGCGACTTGTACTGGTCCCACAGCTCGGGGGGCTGGTTCGTGTAGTCCCACTGGAACCCCTCGTCGCGGGGGCTGAAGTACCGCTCCTTGGCGCGGATGCCGTGCTCGTCACGCCGGATACCCAGGAGCACCGCCTCGAAGCCATGTTCGCGGATGACTTGCTTGAGGGCCTCGGTCTTCAGCGCCGTGCAGCAGTCGAGCTTCGACCCCGCGTGCGGGCCCACGCCCGCGGCTCGCGCCGCTGCATTAGTGCCCACGACCAGGTTCAGGTTCCACTCCCGCGCCCACTTGTCGCGGAAGCCGTAGATCTCCGCGAACTTATAGCCGGTATCGATATGAACGACTGGGAACGGCACATGGCCGAAGAAGGCCTTGCGGCAGAGCCACAGGAGCGTTGTGGAATCCTTCCCAACCGACCAGAGCATGGCAATCCGCCGGAAGCGGTAGTACGCCTCGCGGATGACGTAGATGCTTTCGCTCTCCAGCTCGTCGAGATAGTCCATTGCGAGGACCTACAGGAAAGCGTCGCCGCGCATAGCTTCGCTCTTGCGGAGCGCAAAGGCATTGAGCACCGTCGGAGCCATGTCCGTCTGGCCCAGGTTCGTTCGCTTCAGCGGCCGGTTCGCAAGCAGAATCCCCGGCACGCAGGAGGGATCAACGATGTGGTCTCCACTCCACAGCTTGCGGTTGTCGTCGAAGACGCCCTGCGGCGCGCCGCCGAGCGCCGTCTGCCACGAGGCCCGGTAGCCAGGCTCGAAGCCCACCACGAGGTCGGGGCCTTGGCCTGCCTGTGGCCCGTGGTACAGCCCATCACGCATGTAAACGCGCCGTATGGGGCGCTGGCCCGTCTTGGGGTCGCGGAGTGCCTGGAGGCCCGAGGCGATCCGCTCGCAGACCGTGCGGTACTCGCTTCCTTCCGCTACGGCGCCGCGGCCCTCCCGCCCCCGGAGGTTCACGTAGATCCCGCCGAAGCCAAGCGCGTAGGCGCTGGTCTCCTCCCATACGACGTTCTGGAACAGCGCGCCGCCTTCGGGATCGGAGGGGGCCTTCTTGAGGAACATGAAGCCGTTGGCCGCGAGCCAGGAGTTGAGATGGACTGCGCGGCGGAACGGCGCGAACCCGTGGTCGGAGACGACCAGCACGGTTGCCTTCCCGTCGGCGCACTCAAGGACGTGTCCCAGCAGCTTGTCGGCATGGCGGTAGACGTCAGGGATCACTTCCGCGTACCGCTTTGCGAACGCGGGGTCATGGAGCGGGTGCCCTGGGTCGCGCGTGACCCAGAACATGTGCTGGAGCCGGTCTGAAGTGTCGGCGACGAAGGCCAGCAAGCCGTCGTCGAAGCGCCCCAGTTCGTGAAGGAGCATGCGCTCCCGTTCCGCGTTGATCTGATGACAGAGGTGCAGGAACGCATCGGCGTCGAGCCGGCCATCCGTGACCGCATTCGTGTCTTCGGGTATGCCCAGCGTGTGGAACGGGCCGATGGCCTCGGCAAGTTCCCGTGAATACTCAGCCGGGGAACTGATCGGGAATGCGGGTTCGAGCGGGTGGACCTCGATGGGGGATAGATAAAGCTCGAGGTGGGGCTGGACCGCCTTCAGGTAGAACGCCGCCATGCCCGTGATGCTGCCGCCCATGCCCGCGTCAAAGCGGAGGCCGATGTAACCGCTCCACTGGCCCACATCCACTTCGCAGGCATCCCGGCCAATGACAAGAGATACGCCGCGGCCATCGGGTCGGAGCACGATCTTCAACGGTATGCTTGCCTGTGTGGTTCCCGACAGGCCTGCCACGGCAGGCCCCTGGATGGCCGTCTCGATCACGTTGCCGACCTGTTCCGCGACGACCACCTTCTCGCGCGCATCCTCGCTGGGTGACGGCTGGCGGGTCGTATAGAACGCGTAGGCGCCGAGACCTCCCTTGACGTCCGGCACGCCGAGACCGGACAGCGAGCATCCCGTCACAGCGTCGGGCGGAAACGTCACCGGCCAGCGGACCACCGTCACGGGAACGCCCGCTTCCGAGAGCAATTCCCAGAAAGCGGGACACCGGCGGACCGGGAGGAACATGCCATCACGCTGCCCCAGCGGATTGCTAGGGTTGCGCCGGAGCACGGCGAGGTCGAGCCGATACGTCTCGGGGTCACGCAGGATGAAGTCGAACACCCCGTGCTGCCCGGCATCGCATCCCGTGGCAATGCACGTCCAGGCGTTTGGGCTGTGAGCCGGGTTGCTCGTGGCGAGCCGCGCGAGGCCGCCCTGGTCGCGGAGCCGGCGGAAGTTCGCCAGCTCTCCGCGCGACATCATTGTCTCCACGATGCTCGGGTCCAGGCCGTCAACGCCGAGGACGATGACTCGCGGATGGCTCCCGCTTGATCGAACTCGCGGGCGGCGCTTCCCGTGCAGGGCGAAGCGCCAAACGCCCAGGGCCAGCCCGCCAAGACCCGCGCCGATGCCCACCAGGAACGCTCGTCGCGGATGGGCGCGGGCCGCACGGGCCACCGCAGCCACGCCGCGCCGCTTCTTCGCCCAGGACCACAGCCGGGTAAACGCCCAGCGGAGGGGCCATATCAAGATGCCCAGCGCCGCGATCACCGCGGCCAGGAGAGGCCACAGGGAACCGAAGATGCTATGGAAAGTGTTCGGATCGATGTAGGCGTGAGCCGGCCGGCCGGACAGGACCAGCAGGACAACAACCAGGGGCACGCACGGAGGCCAGCGTCGACCTGGGGTGGGATCCCAACTGCCGGGTCTTCTGGTCACGTCGCAACCTCCCAGTGATGGCCATGGGGGCGCCCGCGCATGGACAGCGTCGGGCGCCATCCTCGGAGCCAACCACGACCGTCAGCCTCCACAACTGCATTCTACTGCGGCGGAACGGGTCGTGCAACAACGCACCTGCGCCGTGCCTTGATGTGAGAGGTAGTGGTGAGCACCCGTCAAGGTCCTGGCGAGGCACCCGCGCTCGTCGGCGCCACCGCTGGCCTTCTGTGCGATCACGTAGAAACGAGCGGCGGGCGCGGCAGACGGGGTTTGGGCCCTCCTGTGTGGGCGGCTGGCAGTTGTGGGGGTTAGGAGGTTGGTCGCGTGGGTGCGCGCCGAGCTTGGGAGGAGCGCTGCGGCGTGGGGGGTGAGGGGCGGGTGTTCTGGTCGGGTTGGCGCGTGTTTGCCGTCGTCGGAAGTCATTGGCCTGGCAGCGGTTAGGTCATTGGGGTTGGGCTGCTATTAAGTGATGTAAGGGTTTGGTCATTTTGGGCTTGACAATCGTGGGTCTTTGGGGGTACGATTTGGGTCACTGCTGGGGTGCCTGGAGGCTCCTGCGGGGCGTGGTTTGGACATCCTGGCCTGAGAGGTTTGAGGAGGGCTGGGGATGAGAGGGTGCTGGGGGGTGGGGGGCAGCCGCGGGGTTGTTTTCCCTTCATTTTTCCTGCTTGTGTGGGTCGGGTTGCTGGCGTCGTGGTGGAGTCCACCTGCGTGGTCGGGTGGTCTCGCCACGTTGGAGAGCGCTCCGCGGAATGATCCGGGGAAGTTCTATCTTGCCGACCCTGTGACGGGTGAGGCGAGTCGGGCGTATTTGCTGGAGGAATCGCCAGCCCAGGCGGGTGCCGGAGGTGTGGCGGGGGCGGACGACTCGATCGGGGTGGTGACGAAGACGGCAGGTGGCCGTCAGAGGCACGACTGGACGCGTGGCGGCGTGGAGTTGTGGTCGGATGGGGGGAAGGGGTATGGGAGCGTGGTGGAGCGGGCGTGGTTCGAAGTGGAGGTTTGGGACGGGAAGGCGTGGGTGGCGGCGAAGGCGGATGAGGCGAAGGTGGCTTTGAGCCACAAGGAGGAGAAGCTGGAGAGCGGAGGGGTCGTGCACTTGCGGGCGGAGGGGCCGCTGGAGGGTTTGGAAGAGAGCTTCACGGCGACTGGGCAGGTGGGATTCGACGGGCGGCAGTATCGCCACAAGTTCAGCTTCGCGTTTCCGGCGTCGAAGGATGGGAGGAAGCGGCGGGTGGCGTGGAAGGTGCAGGTCTCGAAGGAATACGAGGGCCATCTTCCGGAGACGGCGGAGGACTGCCAGGTGGAGGTGCCGAGACCTGGGGAGAAGGGGGTGGAGACGGTCAAGCAGCGGCCTGTGCGGCTGCGGGTTGGGGACTTGGAGCTTGGCTGGGCGGAGGCGGTGAAGCGTCCCGAGGGGGAGGCGGCGGCGAGGGAGCCGAACGCGGGGCTGCCGCGTGTGAGCGTGGACCGGGCGGCGCGGACGGTGTCGGTGTGGCTTGAGGAGGCGGGGACGGCGGAGGCGGTCGAGATCGACCCGACGCTGTCGATCGAGACGAGCTCTTCGACGATCACGGTGGACGACGGGACTCGGAAGTGGGTGTGGAAGAACGAGGCGACGAAGCCGGTGGTGGCGGAGTTCTACCACGACAACGTGGGGAGCGGGACGGACAACTGCGGGTCGACGTACTCGTATTGCGTTGGGTTCGGGGCCGCTCCTTGGTACACGAACTACCTGTCGTCGAGCGAGACGTTCTCGTTGGACGCGAGCAGTTCGGCCGTGGCGAGCGTGCATCGGAAGTGCACGGGGTCGGTGGGCACGGTGGAGACCTGGCAGCGGGTGTGGGCGAGCGGGCGGTGCTACTCGGCGTGCGCGTGGGACTACAATGTGGGGTATTACCTGTACGGGATGTTCTGCCAGCATTACAACGCGGCCAATCCGCAGGTGGCGAGCAAGAACGGGGACGGGTCTGCGGCGGTGATCTCGGACACTACGAACAACAACTACCCGGGGCAGACGTTCGCGCGGTTTGGGGCCGGGGGCTATCCGAGCCTGTATGGGCCGTACTACTACAGCCCGGGGGGCATCACGTACTTCTACGGCGCCGTGGGGAGCGGGGGGGCAATCAACGGCCACGTCCTCGTCTCCTGTGCGGAGTATCGAGCGACGGCGGCGACACGGGACGCGGAGTTGAACGACTACCGGAACCCAGACCCGCTGAATGACGGGACGAACGCTGGGAAGGTGCTGGTGGGGACGAAGTATGGGGACGGGTTCGACGAGGCGTGGGGTTGCTACGACATCACGTCGAGTGGGAACCAGGTAGAGGTTCGGTTCGACGACAAGCGCGGGGGGAGCACGTCGTATGCGTTCAAGGGGCTTCGGCTGAAGATTCGCGGGGCGTCCACGGGGAAGACGTGGGCGGTCCAGAAGAAGAGCGGGGACAGCGGGACGTATGCGACGCTGGCCTCTGTGACGGACTACAACCTCAGCGAGGTTGGGGGCGGGGAGTATGCATTCGAGTACCTGAGCGACGTGAGCGGGACGGGGAGTGGGGGTCGGACGTACTTCCGGTTCAGTTGCGGTCCGGAGCTTCGGATCAAGGCATCGTGGACGACGAAGCTGACGGATGCGGACTTCAGCCTGGGGGTGACGGAGAGCGATTCGAGCTTCGTGGCGGCGCAGAAGGGGACGAGCGTGGACTCGGGCGGTGTGTACCAGGCGGACGCGGACGCGGCGGACGTGGTTCAGGACGGGGTGGTGAACGACACGGACGTCGTGGCGGTGGCCGGGGACATCGGGAAGTCCTCGGCTGGGGAGACGAACATCGTGGCGAAGAGCAGCGACGGGACGCCGCCGAAGATCGATGTCCCGCGCTGGGGGCGGGTGAAGCTCACGTTCGAGCGGGAGGGGACGGCGAAGCCTGTGCACATCTCATATGGCGGTTTGGACATCTACAGCTACGGCGGGAAGTGCCCGCCGACGTACTCGGACGCGGACACACTGACGGCGTACACGCGAAGCCAGGCCCAGCGGTCGAAGTTCACGGTTCGTGCGGCGACGTTCGTGGACGAGGGGCAGGGCTGGGTGGACGGGAACCTGGAGTGCCTGGTGGAGTTGAAGGTCTCGTGCATCGGGGTGGACATCGTGGAGTTCCCGGAGGCGGTATCGCTCTACGACACGATCGAGGTGAGGGCGGACGCTCGGGCGTCAGGCGAGGGGACGCTGGCGTGGACGATCATGGGCGAGGGGAGCGGGACGTTCGGGGACCCCTCCTCCCCCACGACGACGTTCAGCCCGACGACGCTCGGCTCGGCGACCGTGGTGGTGAGCTACAACAGCGGTCAGGCCATGACCTCGGACACGCACCAGGTCACGATCGTGGCCTTTGACGCGGACATCACGTCGGCCCCGGTGGTGATGGGGCTGGGTGATTCGGAGACGGTGACGGCGACGGTGAGCCCCGCGGGCGGGACCCTGGCCTGGTCGCTCGAGGGGGAAGGGGGCGGGACGTTCGAGCCGGCGGACGCGCTGGAGTCGCGTCTGACGGCGACAACTCCTGGCTCCGCGACGATCGTGCTCTCGTACACCTCGGGCGGGGTCACGATCACGGAGAAGCGTCCGCTGGCGATCCTGGACGTGCGGCTCGTGGACTTCCCGCGGTACGTGGCGCACGCGGCGCTGCTCCAGAGCGAGCCGACGCCGGAGGGCGCGGGGACCCTGGAGTGGAGCATCCTCGGCGGGGCTGGGGGTGGGACGCTGACCGGGGGGAACTCGGCGACGGCGCTCTTCGAGGCGGCGACGGCGGGTTCGGTCCAGGTGCAGGTGCGCTACAGCACGGCGCACGTCTCTCGGACGGACAGCGACACGTTCACCGTGCTGACCTGCCAGATTACCAACAAGCCTCCGATCCCGGCCTTTACACGGGTGGGCGACACGTTCGCGGTGACGGCGGAGGGGGCTCCGTCGGGCGAGGGGACGCTGGCGTGGTCGGTGATCTTCGGGCCGGGGGACGGGGAGTTCGAGGATGCGGGTGCGCCCTCGACGACGTTCACGGCGACGCAGGCGGGTGCGGCGACGCTCGAGGCGGCGTATGGGACGGCGGGGGTCACGGCGGTGGACCGCGTGGGCCTGACGATCCTGGGCCTTCGTCTCGTGGCGGTGCCGGAGGTCATCTCGCTCTCGGACCAGGTCACGATGGCCGCGGACCCGCAGCCGCTGGGTGTGGCGGTGCTCGCGTGGTCGCTCAGCGGGGAGGGCGAGGGGACCTTCTCGCCGCCCGATGAAGCGGCGACGACGTTCACGCCGACGAAGGTGGGTGCGGCGACGGTGAAGGTCACGTACGGGACGGCTGGAGTGATGTGCGAGGCGACGAGCCCGGTCGTCATCGTGGGCCACGACGTGGACATCGAGACCGGTCCCCCCGCCGTGATGGTGGCCGGGGAGACCTGCCTGGTGAGTGCCGCCGTCTCGCCGGAGGGGGGTACATTCAGCTGGAGCGTCGTCGGGGACGCGCAGGGGACCTTCGAGAACGCCTCGTCGCTCTCGACGGTCTTCACGGCGACGGGAGCGGGCCGTGCCGTGGTGCGGGCGTCGTACACGAAGGACGGCCAGACGGTGACGGACGAGCGGGCGCTCACGGTCATCGCGGTGGGCATCGTCCAGGGGGCGGAGGCGCTGGCCTGGGGCGAGACGATGACGGTGGCCTGCGACCCGCAGCCGTGGGACGCGGGCGGGACGCTGGAGTGGACGCTGATTGCCGGTTCGGGGAACGGGGAGCTGGAGCCGGCGACGGGCCTCTGGAGCGACCTGACGCCCACGGCGGCGGGGACGATGAGCCTCCAGGTCGGCTACACGACGGGCGGGAAGACGGCCTTCGACACCCTGGTCGTGCGGGTGCTGCGGGCCGAGATCACCTCGATGCCCTCGGTGATCGCGGTCGGCGGGCAGGCCCAGGTGACGGCGAACGTCTCCCCGCCGGCGGGAGCGGACGGCACCGCGCTCCTCTGGTCGCTCCTCTACGACGGGGATGCGCTGGTGGAGTTCGACCCGGCCGACGCCGCGACGGCGACGATGACGGGCACGGCGGGCGGGACGACGACGGTCATGGTCTGGCAGTACTACGAGACGGCGGGGGTCTACGTCTGCGACAGCCGTCCCCTGACGGTCCTCGGGGTGGACATCACGGAGGCGCCGTCCCAGGTCTCCGTGGGCGACACCGCGGCCTTCACGGCAGCTCCGGTGCCGCCGGGCGTCGCGCTCCTCGCCTGGTCCATCGCGGGCGACGGGGGCGGGACGTTCTCCGACACCACGACGGTCTCGACGGTCTTCACGCCGACGACGCCTGGTGCCGCGGTGGTGACGGTGACCTACTCGACGGGGGGCGTGACGGCCTCGGACACCTGTGCCGTGACGGTGCTGGGCCTCGACGTGGACCTGAGCTCCTGGCCGGCCTACCTGGTCCGGGGCGAGACGGCCACGGTGAGCGCCTGGGTGGATGGGAACGGCGACCTCCTCGAGTGGTCCCTCATCGGCGGCTCGGGCAGCGGCTCGTTCGACCCGGCACAGCAGGCCAACCTCACGGGCAGCGGGACGCGGTCCACGACGTTCACCGCCACGGCGGGGGGCGTGGTGGAGTTCCAGGCGGGCTACTCGGCGCCCTCGAACCGCTCGCTCGTGGCGACGGACGCCGGGTGCATCACGGTCCTCAGCGCCGACATCACGATGCTGCCCGCGACGGTCTCCGTGGGCGACACGGTGAACGTGCGCGCCCGCGCGCTCCCCGAGAGCGCCGGGACCCTCACCTGGTCGCTCGAGGGGACGGGCGAAGGCTCGTTCACCGACGCCCATGCGGCCGTCACGAAGCTGCTGCCTACTCAGCCCGGCACGGCGGTGGTGAGCGTCCAGTACACGCTCGGCGGGAAGACGGCCTCGGCCTCCAAGACGATCACGATCCTCCCCTTCGACGTGGACATCACGACCTACCCCGTCTTCATCGCCACGACGAAGAGCGACACGCTCCAGGCCACTACCGACCCGCCGGGGAACGAGGGCCTCCTGGCCTGGAGCCTGATGCCATCCACGGGCGGCGGGCAGCTCAACACCACACAGGGCGGCACGGTGCTCCTCACCGGCGAGACGCCCGGCCTCATCGCCATCGCGGTCGAATGGACCTCGGGCACCCAGACGGCCCGGGACGAGGTGGGCATCGCGGTGGTCGACATGCACATCGAGACGAAGCCGGCCGGCGCCGGCGTCGGCCATCCCGTCACCATCGAGGCCCACGCGCTCCCCGTCCCCGTGGGGCTCTTCGAGTGGAGCCTGATGGCGGGCCCTGGCGGCGGGACGATCAGCGACACGGCCTCCGCAAGCATCGAGTTCACCCCCACCACCGCCGGCTCCGTGACGCTCGGGGTGACCTACAAGGTCGGCTCCGTGGTCCTCACCGACACCTGCCAGTTCCCCATTGTCGCCCAGGACGTGGACATCACGACCGCCCCTCTGGCTCTTGTAGTCGGTGGCCAGGGGTCCGTGGCCGCCTCCGCCAGCCCTGCTGGCGGAACTCTCGCCTGGTCGGTCATGCCCGACTGGTCGGGCGACGGGACGTTCTCCGACACGACCCAGGCCTCCACGGCCTTCACGGCCACCCGGGCCGGCGGCGCCAGGCTCGTCATCTCCTATACGAGCGGCGGGATCACGGTCACCGACGAGCGCTACCTGCCCATCCTCTCCGTGGAGATGGACACCCCCGCCGCGGCGGTCCTCTCGGTCGGCGACACGCTCCCCCTGACCTGCTGGGAGACGCCCTGGGGCGAGGCGGTGCTGGCCTGGTCGGTCACGGGCGACGGCGGCGGCTCCTTCTCCCCCGCCAACGAATCCTCCACGGTCTTCACCCCCACCACCCCCGGCGCCGCCGTCCTCACGGTGACCTACTCGACCGGCGGGGCCACGGCGATGGATACCTACCCCGTCACCATCCTCGCCTGCGACGTGGACATCACGGTCCCTCCGCCCGCCCTCATGGTGAAGGATGAGACGGCCACGGTCCAGGCCGCCGGGACGCCCCCGGGCGGGACGCTCGCCTGGGCGATGATGGCCGACGACGACTACACGGGCGATGGCTCCATCAGCGACCCCGCCTCCCCCTCGCCCGTCTTCACCGCGACGACCCCAGGCTACGCGCTCATGCGCGTCGCCTACACGACGAACGGCGCCACGGCCTACGACACGGCCGCCTTCACGATCCTGGGCATCCAGGCCGCCTCCGTGCCCCCGGTCCTCTCCCTGGGCGACAC
>Ga0307380_10002939_pt1 | contig 23906 bp, 25 predicted proteins | sample UN3MG_FD_202239 | JGI IMG/M metagenome (GOLD analysis project Ga0307380, IMG submission 202239) | Soil microbial communities from Risofladan, Vaasa, Finland - UN-3 | ecosystem: Environmental > Terrestrial > Soil > Coastal area > Acid sulfate soil | place: Finland: Risofladan, Vaasa | collected... | reverse complement strand
CCGCGGCGGCAGACACCGGCGGCCGCGCGTGCCGCCGGCAAGGCAGGCGCGCGAGGCCGGAACGGTCGGTGACTGTCATGGGCCCCGTAACCCCTGCCACAGACCTCAGCTGACAACGCCCAGGAGCAGACACAGACCTGCATATTACTACTTGATAGGTACCGCCCTGCATGCTAAGTATATGTGGGGCGGCACTTGTGGTCGTTGCGTTTCATGCTGGACACAGCGATGCCCGCTGTGTTGGTCACCCTGAACGGTTCTGTCCAATCATAGGCTAGACCATTAACACCGACGACGATCTGACATTTCGTGAGCTCGCTCGACGCGACCTCGAGGCGTTCCACGACCTTATCTGTGAGGTCGAGGCTGCGAATTCTAGCAATCCCACCCACAGGCATTGGGTGGAACAGTGCGTAGATCGGTACTTGGCGTGGGGTGTCAGATTCTTCTCGGCCGCACTTTCGGACGGAACACCACTGGGGCTGGTGGGCCTCCTTACAGCGACGTTGCCGAACGGGCGTACGTGTGATATGGCCGAGATCGCTATCATTGGCGTCTACGAGCAACACAGAAGGTTGGGGTACGGTTCAAAGCTGCTCCAGTACGCGGAGCAAGCAGCCATCAGGTCCGGCGCTCTCGATATGATAATCACGACTGACGGGGACGACAAAGAAGAGATCGCGTTCTATCAGAGCAACGGATATACTGTTGACGCGGTGCCAAAGCCGGGTCGGGCGTGGTTGTATAAGTTCATAGGTTTCACTTGCGAATGCCTGGTCGCGCCCCGGGAAGAAACCTGTCCTATCAAGGACCTGAGGAGGAAGACGGCAGAAGAGCGGATGCGTGTTGCGAATGGGATGACTGCTGAGCAAATCGCCGCGCTAGTTGACGAGCACAAGACCTGCTTCGCGAAGAGAATCCAGCAGGCACAGGAAGAAATGGTCTAACCACTGCGTCGAGCGGACGCGGAGGACCGCGCCGCTCACGCCGAGAACGTTCTGCAAAGCAGGGAGCAACCATGAGACAGTTGACTGTTGCCGATTTGAAGCCCAACGGGGTCCATCTGCTGCCTAGTCTGCTTGGTGACGCGAGGATTGCCGGTGGTGGAGTTTACGTGTTCAAACCCGGCGAAACGGCACACCCCGAACCTCGTCACGTGCATGACGTTGACGAGGTCTTTGTCTTCCTGCAAGGCTCGGGCGTCATTCCCGTTGACGGAGTAGACTATGCCGTGCGAGCAGGAGACGTCGTGGTTGTTGCGGCAGGTGAAGACCACCACACCCGCAGTTCTGCCGATGACCCGTTGGTCGCGGCTTGGTATCTGATGGACAGAAAGGCGCTGCAGAACGACCGTATCGACCGCGATTCGTCATAGCCGCCGTTGGCGTCTACGCGGTCTCGGGTGACGCGGCGGAATGGGCCGCCGCTCATGCCGATCCCGTTGGGCTACCAGGGAGGAATCTGTGAGAGGGAGTACCTGTTTTCGCCAGGCGGCAGGTCTAGTCATTCTTTCGTTGTGTCGCGCAGGCCAAATCAAGCGCCGAAGTCTATAACTGGCAGACGGGCGATGGGGCAATCGTGACGCGGTTTGCCTGTAGGAGGAAGGAATGGTTATCTATCCGCCCGGGGCGGAGCCAGTGATTTGGACAATGAGCCGGAATACAGTCAGCCACCAGCGAGACTCTGCGCCGTACACTGTCGATAGGCGATAGAACGCTTAGCCGTCCATATAGTATTAAGGCAACAGAGGCAAGACGCTCGAGGTATGCCCCTCGTCCGAAGCGCGACGGGTCGCTCGCGAGAGGGTGCGGGGCGCGGGCAGCCGGTGAGCCGTACCGACCTGACTTCCTTGGGCCCCTCGAAGACCTCGATAGGCCCATGAGTGCTTGGGTGTGGGCCGTCGGGTGTGGTGTGGCCAACCCCGTGGGACAAGGGCATGAGGAGGCTGAGAGTTTTCGGACCCCTTCGCGCACGCGCGCGTGCGTTTTTTAGGGGGCCGCATATTTGCACAGACCGCGCGTAGGTCGGGGCGGCTTCAGGGCTGCGAGGCGGTTGACGGGCGCTGGCGCAAACCATCTCGTGCTGGCGCAGGCAAAGGAGAACTATGAGAACCACCAACCGCTTGCTGGCGGCGGCTTCTCTGGTGATGTTCATCTGCGGCGGCGGTCAAGTGGCGGGGCAGGACAAGCCTGCCGGGGCCGATAGTAACGGCGCCCCGACCAAAGGGAAAGGTCCTACAGACATGAAAACCGATACGGACAAACTTGTAGGCCAACCTGCCGACATCGCGTCCAGCGCCTACCAGTATCGCGCTGATCGTAGGGCGGAGGAGAATCCGCCGGAGAGCTGGCTGGCCCTCATGTGGTACGCCAACCAGCCGCTGAACAAACCTCTGGATGCGAAAGTTCCGGCGATCAAGCAGGCATTGTGCGGCTTGCTTTGGGAGGAGATCCGCCCGGTGCAGCAATTGGAATTGACATGGGCGCCTGACGCCAAACGTCGGCCTGCGCCCGAGGAATTGAACATCACGGCCTTGGACAACCGCGGCACTGCCAGTTCGTGGTGGAACAACCTGGACGCGGCGCCAAAGCCGGTCAAACCCGCCGTATCAACCGATGGGAACACCTATGTCTACGACCTGCAAACGGCAACGTGCGGCATCGTGATCAGCGTTGGCGGCTCCAAGAGCGCCGCCGACTACGCCGTGCCCGCGGTGCGGGTGCTGGTGGCGGACCTCTGGAAGAGAATGGACGTTGAGATCGAATGGGGGTTCGACCCGGTCACCGCGGAGAAGGATTACAGCGGCCGTGTCGAAACCTATGACGGCATGGCGGTCGGCCTGCGCCCCCTGGACGGCGACGCGCTCACCACGGGAACGGACGCGATTTCGTGGCGTTCTCTGGGCAAGGGTTCCACCCGCCGGGGCGTGAAGTTCAGTCTGCTGTACATGGGCACATCGCGGTGGTGGCAGGTGCAGCCGTTCACGAGCCAGCGGGACGACGTGGCGCGCACCATCGTCACCGTGTGGACCCAGGCGGGCAACTTTTCGTTTCTGGCGGCCGACCTGGAGAACGGACCGATCCTCGCGCCGGAGTACGGATTCTTCGTCCGTCGGTTGCCGGAGGCGGCGTCCACGCCTGCAAAACCGGCATTGAACTCGCGAGTCCCGCGGGTTCCGATGGCGACAGAAATGGATTCCATCGCCGGCAGCAAGGCACTGCTGGGTTGGGGCAGCGACCAGTGCCCTTGGTTCGGCGGCAACCCGGCCGACAAACCGGTTTCCGTGCAAGGCATCACCATCCCGGCCAAGAGTCTGGCCATGCATCCCGGGTCTGACCGCGATGTGGCCGCCGGTTGGCGCAGTCCCATCAAAGGACTGGTGAAGGTCAAGGCCAGCGTGGCCCATGGTCAAAATGGTGGCGACGGGATCGCATGGTGGATTGTGCGAGAGACCAAGACCGACCGGAAGAACCTGACCCATGGCACGACGGGCGGAACCGGCGCGCAGACGATTCCTGCCGAGGCCGACGCGCAGAAGTTGGGCGAAGTAGCCGTCGAACCTGGCGACATGATTTCATTGGTCGTCGGCCCCAAAGGCACACACTCCTGCGACACGACCCTCATCGAACTGGTCATCACCGAGGTGGGCGGACGCGGGCGGGTCTGGAACCTGACCGAGGATGTGGTGAAAGCTCTGCATGCCGGGAATCCACACGCCGATAGCCAGGGCAATGCCGACGTATGGCATTTCTATTCCGAAGAATCGGCGGCGCCTCCGTCCATCCCTTCGCAACCTCCCATCGTGCTGGTCTCGCAAGCCACCAGCGCCCGGGAGTTCATCAAGGAACTCCAGGCCAGGAAACTGAGCACCATCCGCCAGCAGACCCGCGTCCATGAAGAGCAGAGCTGGGAGGGGGCCGTCACCGCGATGCACGGCACCAACCTGCCTCCGCATCCCAAGCCCCCGGCGGGATCCGAACCGACGATGCAGGTGCAGGTGCCGTCGGAACGCCTGACGGCCCAATGGAATCTGGGAGCCTGGCATCTCGTCCGCCATGCCCAGAAGAACCCGAAGACCGGGCGCCTCTGGTTCAACGATTATCCCTACGGCATCCTGGGCGCCGAGACCTACATGATCCTCGCGGCGCTGGACTTGATGGGTTCGCATAAGGCCGCTGAGGATGGCTTCTACCAATGGGTGTCCCTGCCGATGGATCCCAACTCCATCGGTCATCACAGTTGGGCACTCCCTGACCGTCCCAACGGACTCTTTTCAGAAGGCCACGGATGTCTGACGCACGCCGTAGGTCCGCCGGGCGCCGGCGGCCACATGGATGGCGTCCATGCCTTTGGCCCGGGTTCCATTGGCTGGGCTCTGACCCAGCACTATTGGATGACCGGCGATAGCGAGTGGCTCAAAGCCTCCGCACCGCGGATCAAGGCCAACGCCGAATGGATGCTGCGTCAACGGCGGGTGGTCTCGGGTATGGTTCCGGGTGGCGACCGTCTTTGGTGCAAGGGGTTGCAGCCGGCGCTCCAGGTGACCCCGGACAGCGGTGGATTGTGGATGCAGTTCTACGAGTGCGAGGCCTATTACTGGGCCTCCGTCTCGCGTCTCGCGGCCACACTGGCAGTGATCGATCCGGACGGGGGCGCGCAATTGGCGGCCGAGGCGGAAGCCTACCGGAAAGATCTGCGCGCGGCGGTGGAACGATCCATCGCGTTGTCGCCGGTGGTCCCGGTGCGCGACGGCACCTATCATTCGGTCATCCCGTTCGCTTGTTATGTGCGCGGGTTGTCAACCTCCGCATGGGGATGGCGCCGGGAGGGGTCTGGAGAACATGTCGGCCCCCTTTACTGGGAAACGGTCCAGTCGGCGGCGGCTCTGATAAGTCCGGCGGGTTTGCTGCCACTGGACGACGTGCGGGTACAGGGGTATCTGGATGTGTTGGAGGATCGGTTACTCCTGGAGAATCCAAATCTCTCGAAACGGACGCGCAGCTACAATCCGGAGATGGATTGGTTCGCCCATGCCGGATGGCAATATCAGGGTGGACTGGAGCGCACCTCGAATATGCACCTGGCCGGCGACGACATCCCGGTCTTTCTCCGTTCGTTTCTCAACTGCTATGCCATCGACATCCTCCCGAATGAGGGATACATTTTCAACGAACACGCGACCCGCGGCCCGGCTGACAAGATCTTCGAAGAAGCCGCCTTCCTCGAACGCTTCCGCAACCTGTTGGTGATGGAAGACGGACAGAATCTGTGGCTGGCCCGCGCCACGCCCAGAGTCTGGCTGGAACAGGGCAAAAAGATATCCGTGAAAAACGCGCCGACGCACTTTGGCTCGGTGGACTACGAGATCACTTCCGACGTGGACAGTGGCAAGATCACTGCTACTGTCGAGATGCCGTCGCGCAACACACAGAAGGCCGTAGTGTTGCGGTTCCGGCATCCCAAGGCCGCGCCGATCAAGAGCGTGACGGTCAATGACAAGCCGTGGCAAGAGTTCGACAAGGACAGGGAAGTCATTCGTCTGGAAGGCCTGAAAGGGACGGTCAGGGTGCGGGCGAATTACTGAGACTCAATTCTTTGTTCATTAACGGGTTATGCGTTCGTCCCGACCGGCGGCGCGGCACGTGTCTCTACCGGGAATCTCGTCTGCCGGGAAAACGCTTCCTAGCCGGTTTGATCATGAGTCCGGTGACGATGCCGCAGTGAGATCGGAACGGTTCGGCATGCTGGCGAGCGGTAGTCCTCGTGACATCGGGATGGCCCGCCTGCCGCCAGATGGCAACCTGCTCGCGGATTCGGTTGATCGTGCGGTTCGGTTCGATCCGGTCACGCGTCCATTGTGTGTCGAAGACCATCTGGGCGCGCTTGCCCTTCTTCTTGGGGCCGGGGACGGGAACGAAGTAGGAACTGGGCCGCCGCTCGGAGGTGATTTCGTTGGTGATGCCCTCATCTGAGAAGCGAAAATGCCGCTGAGGCTCCTCGAAGGGAGCATTGACGACCGGGTTTTCGATAATGACCTGGCTCACGGGTACCCCCCGATGGGTCATCGACAGAGACACCCCAACTCAGCATGATTATGGCGCGCCGGACCTGGAATCGCAACGGAAACTTGGGCGCCTCTCGCCTTGATAGGACCGCCTGGAGGCGGTAGAATCCAAGCCATCGGGCGGGCGTAATCAGCCCCGTGCGGTCACATCGGGTCGCCAGCCGTGATCCCACCCGCCTCGGCGAGTTGACGCACGTTCATTCAAGGAGCCCCGTGCCATGCGACTTCGCGACCTGATCTGGACGACCTTGCTTCCCCTGGCGCTGATCCTTCCGGCGGGCTGCCGGAGCGGCGGCCCCTGCCTCGTCACCGAGACAGCGGGCCCGTATGTGCTGCACGATCCCGGATGGGCCAAGGAGGGCGAGGGCACCATCCTGCGACTGGAGAATGACCGCGTCTCGGTGGAGGTCGTTCCCGCCCTCGCGGGCAACGTCATCCGCTACGTGGACAAGTCGCGCCCCGCCGACCGCCAGCCCTTCAGCCGCCTGGACGATGCCTTCGCCAACAGCGGCGTCTGGAAGGCCGGCGAGTACACCTGTCGCATCGGTGACCGCGGGCCCGACAAAGCCAGCCTCACCGTCGTCGGCACCGGCACGCTGACACCCTTTGGGACCGCGGTGGAGCCTGTCCCGCCCGCCACGCCGCTGCGCGTGGAGCGGACGCTCACGGTCCGGCGCGGCTCGTCGGCCGTGCGGATCGACGTCACGGTCACCAACACCGGCCGGCAGACCTGCCGCGATCTGCGCTACATGGTGCATGCCCTGTACGAGGATACCTTTTTTAGCCTAAACTTCTTGATGCCCACAGCCTCCAACGCCTCGATGACGCGGAGGGGGTTTGCCGGTAGTTTCAGGTCCGCCGCCGTGACCTCGTGCCTGGCGTCGATGTAGTAGTCGTCCGGCAAGCCTGACTCGTGGCGTATTCGGATGCTCCGCCGGTCCAGCACGCGGGCCAGGAGGTCGCGGCGCTTTGCTTGCGGCAGCCTGTCGATGCTGACGCGCAACGCACCCCCCGCAGCCGTGAACTCGGCCACTATCTCCGCAAGGCGCTTGCCCTGGGCGGCAGCCCCGGCCCGCTCGGCCTCCGCGACCTGGGCGGCCGACAGCGCGGCGTCCAGGCGTATCCGCTCACTGTCGAGCGTGGTCATGTGCTGGTTGACCTCGGCCAGCAGCTCGTCCATTTCGCGGTCGCTGATTTTGCCGCGGGTCCGCTGGCGGACGATCTGCTTTCGTTCCCCCTTGCGGTCGGCCAGCTTGGCGGCGACGTCGGCCTGGCGTCCCTCGATCTCGGCCGGGTCCGCCGCGTCCCCGCTGTCGCCGTTGAGCCATTTCTGATACACCTCCACGTCGAATCTGAGGAGCTTGCTCCATACGAGATCCCACAGGGCCGCGTCGGCCCCCTGGACGTAGAAACTCGGCAGGTCGCATCGCTCCGCGACCCGGCGGGCCTTGCGCTTCGCCGCGCTGCAGTTGCCGAGGCATCTGTAATATCCATATCCGCCCACGGTGTGGCCCTCCAGCGTCCGGCCGCAGTGCCCGCAGGTCAGGAAGGGCCGGAATAGGTAGAGGTTGGCAGACCGGCCGTCGCGGGTCACGGCCTGGGCTCCGCGCCGGGCCTCGCACTTGGCCCAGAGCTTGGCCGGGATAGTCTTAGGCAGCTCGAAGCGGATCATGCCGTCCGCCGGTAGCATCGTCTCCGGCACGTCGCATACGAATTCGTGGTAGGCGCAATGGTCCCGGTAGCGGCCCCACAGCTTTCGTGCATCGAACTCGATGCGGCCGGTGCGGTAGATTTCGTTGCCCAGGATGTAGCGGACAGCCATCTGGGACCACGATCCGCCGCCCACGTATCTCCGCCGGCTCGGCGACACCCCCGCCGCGTCCAGGGCCGCCGCTATCTGTTCCTGGGACGAACCGGCCGCGTAGTCGCGGAAGATGCCCCTGACGGTCTGCCAGTGCGCCGACACGACCTTCAGGGTGCGGCGTCCCTCGTCCAGGGCGAATCCGTAGGGCGAAAGGGCGTAGGGATACTGGCCTTGGAGCAGCCGCAGCAGCTTGGCCCGGCGGACCTTCTGGCCCTGGACTACCGACTGGTGACCGGCGGCGTAGAGCCTTCCTAGAAGCTCGCTGGCCTGGCGAAGGAAGTCCGGGCTCGACGGATCGAGCGTCGTGCCATCGAGAAATCGCAGGGCGGTCTTGGTTCGCCAGCATATGTCTATGATTGCCTTGGCGTCCTCCCAATCGCGGGCCGGTCGGCCCCATCGGGTCGGGTCAACGACTACGCAAAAGTCAACGTCGTGTGCTCCGAGATACTGCATGAGGGCCTGGGCTCCGGCCCGCGGCGCGAGCGACGTGCCGCTAATACCGGCGTCCTCGAACGTGCCGACGATCTTCCACCCCTGGGCCGCGGCGTAGGTGGGCAGGGCGACTCGCTGCTGCTCCAGGTTGTCGCGGTCGGCCTGTGACTGCGACGAGACTCTCGCGTAGCTTGCGGCGATAGGCTTGCGCTGCGTCATGGCTAGGCCCCTTTCAAGTTTTCCCACAGCTATTTTAGCGGAAAGTGCTCCGGTGTAAAGCGAAATCTTTCATTATTCCAAAATATATTTTGGCCTCTAACTCTAGTCCTGGCAACGAGTTACGGCGTTTCGGCGGCGGCGGGGCAAAAATAGTTCGTGGATTGATCGCGAAAATGGCCTGAGCAAACCTTTTATTATCGGTGGAAGGCACGCGGAGGAAAACATTGAGGAGAACCCGATGAGCCATATCCAAGATTTTGAAACGCAAGAGGCCGCGGGCCTGGCGGAGCTGGACGCCGATCTACAAGCGGTCGCCAAATCATCGGCCCCCCGCGCCGTCGCGATTCTGCTCGCGCAACAGGCGGACCGGGCCGAATCGGAGGCGGGCCGGCAAGAGCGTGAGGCCGCGAGGATGGCGGCCATCGAGGCCGACTCGGCCCTGCGCACCGGACTACCAGGCCGACCGCTACTGAGCGACGAACGCCTAGCATACCGGGCGCTTTGCGAGGCTCACGAGGAGGCCCCGGATCGCTTCAAACTGGCCCAGGCCCGATACCAGAAGGTCATCGACCAGTTGAAAGCCGCCGGGCCGGAGTTGGATACGCTCCAGGTCCAGGCCGACCAGCAGGTGGCCTTGGCCAAGCAAAGCGTCAAGCACCTTGAGCAGGCAGCCTCGACGTTCGCACAGGCCGTCACCTTGGCCGACACTGGCAAGTCGGCCATGGCGAAGCTAGGCGGCATCGTTGCATTCAACGATACGCCATTCATTGATTTGACCGCCAGCATCAGCGAACTCCGCGACTTGCACAAGCGATGGAAACTGCGGCTTGACGCCGAGATGGCCAGGTTGGGCAAGGACCAGGCGGCCGAGTTGACCGAGATGCGAGAGCGGCGGGAGTCTCAGACGTATGGGTATGCCCTGCTGAAAGCCGCCTCCTCTTATCGCAAGACGGCCGGGGGCAAACTGCTTTGGAAAAACTACGGCCGCGCCCTCCGCGAGTTCGAGGTCGCCCAGGCCGAGCAGCCTCTTGAGGACTTCAGCACAATCCGCGACGAGGTCCAGGCCCGGTTGACGGCGTTTTACCGGGGGGCGGCGGAGCATGGCAAACTTGAGTTTCACGCGGACGCGGTTCCGCAGGTCGGATAACTTTTACAGGAGATATGCACATGGCAAAACGAAAGATTCTGGCGACGGATTCGATCTTGGTGCAGTGCAGAGTGAACAAGTATTTTCGCGACAAAGCGTCCGGCAAAGTTTACTCCGGACCCGTCGGCCGGGCCGGGACGCCGAAGCGTGTCGAAGGCTCTCCCCCCTTCCGAGTTTCACGACTCAGGTGGGAACGGGACGCGGGCCTGCCTGACGGCCAGAGGATTTTCCAGCAGGTCGGCGAGGAAGATGCGCCAGCTGAATGATTTGAATATTGCCTACGGCGACCGGCTTGGCGCCGGTCGCTCGCGACCCTGTGCAGTTCGCACCTCCGGGCTGAGGAGTGCAGGGAATGTAGACAGACGAGTGCCAACGTCTGTGAGTGCCGTGACTCGTGGCGGCACGTTTGGCAAAGCGGTTGCGATGACTCCTTACGCAGCCCACAGGAGGCCGGGGGCCGGTCTGGCCTCAGCAGCAGGGCCGGCCCACCTCCACCTTCATGGGGCAACGGCCAGGCCCGGCCACGATCGTTGCTTAGGCGGCCACCTGGCGAGTTCTAGGACTATCAGGCGGACATGGGACAGGGGAAAACATGACTGACGCGATTGACCTGAAGGATGGCTCGTTTCAGCTCTTGACCTACTGGCTTCCGGCCGACGAGGCCGACCGCCGCGAACACGTCCGAGAAGTCCTCGACAGGCTTTGGGATAAAGGGCTCCACGGGATGCTCGGCTCGGCGTGCTCACTGGCGGGAGCGTTGCATCTTCTGAATCCCCGCGTCCGATCCTTCCTGCACTTGTCGGGATTCGAGAAGGACGTCGGCATGATTGGTCTGGTCTGCAGCGTTGACAACGGCCTCATCCTGCCCGGCTGCCTGGCCCTATGGGGCGACGCGACAAAGCCGGAGTCCGTGATGCTCACCCCGGCCGAGTTGCAAGATGACTTGTCCCTCGCCAAGCCCGCCGGGGCCTCGATGACAACCCTGGCCAAGGTGACCCCGGCCATGCTGAAGAATGTTGTGGCCAGCCTGATCGAGCTCGCTGACGGTATCCCGGCCGGGCAGGAGCCGAAGGCGAAGCGGCCCTGGTGGCGGTCATGGTGGGGCAAACCGGGCAGTGTGAATTGATCACAAAATTTAAGGGACTCTAGCGGCGGCGTATAATGAATTGGAACCTCGGACAACACTGGAAGCAAGACGACGCCGCTTGCCGGTTCTCCGAGGTTCCGGGCGGGCGGCGTCGTTCTATTTTGCCGCATGAAAGGCGGCGGAAAGGAGAAGCATCATGAAGGCGAACGATTTTATTGCGAAGGCTGAACCGACTAGCCCCGATGTGGAGGCGCACATTCGGGAGCATTGGGCCGAGTTGGAGCCTCTCGCGAGTGAGGCGTGCCATGTGGACGACTTGGTGCTGGACCAGACCGAAGACGAGCTCTCGTGCACCATTCGCGCATGGGGGTTGAAGGAGGAGCCTCCGGTCGTGCAGATCCGCCTACGCAGACAGGGCGAGGACGCAGCCGAGATCTACATCGGCGAACGCACCACCTTCAAGTGCGACCTGGGCCCTCTGCCCCACAACATTGTCATACAGTATCGCGAGCCACGCGGGGGCTACGAGCAAGACCTCCGCGAGTTTATCAGGGACGTAGCAAAAAGGGCGCGTGAGGCATATGGAGAGAGGAACAACACGGGCACTGGCCCGTGAACCGAATGCTCGGTAGCGCCGGGCAGCAATCGCCGGGACGGCGGGGTGCGGAACCTCGATAGCGCACCCCCGCCCGGCCCGGTTTATCGAGGAGAGAAGCGATGGCAGAGATCCGAACAGTAAACACCTTGCTTTGGCAGGATGAGTATTTCAAGGGCCTGAGCAACGCCGAGAAGCTCGTCTACACATACCTAATGACGAACACTAGCATCACCTACTACGGCACGATCAAGGCCGTTCCCGAAATGATAGCGGCCGAGATGGGCCAGCCCGTCAAAACGGTCCGGGCGGCACTGGATAAGTTCGCGACCGACGGCAAGCTCGCCCGCCACGAGCCCTACTGGATAGTGGTCAATTACTATCCGGAGCACCAAGGCAAGCGGGATGGCCGGGAGGCTCCGGAGCTATCAAGCATATCCCGCAATGCCCTACTCAGCAACAAGTATGAAATGCCTGAGCCGGTGCTCCGGCAGACGCTGACGAATTGGGGCATATCGGCCATGAGCGACCTAATGGTCGAGAAGCCGGAGTGGGTATCTGACCCGCCTCCCAACGGGGGGTCTAACGGGGGGTTGAACGGGGGGTCTAACGGGGGGTTACACAATAAGTTAATAAGAAATAAGAAAAATGAAAAAAAGAAGAGGAGGAAGAGGGAAAAGGCACTGCCCACCCCCTCCTCCTCGCTTCCAACAACGGACTCACTGCCCCCCGCCCTTCTTCCCATAGCGGAAGCGGTGCTGGCGTCTTGGAAGCGTGACCTGGGGGCCAAGGCCCCTTGGCCGGGGGACAAGCAAAAGTGGGGACTGTTCCAAGAGGCTTGTCGCCAGTTGCTTCGGCTATATCCGGACGACCCCGCCAAGGCCGCCGGTAATGCCAAAGGCATATTGAGGCAATACGGCGAGGAACGGGACTTCGAGAACGCCGTGCACCTGGGCAACCTGGCCACCCCGGCATTCGTGGCCTACCTGACCAACTGGACCGCGGAGCAGTTGAGCACGAGGAAGCGGGACGAGCTGGAGCGGCGGAACATAAAAGCCCAAGAGAAACGCTCGGCTAGCAGCCGCGACGACGACCCCCTCGACGAGCCCCAGCAAACCCGTGAGCCGTGGGAAGAGGAATGAGAACGAACAGGCGACTGGTCACCAAGGTCGAGAGAGAGTGGGCGTCCATCGGCCGTCAAGCCGACGCCGCCCGGAGCGAGTTAGTGGGCCATGAAATAAGGACACGCATCGAGGGCGACAAGACGGTCAGCGACCTCATAGCGCCGGGGTTCGCCAGGCTGCGGGAGCGCATGCACAGGAGGAATCACGATGCAAGATAAGACGACTGACGAAAACGGCACAGAAACGGTCGTTGACCTATCAGGTGAAGTGGCCGAAACGGATACTCAAGACGACCGCCCGGACGGCCCGGACGGCCAACAGGCCGAGGGCCAGAACGGCCCAAACGGCGCACCAGTGGCCGCTAGCGACAGGAATAAGCGGGGGCAGTTCGTGCCGGGCAACGTCGGCGGACCGGGACGCGGCCACTTTACGGACTATTCAGAAGCCGCAGGCAACGGCGCTGAAGGGGGGGCCTCCGGCGATCTAGCGGGGCAAATCGCCGCCATGGTCGCCGACATCACAGCGGCTGTCAGTCGCAAGGGTCCGGCGTATTGGAACAAGGAGGCCAAGGATCACCCCGCCGTCATGCTCCAGACTTGGATGGCGCTCATGAAGCTGCAGGCCGCCCTGCCCGGCGGCACCCCTGGCGGCGGCGAAGTCAAGGTGGTCCTCGGCGACAACCTCACCGGGATCGCTGCGGGTATGATGGAGCACCCCGCCATCGAGGGCGACGAGGCCAATATGGACGTTGACGCGGCCCGCCAGGAGGTTCGGAGACTGCGGGCGGAGAACGTGGCCCAGCAGAGGACGATAAACGGCCTACCGCCCAGGATGTCGAGGGACGACAGGCCCCTCGTTGATGCCCCTGCCAAGGAGGCCAGCGAGTGCTATGACTGTCGGGAGATCACCAAAGCCCTTGGCAGGATGATAGAGCCGCACTCCGCCTGTCGGTATTGCGGCCAGACGTGGGATGATAACACGGCCAGGCCCGTCAAACTCACCAGGAACAGGCCTCGGACGGACGATGACGCCGCGGATCGCCGGAGGGCGAGCGCGAATGGCTTCGTCGTCACGGCCGGCGGGGGAGGCGGATGGGCCACGGTAGATACCTCCCAGGGTATCGCGTCCGGCATCAAGGATGCTCTGGAGGGCGGCGGCAAGGGCCTGTTTGGTAGGTAATAAAAACTATTCTAAAAAAATACTTTGAACACAGAAAGAATTCCCTTGCCTTTTGTGTGCTAAAGGGGTATATAAGGGATAGAGGGCCTGGGTAAATCCGCCCGGCCAGAGGGAGAAGGACGATGCGGGACAAGGCGATAGCATACCTCAGGGTGAGCACGCCGGGGCAGGCAGGCAAGGGCAAGGACGGCTTCCCCCGCCAGCTAGAGGCCATCAGGGCATACGCCGAGGCCCGCCGCCTGGAGCTGGTGGAGGAGTTCAGGGATGCCTCTACGGGAACGGAGTGGGAGGGCCGGGAAGGGCTGGCGGCACTGCTGGATCGGCTTCAGTCCAATGGAGTGAGGCTCGTATTGGTGGAGCGGGCGGACCGCCTGGCCCGCGACCTGATGGTCAGCGAGACGATCCTGGCCGCATTCCGCAAGATGAGCGTGCAGGTGGTGGCGGCTGACAGCGGCGTGGACCTGACAGTGGCCGACGACGACCCTACGCGGACGCTCATCCGGCAGGTGCTCGGGGCCGTGGCCCAGTTCGAGAAGAGCGTGCTCGTGGCCAAGCTGGCCGCATCCCGCGCCAGAGTGAGGCGGACGACCGGCAGGTGCGAAGGCCGCAAGCCGTTCGGCACGCGGCAGGGCGAGGCCGAGACGTTGAAGATGATGAGCAAGCTGTATCGCAAGCCCAGGGGCGGAGAGCGGCGGTCCTTCGGGGAGATAGCCAAAGCCTTGAACGAGGCGGGCAGGCCGACGCGGACCGGGAAGCCGTGGGCGGCTCCGACGGTGAAGGGCATCCTGGGGCGGAAACAGGGGCACTGACGGCCCCCTCGATGCGCCTAGAACGCGCCAGGCTTGTCCCTAAGCAACGATCGCCCCCAGGGGCGGCAGGGGGGCGGCCGATAAGGCGCAAACATTGCTTAGAATGAAGATGTAAGGATGTAACACATTCCTACGAAAGGAGGTAGGAACGTGGTAAACGGTGGAACAGAAGCAAGACGAGCAGTTTGCACAGTACGAGGGCCTGGCCATCAAGGCAGCAACTCGGATATGGTCAGGGGGATGGGGCAAGAGCCTCAGAGAGCGCGGCGTATCGCTTGAGGACGCGGTCCAGGAAGCACGTCTGCACCTGTTGGAAATCCTACCGAACCTGGCCGACCCGAAGTATGTCCGCGAGCAGCGGGTCGCCTATGTCAGCAAGACCCTCAAGGGCCAACTCCTCAACTGGGCCAAGGCACAGACCCGCAACGGCGACAACCGCGACCTGCCGGACCCGCCGCCAGGCCCGAACCGCGACGAGTTGCTTGACCTGGGCGTGAGCTTGGCCAAGCTCGGCGAGGACGACCGCTCGATGGTGCTGGCCCATTACGGCGGTGAGGGGTTCAAGGCCATCGGTGAAAAGTATGGCCTGAGCACCGGACAGACGGCCCGGAGGGTCGAGAAAGTTTTGGCGAAGTTGAAAAAACTTATGGATGCCTGAAAGATTGTTCAGCGTTTCCCCCCGCCAATTGCTTTTACTTTCAACGGCGAGACGATCCCCGGCCTCACGGCCGGGCCGCCCAGAGCGGGCCAGCACTCAGGATCGCCGCTGTCCTCGTGGATAGCCACAGCCTCTTAGGGAAGCGAGGGGCCGAGGCTACTTATCCCCCCAAGCGCGATCGTGTCGCGACTTTCTGACCTCGGCCTCTTGCCCCCCTCTTTGACAACGATCCGGCCCCGACACGGTGTCGAGGCTCAACGCGATTCAGGAGGCTATAGGAAATGAAAGTCACCCCGCAGGAATTCGCAAAAATGAAAGAAACCTTCAAGGCAGGTCTGAAAGTCACCAAGACCCGCACCGGCCGTCAGTCTTATGACGACACGGGCCAGGACGACCGCGACCCCAGCTTCAGTCTCAGCAAATACCTGAGGGGCGTGACGTTTGGCAGCTGGGCCGGGGCGGACGTTGAGAAAAAGGCCCACGACATCGCCAAAGCCTACTCGACCGACGCGGCTGCGGCCGGCGGCGTGCTCGTTCCGCAAGAGGTTGACCGCGAGATCATCCCGCGGTTGGCCGACAAGAGCGTCATCCGGCAGATGCCGGGCGTCAGCATCGTTCCGATGGGCAAGCGGTTGAGCCGCGATTTCACCGGCATCGACAGCGGCGCGACGATCAGCTGGGGCAGCGAGGCCAGCACCATCTCCGAAAGCACCTCGATGGACTTCGCGGGCCAGAAGATGGAGCTGAAAAAGGCCGTCTGCATCCTCAAGATTTCGCGTGAACTCGTTGAGCAGCCAGGCCCGGATGCGGACACGGTCATCCGTGACGAGCTGGTCCGGGCCCTCGCCGAAGAGGAGTCAAAGGTCCTCATGCGTGGCCTGGGCGGCCAGCAGCCGCTAGGGATTTACAGTCAGCCGCGGATTCACTCGACGGACCTGAGCGGCGAAATCGACCAGGACGACTTGCTCACCGCTGAGTTGCAGCTTGAGAATTCCAACGCGATCCTGTCGGGCTGGATTACGAATCCGACCGTCAAGGACCGCCTCCGCAAACTGAAAGACGGCAACGGCGCTTATGTTTTGGCCATCGGCGGATTCGGCTCGACGGCCGAGTTGATGGACGTGCCGCGGTTGTTCGGTAAGGTGTTGCGGACGACCACCGGCATTCCGACCACCGGCTATCCGGACACCGACGAATCGTTCCTCGTGGGCGGCATGTGGTCAGATTTCCTCCTTGGAGATGGCGATCTGCGGATCGAATCATCCGCGCACGACCTTTGGACGGCTGACCAGATCAGCATCCGGCTCGTGAAGCGTTTGGGTTACATCCTCAAGCACAGCGAGTCGTTCGTCGTTGTGAAGGGCATCACCTCAAGCTAAGGAAAGGCGGACATACGACAATGAATAAACTAAGCCAACAGGTCGTAAAGACCGGCCGTCTTCCGGCCATCACGGCCAACACGTCGGACCTCATCACGACCATCGTGGACCTGGGCGGGTGCACCTCGGCCACGGCCATCATCAACATGGAATACACAACCCATGCCCTCACCAGCATCCAGTTCTGGACGTCAAGCTCCGACATCGCCGCAATCAGCGGCACGCAGAAGGTTGCCACGACCAACACGGTTGCCGTGGATTTGGTCTCGGACGCCGATGGGTTGCAGGCGTGGAACGGCAACACTCAGGTGACGAACCTGAGCGTCGCGGCCGACACAATCGCCACGATTGCGCAGGACTGCACGGTGGCCGTTTCGTTGCCGAACATCCGGCGCTACCTGGTCATGCAGTATAATGGCCACGGTGTCAGCTCGACGCTGGGCGTCACGTTCATCGGCGACCACGTCAAGAGCAACGAATCGCCCTACACCGGACCCCGCACTGGCTACTAGGAGAGGAGCCGACCTATGACGTTTATGGACTACCTCTCATTGCCAGGCCCGCAGGTCACCGTGTTCAGCAAGAGGGCTGACGACGCCGAGGCCCCCGAATTCGTCGATTTCGTCAAGCACGGCGACGGCCTTGAGCACCACGTAATCTGCAACGAGGGCGGGATGGAACAGGAGTGGGCCTTCAGGAAGCAAGAGGCTGACGACCTGGCCAAGCTCGCCGAGATGGTGACCACCGTGACGCGGCAGTATGAAAAACTTGTCAAGCACGTTGACTCGATGGCCGCTCAGCAAGCGACCCTGGCCAAGTCCCAGGGGGCCATGATTGAGGTCACGGCCGAGGACCTGGTCGAGGCTTACACCGAGGCCCTCAACGAGACTGAGGCGGAGGCGGGCTGATGGCTATGCTCGTCACGCGCGGCTCTTCCTCCTTCGGACGCGAGGCCACTCACGCCAGCATCGAGAAGGTGAACATCGCCTGGACCTCCGGCTCCGGCGGCATCGCCAGCGACACCGTGGGCCTTGTGGGGCAAGTCCTCGAAGTCATCACGATCCCCGGCGGCGGCTCGACGTATCCCTCCGACAGCTACGCCGTCCAACTGAGGGACTTGGACGACTCGACGCTCGACTACCTGCATGGCCGGGTCACGGGCCACAGCGACGTCGTGACGTTTCACGAGCCGATGGTCGGCACGTATCAACCCGTGGCCGTTGCCGGTCCTGTCGAGTTCTGGCTTTCGGACGCCAGCGGCACGAGCGACGCCAGCGGCACAGTAACCCTTTTCTTGAAAACCTAGAGATACGAGGAGCACGCAACAGATGGCGTATGGAATAGTGAAGTGGTTCAACGATGCAAAAGGTTTCGGATTCATAAAGCAGGACGATGGCGGCGACGACGTCTTTGTGCACTTCTCAAGCGTCGTTGGCGAGGGCCATAAGTCGTTGGCCGAAGGCGACAAGGTCGAGTTCGGCATATCCTCATCGCCGAAAGGCCTGAAGGCCGAGAGCGTCTACGTCACCGGCGCGTAACTCCCTAGCGGTTCCCTTGTCCAAAGGTCCGGCGGTTCCTCCTTTCCCGCCGGGCCTTTTGTGTTGACGTGCCCGCACGTTTCGATTATGCTGATGCTGTGGAGGGAGGTCTAGATGGGTCCTCCGACCCCTGATGTGACAGTCGTGGTGGAAAGCCCGGCCGCCGTTTGGACCCTTCTCATGACGGTCAGTATGATCTTTACCGCTGTCGCAACAATCAGTATCGCCTGCCTGACCCGGCAACTGCGCAGGGTCGCAGAGAAGACCGCTGGCCTGCAGGAGAGCCAACTCCTGCTTGACACGCGCCCCGCGCTGACAATGCGCGCTGTTGACCCGCTATCTCGGGGTGTGCCACTCTACGATCAGTTTTCGGGCGTCCATGTCGTCAACGAAGGACGAGGGGTAGCCGTCCTCGACCTTCTCATCTATGACGATCACGAAGTGTCGCTCGACGAGGCCGAACTTGCGCCGGGGACAGGTATTCGTTACCTGCTCCGCGACGGCATTGCTAAGATCATCAAGGGCCGCCACGGCGGGGCTAAGAGGCTGCCCCAAGGCAAGCGTGACTCCATTTCCCTCGTCATCGCTTATCACGAACCCATACGAAACCGGCGTTTCCGCCACCACTTCCGGCTCAACATCCACGACATGACCGTCGTGCCGCTTCACTGCGAGGACCTCGGCGAGCGTCCAGCAAGCCAGGTCTGCCAGGCCGCCCCGTCGCGGTAGCAAGGCGGGCGGCTTGTCTTGGCGCGATGGCCTGCTATACTGGCTTCCGCGCTGGGAAACTGCGAAAGGATAGAGACCATGGGCGAACACATGGACCCGGCGTCTCCGCCAGCTTCGGAGCAAGGGCCGAAGGAACAGCCTGACAGCGTTCAGCTGATCCTCAATGTTACGGACCCAGAACTTGTCGCGGAGCTTGTTGCGCGACCCGAGGGGGAGCCGAGGACAGCATTTGCACTGTCGGCCCTTCGTATCGGGATCCTGACTCTGAAGCAAGCCCAGGGTCGCCTTGACGCGGAGACCATCAAGCACGAGAGCGACCGACTGCTCTTAGAGCTTGGCCACGCTTTGAAGGCGCACCAGCAGACTGTTACGAACGTTGTCGCCGACTCCCTGCAGGAGTACTTCGACCCCAAGAGCGGGCGGTTCAACGAGCGCATCAACCGCTTGATTGCCAAGGATGGGGACCTTGAGATATTGTTGCGTCAACAGATCGGCCTCGATGACTCGCAGCTGGCGAAGACCTTAGCTGCTCATCTGGGCGAGAACAGCCCCATCATGAGACGGTTGTCGCCGGAAGATTCAGACGGATTCCTCAATTTACTCACGAAGGTTGTTAATGGCGCGCTTTTGGCGCAGCGCGAAGCCATCCTGGCGGAGTTCTCGCTCGACAAGGAAGAATCCGCCCTCAGCCGACTTGTGAAGCGGGTTGAGACCTCGCAAGGCAAGATTACAAGCGAGTTCTCGCTGGACGACGAGAACTCAGCGTTGGCGCGGTTAAAGCGTGAGCTCCTGGAGGTCTTGGGGCAACACAAAAGGGCCGCGGATGAGTTCCACACGGACGTTTCGGAAAAACTCGCAGCCATGACGGCGCGGCGCGAAGAGGCACTGAGGTCCACTCGTCATGGCGAGGACTTTGAGGAGGAAGTCCGACGCTTCGTTGCCGCAGAGTGTCAGAAAGTGGGTGACATACCTAAGGATACCTCCAACACGGTAGGCCTTATAAAGAACTGCAAAGTCGGCGATGTCGTGATTGAGCTTGGGCCCGAGTCTTCTGCACCTGGAGTGAAGATAGCCGTCGAGGCGAAAGAGAGCGGGGGCTACACGCTGGCCAAGGCGCTAGAGGAACTCGAGACGGCCAGGAAGAATCGCGGAGCAGATGTCGGGCTGTTTGTGTTCTCCAGACGGACGGCTCCAGCAGAGCAAAATCCTATGGCGCGGTATGGCAAAAGCATCGTTGCTGTTTGGGATTTTGAGGATCCTCGGACCGACGTTTGCCTGACCGCGGGGCTCAGTGTGGCGCGCGCCATCTGCACACAGGAGGACGCAGCCCGGCGGGGCGCAGAGATCGATTTCGAGCCTGCAGAGAAAGCCATCCGAGCAATCGAAAAGCTTTCGGGCGGACTCGAGGAGATCAAGGCGGCAGGCACGACCATCCAGAGTGGCAGCCAGAAGATTCTTATTCGCGTGGGGATCATGGAGAGGGAACTCCACCGCCAGGTTTCTGCGCTGGACGCTACGGTTGGCGATCTCAAGTCCGCGCTTCCCTCGAGCGAAACGGAATAACTCATTGCGGGCCAGGGGGTCGGGCCGGGCAAGCCGGGCCGTCAGGCCGCCGCGTCGGCCAGTATGAAGGGGACGGCGAGCGGCCCGTTGTTTATCCTATAAAAAAGATCGGGTAGCTCGAAGACGGCGTCAGGCCGCCGCCCAGGGCCGTAGCGTCACGGTTTGACCTTTTAGGTCCGCAAAGTGCTTCGAGTACAAGATGTTCCCCGGCGCCACCGTCTATGCGTACCTCCCCACTGACCGCGGGGTACGGATCTTCGACCATGAGCGGATCGTCAAGGACATGGCCTTGGCCCGCGCCGCCCGGCCGGGGCATCCGTGGCGGAGGTGGTCGCCGCCGGACGGCGGAATCGACAAGCCCCGCCACCCCGCCCTGGGTTGGGCGGCCATGTCCAGCGACAGCGGGTACAGCTACCTGTTCTACGACCCCGCCCAGTTCGACTTCGTCGGTCTGTGGAACGGCACCCACCCGGCCGAGTGGCTGGTGATCGAGCCCAACACCAAGGGCGTGGACCTGGCGCCCGGGCGCAGCGTGCGGTTCTGGTTCGCCCTCGCCACCGATGCCTCGGACGTGCCGGTCAAACGGGCCGCCGCCGCGGTCCCCACGCAGGCCGGCACGTACTTCGCCATGCCCGGCAACCTGTCGAGGCTCATCGACTCGCCCGGCGCTTGGGCGACCGATCCGCTCCCGGACGCCCCGGTCGCCGGTGCCACTGCCACCCGCCCGGCCACCCAGCCCACCGGCGACGTGTACCGCAACGCCCTGGCGATGGAGTTGGTGAAGGTGCCCGCCGGCGAGTTCACCATGGGCGCCGCGGAGAGCGACCACGCCGCCGACATCGACGAGCGGCCCGCCCACAAGGTTCGCATCACGCATGACTTCTACGTCGGGCGACACTTGGTGACCAACGCCCAGTACCGCAAGTTCCAGCCGGGGCAACATAGCGAGGTGGCGATCTTCCACTTCCGCCAGAAGGCGCAGCTCGACGGTGACAGCCAGCCCGCCCTCATCACCGACGAATGGCAGAAGGCCAAGGACTTCTGCGACTGGCTGAACAAGACCGACACAGCCCGGCCCGCCGGCTACGACTACCGCCTGCCGACCGAGGCCGAGTGGGAATATGTCGCCAAGGCGGGCAGGCCGGTGACATACGTCTGGGGCAGCGTCTGGGACTGCCGCCGCCTGAACTTCGGCGACCTGGGCCAGGCGGACGGGAACGTCTACACCTCACCGGTCGGGGCGTTCGACCAGGGGCATCCGTTCGGTATCGCCGACCTGGCCGGGAACGTGTGGGAATGGTGCGAGGACTTCTACGACCCTTACTTCTACGAGAAGTCGCCCACCGATGATCCTGTCAACGCCGAGCCCGCCAAGACCGGCTACAACCGGCTTCAGAAGGTGGTCCGGGGCGGCAGTTGGGGCAGCCTGCCGGCGATGTGCCGCACCACCGCCCGCTTCGCATTGTTCGGCACGCACCCGCCCACCATGGGGTTCCGCGTGGTCCTGACGGCGAGGGCCCGACCCTGACGACTTGATCGCCTGCACCTCGGGGCTGTCCACGTCGCCGGGATGCTTGTGGCGGAGGAACTTCTCGATGTGCCGCTCGGTCACGTCGGTCTGCTCGGGCGTCAGACCGAAGATGCGGTTGAACTCGCGCACGAAGTCGGCGAAGCGCGACACGTCGTGGTCGAAGACGCTGAGGTAGCCGCCGAAACCCCGACGCCGAAGATCGCCTTGCGGCACTACTTGATGACCACCGAAGATCACTTTGCCCGAACCTCGGGCGCGGCGCAAAAAGCAGCGCAGCAGAATCGAGAAATGCCGAAAATGGCTTGCAACGGCTACCGGGGGGAAGGCGAAAAACCGGCTTTTCAGGGCATTGCGCGTGTATGCACGAATTTACACAACTCGTTGGTGGGCAGGGCCGGAGTCGAACCGGCGACACCGCGGTTTTCAGCCGCGTGCTCTACCGCCTGAGCTACCTGCCCGCTCATCAATGGGCTTCCGACTATACCCACCGCGCCGCGATTTGTCAACCGCGCGGCCTTCAATTCGACCCACCCGGAGGACCCTCGGCCGGTTCGCCGGACGCCTCCTCCGGACCTTCTCGCTCCGCCTCCGGCGGACTATACACGACACCGAGCCGCCGACGAATCGCCTCCTCGTCGAGGAGTTTATCGCGGATCTTCCCGGCCAGCGCGACGCCCACCTGCATCGCCAGCGCCGGCCGCTCCTTCCGGTAAGCCGCCTCGCGCGGGGACCGGTGGTCGGCCAGTTCCGCGACAATCACTGTCCGCCCGCGCGGCAAGACCACAAGCGTCCGCCGCGTGCCTTCGGGGTCCAGGCTGAGACGGAAACACTCGTCGGTGACCAGTTGGTTGTAGCCGATGCCCGGCAGCGCCGGCGGAAACCAGATGTAGCGCCCCATGTAGGCGAAAGGGCCCCGCTGACGCGGGAACCAGTCCGTTTCCTCGGGTTTCACGCCTTCCGCCTCGGCGGCGGCCTTGAGACCCTTCCGGGCGGCCGCTTCGAGGATCGTCCGCCCCCGCTCGCGCACGAGGTCAAACGCCGCTTCGAGGCGAAGGTCGGCCGCAACCTGCTCCCGCACCTCCTCCAGCACCTCCGGCGGACGGCTTTCCTCGTAGGCCGTCACGCGAAACGCATACGCCCGGCCTTCGGGGTCCACGAAGACCTCGCTTATCTCCTCGGGCGCAAGGCGCGCCTTTTCGGGAGCCACCAATCCGACGAGGGCCAGGGCACACTGCGGCAGGCGGTCCTGACCACGGGTCGCCTCGCCCAGCCCAGGGAGCGCGGCGAGTTGTTGCGCGGTGTGCAATTCCTCAAGGGCGGCGCGGCGGACCTGGGTTTCGTCGGCCCAGATTTGAAGGTCGGGCGGCTTTTTCATCGACCGGATCTGTGCGACGTTGCCCTCCATCTTCTCGCGGGCCAGCCGCTCCGCCTCCCTCTCGACCAGCCTGTCGCGAATCTCTTCGCGGACCTCTTCGAGGGGGCGGAACGTCTCCTCCGCTTCGGCCGCTTCCTCGGCGTCCCCCTCCTCGTCATCGGGGTCCTTCTCGGAATCCGCCCCCTTGTCTTCCCCTTCCTTCTCGGGCGCATCCTTTACCACGAACTCGGAATCCTTGTGCGCCTCGTAATACTCTTCGACCATCTGGTCCGTCACCGCCGCCCGGGTTTCTTCCTCGAACGCTTTCGGGTCGGCCACGAGATACTCGATCGCCACGCTGGCCGCAGTGCGGTAGCCGAACCCTTTGGGGCCCTCGCCCGCAAGATACTCTTTATACTTTTCAAATTGTTCGCGCAGGGCTTCGGGCGAAGGTTCCTCGGCGGCGTCCACAAAGTCCTCCGCCTTGAGAACAATCAGGCGGACCTTAATCTGTTCGTCGGTGCGAGTAAACTGCCGCCTCATTTCCGGCTCGACGGGGATGGTCAGCGCCTCGGTCAGCCAATCGACGTAGGCCCGCAACGTCATATCGGTGCGGAGCGCCTCGTAAAACCGC
>Ga0307380_10002938_pt1 | contig 23907 bp, 20 predicted proteins | sample UN3MG_FD_202239 | JGI IMG/M metagenome (GOLD analysis project Ga0307380, IMG submission 202239) | Soil microbial communities from Risofladan, Vaasa, Finland - UN-3 | ecosystem: Environmental > Terrestrial > Soil > Coastal area > Acid sulfate soil | place: Finland: Risofladan, Vaasa | collected... | reverse complement strand
CACTCCCCCGAACCCGTCGCTCCCGGGGAGATGCCGCTGGCTCAGGCTCGTCCATATCGCCATCGCCCCTCCCCACGAGTTCCTGAGGTCGCGCTTGGAGACCACGTCTCCGCCCTTGTCCACTGCGTAGATTTCTGTCGTGCTCACCCCCCTTCTACGCCCGCACCGGGCGTAGGGCCTCCCACGGCCTCGTGGCACGCCGCGACGGCCGTTTCGGGATGATCCCTACAGGACGCGCTTGAAGTAACGGGAGGCCCCGCCGTCGTCCCCGTAGGACATCACGGCCTCGGTGCGGTCCCGGCTCGTGTCGGACAGCTTGAACCCGTGGTTGGAGCGGGGTGGCCCCCCGATCACCGGGCCCCCGCGAATCCCCGAAGTCGAGGTCCCGCTCTGCTCGTCCATAGAGGCCGCGGACAGGTCTCCGGCCAAGACCACGTTGGCGGGCCAGCGCCCGAGCAGCTGCGTGCGCTCGATCGAAGCTCGCTGAGCTGCCTGGAACCCCTCGACGTCCTTGCGCGTGATGCCGAGGTCGGTGCCCACCGTCCCCCTCCGCTTGCCCGGGTCCGACTGCGGCACGGCGAACTGCTCGCCGTCCGTCCTGATGCGGCACGGGTCGATGTTGAGCGCGCCGGCCCCGTGCTCGACCACGTTCTGCGTCGTCGTCCCCGACGCGCACGGTTTCCTCGCTACGGTCACCACCCTCACGACCGCACCTGCTTGAAATAACGCGACGCGCCCCCCGCATCGGCGTACCCCGCGTCGTGCTCGGGGGTACGCATGACACCATAAATCTCCGACCGTTTGCGGCTCTCCGAAACGCCGACATGGACCCTCGACACTTGGTGACCGCTCTGCAAGTCCAAAATCGCCGCGGCGCCCTCCCCCTGGAGAATCACGTTCGCCGGCCAGCGGCCCGCATGATTCACGATCCACTGTCCCCATCCCCTTTTGTGATGCGGGAAATTGGCACCGACTCCCGACTCGCGTTCGAAAGTGCCGCGCCCCACGGTGGGGGTCTTGTCGGACTCGGACACATACCCCACACGACAGGCATCCACGTGGAGCGCCCCGCAGCTGTGCCGCAACACGTTCTGCGTGATGCCTCCGTCGCATGGCTTGCGCGCCACCGTCACGATCTTCATGACACCACCTGCCTGAAGAACCGCGAGGCCCCTCCGCTGTCCCCGTAGGAGATCATGGGCTCGCCCACACGCCGGCTCTCGGCCCCGTAGGCTGCGCCCCGGTTGCCGGCGGCGTCACGACTCGATGCCCGCTTGACCGCCCCCGTGCCGCTCGTGAGGACGCCGCTTTGCCCGTCCATCGCCGCGACGGGACACCCTGACTCGCAGTCCCACACCTCCACGCGCTCGCCCCTCGTGTGGCGCTCCACGAGTTCGACCTGCCCCTTGTGGCCCGCGGGGCCCGACACCTTGCTGCCCGAGGGACGCGCCGCCGGGTAGTGCCCCCCGGAGTTCACGGTCCTGTGCCCCGCGTGCATGCATCCCGGACGGTGGGTCAGGATCACGTTGGGTGGCCACCTGCCCGCCAAGATCTCCGCGACCGCGTGGCCCGTGCGGGCCCAGTGCCCCGACCGGTCCTCCGTGCCGTCATCCTTGAGCGGGTACTCCGCCTGGTGACTGCGCGTCGTGCCACCGGTGCTGCCGACACGGCACGCATCGACGTGGAGCGCCCCGCACTCATGCAGCACCACGTTTGCCGTCGTGCTGCTCTCGATACAGGGTTTCCTCGCCACGGTCACGATCCTCACGGCCGCACCTGCTTGAAGAACCGAACCGCGGTGCCGTTGTCCGCGATCCCCCGAACCGTCGTGTCCGCCACAGAGTTGGGGTTCCACACCATCGCGGTGTTTTCGGTCGGGTAGATGGCTCTGCCCGTCGGTTTGCGGACGGTGCCCTTGATCTCGCCGCTCTGTCCTCCCAGCGCGGCCGCCGGGCAGCTGGAGTCGCAGCGCCAGTCGGGAACCGTCTCCATCCCGTCGCCGTCCCCGTAGGTCATGTTCGGCAACGGCTTCTTCTCCGTGTCCGAGAAGATTGTCTTGCCGCCGCTCTTCTCCCGGTGGGCCGTCCCCGTCGAGACCCTCCGCTCCCCCACGACGCGGCACCCGGCGCGATGAACGACGACCACGTTCGCCGGCCAGCGGCCCGTCCAGCTGCGGCCACCCTCCAACTCGTTGTGCCAGTGGTCCTCCCACCCGGTACCGTCCTTGGCCTTCCGACCATGCTGCGTGATCTTCTCGCTGCCCACGCGACACGTCCCGATGCTCAGCGCCCCCGTCGCGTGGACCAAGACGTTGACCGTCACAGTCCCCTCCGAGCACGGCTTGCGAACCACCGTCACCACCCTCACGAGCCCACCACCTTGAAGAAACGGGAGGCTCCCCCGGCGTCCCCGAAGGTGCGCACGGTGCCCGGCGTGTTGATCAGCAGGCTGCTCCGGTTCTTGCGACGGTAGCCCTCGTGCACCACGCCGTCCTCGTGCCGCGTCTCCTCTTGGTTGACGCGCAGATGACCGCCGCCCCCGGGTCCACTCTGACGGTCGAGCTCCAGGACCACGTCGACATGCAGGACGACATTGGCCGGCCACCTCCCCCCGCTCGGCATCTCGCGCGGCCCCGTGGCGATCCGGTCTTTCGATGCCAGACCGTAACGACCCCCCCGGATGTCCTCGATGGTTTCGGTGCTCCGCGTCCAGGGCTCCCCCGCGACCCGGGTCCCGTCGATGTTGAGCGCGCCACAACATCGGACGAGCACATTCGCCGTGGTGCTCCCCTGGTCGCAGGGTTTCCGGGCCACCGTCACGACGCGCATGCCTCAGCCCCCGAAAAAGTCCCCCAGGGACACGGGCTCGTCGTCATCTTCGATCACAGCCTCGGACGCGATCTCGGCGCCGTTCCACGCGGCGATGGCCCGGTCCCAGTGACGCACCCGGTGGTCCGCGATCTTGATGTAGTCAGGGTCCTGCTCGATCCCGACGAAGTCGTGTCCCGTCCGCAGACACGCCACTCCAGTCGTGCCCGATCCCATGAACGGATCGATCACCGGCCCTTGGTCCTTCGGCACGTCACGGAGCAACCGCTCCATGACGCCCACGCTTTTTACGGTTGGATGGTTGTTGCGGTGCGTCTTGGTGTCCTCGACCTTGCGGATCTCAAACCCCTCCATCACGACGGCGGAGAGTTCGTTCGGTGGGACCCCCTCCTCCTCCCAATTCTCCAACCACCGCTCATCGACCATCTCGCTGATCTGCTCGTACAAATCCTCCAGGTCGGCACCCTCCCTGGGGAAGGCCCGGTCGACCTCGACCTTCTGCTCAAAGTCAGGAAGCCCGGCGTTGCGCTCAGACGAGCTCGCCTTGGCGACGTAGTGGAAGTCGTCAGGACGGTCGAGCAGAGCGATGGCGTCGCGGATCTCGAACCCGTACTCCTCCACGGCGCAGGCGCCCGTGTGACCCGTGGGCTCGTCGTCGGGGGCAATGACCAGCATGTGCGCGCCGGGCTTGAGCACGCGGTCGATCTCCTCCATGTAGGACGCCGGGTTGCCCACCATGACCATCCCGTGGACGGAGGCGTCATCGTAGGTCCCCCAGTCGACCTCCTCGAGATTCTCACACACGATCAACACTGGATCGCAGTCGGCAGGCGGCGAAATCATCGTCGTCAGGTAGTCCCAAAGCTCATCGGGTATCTGGCTCATTTCCTGCTCCTGTGTCTGCTTGAAAAAACGTGCAGCGGTCCCCGCGTCGGCATACAGGGGTCCTTGCGGCATCGCATGGCCTTGGTGCGGTCGAAACTTGCTGAGGGGCTGCGCGTCGCTTTTGTTGTGCTGGTGGGATTTCGTCCACGTGCTCACGCGGTCTCCACTCTGTGCCCCAAGTTCCCCGACCGCGCACCCGTCCTCGCACTCCCACACGTCCACCGTCTCCTCCGGCAGCTGCTCGCTCTCGTACTCGTGGCCCGCGCCGCCCCCGAACGGCTTGGCGCCGTCCCGCCACCGGTTGATGGTATAGCCCGGCGCCGTCGCTGTGCCCGTCCGCACGCACCCGGACAGGTGCCACAGGACGAGGTTGGCCGGCCAGCGACCCTCCGATCTCGGGACGTAGGTCGCTCCCCCCTGCCGGTAGGCATCGGGCCGGTAGCCGGCCTCGGCGTTCTTGGCGTTCACGCTGTCCCATCCCGGGGCCGTCGTGGGTTTCGGTGGTGCTCCAGAACGCACGCGGCACGCATCGATGTTGAGCGCCCCGCAGCTGTACTGCGCCACGTTCGCCGTCGTCGACCCCTCCGAGCAGGGCTTGCGGCTGACGGCGATGACCTTCATGCGACATCTTCAAGAGACGGGAAGTTTCAAGTCGCCCCGGAACACCCGTGTGTCGATCTTGAGAAGGAGGCCCATGTCGATCTTGGAGGGCACCTCGATGGGGAATTCACCGAACTCCGAGTAAACGTCCCAGCCGTTCGGGTCGACGTCCCCGTGGATGATGTACTGCTGGTAGTCGGCCTCGATCGTGAACCCCTCATCGTCCTCGGGATGGGGTCCCGCGAAGATGGGGTTGTCCACGATGGTCACGATCTGCGCCTCGGAACGCAGGGGCCCCGGGACGTTCTGGAACAACTTGGCGGAGTCGGTTTTGAAAGCCTCCCGCATCTTCATGGCGCCTTGGTAGAACGCCAGGTGAGGGTCTCCCCCTTCCGGCACGAGGATCTGAACCGGCCCCGCGCCTCCCCTTCCACCGACGTCGTTGTGCCGCCCAGTTCCCATGTTGATCTCGGTGTTGAACCGCAGCGGGAAGGGCACCCCCCTTCGCTGCTCGCGGAACCGGAAGCCACCTTCGGGCGCCAGGAACACGTCGCCCGTCACGATGGGCCACCTCCCGTGGCGCGACAGGGCGACCCTGCTCCCTCCCACGTTCGCCGTGTACTCGGGAGACCGGAACAAGGTGTCCCCCGGCATGGTCTTGAACTCGCTGGATTTCGATGGCCGCGTCAGCACGATGTGCCTGCCGGCCAAATCCTTCTTCTGTCCCGGCGTCCAGAGTTTCGGGGTCGCCCCCTCGGTGCTCCCGAACAGCGGGGCCGGCACGACGGCGACGAGGCCCCCCATGCCGAGCATCTGTATGAAGTCGCGGCGTTTCATCTGTCAGTCCTCCTGTAGCCTGTGCGGCCGTCCCTCATCCTACCCCGGCTTGCACGCCACCACGATGGGCTCCCAAGCCGGTTTGAGCGCAGTTCCGTACCCCTCCCATCGTTTCGCGTCCTCGGTAGTGGGCTTCGTGACCGGCACGTCGACGGCGACCTGCTTGGCCCCCGTGCCGTAGGCGCCCACCCCCTTGCCGCCTTTGTCCGACGTCTGGCGCACTTCCTTGCCGCGCACGATGTCGTTCATGTTCTCGCCACCGACGCCCCGCTTGTAGCCGACGATCTCGCGCTCGGCCCCCGCCTGCTTGTCGAGCATCTTCGAGATATTGGTACTTTTTGGAAAACCAGATCCGTAACACCATGCCTCAAGGCGCACGTTTTCGAACCCGGCCTCCTCCATCGCCCGCGCCATCTTGTGGAAAGTCCGCGTGCCGCCGAAGGCTTTCACGACTCCGCCGGGACGCAACTTGGCGAAGACAATCTCCCAGAACCTCGCGTCGAAGGCGATGCCCGTCGCGTCCCACGACTTGCCCATGAAGCCTCCCGACTTCTTGACCTGGTCGTGCGAGCCGAGTTTCGTGCGGCCGAACGGCGTCTCGGGGTCGTTCTGCCGGGGGCTGCCGCCCCGGCTCGTGGCGGTCAGGTCGTAGGGCGGGTCGCACACGACTGCGCCGACGCTGCCATCATCGAGTTCCGCGAGGCGCTCGATGCAGTCCCCGTTCCAGAGTGTGATCGTGACGCTCATTCCAACTCCAAGTTCACGGGTTTCTGCCTCGACTGACGGATGGGCTGGTCGTCGCCCCTCGCGTCCTTCATCTTCTGGTCGATCTCCTCGATGGTGGTGTTGTCGGTGAGGAGACGCCGGCAGCTGAATTCTACCCGCACGGGCACGCGGTCGAACGGCTTCTGGTCGCGTGACTTGAGGCACTGGAAAATGGCCTTGTCGATCTTGCGCAGCTCGTCATCGATCCAGGCCGCCGTCACGATGTCGGAGCTGCGTTCTGCCTCGTTCGCGTAGCTCAGGTGCGTCAAGTTGTAACGGCCTCCATTCTTCTCGGCGGAACGGTAGCCCTCGCGGCTGATCTGGAACAGACCGACCACCGCGATGCCCATGCCGCGGTTGAACGACATCGCGACGCGCTTGAGATCGCGGATGACCTCGTTGAGTTTCTCGGTCGTGCTGGAGTAGCGCCCGCGCGAGCTCATCAGCCCGACGTGGTCCACGAAAATCATCTTGAACGGCGTCTTGGAGAACGTAACCTCGGCCTGCTGCCGCATGTCATCGATGGTGAAGTCGTTCTTGTCGGGGTCCGCGACCCGGATGTGGATGTCCCCGTACTCCTCCGCCTGCACCGGGTAGGGGCCGACCGCGGGCACCGTGGAGTGCCGGTTGAGGTCGGGGACGACGTACTGCTTGAGGAATTTCTCCTCGTCGGGGTTCAGCTTGCCGTCGCGAATCTTCTCGTAGTCGAGGCCGAGGCCCGTGATGCCCAGCTGCTGACGGATACTGGCGAACTTCTCGTGCGCCGTGTGCATCGTGTAGATCAGGTTCCGGCACTGCACGTACGGCATCTCGAGCGAAAAGTAGCAGGACGACGCCCGGTAGTAGACGGCCTGGATGTAGGCCCAGTGGAGCGCGAACGTGGACTTGAGGCCGCCGGTGAACGCGGTGTGCAGCCAGAGCTCGTACCGCTTGGCCCCGTTGAGCGCGGCGTCGATCTGACTGATGCCACACTGCTGCCCCATCCCGTAGAGCGGGTCGGCCTTGATGCGGTCGTACCTCTTGAGGAAATCCTCCTCGTCCTGCGTGAGGTTGCCGGCGAGTTTGGAGCCCAACGTGGGCGCCACGATGCCGTGACTACGGTCGAGGGCGTGCCGGATGGCGTCGATGGCCCCGAGGAGTTTCGTGGATTTGCCGCGCGGGTCTTTGACCTCGATGCCGGTGGAGACGATCTGGGCCATCTCCTTGGCCACGTCGAGGACGAGCCGGTTGCGCCTGTCGGTAGCCTTCTCCTCCAGGTAGCTGAGGAAATCGCCCCGAGACCGGGGCTTGATCATGGCGAGGCGCTCGAGCCGGTCCACCACGTCCGTCTCGTGGACGGCCGCGAAGTGGCTGCTCATCGTCTGGAGCGACGGGACGTGGCCGTGCGACTTGAAAAAGTCCTGCACGTAGGTCCAGATGATGTTGTCCTCGGGCGTATCGAACCCGAGGCCCGACTCCATCATCGCGTGGTAGTTCTGCCCGAACAGCTCCAGGCCGTCGTTCGGGTCCGCGAGGAAACAGGATCGGAGCAGGTTTTTCACTTCCCGCCCCCCTTCCAGGGCTTCTTCTTGGCGCCCGGCTTGAACCGTTTCTTGCGGGCCACCTCCTCCTGCTGCTGCTCGTTCCGCCCCATCTGCGCGAGAAAGCTACGCGTGGGCGCGATCTCCTCCTCTTCAGTTTCATCCTCGATCTCGGCCTCCGCATCCTCACCGATGTCGGAGAGCGCCTCGTTGATGACGGCGCCCGCCTCGGTGTCGCCCTCATCGATCAAATCCTCCACGTCCGCATCCGCCACGGGGTGCACGGGCGCGATGGGGGCACCAGCGATCTGGATCTTCGCCCCGAGCAGCGCGACGTGGGGCCAGTGGGAGAGCATCCCCTCCAGCGCCTCGCTGTACGCACGGTGTTCGATCCGGTCCACGCGCCGCTGCGGCTGGTCCACGACCCAGGTGGGGCGACCGAGGTGCATGCGCGTCTTGATCGCCTCGAGCAGAACGGAGGGCGTCTCCTTGTTGGGCGCCTCCTTGACCCCCATCAGCAGGACGACGAGATCGTAGGACTCCACGAGCTCATCGATGTACATGGCCGTCACCCGCACGTTGTCGAGTTCCGTGTCGTAGATCTTGTGCCCCTGCGCGTACGCGGTGTTGAGCCACGCCTTCACGAGGTCCTTGTCGGACCAGACTTTGGCGTCCCACAGCGGGGAGCGACAGTACGAGACCGCTTGGAGGTGAGCCTTGAACACGGGCTCCTTCGCCGTGATCCAGACGTCATGATGGGTCAGCTGGAGGAGAGGGGGGTGCTCCCGCAGCCCGGGGATCTCGCGGGCCGTCGAGAGGGACGGCCAGATCCTCTCCATGTTCTGGCGCCGCATGTAATCCAGCGTGCAATCACACGAACGGCCGCCGTCCAACATAGACGCGCCGTAAATGAAGCCCTGACCGCCGCACCAAGGGCAGTCAGGGTTCGCGTACTCGCGGGTGCTCACCCCCCTTGTACCCCGAAGAGTTCCAAGATCCCGCCGCCCCCGTCGTCGTCCACGCGCGACGGCGCATCCTCGCCCAGGAGGCGCGCCACGGCCAGATCGGCGTAGCTTTCGTTAATATCGAGGCCGACGTAGGCGCGCCCGTTGTCGAGCGCCACGACCCCCGTGGTGCCGCTTCCCGAGAAGGGATCGAGGACCGTGCAAGGAATGGGTTCGTGGTCTGGACACCCGCACCCCGGGTGCCAGGACTCCCCTACCTTCTTGGTGGACACGAGCGATTGACCCCCCGGGACGCGCTGCTTGTGACGGCTGTACGTGGGCCCATGCAAGTCCTTGCGACCGTCGCTCACCACCGCGTCCGGTTCGACCGCATGGCGTTCCACATGGCGCTCCCACGGCGTCCCGCACATGGGGCAGCAACCTTTCTCGGAGGTCCCCGCGAGGATGCACGGCTCGATGAGCTCCGTGGGGAACACGGCGAAATGCGCCCCCTTGTACGGCCTGGGATTCACGTTCCAGACCGTCCGCTTGTTGCGGCCGCTCCCGTCACTCTCCCAGGGGACGTGGGTGCCGAAAGCTCCTTGCCCATCGGGCTGGTGGTTCGTCTGCCGCTCCTTGTTCATGCTGGCACGGCCGGAGTCGCGCTCCTTGATCGCCTCGTGATCGTAGAAGTACCGGGCCTTCTTGGCGAAGAGGAACATGTACTCGTGCGCGCGGGTGGGTCGATCCCGCACGCTTTCCGGCATTGGATTCCCTTTGGCCCAAATTATGTCGCTGCGCAGATACCAGCCATCCTCCTGGAGCGCGAACGCGGCACGCCACGGGACGCCCACCAGGTCCTTGGACTTGAGCCCCGGAGGGGGCACAGGCTTCTTGTCCTTGTAGGACAGGCCCCGCTCGCCCAGGCGCTTGGAGATGGAGAAGTTCCCTTCCCTCGTCTGGCCCTCACGACGCTTCGTGGTTTCCGATTGGTAACTCGCCCCACTCGGCCCCGACCCGGCGTAGCTGTCCCCGAGGTTGAGCCAGAACGTGCCGTCATCCCGGAGCACGCGCCGCAACTCGCGGAAGATCTCCACGAGGTGCTGCACGAACATCTGGGGCGTCGGCTCGAGGCCAAACTGGCCGAGCCACGCATCGCACCGTCCGCAAAATTGACCGCTGCCGGCGGTCTGTCCCTTCCCCGCAGCCTCGGCGTCCTTCCACTTGGTCTGCTCGACTTGGTTGGGATGGTGCGCACGACCGACTTCCCCCCATTCGTGATCGCAATTCGGGTCGCCGCCCCAGACTTGCGGCTCACCGTCGTAATCGCGCAGGCCCCAGTAGGGCGGCGACGTGACGGCGCAGTGGATCGAACCGGTGGGGAGTCCCCGCAGCGTCTCCAGACAGCTGGCGCCGTAGAACAGGGTAGCCGTCGGCGCCTCGTCTCCGATCGGCCTGCGCACTTTGATGGGTTCGATTTCGTTCACAAGAAAAACTCCACGGGTTCCGTCACGCATACTTTCTGGCATCCCGCACCATCGCCTGGAACAGGTCGTCGATGCTGTTCTCGGTTCCGATGACGATGTCGTCCATGCCCTCCCCCTTGAGACGCTTGCCCATGACCTGCTCGATCAGGTCCATCTTCTTGCGAAGCACTCCCATCACGCGCACGTCGATGGTACCGCGGGCGACCATGTGGATCGCGTAGCACCGGTCGTGTTTCGACCCGATGCGGATCATGCGGCCGAGGATCTGGATGTAGTCGCCGGCCGACCACGGGGAGTCGTAGAAGATGAGCGCCTTCGCCGCCTGAAGGTTGATGCCCTCCTTGGCCGCCTCCGTGATGAAGCAGACGCGCGTGTCGCTGCTCGGGTCCTGGAACGCCCGCATGGCCTCCTTGCGCTCGTCCTCGTTCTCGTCGCCAGTGACGCGGACGCACGGGATCTTCTTCTTCTTCGACTCCTTCTCCAGGAGGTCCACCATCTTGCGGAAGCGCGAGAAGACGATGACCTTCTCCTCCGCGAGGTCCCCCTCCTCGAGGATGTCGAACAGCTCCTTCATCTTGTCGGAGCCCCCCTCGCACTCGATCAGGTCAGGGTGGTCCACGATCTCCTGGCAGTAGATCAGTGCCGTGAGCGTGGTGGTCTCCTTCTCCTCGTCGGTGCGGTCGATCTCGAGCAGACCCGAGAGCGCCTCCTCGTACTTGATCTTCTGCTCCCGCGTCATGCCGCACTTGTGCTCGCGAATGGTGAGCACCGGCAGCTCCTTGGCCACGTCGAATTTGGCGCGCGAAAGGAAGTACGGGTCGATCTTTTCGCGGAACCGCGCGATCTGGTCCTTGCGGTAGCCGATGATGACCGGGATCTGCCGGCGGCTCCCGGGGATCTGCTGGAGCCTCGTGAGGCAGTACTCGTTCATGAACTTGTTCTTCGTGGACGGGAACAGGCCCGGCACGACGAGCGAGTAGATCCCGTACCCCTCGATGAGGTTGTTCTTGATCAAGGTCGCCGTGAGGGCCCAGAACCGCGACGCCCGGGAGGAGAGGTGTCGGACCACCTGGTACGTCTGCGTGGAAGGGTTCTTGAAGGCCGTGGCCTCGTCGCTGATGAGGACGAACCCCTCCCACTCCTGGAGGAACTTGATGTCGCGACGCGCCGTCGCGTACCCCATGACGAGCACGGTGGGCCCCGTGGACGCCTCGAACTCCTTGTAGATCTTCTCGCGCTTGGCCGGGGACCCCTTGCACGCGATGACGTTGATCTTGCCGGGAACGCAGAACTTGTCGAATTCCATGGCCCACTGGCCCACGATGCTCTTGTTCGTCAAGATGACGGCCTTCGTGTCCGGTTCATTGACCCACGCGTAACAGAGAGCGGCGATGCTGGTGATGCTTTTACCTAAACCCGTATCGTCGCCGAGGAGGAATCTGTTCATCGCCACCAGGTGCAGGATGCCCTGCACCTGGTAGTACCGGATCTGGAGGGGCTTCTCCGTCCCGTCGAAATCGGTGAACGTCGGCTTGAGCAGCGGCGTGGGCTTGAGGGAGAGGTCCTCGCGCTCACGCAGCTGTTTGAGTTTTGAGTGGGCAGCTTGGAGGCGGACGTCCATGCCACCCTTATACGCGCTAGTCGAGCAGGTCCACGATGGCCTGCACCGCGGGCTTTTCTTGAAAGCGATCCCCCACGAGACGCTTCTCGAAATCCCGCATCAGTAGGACCGACGCCTTGGGGTCCCGCCCATGTCCCGGCCCTTTGAAAAGGTCGACCAACTCCCGCGACTTCTTCCAGACCGCAGCGACGTATTTGCGCTCGATCGTCGAGATAGCACTTTTCACGAACCAGTCCCCGAGCTCGCGCAGCGCGGCGTCGCGGTTGCGTGCTTGGTCGATGTCGGGAATCACCATGCTGCGCCACGGTCCCGTGAACATGCCGAACCACATCGCCAAACTCTGGAGCGCGCGCAGCCCCCGGCGGGTCTTCGATGACACCGATGGCCAGTGCTGGCCGTTGACCAGGTACCAGTTCAGGAATTTGGGGTCGATGCCGTGCTTCCGCGCGATGGCGTCTTGGTGCCGGATGATGTTCGGGATCTCGGCCCGGATGGCCGACATCAAGATCGCTTTGATCTCCTCGAACGCCCCCTCCAAAATGTCCACCCGCTGCCGCGGCGTCATCTCCCGGGCGGGCACCGGCGTTTCGTCGCGCGGGGAGGGTTTGCTGCTCAGGAGTTTGTCGAGCCACGCCCAGGCGACCTTCTTGTGGCTCGGGAGTGTGACGATGGCGTTCATGTCGGGGGGTCTCGAACGTCGAGGACGACGCGTCCGGGCCCTGAGATCTGGAGGTCGGCCCCTCTGACGGTACGCGTCGCACGTACCTGCCCATAGGGATGTATAGAGAAATCAACGTCAGGCATCTCGATGCGCCCCTGGACCGTCCGATCGAGCAGTTTGGGCACGTGCGGGGGCTCCGCCACGAGACGCTCGGCGGCCTGCGTGAGGGGCAGGGAATGCAGGCTGGCCGCGCGCAGCCCTCCCTGCGTCTTGTTCCCCAGGATGCCGTTCACGGCGCCCACGTTGAAACCGATGCGGTGCAGGTGCGCCTGCACGAGGCGCTCGGTCGGACGGGGCCCCTCCCACTTGTCGGCGTCCAGCTGCGCCGCGCAGCAGAAGGCAGGCCAGCCGGCCTCGCCGCGACCCGCGCCCAGCAGGTTGTCCATGAGGAGGCCCCATTCGCCGAAGCAGTGGAACACCTCGTCGTGGGGTCCCGGCAGCGGGTAGCGCGTGTAGGGCACGAGGCCCAGCGGCACCGCCATGGCCCAGAGCATCGCTATCTCGCGCTCCCGTCGGGAGGCGCTCGGCTCCGCCTCGTTGATGATCTCGACGCTCAGGTAGACCTCTCGCCCCGTGGGGACCGCGGACCACTCCGGCGGGAGCCCGGTGGGCCCCGGATCGGCCCGCACGTCCTCCCAGGACATCTTCAGCGCCGAACGTCCCCCAACGTGCAGCCGCGCGTTCAGCTTGGCGATGCGGCGCTCCAGCTTCCGCAACGCCTCGACCGTGTCGGGCGTGAACACCCCCGACTTGTGCTGGACGAGATGGGTCCTCACGAGACACCTCCCGGCGCGTCGTGGGGGTACGTGAAAATGTGGAAGGCGTTGTCGTGGTGCATGGAGGTGCCGATCTTTACGAAAGTTCTACCCGGGTGAGCGCGACGTCCGCTGTGATGAGGGTGGACGCGGTGGAGATGGCGGTGAGGACCGCGGCCTTCACGACCTCGAGCGGGTCGCACAGGACGGGGCTCCGGCGCAGGTCCCGGACCTCGCCGGTCATGGCGTCCCAGCCGTGCTCCCACGAGGCGAGGGGAGCAGTGGCCCCCGGCTCCTGTGACGCCTCCAGGACCCTTCGGAGCACGACCTCGGGTTCGGCGCCCGCGTTCCGGGCGAGCGTCCTGAGAGGCTCCCTGAGCGCCTCCACGAGGATCGTCGTGCCCAGTCCAGACGCCGCGAAGTTCGGGGCCTCGCGGGACAGCCTGAGACCGCCCTCCAGAAAGTTGGCGAGGGCCAGGTAGGCGATGCCGGCGCCGGGGACGACGCCGCCCTCGACGGCGACCCGGAGGGCCCCGAGGGCGTCCTCGATCCTCCCTCGCCGTTCGCGAATCTCGATCTCGGACGCGCCGCCCACCCGCATCACGCAGAAGCCGTCGGTGAGCTTTGCGATCCTCGTCCTGATCTGCTCGGCGTCGTGGGTGCTCCCGGTCCGGGCCTCCACGCGATGCAGCTGCTCGACCCGTGCCTCGATCAGCGGGAATTTGTCCTCGAACGCGACGAACGTCGCGGAGTCCTTCTTGACCGTGACGGTCTGCGCCGCGCCCAGCATCTCCGACGCGAAATTCTCGGGCGCCGTGACCTTGGGGTCGAGCACGACGGCGCCGGTGAGGGCGCCCAGGTCGTCGAGGTGGTCGCGCATGAAGTCGACGTGCCCGGGACACCGCACGGCCACGACCTCGAACTTGCCCCCGTCGGCGCGCTCGAGTTTGCGGTCGTTGGTCACCATCAGCTTGAGCGCGTCCCCGAAGCACCCCCGCGACACGACGACGAGCGGGTGCGGGAACTGTGTGGCCTGCTCGAGGATGGGGGCGACCTGCGCCATCGTCGTCAGCTCGGCATCGACCAGCGCCACGAGCGGGGCGTCGAGGTGACGGGAGGTCCCGTCGGGAGACGCGGCGTCGCTGGACTCCCAACCCCGCTCGATCTCCATGCCCGTCTTGTGGTCGAGCTCGATGCCTCGTCCCTTCCCGGCCTCCACGACGATCATCCCCTCCGAGCCCACGCGCCCCATAGCTTCCACCAGGGCCGAGGCGATCTCGCCGTCCCCGTTGGACGCGGTGAGGGCGACCTCCCGCATCAGCCCCTCGTCATCTACGGGCTCGGGACAGCACACGTCGAACAGGTCGGACCCGACGAGTTGGTCCGCGACGCGCTGGAGGTCCTGGGCGAGCAGCACGGGGTGCGCCCCAGCTGCGACCCACTTGTGGCTCTCCCGCAGGATCGCGTGGACGAGGATGGCGGTGGTGGTCGTGCCGTCGCCGCACAGGGCGTTCACTTTGGCGCACGCTTCTTGGACGACTCGCGTGCCGAGACGTCGCAGCGGGCACGCGGGTTCGATCTCCCACGCGACGGACACGCCATCTTTCGTGGAGAGGATGCCTCCGGGGCGGTCGAGCACGATGGTGCGCCCGCGCGGCCCGTAGGTGGCCGCGACGGCTCGGGTCATTTCAGCCACGCCTTTGAGCATTGCCGCCCTTGCGGCGACTCCGTGCGTGACCCTGACGGGGGTTTTCCTCGGTCGTCTCACAGCGCAAAAAAGGGGCAATCCCTCACTCTACGCTAGAAAAACCACAACTCTCAGTGATACTCACAGAGGGTACTCGTTAGGATCCTGATACCACTCCCAAATCTCTGCAAGGGTCACCTCTTCCATCTCATCAGCATCGGGAAGCCCGGTGATGGTCACGGCTGGTTTTTCCCCCTTCGTGATTTTCAGAACCGTTCCAGGGTACAATTTATTGAAATACTTCTCTACGACTTCAGTGTAGAGCTTTGTATCCAGCATATCCTCCGGGAGAGTTATGCGCACAACACCTTTTGTCTGAGTGGGGGTTTCATTCTCAGCCATACCCACCATTACCGGCTCCGGCTCAACAGTTTCTTTCTCCAAAACGGCTTCCTCGGCTTCCTCCAGAACGACAAGCCCGACAGACGCATCCTCCGCATCCTCCGGAGTGACCCCCTTGGCATCCTCCATTTCGACAATCTCGTCCTCCGTGCCCCCCGGCTCGGTCGGATTCCCCTGTACATGACACCCTCCCAAAATGAACGCAGCCAACATCAGGAATTTCGTCAGAAACATCATCATTTTCTCCTCAACCCCTCCACGCGGAACACTCCCAATTTACACGAAACTCCCCAGAGGGCCCCGCGGCCACAAAAAAGGGCCGACCACGATGGCCGGCCCCTGCGCGTCCCACGCGAACGTGGTCAGCTGGCGCTCCCCCCTTCGGAAGCCTTTGATCCCAGGAAGTTCTTGAGGACCATTTCCCATAGACCCACCGCGGCCGCGCCCGTCATGGCGCCTCCCCACAGTGCGTCGGTGATGCTGGCGCCGTCCGTCATCAGGGCCGCCGCGACGTACGTCACGATACCCAGTGCGGCCGTGACCCACGGGAGCGCCTTGCTGGGCACTTTGGCGAGCACCTTGACCTTCCGCAGTCCGAACACGAGCAGGGAGAGGCCAAGGCCGAGAGCCAGGGCCCAGTGCTTCTGGCCGATCGCGGTAGCGAAGTCCTGGGCCGCAGAGACCGCCTCTTCGTCCGTCTCGATCTCCTTGGCACCATCCGTGTCGCCAGTGGCGTCGGCCTTCTCGTCCGTTTTGGCATCCGCTTTGGCGTCGGTTTTCTCCTCCGTCTTGGTCTCGTCCGCTTTGGCGTCGGCTTTCTCCTCCGCCTTCGCCTCGTCCGTTTTGCCGTCGTCGGCTTTCTCCTCCGCCTTGGCGTCGCCCTCAGGGGGCTGAGCCAGCGCGGGACTGATGAACATGAAAGCCGCCAGGAACGCCAGCAGCACTGTGAAACGATTCGTCATGGGTTTCCTCCTTGGATGGTGGCCAAGATCGTCTTCACGATCTGAGCCTTGGTGTCGCCCGGGTTTGTTTCAAGACCGTGTTGTCGCGCGTATATGTAGAGCCGCGTGTGCGGGAGGGCCGCGATGGAGTCGTAGGTGGCCCCATCGACGTCGATCTCCACGTCTGCCTGGGGCATTGGTCCTGGATCGAGCGACCCGGGCTGGGGCGGCTCATTGAAACTGTAGACCTTCGGCTGTCCGAGGGTCTGGAGGAACCGCCTGAGACGGTCCCGCTCGTCGCCGGAGAGACCCGGCCGTCGCATCTCACGCTGGACTTTGCGGCGCCACCTCTGGATGTGCGGCGACCGGAGGTCCATGCCGATCATCTGCTGGGAGAGGTGCTTCATCCGTAGTCAACCTGGTCGCGGCCCGGGAACGGGGCGAGGGGCACCGAAGCCGGGTCCGGGGTGACGCGCGTGCGTCCCACGAACATGGGCTTCCCGTTGATGCGGTAGCGGTCCGCGGCGGCGTAACCCTCACCGAAACCGGTGGGCCCGACGATGCCACCGATGGTGACGCCCCTAGTTTTCGTCTCCCCGTCCCCCATCACGGCGTTGGTCAGCACGATCATCTGGATCTCGTCGCCGTCCGTGGTGGTGTCCTCGGTCGAGAAGGCCGTCTCGACGAAGTTGCGCACGAGGATCGCCTTGCACGCGAGCGTGCCTCCCTTGAGCACGGGATTGAACGCCGGCGGGAACGACTCGGAGAACCAGTCCACCGGACCACCGGGGTTGCGGCCGCCCAGCACGTAGGAGGAACCGCCCCCGCGGAACAGGCGGAACGCCTTGGCGCCGCCGGGGTTCGTGAAACTGTTGAACGCGCCGTAGACGAGGATGGTGCCGTCCGCCTCCGCGACGAGCTCCCCGGGAGCCCCCGAGAAACGGGTGTATTCTTGGCCTGCCGATTGCGTGAGCGGCAGCAGGATCTGAACGGGACGGATGCCACCGAAAATGGTCTGGACCGCGCTCGCCCTGTCGTTGAGCGGGTTCTCCCCGAAGAAATCCGAGTCCTGCATCAGGATCCCGAGCGGCATCCTGTCGGTCATGCCCGACAAGCGCAGCTGCGTGGTGCCGTCCCCCGCGTTCAGGGTCAGGTCGTCGCCGCCGAGCAGCGGCGTCGTCGTCAGCTTGGCGTCGAGTCCCTGCTGCCCGGTGGTGGGCACCTTGAGCAGGAAATCGTTCGTGTTGTTGATCTGGACGATGACCTCATTGCCCCCCGCACCAACCTCGTACGCCACGAGTTCAAGCTGCGGCGAATCAATGTCGTTGAAAGCCACCACCGTGCTCGACAGATCGGTCCGGGCGTTGATCTTCGTCCACAACTCCCGGGCGACGACGGCCACGTCGGGCGACGACGCATCGAACTCATCGACGGCGGCCGTGGCCCCGTTGACGCCCGTGAAGGTGACCAGCAGCCCATCGGGACGGCGGACGGTCACGGCCGACACCGTGTAGTCGAAAACGGGGACCGTCGCTGACGAGCCCGTGACCTCCAGGACCGCCATCGCGCGGTCCGTGTTGGTCTTGGCCTGGCCCTCCGTGAAGGCACGCGTGAGAACGCGCCACGCCGGCGTCGTGATCGTCGGCGGGATGCGGGAGGCGGCCACGTCGGTGTTCTGCACGTAGCCCACGTCCGTGACGGTGCCCGGGTAGAGCGAGCCGCCCATATTGCCCGTGCCCATGGTCGTGTAGAAATCCACGGCCGCGAGGACCTGGAACGAGCGCGCATTCGGGACCGTTGGAATTGGTACCCCGTCATCCCCAAACTGCTCGATCGGGAAATTCAACTGGTAAGCGTCGGACTGCGCGACCTGACCGTAACGGTTCTCGTAGTCCGTCACCGTCCGTGTGTCCCCGTTACGAGACATGTAGGGGTCCCCCTGGTAAACGGTGCGGTCGGACGACACGTACACCCGAGAACTGTCTGGAGCCGCGCTCGGAATGCACATGAAAGCGCCCTCCAACTCAAGGTTGTCCCCATCAGCAATGAGGGCCCCTTGGCCGTTGTGACGCCTCGCCATCACGAAGTTGTTCTCATTGATGAAACCGCGCGAGAACCCGAAACAAGTGAACTCCACCACGTACTCGAGGTCGAAGGGCTCCTCACCGTCCACGAAATCGGGCGACTTCTCAATGTCGATAGCGTTGTACGGGATGATGTACGTGTGGTCGCCGTGCTCGCCCGTGAGGTCAAACGCGCCGTCCTCGCAGATGAAAAGGGTCTGCTTGTTCGCGTCGCGCCGCAGGAGGTTGACGGACGGGTTGGCCTCCGGGGTCACCCGGTCGTTCTGGTAGGTCACGCCGCCCTTGGCGACGAAATCGCGGCGGTCGTACACCCCGTAGAGGCGCGCGATACCGAGGTAAGGAGGCAACATGATGCCCCTGAGGCCGGCGCCGAAGTCGGAACTCACGACGCTCAGCAACTTGTTGGTGACGAATTCGGCCTCGGTACACGAGGTCCCCACGTCGGAAGTGAGGCGCCCCTGGTACCCGGGCTTGAGCGTCCCGGTGATGGTGGCGTACTGGCCGTACTCGAGGCCCGAGGTCGCGCCCGTCTGGAGGTACATCGGGGTGACTTGCGTGCCCCCCGTCTGGTTGTCCTGTCCCCCGATGATGCTGAACACCGGGTTGGACGCCACGGTCGAATCGGAGAACAGGTGGTTGATGCCCTCCAAGAAGGTCTGGCCGCCGTAGTTGGGCCCGTTGTCCTGGAAGTAGGGGATGTCGTACCGACCGAACCGCGGCATGTACTGCGGCGGCACGGGGTACCCCATCTTGAGACCGGTCGTGAAGATCTGCGCGTCATCCTTCGGGCCGTCCCATCCCCCAAGGATGAGGCTCGGGTTCGGGTAGTCGGAGGGACCAAGCAGGGTCTCGGGCACCGCCGTCGTGAACCCCTTGAAAGTCATGTTCTGCCGCTGGAAGGGACGGAACAGGAGCGTCTTGGAGCCGTTGTCGAAGAAACTCTCGTTCTCGCGGTCGATCTCCGAGCTGAGGACGACGTTGCCCCCGTAGTTCGGCGCCTGCGGTGCCCACAGCCCGAGGCTCGGGAGGCGGTTCCACGTCTGGATGTGCGTGGGGCAGTAGTCCACCTCGGACGGGTTGCTGGGGGCCCCCGTCTGGTTCGGGAAGGCCGGGTCCAAGTTGGCCCTGCTCTGACGCAAGATCGTGCTGACGGGGCTCTGGACCGTGATGCGCTGGATCTCGTCCGGCACGCGGGACATGGCGGCGCGGCCCGGATGGTAGAGCAGCGTCAGGTTCATCACCGCCTTGTAGTCGAAAGGCAGCTGGAGGCTGCGTCCGTTGGCCGCCGCGCTCGGGTTGATGTTGTCGACGCTCCAGGGGTTGGAGCCTCCGCCGGCCGCCGCGGTCATGTCGGTCATGGTGACCGTCAGCGCCGCCGGGCCGCCCGCGGAACCATTGCCGTCCTCCGAGTTGGTGATCTGCGACCGCATCTCGGCCGTGACGGTCTTGGTCGTCGTGTTGTTGAAATCATCGATTCCCTGCGACAGGAACTTGACGCGCAGACGGTTGCTCTGGCTCGCCGGGTTGGTGGTGAAGCCTGTGAGTGACGTGCCCGCACCGATGACCTTGAACGCCCCGTTGTTCTCGATCTTCTCGTCGTCACCGAAGACGACCAAGTACACGTCGGACGAGTTGCCCGTGATGTCCTTGCCGTCGTTGGTGAGCATCTCCCAGAGGGTGCGCTGGCCCCGGACCACCGGGAATTGCAGCAGCGCCGGGTCGTTCTGGAAGTTGCCGTTGCTGTCCTTGCTGAACCATTTACCGGCCACGTCGAAGTCGATGCCCGGCATCACGATCTCGCCCTCGCCAAGAGGGATGATGCCGCCCGTCGCCGCGAACCCCTCCAGCTGTGTGGCCCCGTTGATGCCCGTCACGACGGACGCGCTGTTCAGGACGCCGCCGCACACGAGGAAGGGCTTCTCGAAATCGAGGAACTGGAGCGGGTACATCGGTCCCGGATGCTCTTGGGTGGGCTCTCCGGGACCGGCCGCGGTGAGGGCCTGGAGGCCCCCGCCCGGCCCCGGGGCCGCGGCATTCGCCTGGTCGGAGCTCACCCACAACAGTGACACGGGGTTCTGCAGACCCGCGTTCGGGTCGGGGTGCTGCGTTTTCCAGTACTCCCTCGGACCGACGAACCGCACGGCACGCGTGCCCCCGTCGCGGAACGTCTTGCGGGCGCCGTTGGACCCGTCGTCGCCTCCGATGTAGACGAAGATCGTGGTGCCGTTGGTGAACCCCTGATTCGCGTTGTTCTGGTTGTTCATGAACGCGGCGGGTTTGAAATCCGCGCCAACGTCCCACTCGACCAAGTCATCGAGCGTCTGGATGAACCCGGCGTTCATCGTGCTGTCCGGGTCCAAGAGCATGGTCACATCCCCCTGGATCGTGGCCGCGTCGGACCAGATCTGACGGATGCCATCGGGGCCGTCGATCGCCTCCGTGCCGACGGGGACGGCGGTGTTGCCGTCCGCGAACAGATAGTCCACCTCGGTGGTGGTGACCCCCTGGGTGTCCCCTCCCGGGGACCCGGCCTGTTTCCAGGTCGAACGCAGGTTGTTGCGCATCAGGGCCGCGACGTTGTGGAGCAGGATGCGACTGTAGTCCCAGTCCCCGATGTTGCAGCCGCGCCGCAGATCCAAGATGTCCTGCTGCGCGATCTCGTCCGCGTAGAAACCCGGTTGGACGTCGCCGTCGTCGCTGGGACGCGTGTTGAAGAACAACACCGATGACCCCGTGCTGGGCGTGTCATCCGCGTCGCGGCCCACGTGGGTCACGATGTCGGATCCCCAACGCCCGCGCCCTCCGGCCGGCACCGTGACCGTGTTCGGGCTCGCCGTGGTGTCCACGGCTGAGATGGCGAGGACCTCCCGGTCGATCACCATGAACGCCTTGGTGAGGTCGATGTCAGGATCGTCCCATCCGGAGCCCACGAGGTCGTCGACCTCGATCAGCGTGTTGACGGTGAATTGGCTCGGCCCCATGTCGTTGACGATGGTCATCTGCCGCAGCAGCTTGGCCCCGGCGCGGGGGTTGGCGAGGTTGTGGGCCGAGGGGTTGCGGTCGTACGCGCCGTTCTGGTTGGGGCCGCCGGCGAGGTTGACCGCCACGAAGGGCTGGTTATTGCGACGGAACACCGCGCAAACCGGGATGGCGTAGCTGTAACCGTCCGTGGTGCTCAGGTCGTTCTGCGCGTCGCCGTTGCCGGCGCGCCACAGGGAGGGGTCCCCCAGCTGCTCGCGCATGTTCACGTAGGTGAACGAAGTGTCGGTCGAGGCGGCGCCACGCGCGAACACGTTGGGGTCCCCGAGGCCGTCGGGGTAGACCGAGAGGTCCGGGCTGACACCGGCCCCGGCACCTCCTCCGACCACCCGGATGCGGTACTGGAGCTGGATGCGCTCGGTCGTCTCGTAGCCGATGGTCGGGTCGGTGATGTCGTCGGTGATGTTCGTGCCGCCGTACTCGACGTTGCCGTACTTCCAGATCTTGTTGGCCGCTGGCTTGTTGATCGTGCTCGGGTTCGGGGCGACACTCACCAAGAACACCTCAAGGAACACGAAGTCGATCCGCGCGTCGCTCTCCGGTGGCGGGTTGAGCGTGACGATGTTCGTGGTGCCGTTCTCGAGCAGGTTGGCAGTGCCGTTCACCGGGATGATCCAGCCGTTGACGTTGGCGTACAGGACCGGAGCGATCTCCTCGACGTTGAGGGTCGTGGCATCGAGCTTCTGCTGCCCGAGGCTGAACTGGTTGCTGTTGAGGGTGTCCGTCACGTAGTCCGCGAGGGCCCTCGTGGGGTCCAGGAAGAACCCCGAGCGGGCCTCGGCCCGCACGAGCTGAGCCAACTGTTCGACCTGGTCCTGCTGGACGAGGTTCAGCTCGGAGTCGAGAGGGGGCTTCCCTTCCTGGAAGACCACCGTCTGGAACTGCCGCGCGAAGGCGGAGAGAGTGCGACTGACACCGTTGCCGAAATCTTGGGCCATAGCTCAAAGTCCCTTCAGAAAACCAGGGCGTAGTGCGCCACGTATCGTTTCCTGAGTGCGTTCGTGTTCTTAAAGGCCAGCCGAATCAGCGTGCCCGGGTTGCAGAAAGCGATGGGTACGAGACGTTCCACTGGAAAGAAGTTGGCGCCGTCGTTGATCGAGAGGAACGCCTCGAAGTCCGAGGGCTCCTGGTCGAGCTCAAGGACTTGACGGAGGGCCGGGGTGTTCTGGCCGGCGAAGAAACCGAACTGCGAGTTGACGTCCGTGGTCGTCTCGAACTCGTAGATGTACCAGTAGACCATGAACTCCATGGCCCCCACGCCGCCCGTGAGGACCCCGACGTCGATGGTGTCGCTGACGAGCACTCTGGGCTTCTCGAGCCCGAGTCCCGGCGCGTCGTTCTGCGCGAGGAGGGCCACCGAGTTCGGCGCGTTGCCGGGGGCGAGAGGGCCACCCGTGCCGCGGCCGACCTGGAGACGTGACGGGTGGGAGGCGGTCACCGGGGACCCCTCGTTGAGCACGCCGAGGAGGTCCACGTCGTCTATGTCGCTCGCCTCGATCAGGGGATTGAACAGGACGTTCTCGTACTGCGGGAATTGGATGAGCAACCCCGCGAAGTTCTGGGCCACGACCGAGGTCGGGGCCGCGGAGGGGAGCACGAAACTGCTCGGCTCGACCGCGACCTTGACGCCCTCGGCCACGGGCACCATGTACTGCCCGTTGCGCGACACACGCTCCCCGTTCGGGGGGTTCTTTTCCACCTGGAGAATTTCGTCCCCGGCGAGTGTGGCTACGATGCGCATGCGGCGTTCCTATACGGGCGTCCCTATAAACGGAAAAATGCCTACGGGAGAGGCGGTAGATCGTCGATTTCCGTGTCCAGGATGACCTTGATCGAGAAGATGCTCAGATCGACGCCGGTGGGCGTCCCAGGGGTCTCCCGGAGCCCCGCGGCCGTGAAAAGACCTTTGCCGTTGGGGATGGGAAGCTGGTCCGTGTGGGTCACCGTGATGGACTCGATCAGGTTCTTCTCGCCGTCGTAGACCCCCATCTTCACGATCTGCGAATCGAGATCGTTAACATCGATCCGGTTCGTCTCGATCACGAAGTAGTAGGGCCCCTGGAAAGTAAGCACAACGGCGCTGGCGCTGGTCCCGACGACGGGGAGAATGTTGTCGGGGTTGCCTGCGCCCCGAGTCCAGTACCGCCACGTCGTGGTGGCTCCGAGGTCGAACTGGAACCCGATGACGCTGAACGTCGGGAACAGCGTGGCGGGGTCCGGGATGATGCCGATGGTGGGAGTGACCCCGCCCCCGCTCTCGTCCTGAACCATACCGATGAACCCCTTGGCGGTCGTGGCCGGGTTGCGGACGTCGATGCCGACCTTGGCGACGAAACGGAAGTTGTTGGCCGTGACGAACGAGCCGGTCCCCACCGGGACCCCGTCGTCTTGGGTGACGATGCCCGCGAAAGCCACGGCGCCCACCGAACGGATCTGGATCGCCATGCTCGGACCCAGGTTGGCCCCGGGCCCCGGACCGACGACTTTCTGGTCGTACAGGAACCCCGGGTTGGTGCCGCCGGCGTGCCCGACATCCGCTTGGTAGGCCAACCCCTTGTAGATGCCGTCCTCAGCGAAGTAGAGGAACCCCGTCAGAGTCGGCGCCGGGTTGGTGATGGTGTCCGAAGGCAGCCGGAGTTTCGACGGCTGGATGTGGCCCGTCGCCCGATCAAGTTGGGCCGCGAGGTCGGCGCGCGGCCTCACCGTGAGCGACCCATCGATCTCCGGCAGGACCTTTGCCCGCTCGAACCGCAGGGTCTGGGCTCGCGCCTCGCTTCCGTAGGTCGTGTCA
>Ga0307380_10002937_pt1 | contig 23921 bp, 19 predicted proteins | sample UN3MG_FD_202239 | JGI IMG/M metagenome (GOLD analysis project Ga0307380, IMG submission 202239) | Soil microbial communities from Risofladan, Vaasa, Finland - UN-3 | ecosystem: Environmental > Terrestrial > Soil > Coastal area > Acid sulfate soil | place: Finland: Risofladan, Vaasa | collected... | reverse complement strand
CGGCAAAGAAACGACAGAATCAAAAATTGAAATAGAATTAGAGTTAAAGGGAATTTTGTTTTTATTCAGTCAGCAAAGACAGCCAAGTCAAATCATTACCAAAAGGTGGATTCCATGAACACAAAAGTAAATCACAAACAGATCGGGACAAGGGCGAAAGCATGTATGGCAAAACCTGATTTTGTCAGAGCTAATGCCCGGGACCGGAAGCAGCCGCAGATACGGAAATCCCTGGAAAAGGCCACAAAGTCGCTGGCCTTAGCCTACCTGGTTGCCAACATGAACTTCAAGAATATCCCTCTGAAGGAATTCATGGACGGTTTCGAAAAAAAAATACTGCTCGCCTGCCTGCGCTTGACCCGCCGCAACCAGAAAGATGCGGCGGCGATGTTACGCCTAAAACCTACCGCTCTGATTGAAAAAATGCGCAAGCACGGCATCCAGGGGCGGCGAAAGAAATTGTCCAGAGAACCGCAGGAATCCCAGCATTGAGAGACATATTGATTGCCATCGCTGGCTCCGATATGGACAGGGACAACGACATTTTCATCACCAACTGTTTTCGAGCGATCCACAACCTTCAACGAGCGGCGGTTCGGGACAGGGGAATCCGCTCGGCAGGAGATTGCCTTAGACCAGGCTTTGCGAAACAATAAATTGGAGGAGCGATGAAAAGAAGAATACTTGGCCTTGTGTTGGGCGTTTGTTTTTGTTCGTGCTTGCTGGCGGCGACCACGGTTGAGGAAATCAAAAATGCCGTCCAGTCAGGTGACCTGCCCAGACTCCGGGCGCTCATCGAAAAAGACCCGGGCCTCCTCAAGACCAGGGACAGCCAGGGCCGGACGCTGCTGCACCTGGCCGCGGTCGCCGGTCACCTGGAAATGGTCCGCTGGCTTATCGGGCGCGGCGTCGAAGTCGACGCCCGCACCGCGCAGATGTCCACGCCGCTGATGCACGCCTCTCTGGCAGGAAAAACGGACATCGTGCGGCTGCTGCTCGCCAGGGGCGCGGATATCGGCGCCAGGGACAGCTACCAGCGCACCGTCTTCATCCTGGTCGCCCGGGAACGGGGTGACACCAACATGGCCCGCATCCTCCTGGACGCGGGAGCGGACATCAACGCCGCGGACCGCTGGAACGACACCGCTCTGAGCCTGGCCGCCTGGCGCGGTTTCCGCGGCCTGGTGAGCCTGCTACTTGAGCGCAGTGCCAAGCTCCCTGACGAACCGGACCAGCGCCAGCAGGTTTTCATCCTGGCCGTCGGCAATGGCTTGGACCAGTTGTTCGACAAGCTCCTGGAAACGGGCGTCGACCTATCGGCCAAGGACGGGCTGGGAGGGAGCATCCTCCACGCCGCCGCCGACGGGGGTTCCGAGAATATCCTGAACGCGCTGCTGGCACGGAAATTCGACGTGAATGGCAAGGACCGCAACGGCTGGACCCCCCTGCACCGTGCCGCCGAGCGCGGCCGTGTTAAGGCGGCCGCCCTGCTGATCGATCGGGGAGCCAAGCTGAATGAACGCACCCTGGCCGGAGAGACCCCGTACAACCTGGCGACGGCAGAGAACAACGCCGAGGTCGCCGCCCTGCTCAAATCCAAGAACGCCGAGCAGGGCCCGCCGGCCTTTCCCCGGCTCCAGGGGGAGTACCTGGGCCAGAAAAAACCCGGCTCACAACCCGAGCTCTTCGCCCCCGGGATCGTTTCGAGTCGTTTCGGGATGCATTGCACGGCAGCCTTTTCTCCCGACGGCAGCGAAGTGTACTGGAACCTGATGGTCGAGCCGCGGACCCCCGGCTACAGCATCAGCCGGCTGCTGGTCAGCCGGTTGCAGGCCGGGCGCTGGTCCTATCCGCAGATCGCTCCTTTCACCGACGCTGAACGGGACGCCGACGTTCCCTTCTTTGCTCCCGACGGCAAACGCCTCTATTTCATGTCCAGGAGGCCCATGCCCCCCGGCACGGAGTCGAGCGGCGAGCACATCTGGTACATGGAACGGCAAAACCTAGGCTGGTCGGAAGCCCGGCCCGTGGACGATACGGTGAACCGTTTCCCCCACCACTGGCAATTTTCCGTGGACAAGGATTACAACCTGTATTTTTCCACGACCGTCACCGGCGGGCTGGGCGGGAACGACATCTATTTTTCAAAATTCGCGAACGGGCGGTACGAGGAGCCCCGGAACCTCGGCGCTCCGGTGAACACCGCCGCCCGCGAAGAGATGCCCTTCATCGCTCCCGACGGGAGCTACCTTCTCTTCGCCAGGGAGATGGACCTCTGGGTGAGCTTCCGGCGCTCCGACGACACCTGGGGAGAGGCCGTCAATCTTGGCCCGGAGATCAACTCGCCGGCCATCGACATCTGTCCCTTGCTTTCGGCCGACGGCAAGACTCTTTTCTTTCTCAGCCAGCGCGGCGGCGAATCGCACACCTGGTGGGTCGAGGCCCGGTTCATCGAAGCAATGAAATCGCAGCGTTATGAACAAAACCCAGTGAAGTGAAAAGGCAAGAGAAGGACATAAGGAAAACCTGTCAACTAATCATGAGACCGGAATGAAATTCCAAACTGTGACCCGGGCCATTATTTTTTTCCTGCTGCTGACGTTCGTTTTTTCGATGGCAGTATTAGCCCAGGAGCCGCCTTCCGCATGGCAAACGGAATACATCGACCTGGCTGTCACACTCGAACCGGGGCGCGGAGTGATGCGGGTCGAAGCCGGGCTGCTGCTTAATAATCCCGGCGTGGATAATGAAGACATTCTCCTGACCCTCAACCACCAGCTGCAGGTGGAGTCGGTCACGGATGAAAGCGGCCGCTCTCTGGCCTTCAAGCAAATCGGGGACAGCTTCGCGGTTCATCCGCCGGAGCAGCCCCCGGAGCAAAAAACATGCGCCATCCATGTGCGCTACCGCGGCTCCTTTCATGAACGGCTCCCCGAGCTTGACCTGCTCAACGCCTGGATCGGCCCCAGGATCGCCTACGCCTTCCACAGCAGCCGCTGGTATCCGCAGACACTGGAAATACGCCGTCGCAGCCGCGGCCGGATCACCTTCCTCGTCCCCAAAGAATGGACCGTTGCCAGTTCCGGCAGGCTGACGGCAACGGAAATCCTTCCCGCGGCCAAGCGCTGCACATTCGCCGTGGCTACTCCGGTCGAATTCTCTTTTGCGGCCGCGGAGTTCGTTCATCATCGCGAAAAGATCGACGGCCTGGAACTGGGCATTTTCTTTCTCAAGGGCGAGCGCAATAAAATAGATTTTTATCTGAAAAAATGCTCTGAACTGATCGGGTACTACAAGGATTGCTACGGCTTTTTCCCTTATGACGGATATAACTTGATCGAGCTGCCGCAAGCCCTGCTGGGCAAAACCGGGGCCGCAAGCTACGAAGGGCTGACTTTTTTCCCGGAAGCGCTGTTGCCCGAGCGTTTTTTTTACGCCCCGGTTTTCGCCCACGAGATCAGCCATTGCTGGTGGGGAAATTGCGTCCGCGGCGCCGAGGGCCCGGTTATCAACGAGGGCCTGGCGCAGATTTCAATGGGCCTCTATATCAAAAAAACCCGCGGCAGAAAATTCTTCTGGAACATGCTGAAGGATGGCGCGCCGGAGTACCTTTCCATGCATTCGGCGCGGCTGTTTTTTCAAGCCCTGAAGTTGTCCAAGATCAAAGACGATTCCCTTGAAGCCCTGCTGATGCGCGGCGAAGACCTGGAACTTGGAATCCCGGCAAAAGACAAGTTCACCACCCTGCACATGCTGTCTAGCAGCAAGGGATTTTTTATTTATGCCATGCTGCGCGAACTGATTGGCCCGGAGGCTTTCCAACAGGGCTTGCGCGGCGCGCTTAAGCAATTTGCCTGGAAGATCATGACCCTCGAAGACCTTCGCGCCCAGTTCGAAAAAGCCGGCGGCCGCAATCTGCAGTGGTTTTTTGAGCAATGGTTCATGCGCAAGGGCGCTCCGGAATTCGCCATCAACTGCTGGTACGCGGAACACAGCAAGAACTGGCTGGTGCAGGTCATGATCACCCAGCTGCGGGACGTTTACCGGGTCAAAGCCGAGATCGGCTTCATTAAAGGCGCTTTCTGCGAAATCAGGGAAATCGAAATCAATGCCTGCGAGACAAAATTTTCATTCCTCCTGCCTTTCAAACCCCAAAACGTTCGTTTTGACCCGGATTACAAGATATTGCGCTGGAGCGAACAGTTTTGATAAGGTGAGCCATATGAAAAAAAATTCCAGCCCGGACGGGGTTTCGGGCACTACCGTTTGCAGCCTTGAAAGAAAGGTTGTCGGAGGGTGAAAAATGACAGTAAAAAGCTTTCCCTTTCAAACAATCAACTGGAGCTCGGTCCCGCGCAGTGAGCATCAGGGGGAAATCGGGACGTCGTACTGGCGGACGCTCCAGTTGCCTGGACTGCGCATCCGCATCGTCGAGTATTCCCCGGGCTACCTGGCCGACCATTGGTGCCCAAAAGGCCATATCGTGCATTGCCTGGAGGGAGAATTTATCAACGAGCAGCAGAATGGCGAAAAATCCGTTATGAGCAAGGGCATGACCTATGTCGTGTCCGATGACCTGAGCTCGCACCGCTCGCGGACGGAGGCGGGGGCGAAGTTGCTGATCATCGACGGCGATTTTTTAAAACAGCAATGAAGCCTGATCCCTTGTAAGTGCCAAGTGAAAGTTTGCCAAGTGGAAAAAACCGATGAAGAGATCTTTCTTGGTTCTTTCCGCTGAATAAAAAAATTGATACGGAGGAAACCATGGCAAATCTAGAAAAGTATCGGAAATTTCTCAAGGCATATTGGTGGCTTGAAAGAGAGAAGGTAAAGACCGACAAGCAAAAAAAAGTACCGCCGCCGCCGCTGCAGAAACCCTACCCGGCAACTGATACCTTGATCGATTTGCTGGCTCCGGAAAATATGAATATCGGAAAAAAAACTGTGTTCGCCGCCATAAAAGATCGCAAAACTCACAGGAAATTCAGCAGGGAATCCCTGACCCTGGAGGAGCTTTCTTTTTTGCTATGGGCCACGCAAGGAGTTCACGAAATCGACAAGTTGGGCCGGACCATGCGAACGGTGCCGTCGGCGGGGGCGAGGCATCCGTTCGAAACGTACCTGTTGGTCAACCGCGTGAAGGGATTGGCGGCCGGCAGGTATCGTTACCTGCCATTGGAGCATAAATTGCTGCCCTTGGCCGCCGGCCGTGTCCCTGAACAGTTAATTGCCGAAAGCTTCTGGGGGCAAAGCTTCATCGCCTCTGGCGCGGTGATCTTCGTCTGGACCGTCATACCGTATCGCTCCGAGTGGCAGTATCTGATGGTTTCCCCCAAGATGACCGCCCTGGATGCCGGTCACGTCTGCCAGAATCTATATATCGCCTGCGAAGCCATCGGGGCCGGAACCTGCGCCGTGGGGATGTACGATCAGGAGCGGTTGGACGCCATGATCGGTGCGGATGGCCGGCAGGAGTTTGCCGTGTATGCGGCCCCGGTCGGAAAGGTACAGGGGAATGGCTGATCATCGACGGCAATTTTTTAAAAATCGCCGAGCCGGATGAAAGAAATTGACCAATCGAACGTCAACAAAGGAGCTGGCAATGCAGGCAAACAACCAAATGGAGGTTATCCCATGAAAGCCGACAGATGCATGATGGCAGGACTTCTAGCCCTGTTTCTGACACTCGCTTCGCAAGGCACCGCAGTTGCCCAGAAGAAAGCGGCGCAATTCGACCCAACGCTCTGGGACCTGGAGCGGGCCAAGATCGTAGAACACCTGGGAAGGAAGGCCCTGATCGGGAGCGCCTTCCTGAAAGATGTCCGCCTGCAGAGCGGCGTCATCGAGGTGGACATCGCCACCACGGAGCGGACGCGGTCGTATCCCGGGCTGCTGTTCCGGGTGCAGGATGCCGCGAACTACGAGCGCGTCTACATCCGGCCGCACCGCTCCCCTTTCTATGACGACGTGCTGCAGTACGGGCCGGTATTCAATGGCGTCGACAGCTGGCAGCTCTACAACGGCCCGGGGCTCACCGCCGGGCTGGAGGTCCTCCCCGACCGCTGGAACCGCCTGAAGATCCTGGTCGCCGGGACCCAGGCCCAGGTCTTCTGGAACGATGCCTCCGAACCGGCCCTGGTCATCGACGACCTGGCCCGCGGCGACGGCTCGGGCACCATCGGCCTGGTCGGGCCCATGGACGGCACGGCCTACTTTTCCAACCTCAGCTACGAAGCGGACAGCGGCCTGTCGCTGCCATCCCCGGCCCCACGAGAGGCGGCGTGCGGCCTCATTCCCGTATGGGAGATCTCGGCGCCTTTCGGCGCTGTCGGGGTCGATTTCACGAAATACCCGGCCGAGGCCGTTGCGGCCGCAACCTGGAAGCCCGTGGCCGCCGACCGCCGCGGCCTGGTCGACGTCTCCAGGATCTTTCCCCGGAAATTCAGGGCCGGCGATTGTATCCTGGCCAAAACCACGCTGGCGGCGGAAAGCGACTCGCTGCTGCGGGTGGATTTCGGCTACAGCGACATCATCACTGTCTTCCTGAACGGCCGGCCCCTCTATTCAGGCAACGCGGCCTACCAATCGCGCGACAGATCGTTCCTGGGCATCGTCGGTTATTACGACAACCTGTTCCTGCCGTTGAAAAAGGGCGACAACGAGCTGTTGGTGCTGGTTGGAGAGACCATGGGCGGCTGGGCTTTCTGCTTCCGCCGCGGCGACGAGGTGTTTTCCCATGCCGCGCTGAAAAAAGAATGGAGCACGAAAAACGGCCTGGCGCTGCCCGAAGCCGTTGTATTCGACCCAAAAAACAACGTTTGCTACGTCTCCAATTATTTCAACGAGGGGCGGGAATTCATTTCCAAGCTTTCCCTCTCCGGAGAGATCATCGAGTTGGAATGGATCAAGGGGCTGCGCATGCCTACCGGCATGCACCTCAAGGGAAACACCCTCTACGCGGTGGACCGCTCCGGGCTCAATGTCATCGATATCAAAAAGCGGGAGATCACCAAAAAAATCCCGCTGCCCGGCCTGCGCATGGCCAACGACGTAGCCATGGACCGGGCCGGGAATCTCTTCATCTCGGATACCCCGACGGGCACCGTGTTCCGTTATGCCGGCGGCAAGCTGGAGCCCTGGCTGGAGAACCTGAGCCGGCCCAATGCCCTGCTGTGCGAAAAAGACCGGCTGCTGGTCGGCCAGAACGAGAAGCTCATCGCCGTGAACTTCAAGGACAAGGAAACGCGTGTCCTGGCCCGTTTTCAGCCCGGCGCCAACATCGACGGCATCGTGGCCGACGGCAGCGGCGGCTACCTGGTCGGCGACCACAGCGGCAAGCTCTACCGGCTCACGCTGCAGGGAGAAAGGACGCTGCTGCTCGACACCACCAACCCAGGGGAGAAGATCGCCGATTTCGCCTACATCCCCAAACTGAAGCGGCTGATCATCCCCGGCTTCGACAACAACACCCTTACCGCCTATTCCCTTGATTTCATATTTTGACTTTCCTGCCGACCCCGGCGCCGATTCGTGGGTAAAATTAAGGAAGTTACAAATAAAATATTCTGCTGAGAAGCAAGGAGGAACAAAATGTTCAAAAAAACTTTTTTTCTAGTGGTACTGATGACGGCACTTATGGTTCTGCCCTGTACGGCCGAATCCATCGAGGGGCTTGCCCTGCACGTGCAGAAGATCGAGCCCGGCGTGGTCCGCGTCTGGGTCGGAGACCATGTCTCATCCACTGCGGTTTGTGCAATCGCCACCAAGAAAGGCATCGTGGTCATCGACAGCACCAACATTCCCAAACTGGATGAGGCCTTCAGAAAGGTCATCGCCCGCGAGTTGGGGCGCAGCGATTTCAAGTACCTGATCAACACCCATGGCCATGGCGACCATACCGCCGGCAACGGCGTGTATGCCGATTGCCAGATCATCGCCCAGGAAAATGTCAAGGCCATGATGGAGGAGAGTTTCAAGGATATCCCCCGGCGCATCGAATGGAACAAAGAATCCCTGAAAGAGCAGAAAGAGCAGCTTGCTTCAGGCAAGATCAAGGAAGAAGAGAAAGCGACTGCCAGCGAACAGTTGATCATCAGTACTCTGACCGGCGAATACCTGAACTCCTCCCCCAAGCCCACATTCCCCACCAAGACTTTCAAGGATAAACTGGTGCTGAACTGCGGCGACGTCACTTTCGAGCTGTTCCAGAGCGGCGGCACCCACACCCAAAGCGATATCTTCATCCTGGTCCCGCAGAAGGGCATCTTCTTCACCGGTGACATGATGGCCGACAAGTGGCTGACCGATACCCCCGGCTGCCTGGCCACCTTCGCCATACGCACCGGCCAGCCTGCCGACTACCCGGTGCTGGAGAAGAACTGGCAGGCGATGCTCGACCGCAAGGACGAGATCAAGCACTACATTACCGGACACTGGAACGGCGAATTGACCTTCGAAGGATTTAAAAACCGTTTCGACTACCTGAAAACCGTTCGGGCCGATGTCGAGGCCATGGCCAAGTCGGGCGGCGACTTCAACCAGTTCCTTGCCGGCTATACCTTGAAAGACAAGTTCCCCCAGCTGGTCGGCAGCCCGGGCATCACCAACCAGGGACACCAGATGTCCATCCAGCACCTGTATCAAGTCTACTCAGGCAAGATCTCCCTGGGCGGCGTCATACAGGGGATGTTCGGCAACGAGGCGTTCACCGCGAAATTCGCCGAGCTGAGAGCGGACCTGCTGAAGAACAAAAACAAGTATTTCTACACAGAGGGCGACCTGACCGGCCTGGGCTATTTCCTGCTGCAGCAGCTGAAGAAGGTCGATGACGCCATCCGCATGTTCCAACTCTATAGCGAACTGTTCCCCGACTCCTGGAACGCTTATGACAGCCTGGCCGAGGGTTATTACGAAAAAGGCGACAAGCAAAAAGCGCTGGCACTTTACCGGAAATCCCTGGAACTGAACCCGAACAATGACAATGGCAAGAAATTCATCGAGCGCATCGAGAATGAGCTGAAAAAGTAAGGCAACGCCCGCCCGTTGACCGGGCGACCCGGTTCAAGCCGGCGGAAAGGTGCAAGAGGTGGATCATGAAGACAACCGTGATGGGACTGGTTTTTTTGCTGCTGACAGGCCTGCCGCTGGCGCCGGCGACGGACCGCGAGGCGGACAGGGCGGAGATCGAACGGGTGGTCAGCTCGGTGATCGGCTGGGCCAAGGAGAAGAACCTCGACCTTTTTTACGGCTCGATCGCCAACGACGAAGACTACGTCAGCGTGACGCCGGGAAAGCGGGTGATCAAGCGTTTCGAGGACGTCAAACAGAACGTCCCCTTCTGGATGAGCCCCGACTTCAAATATGTCCGCCATGAATTGAAAGACCTGGAGATCAAGTTCGCCCGCTGCGGCGAGGTGGCCTGGTTCTTCTGCGTCCTCGACGATATCAACACCTACAAGGGCGAGCCGGCCGCCTGGGAGAACACCCGCTGGACCGGCGTGGTGGAGAAGCGCGACAACAAGTGGGTCGTCGTCGCCCAGCACTTCTCCTTCGCCCAAGAGTGAAGGAACTTCTCCAGGCCGGGCAGCAGTTTCAGGGCCGGAGCCTGACAGGAGAATCCAGCGCCAGGGTCGAGATGCGGAAGCGCAGCATCGGCGCGAGGGTGCGGTCGCGGATATGAGGGCCATCCCGCTTGCCTGTAGACTGCCCCTGCAGCGGGAACGCGAAAACGCATGCGGACGGAAAGCAAGCGGATTCTAAAGAATTGTCGATATCATGGATTATTAAAACAAGGAGAAAAGTCATGGAAAAAATCGAACAACTGATCAAACAGCGGAAATGGGCCAACGGCAAGCTCATCCAGTACAACTCCAGGGTTTTCAAGGTCATCCAGGAGCTGGAGCAGGCGACCTTTCGCGACGGCGCCCTGCCGAAAAAGGTCAAGGAGCTGATCGCGGTCGGCATCAGCGTGGTCAACAACTGCGAGTCGTGCATGCAGTGGCACATCGGCGAGGCCGTGAAGGACGGCGCCACGGAAAAGGAGATCCTGGAAGCCGTGGAGGTCGCTTTCGAGATGGGCATCGGACCCGCCACCGTCAACGGCCGCTTCGCCCTGGAAGTCATGGAAGAACTCTTCAAGGGCGTTCCCGAAAGCGGCAAGTAGTGGCAATGGAGAAAAAACCGATACTCTTTTTAAAGAACTATAATTTTAAAACAATATGGCCTTGGAAAATCATGCGCTGGAGATGGAGATGAAAACATCGAGCGGTGCCCGCAAATTTTTATTTTTGTTTTTTATTACTTTTCTGACCTTGCTGGACGTTCAAACAAACTTCGCCATGAAAAATCACTGCTCCCCGACCCAAGGCGGCCAAGGGAAAACCACGGCGATCGTCACCTTCGTTTCAAGCCATGAGCAGGAGAGGGCGGTAAGGGCACTAATCAAGAGCGTCAGGGAACTGAGCGGGACCTACCGCTCCAGTGAAATCTACGTGGTGACGACCGATGCAGAGGAACTCCCCTGCACTTCACTGCGGCAGGACGGCGTCGATGTCCTGCCCCTGGAGATGGAGCGGGCCTTCCTGGACTTTCCCCTCGCCCTGAAAGCCTTCGCCGCCGCCCAGGTGGAAAAAAAGGTTGCGGACACCGTCGCTACCCTGATCTGGCTCGATCCAGGCGTAATGGTGCTGAACTCGCTCGCCGCCCTGGACCTGGATGGAGAATTCGCTGCCGCCGTGCGCCCGGTGACGCTGGCCAACACCATCGCCATGCCGCCGCAGAGCGAACCCGACGGCTACTGGAAACCGATCTACAGGGAGACCGGCATTGACTGCAAAACACTTCCTCTGCTGGAAACCGTCGCCGATGAAGTAAAAATCCAGCCCTACTACAACTGCGAGGTCTTCTCGTTCAACCCCGGGCTCGGCATCGCCAAAGAGTGGGCGCGCCTGTTGGGCAGGTTCCTGAAAGACGAGAATTACCAGAAAACGGCTTGCACGACTTTCCTGAAAAGGCTTTTCCTGCACCAGGCGGTATTGAGCGCCGTGATCGTATCCAAGGCAAAGCCGGACAGGATCAAGGCGCTGCCGTTGACAAGCGGCTACCCCTTCAACCAGCATGACAGGCTTTCGGCCTCAAAAAAGGCCGCCTCGTTGAATGACCTCTCCGTGGCCATCTTCGACTACGCCTGGGAAAACATCCCGGCCTGGATGAAAAAAATCAAGATAGAAGAACCGTTGCACCAATGGCTCTTTGATACCTACCTGGACTATTTGCAAATCGCCCCCGCTATCTACCGCGTCGAAGGCAGCTGCAACTCATATTTGGTCGTAGGCCGGGACGGCTGCGTGCTGATCGACCCGGCCGGCGCCTCGGATGCCCCGGAATTTTTTGAAAAAATCCTGGAAAAGTTCCCTTTAAAAACCATTTTGCTGACCCATGCCCATCAGGACCATTCGGATGACATGGAACGATGGAAAGGAGAAAAGCAAATTCCCGTCATTGCCCAGAGGGAATATAAGCGCTATTTCGAGTATGTCGGCGAATTGCAGGATTTTTTCGGTAGAAGGAACGCCATTTGGAGCGGCAAACTTCCCGGCGAGGCCCAGGAAAACAAGCCAAAGCAACAACTGCAGCCCACGGTTTATTTCAGCGACGAGCATGAACTGGAACTGTGCGGCCTGCATTTCAAGATGCTCCACACGCCCGGCGAAACACCGGACCACACCACGATCTGGATCCCGGAGCTGGCGGCCGTATTTGTGGGAGACAACTACTATGAATACTTCATCAACAATTCCACCTTTCGCGGCACCATGATCCGCCCCGTTCTGGGCTATATCAGGGCACTGGACACCGCTCTCTCCTTTGACCCGGAATACTTCCTGATGGGCCACGGTTCGCCCCTTGTCTCCAGAAAAGGGATCAAAACAAAAGCCGGTGCCCTCCGTGACGCCTTGCGCACCATCTACGACGAGACCATCAAGGGCATCAATGCCGGAAAGGACGTGTACACACTGATGCGCGAGATCAAGCTCCCGGAAAAGTACGCCCTTCGCCAATACTTCGGCAAGGTGGAGTGGACGGTGCGCGGCATCTGGCAGGAATACGTGGGCTGGTTCGACGAAAATCCCTCGACCCTGTACACGCTGCCTTTTTCCGCTTTGTATTCCGACCTGGTCGGTTTGGCCGGCGAAGAAAAGCTATTGGAAAAGGCGCAGGAATACTTCGACAAAAAGGAATATGTGCAAGTGCTCCATTTGACCGAGATCGTCCTGAAGGTCAATCCCCTGCATAAAAGCGCCAACCAGATCCGCATGAATGCCCTCAAGGAACTCAAAGCCGGGACATTCAACTTCATCGAGAGGATCTGGCTGAATTACGCGATCAGGCAAAGCGAAGAGAATCTCAAGGCCTCTCCCCGGAACTGATGGTTCTGCTTTCGACGGGTGATCGGGGTTCATTTCCGAGCCCCCATTAGGATAAAATAGACCATCAGGAGATCTACATCATGCATCCCGGAAATTCCGAGCCGCTGAACCTGACAAGGCATCCGGCCAGGGACGGCTGGGCATGCTATGTGCCCTTGGCAAAGAACGATTGAACCGGAATCGATGGAGATCGCGGAAGAGACCGGGAGTAGGTGACTCATGCAAAAAAAGCCACAAAATGAAAGGAAAAATAAAATGAACAACGCTCTCAGAAGATACCCGGGTTTTCGTACCTTCCTGACATTATTTTTTCTCTTCATTGTAAGCGGCATTACCCAGGGGGCCACTCGCTTTTGCCTTACCTATTCCGAGGATTTGCAGGCCGTGCCCATCAGCGGCAGGGCGCTGCTGATGCTGAGCGTCGATCCGGCAGTCGATCCCGACGTCCCGGATCCCTTTCACACCTTCATCACGTTCGGCATGGACTTTGCAGGCTGGAAACCGGGAGAGACACTGGTCATGACCGGCCAGAACAGTGATAGTTTCAAGGCCACGATCGACCAATTAAAGGGAAGTTACTCACTCAGGGCGGTCATCGACGCGGATTTGCAAAGCAGTATTCTCCAGAAGCAAGGAATGCTCTACAGCGACAAAATCATTTTCGAGGTCAATGAAAACGGGGAAAACATCATTGACGTCAGGATAAACAATATCGTAAACGGCAGGGAGTTCAAGGAGACAGAAACCGTCAAGCTCCTGAAATTGAGAAGTGATCTGTTGAGCGCTTTCCATCAGACCCCTACCTTCATCGAGGCCGCGGTGATCCTGCCCGACACCTATGCGCAGAATCCCGGCAAGCATTACCCGGTCGTTTTTGTTTTCCCCGGCTGGGGATCGACACACATGGCGGTCACCCAGGGAGATTTCCAGCAGAAAAGATACGGCATGCTTGGTTATGGCGAAGAAAAGATTTTTGTTTTCCTGAACCAGGATTGCCGGTTTGGTTTCCATGTTTTCGCCGATTCGGAAAACAACGGCCCGCGCGCCACTTCCTTTGTGACGGAATTCATCCCTTTTCTTGAAGGAAAATACAGGGTGGCCAGACAAGCGAGCGGACGTTTTCTGATCGGACAATCCTCCGGCGGCTGGGCGGCATTGTGGCTGCAGATCAACTTCCCCGACGTCTTTGGCATGGCCTGGGCCGGTTCGCCGGACCCGGTCGACTTCAGGGATTTCGTCGGCCACGACCTCTATGGCAAGAAGGCGAACTTCTTTTATGATGCCCACGGCGGGCTGATAAAAGCCCTGCGCAGCAAGGAGCATCCATTCACGAATAAAGAGTGGCTGGAGATGGAGACCGTCCTGGGCGACGGCGGACAGTTCCAATCGTTCGAGGCCGTTTTCGGTGCCAGGGGCCGCGACGGCAAGCCGCAGCAGCTTTTTGACCGCAAAACGGGAGAGATCGATCCCATAGCCCTGGAGCACTGGAAAAAATATGACATCAACCTGATCTTGCAGAAAAATGCCGAAACACTGAGAGAAAAACTTGCCGGCAGGATCCATATCGTCGTGGCTGCCAATGACCCGTTCTTCCTCGACGGTTCCGTGAGACGGTTCAAGGAGTCATTGGCCCGGCTGCGGTTCCACGCCGACATCGAGATCCTTGAAAGCGGAGAGCACAATACCTGGAGCGAGGCGATACGCAAAAAAATGCACGAGAAAATGGATGAGCTTTATCTGCCGGAGGCAGGCGAAAAGGAGAAATTATGAAAACAAGAAAGCGGATCGGCTGGATGACCTGCATGCTGCTTTGGGCCGCCGTCGCTCCGGCTCAGGAAATATTCAAAGCGATCTTCAGGAGCGAAATACCGCGGGTCACCGCCATCCTGGAAGCCGAACCCATGCTGATCAACGCCAGAAACAACAACGGCCAGACCCCGCTGCTTTTCGCGGTGGCGGTCAGAAATCATGAGATCGCCGAATTTCTCCTGAAAAAGGGCTCCCTGGTGAACTGCGGCGACAACCACCTACGCGCGCCGATCCACTACGCCAATTGGAACAACGACAAAAAAATGATCGGGCTCCTGCTGGAGTACGGCGCCGTGATCGATACCCGGGCCATCGGTGGAGCCACCCCCCTGATCCACTCCTCGCTCGCCAACCAGTTCGAGATGAGCCGCTTTCTGATCGAGAAGGGGGCCGACATCCACATCCAGTGCAATTCACTGACCACGCCCCTCTACTTCGCGGTGCTGAACCACAACCCGGAATACCTTGACTATCTGATCCAGGCCGGAGCGGAAATCGACGTGCCTGATTTTCTCGGCAGAACCCCGCTCAGCATCGCCGTGAGAGACGGAAATATGGAATGCGCGAAAAAACTTCTGCAGCACGACGCGGATGCTTTCACCACGGATGCGTTTCTTGAAAGGTCACTGCTTCATCTTGCCGCGATCGCGGGGCATGAAGAAATGATCGAGCTCCTCCTGCGAAAGGGATTGGAGGTCAATAAAAAGGACAAGAGCGAATGCACTCCCCTCGATTACGCTTACCGTTACGGCAATCTGGCAGCGGCGAAGCGGCTAAAAGACCATGGAGCCCAGGCGGGAAACAGCAAAGACCGGTCCCTCGGCGCCGAGAGTGGACAAGTCGAGGCAAAGCCCGGCGCGGCGCGGGTCGTCAAGCTGCAGAACGGAAGCTGGGCAGTGATCACGAAAAGCAGTGTTCTTGTTCTCGGCTATTCCGAGATCGGCTCCGCAGCCAGGGACGCATCCTTGCTGAACGGGCACATCACGGCGGAGATCTTCGCGAAAAACAGGAACGTCTTCTCTATCGATCCCGATTATCATCCCGTCAAAGAGCGCTATTCCCTGACCGGATCGAATCCCCTGCTGGCCATCCCGCAGGCCAAAGAACAGATCACCTTTGTTTTCAACAGCACCCACCGCGAGAGATACAACCAGTATGGATTGAAAAAAGTACACTTCCCCAAACCCGGAGAGACCCTGATCCTTGATGATCTCCATCTCACGGTGGTTCCCGCCATTGAGCAAAACCTCTGCTACCTGATGGAGATCGAAGGCCTGACCATTGCCTGGATTACAGGCATCTGCGACAACTACCTGACCTATAAACGCGATGTGGCAGTCATTAAAACCCTTCGTGAAAACAAGATCGAACCGGACATCCTGTTCCTCGGCAGTCCGGCCGGGATCGGCCCGGAAATCGCCAACGGCATCAGGGAAGCATACCTGGAAGCTTCCGTGCTGGGCGCCAGGGCCGTCTTTGTTTTCGGTCACGAAGCTTTGGAAAGAAAGGTTCTTAACCAACTCAAAAGAAAAAAAGCGGATACCACCGTTTTCATGACCGCCGCCAATCCGGGTGACAGCTTCCAACTATAACAGTAGTACATCCTGAATTTGGCCGGGCGCATTCCGGTCATCGGGGCAGAACATCGCCCCTTGCCGATCATGGTGAAAAACCGGCAGAATCAAACCACGATGAAAAATAATTTGCACAACAACGATTTTCCTGAATCTATTTTTCAATTTCCGCCGTTTTATAAACCTGGAAGCGGAAACCCAGCCTCGGGACAAAATGCCAACATCTTGGCCCCGCCCGGTCCCCAGGAACTCGCCCAGGCCGATTGAATGGATGCAGCATTAAGCATAGAATGAAAACCGAAGCGTAATAAAATGAGGAGCAGCCAGATGAGTTTGAAATGCAGAGTATTATGGATTGTTTTGTCTATTCTGACCATTATGACTCCCGCCTGTTCCAAAAATCAGAGTGAAAGCAAGAAAGAATCAGGAAAAGCCGACGGCAAGTATCAACCGCAACTCTTTGCAGCCGTGGCTGCCGGTGACAAGGAGAAGGTGGTTCGCTTCCTGAATGAAACAAAAAAGCTGGATCAACGCAACGAAAGCGGCTATACCCCCCTGCACTGGGCCGTGCTGACCAATCAGGAGGAGATCGTTTCATTGTTCCTCTCCCGGGGCGCGGAGATTCAACCAACCTCAACAAGTGGATACACTCCCCTTCATGACGCCGTATATGGCGGCAATATTAAAATCGTCAAACTTCTGATCGACCATGGCGCCGACATCTATGCCGCGGATCAACTGGGAAAGAGACCGCTGGACCTGGCGATAGAGAGGGGTCATGCGCAAATCGTCCCCTTGTTGAAGCCATTGCATCTGGCTGCGGAAAGCGGAGATTTAATTCGAGTAAAAAATATTGTCGAAAAAATTCCCAAAAGTTTGAATTTGAAAGATGAAAGAGGTTGGTCACCCTTGCACCTTGCCGTAAAAAACGGCCATCTGGAGATTGCCAAATTTCTGATGGATCGGGGGGCAGAAATCAATGCCAGAGGAGTCCGCGGAGTCACTCCCCTGCGCATGGCGCTGGACTGCGGCCAGAAGCCGACAGCCGATTATCTCAGGGAGAAAGACGCCCAGGACCTGAGCGATGCATTGCTGCTTGGGAAAAAGCTACGGGAAAAGCAGGCCGTCATCTGGCACTTGTTCCATACCGGCTGGGTGATCAAAACCAAAAGCAGCCTGTTGATCTTTGATTACGATTACGATCAAGTGGACAGCTTTGCCCTGCCGCCCGCCATCCTCCCCTGCCTGTCCAGCGGCGAGATCGATCCCAAGCAGATTCGGGATCAGAAGGTGTTCGTATTCCTGCCGTTTTTCAGGGATCCGGATCGCATCGATACCATATTGTCCTGGAAGAAAGCCATTAAGGATATCACCTATATATCAGGCGAGGACAAAATCAAAGATTCCGCATTTGTCTATATCGGGCCGCGCCAGCAAAAAAAATTGGAGGATTTGGAAATTTCAACAATCAGGTCAAACGGCTTCGGGGTGGGCTTTGCGGTAAAAGTTGACGGATTGACTATTTTTTATGGCGGCGATCATATGAGCAGCGACCAGTCCTGGAATTCGTTCAGCAGCGAGATCGATTTCCTGCATGAAAAGATCAAAAAATTCGACCTGGTCTTCCTGCAGATGATGTTTCAGGAACAGATCCAGTCCGACAAGGGCGTTTTTTATGCACTGGAGAAACTAAAGCCGGCCGTCCTGTTTCCCAATAGTGCCGTTGCCGCCGCTCCTTTTTACAAGGAATTTATCCGTGAAGCCGCCGCAAAAAAAATCACCTCAAAATTAAATTGCGCTGAAAAAAGGGGTGACTTGTTTTTTTTTAAATGACAGGCAGGCAATTGGGTCAGAAATTGGGACCGGAAAATGCCAAAGGCTCCCGGAAGTGGAAACCTTCATCAGGACATGAGAATTTTCAAAAATCACCCATATATTTAATAAAATATCAGGAGAAAAAATGAAACGATCACAATACATTTTTTTGATCATTGTTTTATTTGCAGCAGGTCAAATCGCGTCTGAAGATGGATTCCCAAAGCTTTCCGGCCCCTACCTGAGCCAGAAACCGCCGGGTAGGACGCCGGAGGTGTTCGCACCGGGGCTGGTATCAATCGAAAATTCAAATGAGTATTTTTGCCTGTTTTGGGATCACGGCAAACACCTGGTATTCTTAAGAGATGGTTCTACCGCCGCCGATATATTCAGAAAAAGAATTGATTCATCCGTGTGTGGCGCCTGACGGCTCCTGGATGATTTTCAATACTGAAAATCAAAAATATTACGAGCAGGGTTGCGGTCTATATGTCAGTTTCAAGAAAAATGACGGAACCTGGACCAAGCCACAAAACATGAGATCTCAAATTCCCATAAACGGCGGTCCTTTGTTACGTGTTTCTTCTGACGGGAAGTATCTTTTTTACACTCAGAATGGTGATATCTACTGGGTCTCCACAAAAATCATCAAAGACTTGCGGCCCGGTAATGAAAGGGGAAAACCGAAATGAAAAGAACATGGTTCATTGTTTTAGCACTCGTTCTGACCTGTGCCAATCTGTCAGCACAAAAAAGTGATTTGTCAAAACCAGTTGCTCAAGGGGCGGAAAGCACAACCTTGCAAGAGCGGCCGCGGTCTGTAAGCGTAATCATCCTGCTGGGCGAGTGGTTCGGCGACGCCTATTTTCCCCTCCAGAAGGAGATCGAAGGACGAGGCTGGAAGTTGAAGCGGGTCGGCGTCGATGCCGAGTACCGGGGCTGCTACAAAAAAGAGCGGGACATCGTGTTGCGCAGCGACATCCTCATTCCCGACCTGAAGGATTTCTCGGGCTATGACTGCCTGATCATCCCCAGCGGCCCGCAGTTCCGCAAGTTCAATGAAAACCCGGCGGTCCTGCAATTCGTCAGGGACGCCCACTCCGCGGGGTTGCTGCTGGCCTCCTTCTGCACCGGCAATATGGTCGTCAAGGCCGCGGGTCTGATCGATCAGCTCGAAAGGCCGGCCCTGTTCCCCGGGCAAGTCACCCTGGTCGCGGAGCGCATCCTGCTCGGCCCGCGCGGCGGCGGGCCGCCTCCAGGCGACGGCTTCCGGAGCGCTCCGGTCGAGGCGCTTTGCGACGCTGTCGCAATGGCGTTAGCCGGGAATGAAGCAAACGAGACATTTCCCATATTAAAGGGCGCGTATCTCGGCCAGAAGCCGCCGGGAATGACGCCCGAGCTGTTCGCCGCAGGGATCGTGTCCGGGCAAGGCAATCAGGCCAAGCTTTTCCTGACGCCGGATGGCGGCGAGATCATTTTTGCGTCGATGCAAATGGTGCCTGGACAGGGAAATGACCCATCCGCTAGAGATATCAGTTTTATCAGCATCAAACGGGTCGATGGCATATGGAGAAAACCGTCCGTTTTGCCTTTTTCACGTGATTTCATCAACGACGAGCCCTGCTTGTCACATGATGGGAAAAGGCTCTTTTTTGTCTCGAACAGGCCGAAAGACGGCTGTTCCGAACCCGAAAAAATGCCCGATATCTGGATGGTCAATCGAGTCGAAGGAGAATGGTCAAAGCCCCGAAATGCAGGGGAACCGGTCAATACCGATGAAGTCGAGGTCCAACCATTTTACAGTATAGACGACAAGCTCTATTTCTGCAGGAGAGACGGGGTCTATTATTCTCAATTTTCCGGCGAGCACTTTTTGCCGCCAGTTAAACTTGACGAGAATACATTCAAAGGGAGGTTGAGCGGCATCTGTATCTCGCCCGATAATAACACGCTCATCGTTCACTCCAACATGGCGGGCGGCTTGGGCGGATGGGACCTGTATGCGTCATTCAGGGGAAAAACGGGGGAATGGAGCAGCCTGATCAATATCGGCGCTCCGGTCAATTCTGCGGAATCGGAGGGCAATGCCACTTTTTCCCCGGACGGCAAATACTTATTTTTTTCCAGAGGCGGTGATATCTACTGGATTTCGGCAAAAATTATGGATGGTCTGCGATCGAAGGAATAAAAGCAAAGGTGATATTTGGTTGGTTGATAGTAAGGTGATTGAAAAGCCAAGGCCAAAGGAATGAAAAAAATGACAATTCGCTTTACCATAATTTTTTGGGCAGGCTGCCTGCTTTTATGCTCGCACATCGCCTGCGGCGCCAACAGGAACGAAGCGCCGCCTGCGGCGTGGGCACGCAGGTTTTGCTCGTACTTCCCGGACTGGACCTGGTCATCGTGCAGCGGGTGAATACATTCGCCGGCAAAAGACATCCGTTCGATCCCGCTCTGTACGCAATGATCGCCGGTGCGATAAAAGGTGCAGGCAGTCATGCAAGCGAATTCGTCCCCCTTCCATCCAGCCTGCAGCAAACAAATCCTGCCGTCGAGGAAAAGGAGAAGTACGTCGGCTCCTATCGCGCCGCAGATGGAACCTATCGCACCCGCGCCCACGGCGACGGCCTCGTCGTCGTATACCCGAAAGGGATGCAAGCGCGGCTGCTGCCCGTGGCAAAGAAAGACACGTTCCTGGTCGAAGATATTTTTGAAGTCATCCGCCTGAAAAAAGCGGCTTCGGGCAAAAATGGAGAATTGCTCATATTGGGCCATACGAAGTAGCGGCAAAAAACAAACGTTCCGCCGCGGCGGCTGAAATGGGACAAATTGGCAATTGTGTCTCGATGGCATATAATTCAAAAAAACTTCAGGCAAAAATGAACACAAGGAGCAAACCATGAAAAAAGGCTGCACGCTGTTTCTCGCATTCCTGTTTCTCAACGCCCTCCCTGTCCGCTGTGATTCTCAGGACCCGGTGCGGGTGGAACGATTGAGCGAACGGGTCCTGATGCTGACCGAAGATTCGCCGATGGAAAACATCATTGTGGCGGTCGCCGCGAAAAAAGGGATTGTCGTCATCGACAGCACCGGCTCGCCGGCCACGGCCGCCCTGTTCCGCAAGGCGATCGAAAAGGAATTCGCCCGCAATGATTTCAAGTATATCATCAACACCCATCCCCACTGGGATCACGCCTGGGGCAACCAGGTCTTCCCCGAAGCCGTCGTGATCGGCCATGAAAACAGCCTCGGCCAGGCGGCGCAGCAGGCCAGGTCGGCCGAGAACATGCTCAGGCGCGGCCGCGAACGGGTCGTCGCCCTGCGGCAGGGATTGCAGAAAGCGGGGACCGATGCCGACCAAAAGGCAAAACTGCTGCCCGAGATCGCTTTTCAGGAAAGAATCGTGCAGGGGCTGTCCGCGGCTTTCAGCCCGGTCCCCCCGGCCATTTCTTTCTCCGACACGCTGACCCTGGACATGGGGGATGTTTCATTCAAGCTGTATTTTTTCGGCAGGGCGCACTCCGGCAGCGACATATTCATCTACATCCCGGCGGAAAAAATCCTGGTCACCGGCGACATTTTCCTTGATGTGGGCTGGCTGCCGCTCTTTTCCGGGATGGAAACCCTGGATATCCCCAAATGGTGCGAAGTATTGGATCGTTTGTTCAATGACGCCGATGGGTTCTCGACCGTCATTCCGGGACACCGCAAAACGTGGAGCCGGGACAAGTTGAAGATGTGGAAGGAATATATTGAAAATCTCTGGACCGGCATCAATGCCGCCAAAAAGGAAAAACTGACCCTGGCGCAAGTCCTGGAGCGCTTCCCTCTCGAAGAGCGCTATCTCTATCTAAAGGAATTGGGGCACAGCGAGCAAAGGATAAGGGAATTCCATGAGCGCAATGTGGAGGCATTCTGGCGGCAATTGCTGGTCCCCATCACCCCCCTGATCGAGCAAGCGACCGCAAAAGACGGCATCGCCGCGGCCATCGAAAAATGCCGCGTCCTGTGGCGGAGCCAAAGGGACGAATACGATTTTTCGGAGAGAAGCCTGAACCAGCTCGGCTATCGTTTTTTAAGCCAGGACAAACCGTCCGCCGCCATTGGACTTTTTGCCTTCATCGTCGAACTGCATCCGGCTTCGGCCAACGCCTACGACAGCCTGGGCGAAGCCTACATGGTCGCCGGCGACAGGGAAATGGCCGTCCGTAATTACGAAAAATCGCTGGAATTGAACGCCGGCAACCAGAACGCCAAGGACATGCTGAAGCGCCTGCGGCAAGCCGGTGCCGCCGCGGGGGCATTGACCCAGCAGGAGACGGTCACGGCGGAGATGATCGTTGCCAAATGCGCCGAGGCCATGGGCGGCATGGAAAAGATCAGCCTCATTAAAACGATGAGGGTCAATGAAATATTTCCTGATCACGGCGAGCATGCCATGATCTTTGAAATGAAGCGGCCGAATTGGTTCCGCAATCCAAGGATCAACCTTGTGTTCGATGGCAAGCGCGCCTGCTTTTTAAAAGGGCCCGGCAACAAGTCGGGGCCGGAATTGGTGGATGAGGATGAATGGAAGGATTTCGAGGTGGACATGGCCTTTCATTTCCCCGCATTTTTCGATTATCCCGCCGCTTTCGCCGGCGTAGAATCGGTCGATGGCCGGGACGCCGCAAAGCTGAGCGTGAACCTGCCCCTGGGCGCCGTAATGACGTATTATATCGACAGCAAGTCGTTTCTGATCTTCAGGGCGGCGGCAAAATTCGTGCTGGGCGGAAAAGAACATACTCCCTACAGGGATTTCTTTGACTACAGGCAGGTGAATGGGGTCCTTTTGCCCCATGGATTCAGTTACGGATCCCGTACTGGCCAGATGAAAGGCCGGGTGAAGTCGATCGAGACGAACTTTGATTTTCCCGAAGCATGGGTGAAAATTCCCGATATATTGAATTGAGTGCCGAGAATCAATCCCAAAGGAGAATGTAAGCCCATATTCCCCATATTAAACGCAAAAATCACTTAACAAAATCACTCTAACTTGTTATTATATAACAAGATAGAGGATAATAATGGCATCAAAAATGGAGTACGCAAAGGGTGAAAGATTAAATATTCGTTTCGACAGAAAAATAAAGCTTGAATTTCATGGTGCAAGATTGACATCTGATGGTGGCCTTCTTGCTTACCGCGAGCTTGATGATGCGTTAGGATTATTTAATTCAGCTTCTACCGTAATGAACGATAAACGAACCGGGCGCAATATTCAGCATGATATTACCAACCTGCTGCGCCAATCTGTATACAGCCGGCTGGCAGGATATGAGGATGTCAATGATGCTCAGCGATTATCAGTAGATCCTGTCATGAGAGCTGTGACGGGAAAGAAAAAGAATGCGGCTAGTGTTAACACGGTAGGTCGATTCGAGACAGAGGTTCTTCCCCTGAAGAAAAACCTTGAAGGTTTGTCTGAAATTAACGGAAGCTGGGTTGAGAGAGCAATGGAAAGAACATCATATCGTCGAATCATTTTAGATCTGGACAGTTCAGAGAGTCCTGTACATGGAGAGCAAGAAGGTTCTGCATACAACGGTCATTTCAGATGTAATTGTTATCATCCTCTGTTTTGTTTTAACCAGTATGGCGACTGTGAGGGAGCGATGTTGCGTCCAGGCAATGTCCACAGTGCTGATGGTTGGAAAGAACTGCTGGAACCGATTGTTCAGCGGCACGAAAACAAGAAAGTCAGGAAGTATTTTCGAGGTGATGCTGCATTTGCTAAGCCTAAGATTTATGAATACCTTGAAGAAAAGGGTCTACTGTATGCTATCCGTCTTCCGGCAAATGATGTCTTGTATGATGAGATTAAACATCTGCTGACTCGTCCTGTTGGACGTCCATCGAGAAAGCCTGTTGTTAGGTTTCATGATTTCAAGTACCAGGCGGCTTCTTGGCACAAGAGACGGCGTGTGGTGGCAAAAGTGGAGTGCATCAAGGAGATTTGTTCCCGAGAGTAGGTTTTATCATAACCAATATGAGTGCCAAGGCAGAGGGCGTGGTTCAATTCTACAATAAACGAGGGATTGCTGAGCAGTGGATAAAAGAAGGAAAGTATGCTCTCAACTGGACGCGGCTTTCATGCAAACATTTCGTCTCGAATCAGGTGAGGTTAGGTTTGTTTGTGCTGGCCTATAATCTGGGCAACTTTCTGCGAAGATTGGTTCTTCCAGGTAAAATCAAACATTGGTCACTTCGGACTCTGCTTGTAAAACTTATAAAGATCGGGGCCAAGGTTCTAAGA
>Ga0307380_10002936_pt1 | contig 23925 bp, 26 predicted proteins | sample UN3MG_FD_202239 | JGI IMG/M metagenome (GOLD analysis project Ga0307380, IMG submission 202239) | Soil microbial communities from Risofladan, Vaasa, Finland - UN-3 | ecosystem: Environmental > Terrestrial > Soil > Coastal area > Acid sulfate soil | place: Finland: Risofladan, Vaasa | collected... | reverse complement strand
TAATTTTGGCTGCAAAAATGGGAAGAGTTTTCCAGACATCGGGCAAAATTTTTAAAATTATTTAAGATATCTTTATTTTCTGATTCCAGGGGTTTGAGCCTATGAATGACATCCCGGGTAAATTTGGTAATCAATTCCAAAGAAGGGCAGGGATATTCTTCAAAGGGAAGGTTTGGGGTAAGAGTTGAAGATAAAAAACTAATTTCTTCCACTATTAAATTACCGTTTGAAGAGAGAGCGGGCAAAGAAAGATTAAGGTCTTTACAGATATCATTATCCAGGATAATATTTAATCCCAAAGACTTATCCAGAAGAGGAGATTTTAAGAGTTCGTTTAAAAAGATGTTTTTAATCCATATACCGGGATGAAAAAATACCGGTTGATGCCCGGTTTGGATAATATATTGGTAGGCAGGGTTGATTTTTTCTTCAATATCAGGATCAAATTTTTTACTAAATTTTAAAGCCCCCTGAATAACTTCTCTTCGACAATTTTCCCTCACTTCCCAAAAAGGTTGATTAAGAATAGTAAAAGAATATTTGCTAAAAATTTTTTTATTCTCTTCTAAGAGAGAACCCATCTTGTCCGCCGAGGGAGAGAAGAAAATCTGCTTATTTTGGGGAATTTTAAGATCTAATATTTTCATTTTTATAACCATACCTTTATATCTTAAATGTTAATTTCTTCCTTTTTGTTCCATAATCCTGCTCTCTCCAAGACCCTCTGCACACCCCCTGGGCTGATTACTTTTTTATTATTGTTTTCTTTTACAATGACCGAAGCTATAGTTCTGCGTCCCCAGTTAGGATTTTTTTTCTTTAGTCCAATTATCCTACAGGCATATTTTTCTGGAACTCTTCCAAGATTCTTTCGTATATGTTTTTTTGGCCTTCTTATACCTTCTATGCCTTGTTCTAAATAGCGAGGATACCATCTACGGAAAGTGTTTATAGATAATTCTGCTCTTTTACAGGATTGACTAATGTTACGAGTCTTTAGGTAAACCTCTACCATTAGTCTTCTTTGGGCAAAAGTAGTGGGTCTAATATATCTTTTGACTTTTCTTTCTTCTTTCATTTTTTAAATACCTCTATTTTATTTTAAAATTTTTTGCTGTCAGTAGTCAAGCTCTGCGTGACCACAATTTTAATATTTTTTGAAAAAAAGTAGAAATATTAAAATTTATGTTGTATTATTTATATAGAAGAATATGGAAAGCTATTTCCGTAATACGGAAATATGGCAAATAAAAATGAATGAGAGAATAAAATCTATAGATAAAGTTTTAGATTTATTAGAATTCCTTTCGCTTAATGAGCAGGAAACAAGCATAACTAAAATAAGTAAAGAGTTGCATATGGGGCTAAGCACAGTACACAGGATATTAACTACCCTTAAATCCCGAGGTTATGTTATTCAGAATCAACAAACAGCGAAGTATAGATTAGGAATTAAATTATTCGAGCTTGGTTGTGCAGTTCAAAGTACAAAACGTTTGGTCGAGATAACAAAACCCTATCTTAAACAGTTATCGCAAAGCACTAATGAAACAGCCAATTTAGCAATTTTGGAGGGGAAAGAAGTTATTTATCTTGATACAATTGAGAGTCCAGAAATTTTGAGGACAGAGATTATGGCAGGGACGAGGACCCCAGCCCATTGCACTGCTTTAGGAAAAGTCTTGTTAGCTTCTATTTCTGATGGGGAATTTCAAAGTTTATATAAAAGTGACGAGCTACCATCTTCCCTTACTTCCAAATCTATATCTTCGTTAGAGGAACTAAAAAACCATTTAAAAAAAGTTAAAGAACAAGGTTATGCGGTTGATAGAGAAGAATATAAAATTGGCATTAATTGCATAGGTGTCCCCATATTTGGTAGAAATGGAGAAGCTATAGCTGCTATTAGTATTACCGGCCCGGCATCACGTTTTACTTTAAATGAAATGGGAAAAGTTAAGAGTAAATTAATAGCTATATCAAAAGAAATTTCTAATCAACTTTATACAACATAATAAAAAAATAGAAAGGAAGGATTAAAGAATGGCTAAAAAGAAGACCCGTTTAGATTTCATAAAAATGAAAAAGGAAGGAGAACAAGTAGCTTGGGTAACTGCTTATGATTTTCCTACTGCATCTTTTGTTGAGCAAGCCGGTATGGATATGATCTTAGTCGGTGATTCACTGGGGATGGTAGTATTGGGTTATCAAGGGACAATCCCGGTTACCATGGAAGATTGTATCTCTCATTGCCAGGCAGTTCGGCGAGGGGCGCCGAATACTTTTTGTATAGGAGATATGCCCTTTATGTCTTATCAGATTTCAGATCAGGAAGCAATCAGAAATGCAGGACGTTTTCTCAAAGAGGCCGATATGGATGCAGTAAAATTAGAAGGAGGGATAAGAGTCTGCAGCAAGATAAAGGCTATCGCTGATGCTGGAATCTTAGTTATGGGCCATATTGGTTTAACCCCTCAGAGTTCAGGCCAGTTAGGTGGATTTAAAGCCCAGGGTAGAGACGCTGCTAGTGCCCGAGAATTAATTAAGGATGCCTTAGCTATCCAGGAAGCTGGTGGTTATGCCCTTCTGTTAGAAGCAGTTCCCCCGGAGTTAACTGTATTTATTACGAAAAAATTATCTATACCCGTCTACTCTATTGGAGCAGGGGGACCCTGTGATGGTCAGTTGTTAATCTGTGGAGATATGCTGGGTCTGTTCCAAGCCTTTACCCCCAAGTTTGTTAAGAAATATGCCAATATTGCGGAGATAGAAACCAATGCTTTTAAAGAATACATCAAGGATGTAAAGACCGGTGCCTTTCCTACTGATGACCATTCCTATCATATTAAAAAAGGTAAAGAAGAAGAATTTTATGAGATGCTGAAAGAGTTTGAATAACTGTTATATTGTATAAAAAAATTAGCAATTAAACAGAAATAAATTTGAAGAAGAAGTGAATCTGTATTGTTTGTCGATAAAAAGGAGAAGATAAAATGACCAAGACAATGAAGGAAATTAGAGAATTTATGGAAGGGATGGGGATTCCTGGAAGAGATTTAGGAAATCTCCCATCTTCCACTAAAACTTTTCCAGATGGTACACAATGGAGAATAGAAATTTCAGGAGTTGAACATCCATCAACCATGGAGGCTATGATTGACGAGGCAAGGAAAAGGAACGTAAATATTCATAGAGCTATAGTAACTGTACAAGGATCAACTTTAAGCGATTTTGGCGAATTAAAAGCTATGGCTCAGATGGGAAGAGATGAAAAGATAGAAGTTATAACTACAATGGGTCCACGTAAAGCTTGGGATGTAGGGGCAAAGGCGGCAGCTTTTTCAGAAGGTGCTATGGTAGGGTTTAGATTGAGAGGTTCTGACAATATATCCTATTGGCTTGCAGATATGATGAGGAATATTGAGGCCGGATTCAAGGGTTTTCTAATTCTAGATGAAGGGATACTTTCTATTGTGGCTCACATGCGTGAAGTGGGTTTCATACCCAAGGACATAGTTTTTAAATGGTCTGCATTTGGTGGATACTGTAGTGCTGCTGGAGCTCGAGTTATTGAGCAAATGGGTGCTAATTCGATTAATCCTACATCGGATGTTTCTCTTCCAATTTTGGCAGGAATACGAAAAGCAATTAATATTCCTATTGATATTTATATGTTTATTACAGACGCAGAGGGGGGGATGTTTAGAATCTATGAAGCTCCGGAAGTCGCCAGGGTTGCTTCACCTTGTTACTTTAAAATTGAACCGGGAACTAGCCAGGCTGATATTTATAAACCTTGGGTAAAAGAAAGTTGGCACGCAGAATTTATGAGAGAGAAAGTTAAAGAAGCAGCTATTTTCCAGGAGATTATGGAAAGGCATGCACCTCAATTAAAATTATCTAAGAAGGGTCCTTCTGATTTAATTCTCCCGGATCATAAATAAACTAATGGAACAAGCAATAAGAGGAGGAAAAAAATAATGAAAAATGATCCATTTGAAACAGCTTTAAATACCTTACGCGTTGCAGGCGGAATTGCAGGATTGGAGCCTAATGCAATTAAAATTCTTAGTCAACCTAAACGTGTTTTTGAATTTACTATTCCTATGAAAATGGATAATGGTGAGCTTAGAATATTTAATGCTTTCAGAGTTCATTATAATGATGCCTTAGGGGAAATTAAGGATGGGACAAGATTTGTACCTAATTTAGATTTAAATACAGTAAAAGCTTTAGGATTTTGGATGACCATCAAACATGCCGTTGCTGGTATCCCTGCTGGCGGAGGGAAAGGTGGCGTTAGAGTTGACCCTGCTGAGTTAAGTGAATGGGAATTAGAACGCCTTGTTCGTGCTTTTATACGTAAATTACCTATGAAAGGAGCCTGGGTTGATGTGCCAGGTGCCGATATTGGGACTAGTGCGAAGACACAGGCATGGATGCTTGACGAGTATGAGGAAATAGTAGGATTCCATAGCCCAGCAGCAGTTAATGACAAACCTGCCGAAGTTAATGGTACTTTAGGTAGCATGGAGGCAACTGGAACAGGTGCATTTTTTGTTACCATGGAAGCGGTTAAAAATTTAGAATTATCTAAAGGAGCATCAATAGCTGTTCAGGGATTCGGAGATGTTGGACGCACTATTACAAAATTACTTTATAATAAAGGGTTTAAAGTCATAGCAGTAAGTGATATTAAGAGCGGGGTATATTCAGAGGAAGGAATTGATATAGAAGAACTTGTAAAACATGTTGAAGATACTGGATTTGTTGCAAATTTTCCCGGGACAGTAGCCATGACTAATGAAGAGTTATTGGAAACGAATTGTGATATTTTAATACCTGCTGCGGTACAAAGCGTTATTACTGATGAAAATGCAGATAAGATAAAAGCAAAATTAATCATTGAAGGAGCAAATGGTCCAACTACCCCAGCAGCTGAAAAGATACTCGAAGGTAAAGGAGTTACAATTATACCCGATGTATTAGCAAACTGTGGCAGTGCTATCGTATGCAGTTTTGAACGTACTCAAGGATTAACTGATACTTACTGGGATTTAGAAACTATTAATGAAAAGCTTAAAGAGAGAATTTTAAAAGCCTATAAAGAAACCGTTGTAACAGCAAGAGAAAAGAACACTTCCTTAAGAAATGCTGCCTGGGTCAATGCCTTGACCAAGATAAGTAAGGCGATGAAAGCCAGGGGATGGATGTAAAAAGTTATTTTTTATATAGCATTTGATTATAAGGAGAAATTTAAGGGTGATTTGATTTTTTTGGGTTTTTAGAGAAATATTCAATAGAATAAATAAAACGAAGAATTTTTATATGAATAATCAGAATGAATAATAAGAAATAGAAATGGAGGCCAGTAAAAGTGGATATTTTATTAAAGAATGGGAAGATCATTAACGGCAATGGGAGCCCTTGGTATAGAGCAGATTTAGGGATTCAGGGCGACCGAATCGCGAGAATCGGAAAAATTTATGGAGAAGCTGAGGAGGTTGTAGATATTGCAGGATTCTATGTTTGCCCAGGATTTATTGATACGCACTGTCATTCAGAGCTGCGTTTGCTCTCCGAACCTCTTCTTAAGGGACGAACTATCCAAGGGATTACAACAGAGCTTTTAGGACAAGATGGAATTTCTATCGCACCGGTAACCGACGAGACAGTTGGTTATGTAGAGAAAATGGTAGCAGGTCTTCTGGGAAAAACGGAAGAGAAATGGAACTGGCGATCATTAGAGGACTATTTTTCCATACTGGAAAAGCGAAAGATAGGTCCAAATATTGCATTTCTAGCTCCGCACGGCAACATCAGAGCAGCAGTTATTGGGTTCAATAATCGCAAGGCAAGTAAATGCGAGATAGACAAAATGAAAGGGATATTACGCGATTTACTCGAAGCAGGAGCATTTGGCCTTTCGACTGGATTGGTATACGTACCATGTATATTTGCCGACAAGGAAGAATTAGTTGAACTGTGCAAAGTCGTAAAAGAATACCAAGGAATTTTCGCAGTGCATATGAGAGATGAAGGCTATGCTCTCGTTGAAGCCTTGGATGAGATGCTAAATATAGCACGAGAAACTAACGTGGCACTTCATATATCACATTTTAAGGCTGCATACAGAGAAAACTGGGGTAAGGTTTCCCATACATTAAGAATGATCGATGAGGCAAGAGAGTCTGGTTTAGATGTGACATTTGATCAATATCCATACATTGCTGGGAGTACGCTGCTTGACACCTTGCTTCCTCCTTGGGTACGTGAGGGCGGGACTGAAAAAATTATCGATCGTTTGACTGATAACAAAACCCGAGAAAAAATTAAGAAAGATATTAGAGAATCTCTCTATGGCTGGGAGAACACAGCGAAAGGCTGTGGATGGAATAATATACTCATTACCTCGGTAATATCACCAGGTAATAAAAAATACGAGGGAAAAACGCTGGAACAGTTAGCATCGATACAAAATAAGGAGCCGGAAGATGCGCTTTTTAATCTTCTAGTTGAGGAAGAATGCGCTGTGTCTGAAGCTGAGTTTTCCATGTGTGAGGAGGACGTGCGGATGATTATGAAACATAGTGCACAGATGGTTTGTAGCGACGGGCTATATGGCGGTAAACCTCATCCGCGAGTTTTTGGAACATTTACACGCATTCTTGGGAAATATGTTAGGGAAGAGAGGATTTTAACACTAGAAGATGCGATCCGGAAGATGACCTCAATGCCCGCTCAGAGGCTCGGATTAAGAAGCCGAGGAATAATCCAAGAGGGATGTTTTTCTGACATAGTCGTTTTTGATGCACAGAAAGTGATCGACAAATCCACTTTCAGCGAGCCTGAACAATTGTCCGAAGGAGTAATACATGTTTTGATAAATGGGGAATTTATTGTTAAGAACGGAAAACATACAGGGAGGATACCTGGGAGGATATTGAGGGCTTGATATATTCCACTAACTAACACTAATCCAAATTAGCACTTGCAACAACTGGGAGCACGGCAGGTTTCAAGGGCAGAGAGGGCATATTAACTGCTGGGGGGGGAATTTCGAGAAGACGTCTATGTCTTCATCGAAATGGTCCGAAAGATTGGAAAGATGGAACCAAAAGGATGTGGATGTTATGACAAATTATCGTACGTGGATTGAGGTTAACCGATTAGCAATTAGATGGAATGTCAAAAGCATCAAGGCAAGAGTTTCGAAAAGGTCGCTTTTCCTTGGTGTAGCAAAAGGGAACGCTTGGGGTTGTGGTACGCTTGAGTATGCAAAAACATTAATTGAGGCGGGTGTGGATTGGATAGGTTTGACCATAATCGAGGATGCATTATTATTGAGAGAGAATGGAATTAACGAGCCTATACTCATTCTCTGTGAGATTCCGCTTGCTGGACTTAGGGAAGCTATCATGAGACAGTTGCGTCTTACAGTTTGCACGAAATATACCGCAAAGGTGATTTCGGACCTTGCTGTGGAAGCAAAATCTGTTATAAACGTGCATGTGAAAGTCAATACGGGATTAAATCGCATTGGTGTCTCTCTTGAGTCTGCGGTAGATTTCATTTTGTATGTAGCGAAACTTCCAAACTTAAGAATCGAAGGAGCTTTTACGCATTTTTCCTGTGCAGACAGAAGAGAAGATGACCTGACCAGGAAACAACTTGAGGATTTCTTATTAGAAATGAATAAAGCGAAGTGTTTAGGCATTGACATACCTATACTTCATGCAGCAAACACGCCTGCGACGCTGGCGTTACCAGAAACTCACTTAGATATGGTTCGAGTTGGTATGGGTATTGCTGGCCTATATCCAAGTAAGCAATTTAGGCAAACGATAGAGCTTCGTTTTCCAATGATCTGGAAGTCAAATATTTCCTTTCTAAGATCAGTCTCTGCAGGGGAAAGAATTGGTTACGGTGGTCGCTATAAATGTAATAGGAGTGCTACGATCGCTACAATACCAGTAGGAACAGCTGACGGATTAAGTAAAAGATACGAAACAAATGGCTTCGTTCTAATTAAGGGACACAAATGTAAAATTGCAGCCATATCAATGGACCAAGCGATGGTAGATACTGGAGATCTAGGAAATGAACTTAGATTGCATGATGAGGTGGTAATCATTGGAAAACAAGGGGATGCCTACATAGACCCGATGATTGTGGCTGATGAAATCGACGCAGATGTCGAAGAGCTTTTATGTCAGATTAGTTATAGGGTCCCGAGAGTTTATGTAAACTGAGAATTGTGTGAGCCAACCGAAATGAAATAGCGGATGTATTGAGTGCCTCTACGAAAATGTTTGGAAGCCCCATATTGTGAGTTCAGTAGAAATTACATCTTAGTGGACTACTGGGGAAGGCTGAATGAAATGAGAGGAGGTGAATTTTAACTTTAATTAACTTAACAGAAGAATTGTTTGCTAAAATTGTTTTTTGATATTAAAAAATATTTTAGGAGGAATAAAAATGAAAATTAGGTATATGAAACTTATCGTATTGGCTTTGTTATTGGTTGTTGTCGCGGCTTCTGGGTATCTCTTGGCGGAAGCACAGGAAAAGGTAGTGAAAGTTGGTGTTTTGGCACCTTTAACAGGTAGTGTTGCTGCGGATGCGGAGGACTATGTCAATGGAGCGGAACTCGCAGCCGAGGAAATTAATAAATCTGGAGGAATATTAGGGTACAATTTTGAGATTGTGGTGGCTGATGTCGGAGAGATGGAAACGGATAAGGTCAAAAGTGGGTTTGAAAGGCTAGTTAATAAAGATAAGGTTGACGTTATTTTAACGGGTTATGCGAGTCTGACGAATTTTGAGATCGATATTGCGCGGCAGTACCAAATGCCCTACCTACTGTCTGGGAACTGCGAGTCTACTTACTCCATCATTACAAAGAACCCTAGTGCCTATCCTACAGTTTTTAGTGTTTCACCACCTTACTTAAAGTATAGAACGGGCTTTTTTGATTTAGTCGAGTGGATGACGGATAAGGGTTACTTCAAACCGATGAACAAAAAGGTGGCGATCATCACCAGTGATAACTCATATAGCAAGAACATATCTGAGTATCACAGAGATTTGTATCCAAAGCGAGGCTGGACTGTCACAGTTTACGAAATGGTCCCCTTTGGTGAAGTCTTAGAGTGGGGAACTGTCCTATCCAAGATACGTAAGGACCCGCCTTCTGTTATCCTCATTGCTGATTATCTCCTCAATAACAACGTTACGTTCATAGACCAATTCCTTAAGGATCCGACCAATTCCCTCATTCTAAGTGATTACGCGCCGCAGATTGCAGAATTTCAGAAGATTTTGGGAGCTAAGGCGGATGGAGTTATTTGGCAGATGATAGGGGACATCATCCGATCACCAAAGTATCCCAAGTCAAGTGAGTGGTTGAAGAAATTTGAGGCCAAGTATAGTTATCTTCCCGGGAAATATGGGTCTACTCTTTATGACTCGGTATATATTTATTCAGAGGCTCTCAAGAAAGTTGGAGACCCCAAGAAGCGATTGGAAATTGGAGATGCGCTTATGCAGACAGACTACTGGGGAAACGGCGGACGTTTAGTGATGGATAAGAATACCCATATGGCCATTGAAGGAGAGGACTACATGCCATACATGAATTATCAATGGCAGGATGGGGAACGGATATTAATCTATCCCGAAAAATACGCTACAGGCACGTTCAAATATCCATTTTGGATGAAACAGTAAACGATGTGAAATGGCGGGTGTTCGATTTGATAGTAGGCGTGAAGGAACACCCGCTAGTATCATAAATTGCACGATGCAGAACAATCAGAGCTACAAGATAGTGAGTTGGTAAACTTAAGACGGCTTAATAAAATCTGAAGGAGAAAGCGAATGAACCGCATTAGAACAATTCTGCGGGTGGAGAATGTTTCGAAATCTTTTGGGAGCTTTAAGGCAGTACAATCCGTGTCTTTTGATGTCAGGGAAGGCGAGATCTTGGGGATAGCGGGGCCCAATGGGGCGGGAAAGAGTACGTTGTTAAACATTATTACAGGTATACCTTTTTCTCCAGACGAGGGGAAAATCTTTTTGGAAGGTGAAGAAATTCAACTCTTGCCACCACATGTGATTTGCAAGAAAGGACTAGTAAGAACTTTCCAGATTGAAACCGCATTCTCTACCTTAACTGTCCTTGAAAACATGATTGTGGCAGTAACTTACGGAAAACGAAGAAGAGACTTAAACGAAACATCTCGTGCAAAATCGACCAGGGTTCTTGATCTTTTCGGCTTTTCCAATAAAAAAAACAGATTGGCGGGTGAACTATCTCTTTTTGACAAAAAACTTATGATGATCGCAACGACGCTGGCCATGGATCCTAAGGTCCTCCTCTTGGATGAGCCCACAGCAGGTTTAAACAGGGCGGAGATAAGGGACATCATGGATCTAATCAGGAAACAAAGAGATGAGATGGGAATAGCGGTCGTTTTGGTTGAGCACGTCTTGCCTGTCCTTCTAGGATTGTCCGACAGGGTCATAATCCTGAATCAGGGATCAAAGATATTTGATGGACCACCCGAAGAGGTCATAAATGACAAACTGGTCATCGAAATTTACTTGGGGGAGAAGGGATAAAATGAGATCGCTATTACTTGAAATACAAGAATTGTCAGTTTGGTATGGGGAATTTGAGGTTCTAAGGAATATTTCCCTCGAACTCAGATCGGGAGAGAGTATCGGTCTATTCGGCCCCAATGGACACGGGAAGACAACTATCTTGAAAACGATTTCAGGTCTCCTGAGGCCAAAAGGAGGGAACATATTTTTCAAGGGTAAGAATATTAACGGGCTTAGTCCGAGAGAGAGAGTGGAGCTTGGCATTATTCAGGTTCCCCAAGGTCATCAATTATTCCCAAGAATGACCGTTCTGGAAAATCTAATGCTGGGCGCATACGTGGCTACAGCTTGGAGGAAAAGGAAAGAAAATCTGGAAAAAGTCTTTAGCATATTCCCGGAACTTGAAAAGAAAAAGCAGCAAGCCTGCAGTACTCTTAGTGGTGGGGAACGCCAGATGGTTGCCATTGGAAGAGGACTTATGGGAGATGCTCAAATACTGATGTTAGATGAACCATCAACAGGATTGGCCCCGAAGGTCATTGAGAAGGTAATAGAAGTGGTCAGAAAGATAAGAGACTTGGGGCAATCGCTTATATTAGTCGAACAGAATGCCGAATATGTCCTTGACTTAACCGAGAGAATATATCTGATTGAGAGTGGTGAAGTTGTAGCTAAAGGAGTCGGTCAGGATTTGCTCAGCAATGATCGAATAAAGGAAGTATACTTTGGGAGAGTAGGAGGGTAGAGGTATGAATCTATATCAAATTATTGCGATAGTTATCAGTGCGATCATCCTCGGTTCGATTTACGCACTTATTGCAGTAGGGCTATCTTTGTGCTGGGGAACTATCAGAATTTTTAACTTCGCTCAGGGTGCTTTGCTAATGCTAAGTGCATATCTTACCTGGTATTTTGCAGTTAGCCTGAATATGCTTCAGTTTAGCTATTTAGTAGTGATTATAATTATATGTTCAGTGATGTTCGGGATTGGGCTGGTCTTAGAGAAAGTATTGGTGGAGCCAATCATAGGAAGGAGCAATATTGTCGTCCTAGCCATTCTGACTACACTTTCAGCCTCCATCTTTTTGCAAAACAGCGTTTTGCTAATTTTCGGGCCACGAAGTAAGCAATTGCCAAAAACTATAGAGGGTGTTGCTAAGTTCGGGGGACAGGTCATTGGATATCACGAACTGCTGATAGTTGTGTTAACTCTGTTCATTCTTCTCGGATTCCGGTTCTTCCTCAAAAAAACAAAAGTCGGTATGGCACTTCGCTCTGTGGAGCAGAACAGAGAGGCCGCTTTATTAATGGGGATTAATGTAAGCTGGGTCTACTCGCTAGCGTTTGGAATTTCTACCTTGATGGCCGCATTGGGTGGTATAATGATTGGTTCAATTTATACGCTGACACCAACTATCGGCGAAGCTCCTCTCCTGAAAGCTTTTATTATCGTGGTTCTCGGTGGGTTAGGTAGCTTTGAAGGTACTATTCTCGCCTGCTACGTGGTGGCAATTATAGAAGCTTTTTCTACTTATTTTGTTGGGCTTTTTTGGAGCCCAATCATACTTTTCGCATTAATGATCTTAATCCTTATCCTAAGACCGAGTGGACTACTGGGGGAGGCTGAATGAAATGAGAGGAAAGTCGATTTTTGAGCTAATTTACAAGATTAGGTGGCTTGTTTTGTTTGCCATATTGGTTGCAGTGCCATTGTTAATTTCAAACCCTTATCTCTTACACTTGATAATCTTAAGCTTGATGTACTCAGTGCTTGCAGCCAGCTGGAACCTTACTCTTGGGTATTTAGGGGTTTTTAACTTTGGGCATATTGCTTTTTTTGCGATTGGGGCATACGCTTCTGCCATCTTCGGCAGAACTTTTGGTGTGACGCCGTGGCTGACAATGTTTTTTGGCGCTGGTGTAGCGGCTGTGAGCGGGGTTCTAATATGTCTTCCGGTTCTAAGACTCAAGGGAGTTTATGTAGCATTAATTACATACGCCTTTTCTGAATTGGGACACTACAGCGCTTACGGCTTGAGCGACTTGACTGGGGGCTCTAGCGGCCTTGTAGGCCTTTCCACATTCCATATTCTGGGAAGTACTTTTGATAGATTCGGTGAAGTTGGATACTATTACGTTGCTGCTTGCCTCTTCGTAACATTCATTCCTACGATGTGGTGGTTGATTAAATCTAATTTTGGCTTGAGTATTATTGCTCTGAGAGATGCTCCGAACTACGCCATAAGTCGCGGTGTCTCAAAGGCACGACAGCATTTATTAATATTCCTTGTCAGTGCCTTCATTGCTGGCATCATGGGGGCATTCTCTGCACATTACAATCGTGTCGTATACCCTGGTCTATTTGGTATGGGGTACTCGTGCGATGTCTTAAGTATGGTAATTTTAGGCGGACCGGGCACCTTTTATGGTCCTATCGTAGCTGCCTTCCTTCTTACATTCTTGATAGATTTTATGCAGGGGCTCGGGCCTTACAGATTTCTCATAAGTTCAACACTTATTATTCTTGTCGTCATTTTCAGACCTGGTGGATTGTCGTCACTGCTAGAGATAGTGAAGCTGAGAAAATTTAAAGGGATTAGGCAAGAAGAAAATCTTTTAGAGTGATTCTATAAGTCAGAAGATGTCAAGGTGCCAAAATTGTCTATCTTCCTCTATTAAGGGTGTGTTCCAGGGATTTTAGAAATTTAAACTAATTTTTATCACCCATTCTTGTGGTGATTGTTTTACACAAGTATGGTGATTAAATTAGCAAACTTAGTCTTTGCTTTAGTACGTGGCACTAGTAAAAAAAGGAAAAAAAAGAAAGGAGATAATAATATGACAATAGGTATTGGTGCATTTGGGCCTCATGCAGGTGAGGCAGTATTTGAGGCATTAAAACATGTGGAGCGTGCGACTCTGGGAGAAATTGGTTCAGGATCAATATATGGGTTTGCGGTTTATGTTGCAATAACACAGGATGGAAAAATGATAACATACACAACACAAAGGGGAGGAACTACGACCTTAGTAACATCTGGTGAAGAAGTAGGCCTAAGACCGGAAAAAGATGCTCTTGAGGCCAGGGTAGCTGGGATCATTTCGAGTGGCCCCAATCGTCCAGAGCCTTTAACTTCACTTTTAGCTGCGAAGGCTAGCGTTGGATTAGTTACTGGGCATAGGATACCTAATGCCTCCTGTATAAAATCAAAACAGCCGGTTAATAGTCGTGTATTATTACTAATGGAGCAGGGGGTGAAACCCCAAGATGCTGTAAACAAAGTGATTAATGAGGATAATCCACATATCGATGCAGGCCTTATTGCGGTTAATCTTGCCGGAGAAATAGGTGTTGTAAATTCACCAAGAATCTTGAAGCGGGCTGATCTTAACCATTCACGAGCGGAGGATAAAGCAACGGGATCGATTGTTGAAGTTATTAATAATGAAATATTTCCTCCAAAGGCTTTAGGTGATTTGGCTGCTGCCATAGCAATTAATACAATGACCCGCGAGAGAGAACCTAATTTTTTCGTTACGGTGAAGTCGGGAACAATGGTGGAAAAAGGCGATGAGGACCGCGTCGATGTAGACGCCAATATGGTTGCTAATAAAATTTACACCATAGACCACTATGTCCTAGAGGGTGAACAGCTTTGCGTTGTACCGTATTCGTATAGTAAGGTTTATAGGGATGAGGAGTTTATTGGAATTCTAATGAGTGAACCAATTGCTGTGCTAAAGGAGGGGTTAATAACCAACCTATGCGGTAGAGACTTCATCGATATCCCGGCAAAATATGTGCGATAGTATCAATTTCATTTAGGAAGCATTTAGTAACATACAGAGGATTATTGTTGAAGAAGATTGCCTTAAGGTGAGAATAGTTTAAAGGTATTTGGGCGCATAACTGACATACGTGACTAATATAATGTTAAATAAAACTGCCTATGCCTTATAAATTGCTACTTCCTTGAGGTGCTTCACTTGCTTTGGGTACCTCCATTTTTAGTGAGCATTACTCTAAAGAATAACTTAGAATTTTTATGAAACTAAAGGTGCCTTGACATTAACCTTAAATGAGGTTCGGCAACATTCTTTCGAAGAAGATGTTGCCGAACGCTCGGTTTTGTTCATCCATACCGATTTCGATCTTTTCGGATTCTATACGTTTTGCAAAGGTTTTACTGATGAACTGACATCACTGGACAGTGTTGAAAATATCCAGCTTATCTTTTCTAAGGGTTTTCTGTAGGGCTTTCAAGCACAAGGCTGTATCTAGGGTGTTCTAGATCTTCCAGAGCAAAACGTCCGGCAGTACCAACCAATGATTGTCATCAGGCAAGCGAAGCGATACTTGATTTGAATATACATGATGCCTGTACTCTAAATATGTTCCGGTGATTCAATCTTTAGGTCCCGAAGTAGGCAGGTATAAACTGGATGTTATCGTTGGCCAGTAATAATATTCGGCAGCGCGTTATCTTTCGAGCTTTTCGCTACCCTTACTTATGAGTTGTTTTAATAACTCTTGCTCTTTTTGCCCTAATTTGACCTGATTTTTCACTTTCATGGCTACAGCCTCCTTTTTGAAGATAAGTGTATGCCATAAATAGTAAAATCTATCAAGAATTTATATTACAAAGCACTAGTCCAATTATAGGTATGGAGATTAGAATTATATTTCCTAAATCTTTGTTCCCTGCAAAAAAATAATAGAAAAATCAGAAAAATTTACCAAAGATTCAGGTGCCAAGATTAAATTAACTAACAATCTTAATTTGGGAGTAAAAAAAGTAGAGGTTATTTGTACTGCCGTCTGGATATCAATGGGCGAAGAAAAATATTTTGCAGAATGAAATAGGATTGCTAAGAGATTATCAGGTGAATATGAAAGTGATTAAAGGCACTGAAAACCCAAAAGTCATCTTTATGCATTGTTTGCCATCCATTCATGATGATAACACAGAAATATGTAAAATGGTTTATTATGAATATAGCCTTAAAGAAATGAAAGCAACAGATGAAGTATTTAGAAGTAAACATTTGGTAGTTTTTGATGAAGCTGAAAATCGTTTGCATACTATAAAAGCAGTTATGATAGCTATTATAGGAAATTAGAAAATATTATTTATAATAAATTTAAAGGAGGTACAATTAAATAACCAAATTTATTTCCCTTAAAACCAGCTTGCCAGGTCCAAAATCCCAAGAAATTGCCCAAAGAAGAGAAAAGTATGTGGCTAAACCTATGGGAGATTCTCTTTCTCCCTGCTATATTGCCAAAGGCAAAGGGGCTTTAGTTACTGATGTAGATGGCAATCAGTTTATTGACCTCACTGGGGGATGGGGATGTCTAGCTGTAGGGCATACCCATAAGAAAGTAGTAGCTGCAGTTAAGGACCAAATTGATAAATATTTACATACTGATTTCACCGCCATACCCTATGAATCTCTGGTAGAATTAGCCGAAAAGTTAGTTAAATTAGCCCCTGGGGATACTCCAAAATCTGCCGCCTTTTTTAACTCCGGTGCAGAAGCAGTAGAAAATGCGGTAAAGATTGCCCGGGCTCATACCAGAAGACCGGCTATCATTGTCTTTGAAAATGCCTTCCACGGCCGCACTCTTCTAACCATGACTATGACTCATAAGGCTATGCCCTACAAGTATCACTTCGGACCCTTTGCCCCCGAGATATACCGGCTGCCTTTTCCCAGTCTTTCTCATCCTATGGCAAAAATTGAGGATTTTGAAAAGATACTTGTAAATACTGTAACCCCTGAATCTGTTGCTGCTATCGTGATTGAACCTATCCAGGGAGAAGGAGGGTTTAATGTCCCCCAGGAGGGTTTTTTAGAATACTTAAGAAAATTGACCGATAAATACGGTATGTTACTCATAACCGATGAGATTCAAAGTGGTATAGGCCGAACCGGAAAGTTTTTTGCCATAGAAAATTGGGATATAGAACCGGATATAGTCTGTCTGGCTAAATCTTTAGCTGCCGGTCTGCCTCTTTCGGCAGTAATTGCTAAAAAAGAGATTACCGATGCCCTCCCCGGTGGGTGTATCGGCGGAACTTATGTGGGTAACCCGGTCGCCTGTCGAGCAGCACTGGAAGTGATAAGGATTATCGAAGAGGAACACCTTTTAGATAGAGCATTAAAGATTGGAGAAAGATTAAAAGAACGATTCCTTAAGATGAAAGATAAATATTCTATAGTAGGAGATGTGCATGGTATGGGAGCGATGATGGCTGTAGAATTGGTAAAAAACAGAGAGACCAAAGAACCGGCCACCCAAGAGACAGCTCAAGTTATTCAGGAATGTTTAAAGAACGGAGTATTTGTGCCCACCGCAGGAATTAATAAAAATATCCTGCGAATGTTAGTCTCGCTCGAAATTACTGATGGACAGTTAGATGAGGCTTTAGACGTATTAGAAAAGGCAGTGGTAAAGTTTAATAAAAATTATAAGAGATTAAAAAATTAAGAAAAGTAGAGGAATTGTTATAATTTAATTTATTGACTTTTCTAATCAATCTTAATCTTTGAAATTAATAATACAAAAAATAATAAAAAATTCAGGAGGTACTCTATGAAATCAGATTTACAGATTGCCCAAGAAGCTAAACTAAAACCCATTACTGAGATTGCAGAATCTATTGGAATAGGAGAAGAGGAATTAGATCTCTATGGTAAATATAAAGCCAAGGTCTCTCCGGATATTCTAAAGAGACTACAAGACCGTCCTCAAGCAAAATACATCGTAGTAACTGCCATCACTCCTACCCCTTTAGGAGAAGGCAAGACGGTAACCTCTATCGGCTTAGGCCAAGGTCTGGCTAAGATAGGTAAAAAAGTAATAAATACCTTGCGCGAACCCTCGATGGGACCGGTCTTCGGAATAAAGGGTGGAGCAGTTGGTGGAGGATATTCGCAAGTCGTTCCCATGGAAGACTTAAATATTCACTTTACTGGAGATATCCATGCGGTAGGGACAGCCAATAACCTACTCTGTGCTATGCTGGATACCCATCTACAAAAGGGTAAACTGGAGTAAGCCCCTCATCAGGCTAGACACTTTAAGTCTTAACACACCAGGTATTCCCGAGAGCTATTCTTGACCAATAACCTCTCATATTCCTCTGGAGGCCGATAGCCTAAAGAGAAATGCAACCTCTTCCTATTATACACATCTTCTATAAAATAAAGAATCCTTTCAGCTACATCAGAAAAGGTTTCGTATTCCCATAGATACACCTCCTCCTGTTTTAGAGTTTTAAAAAATGATTCGGCAAAGGCATTATCATAAGGATTGCCTTTGGCGGACATACTTATTCTGATAACATTATCTTTTAATATTTTAATATATTCTTTACAGGTATACTGGATACCTTGATCTGAATGATGAATCAGGTTATCAGTTTTTCTGGTAGCTATAGCCATATTTAAAGCAGCAATTGCCAGTTTAGGAGATAAGGTTTTACCTATAGCATAACCCACTATCTTGCGGGAATAGAGATATCCAGGATGGCGGCGAGATAGACAAAACCGTTAAGTATCCTAATATAGGTGATATCAGAACACCAGATTTGATTAATACCGGTAGGCTCTTTATCTTTGATCAAATTGGAGTATATTTTATTATTGTGTTTGCTATCAGTAGTGGTGACATATTTGTGTTTTATTCTACCTTGTATCCTCATCTCTTGCATTATTTTTAATACCTTCTTAGGGAAGCGGTTATTCTCCGGTAACCATAATAGGGATGTTCCCGGGAGATATCCTCTATCTTTTTTCTAATCCTTAATCCTTTTTGCTTTTTATTTATAATTATTTTTGGCTTACAATAAAGGGTAGATCTTTTTATACCCATTAGTCTGCAGCCTTCTTTGATGGATTTAAATAAGAACCGGTAATGATGGATGAACCCTCTTTTTTCCTCTGTAGTAGGTATTCTTTCTCTTTTTTTAAAATGTAGTTCTCCATGGTAAGCTTACCGATCATCTGCTCAAGTTTTCCTACTTGTGCCTCTAATTTTTTTACTTCCTGATCGCTATTACTATTTAATTCTCCATCTAAATATTGTCTCTTCCAACGGTTGATAAGTCCAGGGGAAATGTTATGCTCTTTTCCTAATGCCAGAATCCTTTCACCGCTTAGTGCTCTTTGTACAATTTCTTCTTTTTGCTCTTTAGAATATTTTCTTCTTTTGATACCCATTATCTTTGCCCCTCCTTTGTTCCTCTTGCTTGTTATTTTATTATATAACAAGTCTTATTTTTCTCCTAAATGTGTCTAGTGGGAGGGGGGGCAGTCCACTTGAAGTTCTTTTGCCAGTTCAGAAAGATAAGATACATTTTTAATATTTTTGTAAATAAGGGCTTTAAGTAAAGCTTCATAGGGAATAGGTGGTCTGCCGGTAGAAGGATACAGTTCTCCAATGGTGAGATATCAAGAAAAGAGAAAAGAATTTCTTATTTCTCTTTAAAGGTCTTAAGTTAAAAACAGTTTCAGCTTTAAAAAGAAGTTTCTGGTTTGCCTTAAATCTATTCATAGACTTACCCCCCTACTTTTCTGAAAGTTGCTAGAACTAAAAAACAATATTCTTAAAATATTATAGGGTAAAAGGTAGGTGGAGGTGAAATAAAGTTTAGATTAGCAAATTATTTACTTAAAATAGAAATGAGGGTTTCAGAAAACTCTAGAAGGTTAAAAAAATTCACCTCCCAGCCCATAAAAAATCGATAAAATGAGTAGAAATTAATCGATAACCTTATTAAAACCCTTATCTGATAAGGGTTTTAAGGGTGGAGGTGAAGAATAAAATAGAGGTGTGCCAAAAGCCTTACAAGACAATGGTTTCAGAGTTTTCTGAAAAGCACATCTACTTATTTTAAAGAGGTGAGTATTATGGTTTTTAATTCCCATGGGCGGCTGCGCTCAGTGCTGCTCTGTAAACCAACCTATTATGAAATTTGTGACTTTAGCGAGATTGCTTCACAATATATAAAGGAAGGATTTGTAGTTTCTAGAAAAGTTGCCTTTAAACAACATAAGGAATTCGTAGAAGTATTTCAACAATTGGGAATAGATATTAAATGGCAAGTTGCCCAACCTGGGCATCCTGACCAAGTAGCAACCAGAGATTTTGGGGTTAATGCAACTGGAGGTGTATTAATTGGTAATTTTCGCTATGCAGATAATAAGGGTGATACGGAATTAGCTATTGAAATCCTTGAACAGCTAAAAGTGCCTATGATAGGTATAGTAATGCAGGGGTCGTTGGAAGGTGGTGATTGCTGGTACTTAGATGAACATACTATGGTAATAGGGACAGGAAATCGTACTACTTGGGAAGGGATAAAAGAGGCAGAAAAAATTCTTGAGCCCTTTGATATTAAGGTTATTCCTATACAGTTTGAAGCAAAATGGAATCATCTGGATATGATATTTTCAGTAGTTGCCAATAAAACAGTTATGTTATGCCCTGAGACATTACCAGGTGATTTCTTAAAATATTTAAGACAGGAGAGATATGAAATTATAAATATTCCTTGTGATGCTGTATTCGCAGGGACAATAAATCTTTTGGCTTTAGGTGATGAAAAGGTACTATCATTTAAAGAAAATAAGATTGGTAATGAAAAACTTAAAGCTGTGGGCTTGGAAGTTTATGACCCTTCTTTAAGTCAGTTTCTAATGGGCGGGTCAGGTCCTCATTGTCTATCTTTCGAGTTAGAGCGAGAAAAGCAATAAGTAGGGTTAAATTTTATATATAAAATTATTTTAGATAAGGAGTAGGTAGCCATGTTATTATACCGAACATGGATAGAAATAAGGGAATTATCAATTAAAAAAAACGTAAAAAATATTAAAAAAAAGATTTCAAGTGACAAACTGTTTTTAGGAGTGGTCAAAGGCAATGGATGGGGTTATGAGACTGTTCCTTATGCTAAATGTTTAATTGAAGCTGGGGTAGATTGGTTAGGGGTGACAAATATAGAAGATGCACTCTCACTGCGGGCGGAAAAGTTCAATTTACCTATATTATTATTATGTGAAATTCCCAGTGAGTGGATTAGGGAGGCGCTCAAAAATAAATTACGCTTAACTGTTTGTACAAAAATATTTACTAAGCAAGTATCTGATCAGGCAGTAAAATTAGGTGTTAAGGCGAATATACATATTAAAATAAATACAGGTTTAAATAGAATTGGTGTTTCCTCACGTATGGTACCTCCCTTTTTAAAATATGTTTCTAACCAGCCGAATTTGCATCTGGAAGGAGCGTTTAGTCACTTTTCATGTGCAGAACAAATCAATAACAGAAAAACGAGACAGCAGTTAAAGATTTTTTGAGAACAAATAAAAAAAGCTAACCAAACTGGTATTGATTTCGATATTTTACACATAGCTAATACTGCTGCTTCCTTAAGTTTACCGGAAACTCATTTAGATATGGTAAGAATTGGAATGGGTATAGCCGGTCTTTACCCTAGTGATGATTTTAAAAAAGTTATAAAGCTGCATTTTCCATCGACCTGGAAAGCTCAAATCTCCTATGTAAGGAATGTGTTGCAAGGTGAAGCTGTAGGATACGGTAGCCGTTATAAATGTAAGGAAAAAACTACTATTGTAACCATTCCAGTAGGTTATGCTGATGGCTTGAGTAAAAAATTTGAACAAAAGAGTTTTGTGCTTATTAGAGGTGAGCTATATAGGATTGTAGCAGTATGTATGGATCAGGCAATGATTGATTTGCAAAGAGTTCAAAATGATTTAAAGATAGGTGAAGAGGTAGTAATCCTAGGCAAACAACAAAAAGCTTGTATTGATCCGGAATTAACTGCCATTCAAATAGGGACTAGTGCAGAAGAATTGCTTTGTCAAATTAGTACAAGAATACCTAGAATTTTTATAGATTAAAGTTTTAGATTAAGACATTAACTAATGCTGGAATTCTTCCAAAAGTATTATTTCTTTTGGTCTTTAAGAAAGGAAGCAAATTAACGGAGTATTTATGATTTTTAACCATGGTTTATGGAGTAATTTCAGCAATAATTGAATCTAGGAATTAAAGAACGATGGCTATGATTAAAACAGTCACAACTCTTCTTGGGAAAGATAATTTTTACCGTCAATGTCTCCAGGCGTACAGAGAAAGTAAATTAAACTTTATCCACTAAACTATCTTAATATTCATTTAATCTTTATTTATATATCTTTCAATATCTATCAAAATAAAAAATAAAAATCAGGAGGCACCAAAATGAAATCAGACTTACAGATTGCTCAAGAAGCTAGACTAAAACCGATCACCGAAATCGCTGAATCTATCGGAATAGGAGAAGACGAATTAGACCTCTATGGTAAGCCGGTAACCGCCGAAGACCTAAAGGCTGCCGGGGCTATGACCGTCCTTTTAAAAGATGCCTTAAAACCTAACCTCATCCAAACTTTAGAACACGGACCCTGCCTGATGCACTGCGGTCCCTTTGCCAATATTGCCCATGGCAACAACTCCGTTTTAGCTGATCTGATTGCCACTAAATTAGGTGATTATGTAGTCACCGAATCCGGTTTCGGAGCCGATATGGGCTTTGAAAAGATGTGTAATATCAAGTGCCGTACCAGTGGTCTGAAAGTAGATTCAGCAGTAATAGTTTGTACCATACGAGCATTAAAGATGCACGGAGGGGCGATTAAAGTAATCGCTGGTAAACCCTTGGATCAGGAAACCTTAGCCAAAGAAGACTTAGACTCTGTTTCCAAGGGTTGTGAGAACTTAGAAAAACAGGTAGAAAATGTTCTCTTACATGGTGTACCTCCCGTAGTAGTAATCAATAGATTTACTACCGATACCCCAGCTGAGATTGAACTGATTAAAGAGAAGGCTTTAGCTGCCGGAGCAACTGCTGCGGTTACTCATGAAGTCTGGGCCAAAGGAGGAGAAGGAGGAGTTGAATTAGCTAAAGCTGTAGTGGAAGCTACCAAAAAACCCAATCATTTCCACTACCTCTACCCCATAGATTTATCTATCAAAGAAAAGATTGAGACTATTGCCACCAAGATCTACGGGGCAGAAGGAGTTGATTATGCTAACTTAGCCGAAAAGAAGATTAAATTATTTACCGAAGTAGGTTTCGATAAACTTCCCATGTGTATGGCTAAGACTCACCTTTCTTTATCTCACGATCCTTCTGTAAAGGGCAGACCTCGTAATTTCCGTATACCCCCGGGATGTAAGAGCATCAGTAGGAGCAGGATTCCTCTATCCCCTTTTAGGTACCATGATGACTATGCCAGGTTTACCTTCGGTACCAGCGGCTACTAAAGTAGATATTGATGAAAATGGGAATACAGTGGGATTGTTCTGAAAATAAAAAAAGCATGAGTAGGTAACCTGCGTTAAGTGTTAGAGAATGGGACGTTGTCTCTAAACGAAAGGATTAAGGGTTTCTATTGGGAAATTCTTTAGTTCTGCGGTAGGCCATCGCGTCCGCTGTTACATCGAAAATGCCTTTTACAAAGACTCTTCTTGATGTAGCAGATATAAAGCTATATCTATTATTATAATGCTATATCAAGGGGGGAAAGATAAAAAATGAAAATATCGTCCCATAAAATTACCACTATGGGTCTTCTGATTGCTCTAAGTATAATTTTAACTCGGGTAGCCAGTCTACGTGTTGCTATTGGAGGAGTAGAGGGAATCCGGATCGGTCTGGGGAAATTACCCATAATCTTAGGAGGTATTATATTTGGTCCATTAGCCGGAGGGTTAATCGGAGCCTTTTCTGATCTGTTGGGATATTTCATCAATCCTATAGGTGCTTATATGCCTCACTTTACTCTAACTTCTGCTTTGACCGGAATAATTCCAGCGACCATCTTGATTTTAATGAAAAAAAATGAACCTAATTTTTTTAATTTAGGAATAGCTATTACCGTAGGGCAGGTGATAACTTCTATTATTTTAATACCGTATTTTTTAAATATTTTATTCGGGCTTCCCTGGAAAGTATTAATACCCCCGCGAATAATTGCAGAGCCCATTCAAATATTTATCTATACCTATACCATAAATATAATTTTAAAGAGGAATATTTTAATTATTAATTCTAAGAGGATCTAAATAATTAATATATATTTTCTATTTTTAGAAATGGACCAGTCTTTCCATTTATAAAAGTGCCTCTATATCCTTAATGCCGATTTCTTCCTTAGAGATAAAAGGTTCGGCAAACTCTGTGCCAATAAGGTTTCCCCAGTAACGGTTAGAATTTAAGATCCATTCAAATAGCTGATGCCCTT
>Ga0307380_10002931_pt1 | contig 23937 bp, 18 predicted proteins | sample UN3MG_FD_202239 | JGI IMG/M metagenome (GOLD analysis project Ga0307380, IMG submission 202239) | Soil microbial communities from Risofladan, Vaasa, Finland - UN-3 | ecosystem: Environmental > Terrestrial > Soil > Coastal area > Acid sulfate soil | place: Finland: Risofladan, Vaasa | collected... | reverse complement strand
CTACTATAGTACCAGCAATTCTACCCTTCTCTTTAGCAACAAATATCAGTAATTTTATGTTTGATGTACATGTAAATAATACTCATAATTCCTATGATTTATTCAGTGTTTTTCCATGGAATGAGAATATTACAGAAATAAATGTTAATCTTCCAGTCATCGATATTTATCCAATTGCTTTAATAAGAACCAACGTAACACTTCTCAAAAATAGCACTTCCGTTATTAGGTATTGCTTCAGTGGTTCAATTAGCAATCCTCTTGATTCCAGAGAGTTATTCTATATTGTATACTCTTTAGGAACTTCGCAAGATTGGATTGAAAATACTACAGGAAAAGTAGAGCTTAGAGTATACGGAAAAGAACCTGTTTTTGTTACAAGTGGTAACCCTCCAAATCATTTATTTCCTCAATATGTTGATATTAATGGAGGGAAATCTTTTTCATATGAATGGAATAATATTAATACTTTTGTAATGGATGTTGGAGTCCAATATTATGCTGCAACCGAAGATGGATTCATAATAATCATAATTGTAAATATATCAATATATATTGCAATAGCCATTATCATCATCTTAGTGATAATTATTAGAAAAAACCGAAAGAAAATAGAATCTATGTAAAATATTTTAAAATTAACGGTAGAATGAGATGAATCTATCATTTGAAATAATACGATATGTTTTATTCATAATAATAGGGACTATTCTTATCAAATGGTATATGCAAAAAAAAGGAAGAGAAATCGCAGTAAAAAGAATTTTATCCTTTATTATTGGTTGGAAAACAGTAATGTTATTTGTGCTGATAGGGACAGATATTTTAATTGAACCTCTTTGGAGAGTAGATATTTTTTTATATTTTTATGAAGTTACTTTCCTCCCTATTATAATGGTAATTGTAACATTTATTATTAATATCTTATTAGGAATCGTATTTTTTGAGATTATTTTTAAACAAAAAATGCAAGAAATTATTATTATCATAATTGTTCTTATAGAAATGATTCTTGATAATAGCATCTTATTTTTGCTTTCCCTCATAATCTAGTTTATGCAAAAATAACTATCATCCAAATAGGAATAAAAGTGAATAGTTTTTTAGATGATTTAACTTCACATTTAGTAAAATTAAGAATTATATACTAAAATATCGGATTTTGGACAAAAGTATGTTATTGATCTTTGCCGCTTTCAATAGCTCAAAACCTTATAGCTTTTTCTCGACCTCCTGAGATAATCTTTTTCCCCATTGGGAGAAATAATTAATGAAGAGAAGAAAGGAAACGCACAGAATAGATAAGGATCAAGAATTTTCATTTTTTTCTAATTTTTTCAAATTTCTTTTAGTTATCGTGCTTAATTCCATGAGTAATAATCCTTGATAATATGATATAGAATCAAAATAGGCTTCTCCTAAATCTGATTTACCAGCATGAACTAATGCCATTTGAGCATTAAGTGCGGCTCTCATTAAAAGTTCAATTCCTTTATAAATTAAATTTGGACTCCACATCCCATTTTGTGGATTGGACCACCAAACAGGACATGAATAGATACCACGATCATAGAAATATCTGGCTGTATTATAATAATTCTCAATCTCCCAATCTGTTGTTAGATCTAAATTATCTGCTAAGTTTATTAAATTATTAAGACTATTCATAAGTTTCCAGTAATATCTATGTATATTATTATTAGGATGTTTCCATAATGGATAAGGGATTCCAGCTTGAATGTCTTCGTAAGTTGTACTCCAGCTCGATTCACGTGGTATGATTTTTTTATTACTTATTGGAAAATGTTGATCCAATTCTGAAATTGATATGATTTTAATTGTTTCTTCATTGTAAATGAGATCTAATACCTTCTTTAGAAATGTTTTTTCATAATTTTTTATATGATGACCAAAAGTCTCTCCATCCATTGCTGTGACTATATATCTGTCAATTTCTTTTGTTAATTTTGCCTTTAGTTTATCTTTTGGTTGAAAAATTTCCTTAATTGCTTTTACAAATTCTTTAGCAGACACATCCTTAAAAGAGATCTTATTACTGAGAATGTCATCTCTAAAGAAGAGCTGAAGTCCATTTGGAGAGCAATAGATTTGATCATAAGGCCAGTCAACTGGACAAGCAATTCCACTCATTAATACCCATTTGTATCCTAACTGGCGAATATATTTAGCAACAGCTCCAGATATAGCCAATTCTGGTGGAAAAAACCCTATTCTTTTCCAACGCCCAAATTCTCTTCTGTTTAAATCTTCATTCAACTGGATTTGATGTCTAGCTTCTTTTTTTGGAATTAAGGGAAGAATTGGATGATATTTTGCCGTTCCCACAATTTCAATTTTGCTTTCAGAAACGAGATTTTTCAATTGATCTATTGTATCTGATAGATCATACTCATATAACAATTCAATAAGAACTCCGTTGATATTCAAACAAATCTTTATAGTTTCATAATCCTCTAGTAAGGAGAATAATGGTTTATAGCATTCTTTATCGATTTTTTTCAAAATATTAAGATCTTGAGTGGGGGGTTGGTAAATGTGAAGTAATGGCGCCCAATAAGTAGTCAAATCAATCACATCTGGTTATTTATAATTCTCAATTAATTTTTCAATATTATTTATTAAAAAAATACAATTAAAAGGTTTACATTATTTCTTTGATATCATTAATAGTTAATAATTATAATGAAACCGAAAGTCTATATAACTTCTACTAAGAATAATACTAAGACGGATTTAATAGAGGCTGTAAGATCATGTTTTAATCAATTTGGGGGAGTTGAAAACATTGTCAAAGGAAATATTTTCATTAAAATTAATGCCACAGCTGTCAATGTTGATGCTATTACTACTCCTAATGTGATAATAGCTATAATTAAAGTTATTCAACAAGCAAATGTTAAATATGATAATATTTACATTTTTGATAATTCTGCTTTTGGAATGCCGACTCGTTTAGTCTTTAAAATTGGGAAATTAGCGAAAAGAATTAAAAAATTAGGAGCTATTCCATTGTACTTAGATGAGCAAGAGCCAATATTCATGGAATTTAATGGAAAAGTATTAGATAAACCAATTCCAATTCCTAAAATAATATTTGAGAATTTAGTTGAGCATAAGGAGGATAATACTTACATCAATGTGCCTAAATTAAAAACTCATTTACAAACAGGCATTACAGTTTGTATAAAGAATCAACATGGTCTTCTTTATGATAGTGAGAAATTATATAAACACCATCAGATTGCTGAAAAAATTGTAGAAATATATGAAAAATTCCAGCCCGATTTGAATATAGTTGATGCAACTACGGTACTTGATAATGGAGCTGTATCATTTTCTAAAAATTGGAAAGTTCCCATGAATCTCTTATTAGCAGGACGAGATGCTGTCGCTGTTGATAGAATAGGAGCAGAATTACTTGGTATTCCTGTAAATAGGATTAACTTTCTAAAAATAGCGAGTGAGAAGAATTTAGGATGCAGCAAAATTGAGGAAATTGAAATTTTACCTCATAGGGAAATAATTGACGAGAAGCAGATTAAATTAAATGATCTTTTTGAAGATATCGAACTCGAGATGCCTGAAAATTTTCAAATTATTAGCGGTAAGGAACATAAAGGTTGCCCGGCAGGATGTAGAGGAGTTTTAGAATATTTTAAACTAATCGCAGCTGGAGGAAAAATACTACCGCTTGTTGGAATTTGTGGTAGAGGACATGATCTTGCCGAGTTAGATAATTTAAAAGGTTCAATCTTAATAATCGGAGACTGTGCTATTAATGAACTAAAAGATTACTTTGAAAACCGAAGCGATCAAGAACAAATTAATGTTTTTTACATTGAAGGTCATTTTGCGATGATTGGATTTATAAAACCTTTTCGTGAAGTATCAAAAATCTCTTTAAAGCAACTTTCTACTATGCTCGAGCTGAGTCTCCCTAAAATTATAACTGGCATGATTGGGGCAAAGCGACATAAAGCAAACTTCAAAAGCATGATTGAATTCTAGTTTTGTTCTTTTAAATATTGAACTCAACATTAATAAAAAATAGTTCCCTAATCGGATCGATTTTTACATGAAATTCAAACCAAATAACTGATTTTTTATTTTTCTATGATAGTTTCTTTTATTACTGTCCCAAAATGGGTAGCTCCCGGTCCTATATGAACTAACACATCATCTCCTATTTTTATATCGACAACGGATTTAGCTTTCCCATTTGCATCAACTAAACGAATTGTTTCAGCATTTTGACATATACAACTAATGGGAATCCATTCTTCACCCTTTATTACTCTTAATTCAAATCGAAGCATAGGACGAGTTTCAATTTTAACCCTTCCCACCGTAACAACTCTCGCTTCTCCTTTATTAGAAACTGCTAATACTTTTTTCCCTCCCTTCAATTCGCTTAAATAACTCGTTCTGTATATATTTTTGGGATCATTATCAGGTACCAGTACATATGAAGATACATCCCCAGCATTAACACGAAAAGGTCTTGATGCTACAAATTCCGTCTCAAATGTCTCTGAATGAATTAAACAAAATCCAGTTGCTGTTGATCCTACTAGGAGTCCTTCTCCTATATTAAAAAGTGAGGAAGTATCAACACATACTCTCTCTGCCTCTGGAATGTTCTCAATACTTACTACTTTTGCATTAGTAAGTTCAATCTGAAATGTATCGTGAATCAAATTTTTGACCTCAATAATATCATCTACACTTTTAGGCTTTATTAGTATTCCATCTACCCCGATTTCTAAGGTCTTTAACATTAATTCTGCTTCTTTTATTGTATCAACAGCGGCAATTAGATCTGTATCGTTTGAGTGCATTTCAGCAATAAGATTCTCAAAGGGAATTATTCTCCAATCTTTAGCAGAAACAATTATGAAATCTAAATATCCTGTTTTCGATAGGTCAATTATTTTCCTTTCATCTTCCTTACTTTTTAATTTAATAAAAAACCCAGAATTTCTACTGATAAATTTAACATTAGCTGAATTTTCTTCCAGTAGGTTTTTATCTTCATAAACTAAATATTTAGAAGCGATATTTGGGTCTTTTGAATAAAGCATTACCCTTTCAATTTTTTCAAATTCTTTAATTGTTTTTTGAGAAACTAAAAAATTTAAAATATTTTTATTAAATGCTTCTTGTACTAATTCTTTGAAATTATCACTTTTAGATTCGAAATCTAATATAATTTTTTTCATAATACTCAAATATTGGTCTAGACTAAACTTTTTTGATGAGAATTATTTTATAATATTATATCAAATAATATTAAATTTTTAAGTTAGAAAAATCATATAATTCATAAATTAGATATTAATTAAAATAATATTGGAGTTGAAACGCTTATCGGGTTAAAGAAAAAGCTTTTTCCAAGAAAAGGAAAAGAGAAAGATGATCTTTTAGCACGGGCTAAAGGCCATATCCATAAATTAAATTTGATGAATAAAAATTATACCCGACGCTCTGAGATAAGTAGAAAAAACGCGAAAATTGCGCTGAAGCGGGGGGAAAAAGATCGTGCAAAAAGTTATCTTGTACAATATAAAGCATATCAAGCGAAGGTTGATCGATCTAATAACATTAGATTAAAGATTGAAAGACAAATTCAAGCAATTGAAGAGGGAATGCTCATCTCTCAAACAGGTGATGTAATGGGGGGAATTCGGGATGAACTTGAATATATAGCAACCAAAGCTTCACCCACAAAAGTAGCCGAAATTGCAGAGGATTCTGAAGCATATGTTTCTGAAATCGAGGAAGCCGCAGAAATTTTAGCTGGTGATCCAGAAATCGATCTTGCCATTGATGTTACAGACGAATTAAATCAACTTGAGACAGAAATGCTTCTAGATCAAGGAGGAGCAATGCCTGAAATTCCTTCCGATGATTTACAATATATACCTGAGTTTGATGAATTAGAAGAAGAAGCTGGGGTTAAATCAAAAGATCAATTAAAAGATGAGATTGATAAACTTCGTAAGGAACTGCAAGGTTAAGCTTTTTTTGTAAATAAATTACTTTTTCATTATTTTTAATATATTTTAAATATAGTAGTATCTATTTTAGTTCATTTAAGGCAAGAACCATATTTTTCACTTTTTTGAAAGCAATTTCATAACCATCATTTTCTCCAAAAACCTTTAATGGATAGAAGCCACAGTCTGGCTTAATTATTAAATTCTCTCTCCCATATTGTTCTATTCCTTTTCTAATATATTTTTTAAGAAATTCAACTTTTTCCACATAATCATCAATATTTTTATCAGGAATAGGAACAAATTTAGATTCTACCGTTCCCAATGCTAAGAATTTATCAGTTTCTTGGAAATGTTTTTTTTCAAAAATCTTAAAATTCTGCTCATTTGTACTGAATTCATGATCCAAAATCTTCACATTTGTTTTTAGAAGAAGATCACGTAAATTGGGACTAATCCTTCCACATACATGAATCGATGTTAACCCTTTTATTCCTGATATTGCTTTATTAATAATATCAATAATAAAATCTTCTGAATGGAATAAAGTTTTCCTTCCTACTAACAATCCTAATATGGGTTCATCGCAAGAAACAATATCTATTCCCATATCACTATAGGCGGATGCTATTTGCTTTATAACTTCAGCAAATTTATCCACAATCCAATCAACCATCACCGCTCGTGGTTCTTCGAAAATTATTGGTTTTAAACCCTTAGCAATATCATTTTTCAGTATTGTCTCAAAAGTTAAAGTGAAAGGCCCAGTCAAGCAGGCTTTTGTACCTTTAATTGATTCTTTAAGATTTGGACGTTCATTAAAAAAATTAGTAATAAATTCTCCATATTCTAGAGCTATTGGTTGCTTTGGTACTTCAAATTCCTCATATAAATAAAATTTTTCATCAATTTCTTTTAATTGTGGAATTATTTCCGATAAAGGGGATAAGAATTGGTGTGTCATAGATAGGAGTTGAGGGTAGCATGGAAAATCGATACCTATTTGAATTAAATCAGTGAAAACTCTTAACATATTTTCATCGGTATCACTTAAAGGCCAGCTTCCGACGACTGTAGTAAATAGTCCATCCTCTTTATCCATGGGATATAGAATAGTGATAAAAATATAAATTTATAATAAATAAAATATGCACATTTAGCATAAAAACAAAAAATATTATTTTATGTATAAAATCGTTTATTATCAAAACTTCTGCTACTTCTTTTGAGCTCTTCAACTTCTTCAATATTTTCTTGAAGATTTTGTATTCTTTTTTCAATTAAATAAATTTCTTTTTGTAAATTCTTAAAGGTTTTAAAATAATCCGTTTCAGAGATCAATCCTTGATCGAATTTAGCATCCAATTTTTTTAGAGTTTCTTTCAAACTATATCTCTCTTTGTTTAGTTCAGTCATCTTTTCATTTTTTTCCTTATCTAGTTTGAACAATTTCCGTTTATACCGATAAGATTTATTTGGTTGATTATGCTCTAAATCAAACAAATCCGTTAAATGATTTCTATTATAATCTTGGAACATAGTATCATTGTTTAGAAAATAATCATCTTCATTATATTGGTTGTTTATATTACCTCCTTGGTTCGGAATGTATGGATTTAAGTTGTTAAGTAATTCATTATCAGAATTTAACCTTTGCGGATTATAATTTTGAACACGATTTTGTTCATAAACATTTTGTAAAAAGAATCGTTCCTTGTCGTAGTTAGGTGGATGATAGTTGGGCATAAATTGAGGTGCTTGAAATAAGGAGGGTTGGATATTTTGTGGATTTCCCTGAAAATTTACATTATCTGGATATGGTCTATAATGCTCTTTAAGCCATGGTTGAGCGACGTTTTGTGGATACCTAAATTGAGGTGATGCCGGAGACGCAATATTATTTATTTGGTTGGGGTAAACATTAAAAGGGTTAGTTAAATCTTTATTATTAATGTGTATATGTTCATAACTTTTATTATATTGGCATTTTATACTAAAGAATGAGTTAATACTTTCTTCAATGAAGTTGATTAAGTCGTTTAAATCAATATTTATTTGTTGAAGTTTCTTTGCGGTTTTTTCATCATAAATTGTAGTTTCGTCAAAAGATCTAGCTAAAAGAACGTATTCAATTACTCTAGAAATAGCTTTGGGAGGGAGCGTAAACTCATATTTTCCATAAGCAAATTCAATATATAGTTTTTTGAAAACTCTACCTTTTTCTTTAATTCTTGTTAAATCTTCAACAGGAGCTTTTAGAATTAATTCTTGTTTTTTTTTGACTATTCCGTGCTCGTGGATAAATGATAGATCATAATTAGTGATAAATAAAATTCCTTTGTCTTTCTTATACTTTTCCTGAGTATTTAATCCATTAGCTAATCTAGCAAAAATAGCATAAACAGGTTTTTCTCCTTCTGCGAGTCTTATTAATTTCTTGTATAAATTAAAATAATAACTTATCTTCGCGATAAACTGTAGATTCTTCTCAAAAGTTTTAAAACTATCATTGAATGTTTGTATATTTGTAGTTATAAATTCATCAATTGTATTATAACTTCGGAATAAATTTTCAAAAATTCCTTCTATAATTGTTATGTTTGAATTAGGTTGAGAGTAAATATCAAAGAAATATTCCTTATTTTGATTTAATTGATGAAAATGAATATTAATTTTTTCCAATAATGTATTCTGGATATAAAGAAATAGCTTGAATAGAGCTAATAAATCTGATTCCATTTTAGGAAAGTGATAACATTTATTTGGAGGATCTCTTACCTCTCTGATTTTTGATTGAAATGAATATAGTTTTTCAATAATTTCTTTTAAAGGATTAACAAATGAGCGTGTATTTTTGATTAATTCTAAAAAATCCTTTTCTAATTCTTCCTTTTTTTCATAAATGTTAATTATTTGGTGAGAATCGCATTTTGGGCAAGCTTTTAAACGCTGATTAATTTTTACAATATTTTCTCCTCCACAGTCCTTACAGACTTTCTCATTTTCAGATTTTAAAATTTTTATATTTTTAGATTTGCATTCTTGACAAATGAAAAAATCAACTTTTTTTTCATGGAGACAATCAGAACAAAAACTAGAGCCGCATTCCTCACAATAATAAGCTAATTTAACGTGTACACTATGACAAAAACGACACACTTGTTCTGATGACATTTTAATACTTAAACCCAACCTAATAAAGTAAAAATTTCGTTTAAAATCGCTTTATCAAAAGAATAAGAAATTCCGAGACATAAAAAAAGATTATAATATGGGTGTATCATGTATTATCCAGATAAAACTAGGAAGAAAAATCAATATAGAATTAAAAGATCTATTTAATAATTCTTATTTTTTTACCAAGCGCTTGACCTGGTACTCCTGCTTTTTTAAAATGGGCTCTTACAGCGCCATTATTTCCATGAGCTCGAGATATAACTCCCTTCAATCCTTTACCGGTAGGAGTAATCCAAACAACAGTTCTCCCAATAAGGTTATTAGCATCTTTTCTTGATTTTATATTTGGGAAAACTAAGATACAGTGCTTTTGATGTACAGTATGACGACCTCGTCTATAATTTGAAATAACTCCTTCCATTCCAAGAACGTCCAACTTATTTAATGACATTTTCTATAACCAATTTGATGCTTACATCAATCTATTATTTGAGAAATATATCAAAACTATTAAGTTTTTTTAATTAATTTAAATTATTCTGAAAATGTTTGTTTATTCAATTCTTTTTAGATTAATTAAGTGTAAAAAAAATGAAGAAAGATAAACAAGAAATTAAATTTCCTGAAGGTTTCATTTGGGGTACTGCAACATCTAGTTATCAGATTGAAGGGGCTTGGAATGAAGATGGTAAGGGAGAAAGCGTTTGGGATGCTATATGTCATACAAAAAACGTAATACATAATGGTGATACTGGGGATATTGCATGTGATCATTACCATCGATATAAGCAAGACGTCCAATTGATGAAAGAAATGAACCTTCAAGCGTATCGATTTTCGATGTCATGGCCTCGCATTTTTCCAACTGGTAAGGGAAATGTAAACCCTAAAGGGGTCGAGTTTTATGATAATTTAATAAATGAGTTAATTGCAAACGATATTGAACCATTCATCACTCTTTATCATTGGGATTTACCCCTTGAATTCAATAAAATTGGCGCATGGGAAAGCCGTGAGGTTGTAGACGCTTTTATTGATTATTCTAGATTCATGTTCGATAAATTTGGAGATCGTGTGAAGAAATGGATTACGTTTAACGAGCCTTTGGTTTTTGCTGTGTGGTTACAGTTTCTTGGTCTTTATGGTAAGAAGGATATCGCAGCAGGAATGCGTACGACTCACCTCGTCAATGTAGCACACGCAAAAGCTATAGAAGCATATCGCGATTCTAATAATTCTGACGGCCTAATTGGCATAACCCTTAATTTAGATCCAGTATATCCTAAGACGGACTCAATATTAGATAATGAGGGTGCCACTATCGTTGACGGTGTCATAAATCGTTGGTATTTAGATCCCGTTTTCAAAGGCGAATATCCGAGCGATACTTTAGCTCTCCTTGAAAAAAATTTTAATTTTCCTTCAATTCCAGATGAGGATTTACAATTATTAAAAGATAATCCCATAGATTTTTTGGGTATTAACAATTACTCTTGTACACGAGTGAACTTAAAGAAACCAATAAAAAAACCAACAGATTTTTACAAAATTCTTTTACCAGTTCAACCAGAAAAAGGAGTTGAAGTTTCAGATGTAGGCTGGGAAGTATATCCTGAGGGACTATACGATCTTCTAAAGCGGGTAGACAGTGATTACGAACATCCTCTTATTTACATAACAGAAAATGGTATGGCATGCAAGGACGAGATTATCGTTGATAAAGTAGTACAAGACTATGATCGCTTGAGTTATCTTCAACGTTATTTTGAAGCCGCTAGTAAAGCCATAAATGAGGGTGTGAACTTAAAGGGTTATTTTGTTTGGTCATTGATGGACAATTTCGAATGGGTAGAAGGGTATTCAAAGCGTTTTGGGATAATTCGAGTCGAATACGAGACACAGGAAAGAATGTGGAAGAAGAGTTCTCTTTGGTATCGGGATGTAATAGCGAAAAATGGTTTTGATTTTCAAAGTTAAAACTTTAATAAATCGCTTCACTTTAAAATCTAAACTGGTTTTTCATGGGTTAAACTCTTTTTAATTAAAAACATATAGTACCCAATTTGTGCCTAATTTTTTAGAGTGAATATAATTTTTTACACTCTTTTTAATCTATAATTTAAAAAAAAAGATTTTTGTTTTAGTTTACTTTAAATATAAAATAATGAGAGTTTCTTTCAATAAAATTAAAATCTCGCCTAAGGATTTTATTGGCAGACCAATGGCAGGTTATGCTCGAAAAAATCCTTGTTTGGGAAAATTAGATGATATATATGCTTATGGAGTTCTAATTGAAGGAAAAAGTGGAGCAAGAGGGAAAAATGAACTATTACTTATCTCATTAGATTTATTGAAATTCCCAATAGCACTTTGTGATTATATTAAGAAAAAGATTAAAGAGAAACATCAATCTCTAGAATCTGACCAAATTCTAATTCATTGTACTCATACTCATTCTGCACCTGATCTTACTGGTGAGTTTCATTGGCCGGGAGGTCTGTTAAACATAATGAAAGGGATAATGTTCGGTCGTAATCGAAGTGACGATTATATTGTATGGTTTGTAAGTCAAATAGTCAAAATGGTTGAAGATTTAACTAATAATTTAATACCATGCAAAATGGCATGGTTAAAAAAAAAGTTTAATCCAGATATTGTTATAAATAGAAGACATCCAATTCGTCAATCAATTCCAGACTTAGGTATAATTTCTTTCATTAATGTAGACAATAATGGCTTAATTGGATTTATTATTAATTACTCTTGCCATCCAACAACATTATCTTTTCAAAACAATAAACTATCTGCAGATTATCCCGGAAAAGTTATAGAAAGAATTACCCAACTCACCAATAACAAGGTTGGAGTAATTTTTTTTAATGGTACTTCAGGGGACATAAACCCTATTACAACCTGTGGAACAAATTATCAAAAATTAGAACTCGATAAATCTTTGATTTATGATCAGTTGGGCACATACAATCACACAAAAAATATAGGATATATGATTGCTGAAGAAGCTTTAAATTTAGCAAAGTCAATTCCTAAAAAGGAATATAATATTGGTTTAGAATTTCAATTCTATTTAAATTCCTTCTGGATCCCTTTGAAGGATTTTAAATATTTCTCGAAAACTTGGTTTAGGAACAAACTAGTTTATTCACTTAAAAAATATCTTTTATTGAAAGTTTCAAAAATAATTTTAGAAAACGCCAATTTTCCTTCTTTTACTTTAAAGCGAAAAAAATTTAAAATTCATGCAAAAACTGTAATACAATTTATCAAATTTAATTTCGAACATGAATCAACTTCAAAATCAATTGGTATTATGACCGTTCCGGGCGAGCTTTTTGAAGATTATGGTGATTTATTTATTAAAGAATCACCTACCGGAAGAGAGAATTCCTTTGTATTTCAAAATTCTAACGATTGGATATCGTATTTATTTCCTGCTAAAGATTATATTGAAGAAGGTGGATATGAACCACTTGCTAGTTTTAGTCCCATATGTGGGCATTTTATAGAAAAGAAGATGTTAGAACTCTTTAAAGAAATAAAAAATAAAAGTAATTAGATAAATTTAATTAATCATCTTATAGGATTTATTCCATGCTTCTAAATTTAACATTTTTACATTTTGAAGGAAAATTTCTTCAGAAATTTTGTCTTCTTGAATTATAAGATCATCTACTCTTGAGATAATTGAATTTTCAATGTTTTTAAGTTCAAGTTTTCTATTTACAGGTTTAGATCTAGCATGTTTTACCCAAAACCAATCAGAATCAATGTTTGAATATGGTCCAGGGTTGTAATACTTTTGGCCTTCTATAGGAAAAGCATAAGGTTTAAAGATGCTGATGCATGGAAGAGTAGTTCCTGTAAACCAGTGAATGGATTTTTTTTGATTCCTTAAATGGGAAACTTGAGAACCTGTTGACTCAAAACCTCCATGCATACAAATTCCTGCTTGATGTTCTCTAAGAAATTCCATCATTAATTTAGGAGTTATTTTTCCTATATACTCATTCAATAAAATTGAACTTTTTCCTCCTCTTGAATAAGCTGAAGGAATATTAGAAATTGGAGATCCAGAAAAAGTTTCAGCAAAATCGAATTCTTCTTCATTTTTGCAATATTGATTTTCGATGGCATATTGAATTATTCCTTTTTTTCTAAAGTCTCCCTTACCTCTAATAGTAATACCATTTGAGATTGATCGCACATCTAGAATCTTTTCTATTATCCACCATTTATCAGCAGTCTCTAAGACATAAGCTTCTTTGAGATCTGCAATTATAAACGAATTGTGATATGTCCAACTCGGATCGTCAAATGAACAACCACCCCCTTGTCCAAATTTTTCTAATAAATCAATCATTATTTCCATTGCTTCTTTTGCTGTTTTAGCTCTCTCAAGACCTAACCTTAATAAGTCCATTCCTAATAATCCAATACTTCTTAAAGGCTCATGTGTATATACTGCTTCATTCCCAATTACAACTCCATATTCATTACTACCCATCTCTGCACCCCACATCCAAAATGGTTGGCTTATTAAAATTGCATAAGTATCAGAAACTTGAGGAATTTCTATATAAGTACATTTTAACGTATCTCCTTTTTCATAACTCATTCGAGGGGAATATGTTATCAATTGTACTTCATTAAATGGTCGATCCGAATTCTTACCAAAAATGATACTTCCATCTTCAGTTGAATTTCCTAATGCTATTAGACTGTCACACATAAATCATCATTTTAATGAAAAATATAGAATAAATTGGTGTGGAATTAGATTTTTTTAAGATAATTCGAAGCAGTTAAAGCATAGATTTTGGTTACATTTATTACATCGTCAATGTAGACAAACTCATCTTGAGCGTGATGATTATTCTCCCCTCTAAGAGATCCAATTAATATAGTTTCTATACCTTTTTCTTGAAATGTTTGAGCGTCAGTAGTTGGTATAAAAGCTTTAAAATCTCTTTCTTCTTCGAAAACAGTTTTGAATGCTTTTTTCACTACTTGTGCAAAAATAGAGTTTGTATCTATTATTTGAGGTTTTATATAAGCTCCTATTTGAGCGGTTATATTTAGATCTGGATCCTCTTTCTTAAGAGACTCTACAAAATTAAAGATTCTCACCTTAATACTATCCAGATCCATTTCTGGAATAACACTAATCAAACATTGCAAAATACATTTATCTGGAATTGTGGTGACTGAATTTCCTCCATTTATCATTGTAAAATTTACTGAACTTATTTTACATGGAAAATCGGGGTGTAATGGATATTTGGTTTCAATTTTTTTGAATTCTTCCTGTAATTCCATTAAAAAATTCATAATTTTTAACATTTTCCCAATAGCATTAATTGCTGAGTATTTACTGCGATAAGGTGGAGGTAAATCTGGATAAGTTTGAGCATGACGACGTATTCCTTTAGTAATAAAGCTAATTTGCATGGTTCCACCTAGATAAGCAATTGGATAATCACAACAAACATCACCTAATATACAAGCATCTCCAGTTATAACTTCATCCTTTACAAGATATTCAGCACCTAGTAAACCACCGATTTCCTCGTTAATTACAGCAGTTATTATTAATTTTCCGTTTAAATTTATTCCTAGATCTAATAAGGCTTTAGCAGCGAAAATTTCTGCTGCCACACATGCTTTATCATCAGCAGCTCCACGTCCATAAATTTTATTCCCAACAATCTCTCCTTCATACGGATCTTTAGTCCAACCATCATACGTGGCAACTGTATCAATATGAGCATTAAATATTAGAGATGACCCATTTTCATTTCCTATTTCTCCAATAATATTCTTCTTTTTAACTTTCGTATTTAATTTAAATTCCTTCATTTTAGATTCAACAAAATTAGAAATTTCTTTATACTTTCCTGGTGGTACTTCAGAAGGTATTTTAATCAAATCTTGGAGAAATTGGATTATATCACTTTTCATATTATCTATTTTTTCTATTATTGCCTTTTCTATATTATCCATTATTTTCACTGGGTGTTTTATGATTCTTAATAAAATTGAAAATGTTATTATCTATATAAAGTATCTTCTGAAGAAAATATAAAGATATAAAGAAAAGATATTATAAAAAAGGTTAAACAAATTTAGATTATAATACTGCGATTGCATCAATTTCAACTAACCCATAGGGAAGGGGACAAACCGCTTCAATTGTGGTTCTCGCGGGAAATTTTTCAGAAACATCATTCTGCTCGAAAAATTCTTTATAAGCTTGATTCATTTCATTAAAATCAGACATATTTTTCAAAAAAACAGTTACTTTCACTAAATTGGAAACGCTAGCTCCCGTAGCTTTTAATATGTTTTTGATTTTTTCAAAAGCAGCTAAAGTTTGTTCCTTTATATCTCTCGCATCTGGGGTTGTAACTTGTCCTGATATAAAAATTAGATTGCCCGCTTTTATCCCAAGATTATAGGGTCCGGCTTTAGGAATATCTGTATTGATAATTTCGAAATTTACCATTTCATATCACCATTAATGTTTTTGTTTATTATATTTTATGTTATTTGATATTAATATTGATAAATACGATTATTCTAAGGTTTTAAAATTTACTTATTGTCGTATATGAATCAAACAAATCCAATTTTAATTAAGTTTTAATAAAATTCTTTTTTTAACGAATTAGACTTAATTATAATTAAAGTTGTACACAGTTTTTTGGTTTTAAACCAGGAAAAGCGTTCTGTAAAGATTGAAATATCTTGAAAGCAAATAAAGATAATATTTGGATATTTACTTTTGAATACGCTGGAATTGTGAAAGTAGGCGGTCTTGGAGAAGTACCTGCAAATCAAGCTAAACATTTAGCTAATGATTATAATATTACTGTGTTTATCCCTTCCCATGGTCAACTCGAAAATTTAGATAAAACTTTCGAATGGGAAAAATTACCATTCAACTGTGTAGGGCAAATAAATCCATCACAGTTTGGAATAATTGAACCAGAAACTACATACAATATTTCATTTTACACATCAAAAATCAATAATGTAAATATTGTATTATTACATGGAGAAAATCCATTTACCAATAGATTTTTAGATGATAAAATTGTTTATAATCCAGATACCCTTGATGGTAAGATAAGTTTATTTAGTATAGGGATGCGTTGTTATATCGATTTTTTAATTGACACTCGTAAATATGAGTTGCCAAATATAATTCATATTCATGATTATCATGCCGTTATACCATTTATTGGGATAAAACAAATATTAGCTAAAAATGGATTAGATGTAGCCTCTATTATTACAATTCATTTATTGACTTGGCCAAGATATACCATTGATTTTTATCGGGCATGTGGAATTGATCAAACCCCTATTATCATTCATTTAAAAGAAGGCTTTAAGCCATTAACTCTACAAGAAATTTTCTCTATTTGTTTAAAAAAAAGTGAGGGTTATCATTCTCCAACAGTCGAGATGATAGGAGCCTTTGTTAGTGATATAGTAACAACGGTAAGTCAATCCTATTTAAAATCAGATATTATTCCAAATTGCGGTAAAGAGTTAATTGAATTCAAATCTAATTTTATCTGGGATGGATGTGATTGGGATTATGATGAAATTTTTAAGCAGGTATTGAGAAATCATGAAACAGAAATAAGAGAAATTTTACAAATACCCCTAGAGAAAGATTTAACATTACAAGATATGAAAAAATTTTTATTAACTCATAAGATAGCTCATTTAGATAGAAGTCCATTAATTCAATCAGAGAAAATTTTAAACGTTATTAATGAGATTTCAAATGGTAATGAATTCGTTAGAAACGGATATATTAAGGCTTTTGATGAATCTGGTCCATTAGTAATCACAACAGGAAGAGTTTCCCCGCAAAAAGGATTTGAAACTATTTTTGAGGCAATTCCTAAAGTAATAGAGGTTATTCCTAATACTAAATTCTTATTTCTAATATTACCAACAGAATATAGTTTGAATGAAATAAAGATATATGCCCAGTATGTTAAGAAGTATCCAAATAACCTAAGAATTATTTTTGGAGTAGCTACAGATATTTTTTATCTGGCACATATTTCTTCTGATGTTTACTGCTCTTTATCTCGATGGGAACCTTTTGGAATCATTGCTTTAGAAGCGATGTCTGCAAAATTGCCGGTAATCGCAACAAAAGTAGGAGGATTTCAAGAAACTATAATTGATATTCGAAGTTTTCCAGAAATTGGTACAGGAATTTTAATTGATAAAGATAATCCCGCTCAATTTGCTGATGCATTAGTCTCTCTTTTTAAATTAAAGGAAATTTCTGAGAGAGTAAAAGATAAGAAAGACATTTATGAAACAGAAAATTTTCAATTAGTTAATCAGATTCCCGATAAAATACTTAAATCCTTGGTATTATTAGATCCTCATTATTACAATAAGATTAAAGAAAATTGCTATAAAAGAGTAGAGCATAACTTTAGATGGAAAATTGTCTCTATGAAATTAATCGAGTTGTTTACTATGATAAAGAATCTTCGCTTATCATACACTTAAGGAGTTAGACTTTTGATTATCTCAAGAAGATCTATTGTGTTTATTTTAGGAACAGTCTTCTTCATATATCTTGCTATTATGATGTTGTATACTTATTTACCTCAATATTTAATTTTCATAGGTACAGAGTCTCCAATTATTACTTTAACGATGACTTTTGCAATGTCTTCATTTTTTATTTTTCCACCTTTATTAGGGAGGTATTCAGATAAAATTCAGAATAGAATTTATTTTATTCTTATAGGTCCTGTCGGAATGCTCATTGCTTTAATTTTACTTCTATTTACCAGAAATATTATAATATTAAATATACTATTATTTATTTTTGGCTTTTTTACTTCATTTATAACTATTTATCTTACTCTTTTCAGTGAATTAGTACAGAATGATAAAAAATGGATATCTTATTATAACTCAATTTGTTCAATCGGAAATTTTATAGGTGTTATAATGGGGGGTATTTTGATAGATACTTTTAGAATTGAGAACTTATTCCTCTTTACATTAATCGCTTTCTTATCGAGTATAATTTTCAATGTTTTTATTAGAGAGAATAGGCAATTAATTTTGGATAATAATATAAAATTATCACAAGATATTCAGAATGAAGTTAAAAATAATATTCTTGTAAAAGATAATATCTCTAAATCAATATATTTTAGCCTTTTTTTTAGGAATTTTGCCATTATACCTATCTTGAATATTATTGTAATTCTTATGGGTTTCTACATAACTAAGAATACTGAAATCGCATTTTTAGTGGGGATAAACCCCTTATTTCAATTTTTCATGATGCCATTTATAGGAAAGAAATTAAACCAGAAAAATCTTAAGGTTGTTATGATTTTAGGATATAGTTTATCATTTATCGTTATAATTGGGTATATTATATCAGTCGATTTTTGGAGCTTTTTAGTTTTTCAAGTTTTAGTCTCTTTAAGTTATTCGATGTTTTGGATCGCAACGACAGTTTACATTGCTCAAAATTCGACTCCTAATAATAAAGGGCGCTTTATGGGATATGCTACTTCTAGTATTTTTGCTGGTACCACAACAGGAGGAATATTTTTCAGTCTATTATTAGGAGTTTTCAAATCTAATTATTATATAGCTATGTCATTTATGATTATTTTTCCAATTATTTCTACGTTAATTATATCTTTAAAATTTAAAAACCAATTATATTCTTACGAGGAAAATTAACTCTAGCGCTACAAAAAAGGCTTTTAATTCATAAATTATTTAATAAAGTAATTATTGTTAGCTTTTTTAAAATATTTACAAATGGGGAAGGTATTTTGATCTTATCAAAAAAATCAATTATTTTAATTTTATTATCTGTTTTTATTATTAATACAGCTGCAATTATTGTTTATACTTATGTGCCTAAATATTTATTATTTTTAGGTATTGAAAAACCATTAATGCAGCTTATAATTACAATTTTTCCATTAACTGCATTCGTTTTTCCACCTTTATATGGTTTTTATTCAGATAAAATTCAAAATAGGTATATTTTTATTTTATTGGGAACTATTGGCGTAACATTTACTTATTTTTTTTTATTTCTAACCAAGAATTTGGTATTTATAGTAATTTTGTTATTTATTTTTGGTTTTTTTATGGCGTCATCTAACTTATTAATGACTTTATTTGCGGAATTAGTAGAAGATGATAAAACACTCATTTCTTATTTTAACGCTTCAGTTGTAGGCGGTTGGTTTGTTGGCGCTCAATCTGGTGGCATTTATATTGATTTTTATACAATCGAGCATATATTTTTGTTTATTTTCCTTATTTCTTTACCAAACATTATTTTAGTGATTTTTATTAAGGAAAAGAGATCTTTGATTTTAGAAAGGTATGATAGTAAGGTAAAGAATAATGCCGATAATCTTGTTTTAAATAATATTGAAGAAGAGATCTCAATTTCTAAATCAATTTATTATAGCTTGTTTTTTAGAAATTTTAGCATCAAACCAATTATGCCAATCCTAGCAATTATTATGAGTTTTTATTTATCTAGTGATACAGAGATTGGATTTTTAATTGGAATTAATTTTTTATTACAATTTTTCCAAATGTTGTTAATTGGTAAGATAATTACCAACAAAAGACTTAAACCATTCATGATTATTGGGTATGTTTTAAGCTCGATTGCTATTTTTGGATATATTATTTCAACTAATTTCTGGAACTATTTACTTTTTCAATTTTTAGTTTCTTTTAGTTATTCTATGCATTGGGCCGCTACTATAACTTACATAGCTCAGAAGACTTCACCCAGAAATAAGGGAAGGTATATGGGTTATGCAAACACTAGTGTTTTTTCAGGAAGCTTTGTAGGAGGACTTTTATTCAGTTTATTATTATCTGCTTTTAACTCAGATTATTTTGTAGTTATGTATTTTATGATAATATTTCCTGCAATTTCCTCTTTAATTATTTTTGTGAAATTTAAACCAAACTAAAAGATCATACAATTTTCCAAAAAAGTGAGAGATTCTGAAGTATAGCATTAGGTTTATCAGGAATTATTTCTAATTCTTTTCTTATCCATTCTGAGATCCATTTATATTTTGCTTTAAATCGGCTATCCATGAAAATTATTGCTCCTTTATCAGAAATCTTTCTTATCGGTCTTCCTGAAGCCTGATTTGCTCGCTGAACGGCGGGGTATAAATAAGCGAAATTCCAACCCTGCCTCTTAAATACTTTATCATAATACTTTATTTTTGCTTCTATTCTAGGGGTTGGTAAATGATAAGGAAATCCAGCAACTATTACAGAATTCATATAATCCCCTGGATAATCTTCTCCTTCTGAATTTCTCCCTCCACATACTCCTAATAAAACAGCCCCATTATTAGAAGCCATGCTTTTAAAATCATCCACCAACGTTGCATTTTCAGAGGCTGATAATCCAGACTCCTCAATGAATAATTTTTTGTTATTCCCTTTTGTTATAATCTCTATTCCATTACCTAATAACCCTTTAAGAATTTTATATGACGCACAGAAAATTCCAACATTTGCAGGAGTACAAATTAACACTTCATTTATTTTTCCAATCATTTTTCTATACATATCAGTGTTTCTATTATCTCTTTTTGTATCTACCCCGTCGATAATAATAGCTTTGATATTTTTCCTTCTAAATGGTGAATCAGCTATAATTCCTTTATAACTCTTACCGCACTCATTTAATCCCATTAAATTATTATAGACATATGGATTCACGGTTCCAGAGAGATTTAAGCATGTATAACTTTTTTTCAAAATAGGAATAGCAATTTCTCTAGGATCTAATGCGACAATTTCAAGTGAGATTGATCGCTTTCCTTTAATTTCTTGAATATTATAACTAAAAAAATAATTGTCTAAAGTATATGTTTTCAACCATTTTAACCAAAATTCTGCTAAGGAGCCAACAAAATCTCGTGAAATTTCTCCATTTGCAAGTTTTTCTTCATGAATAGATACACTATAATCATGGAGATCTTCAACAAAATTTTTAAAGCCATTCAGATCTTGAAATCCTAATTTTATATAGATTGATTGTAACTGTCTCTCTGGTTGAACTGGTTTTTCTCTAGAACGTAGATTAATTTTTTGCTCATTTAATTGATCTAATAATATTTTAACGAAACTCTGCATCAAAACTGGGGATCGATACATTTCAAGATCTTTTAAACAGAGCCTTAATGAATATGGTGTGATTTTTTGTGAATTTACTTCTGTTGCAACGTCAATAATATTATGACATTCATCTATAACTAAAATACAATTTTGAAGTTCTTGGCCAATGAATTCTAAAAACGAATCTCGAATAAATGGGTTAAAAATCCATTGATAATTGCATATGATCACTTTCATTGATTCAAGTAAAAATTTGCTTAAAAAATATGGACAAAAGTTCTTTTCTTTACAAAATAATATGAGATCATCGGCATCAATTGGCTTATTAAACAATTCTGGTGCAATTGATGTTGGATTTTCGGCTTGTCCCTTTTTTTTTAACAAATTTAAAAAATAGACACAATTTCTATTTTTCCTTAAATCTGTACAGACTGCCATTGCTTCTCTTGGATTTAACTTAAGAGACAGAAGTGTTTTGTTTAGACACATTTCATTTCTACCTCTTATCGAAAGACCATTAAGATTCACTCCGAGTTTGTCATTGATTACTTTTTGTGAGATTTTTATTAATTCTTTGATGATTCGTCGATTTTGAGAATGTGTTCTACACATGTAAATAATTTTTAAATTCTTTTCAAATGCTAAAGGCAGTATACTAGATAAGGCAATAATGGTTTTACCTGTTCCATTAGGTGCTGATAATAATGAGATCTTTTTTGATTTTGAACTTAATTCAATCTGCTTAATGATATTTTCTTGATTTTCTCTGAATTGCTCATAAGGAAAAAAAGATAAATAGTTTATTTTTGTACACCAAAATTTAAATTATGAATTTTATACTTCTTTAGAACTTATATTGCCATGGACTATTAAAATTTATTTATTAATAAAGGAATTTTCAAAATTAATCGTGTAATATCGGGTTTCTTGCTGCTAAAACCGCATCTAAACGCTTAACGGGTGTATTATAAGGCGCTTTTTTTAGAATTTCAGGATTTTGCTTTGCTTCTTCATAGATCTTTTTCATTACTTCAACAAAATATTCTAAGGATTGTTTTGATTCGGTTTCAGTGGGTTCAATCATCATAGCTCCTGAAACAACTAATGGAAAATAAATTGTAGGAGCATATATTCCATAATCGAGAATACGTTTTGCTATATCATCGGTTGAGACTTCATTAGGCATATTTCGATCTGAAATTACAAATTCATGCTGGCAAATTCGATTATAAGGGAGATCATAATTCACTTGTAAAAGAACTCTTAAATAATTAGCATTTAAAACAGCAATTTGACCAACCTTTTTTAAACCTTCAGCACCTAAGGCTAATATATAAGCATAGGCTCTCACATTTACCCCAAAATTACCCCAAAAAGCCTTCACTCTTCCTATTGATTTGTCATTGTTTTCTCTACATACAACTCCTAGCTTTGTTGAAATTAAACAAGGTTCAGGAAGAAAAGGAATAAGTTCAGTTACCACTCCAATGGGTCCAGATCCAGGTCCCCCGCCACCATGTGGCGTTGAAAAAGTTTTATGTAAATTTAAATGAACAATATCAAATCCCATATCTCGAGGACGACAAATTCCTAACATTGGATTTAAATTTGCACCATCGTAATAACATAATCCTCCATGTTCATGAACGATTCTCGTGATCTCCTTGATTTGTCTATCAAAAACACCAAGAGTATTAGGATTTGTAAGCATGATTCCAGCGACATCACCATCTTGCATAGCAAATTTTAATTGATCCAATGGAACCTCTCCTTGCTTATTTGATTGTAATTCTATTATTGAAAATCCCGCCATTCTTGCCGACGCTGGATTAGTTCCATGAGCAGAATCTGGAATAATAATTTTTTGTTTTTTAGTTTGCTTATTTTCGAAATACTTTTTCATTATTAATAAGCCTACCAATTCTCCATGAGCTCCAGCTGCTGGTTGTAGTGTAAATCCATCCATTCCTGTTATTTCTCCTAATAGTATTGAGAGATGATAGAGTAATTCAAGCGAACCTTCATTTTCTTCTTGTAAAGGATGAATATTAGTAAATCCTAGTAGCCTTACAATATTTTCATTGATCTTAGGGTTATATTTCATGGTACAAGAGCCTAATGGATAGATCCCCGTATCTACTCCATAATTTTTATTACTTAATTTGATGAAGTGCCGAACTATATCTATTTCTGGAACGTTGGGAATTGGTAATTCATTTCGTAATAATTTTTCCGGGATGATTTTATCTAGATTTATTTCATCGATATCCATTTTAGGAACATAATTCTGTTGCTCAGCATTATTTCCTTTTTCGAATATTAATTGTATATTAGAGTTCATAGTTATTTTTCCTCCACTTTATTATTTGAGCTTATATATGCTGCTTTAAGAAAATTATCAATTGATTCTTTTGAGTTCATTTCAGTAACACAAACTAATGCAATATTTTTCATTTCAGGATAATACTTTGATATTTTGAGAGGAGGTTGGATGTCATATTCTTTACATTGTTTAATAAAAGAATCAATGTTAGGAGTTTTC